>Ga0247688_1000062_pt1 | contig 52221 bp, 73 predicted proteins | sample CNK29_metaG_FD_182718 | JGI IMG/M metagenome (GOLD analysis project Ga0247688, IMG submission 182718) | Soil microbial communities from Purdue University Martell Research Forest, Indiana, United States - CNK29 | ecosystem: Environmental > Terrestrial > Soil > Temperate forest > Bulk soil... | reverse complement strand
GTGGCCTCCAGATAATTAAACCAGTTCCAGAGTTCGTCGCACGCACCCATCGCCTTGTACATGCCCTCGCCAAACGTGCGGTTCTTGCGGCGGTACATCCGGGCATGGATGAACGGCGTGCTTGAGCCGTTGAAGTACGGGTAGGGCTGGAAGCGAATGAGCCTGCCGTCCACGACTTCGATAATCCACCAACGACGACGCTTGCAGGACTTGGGGTTGTTGCCGAACTTCTTGAGGAGGGCGTTCACCATGCCAGCGTCGGGGAACTCGCCTCCCACTTGAAGGTTCTCCCAATTCCAGCATCCGATGTACGTCGTGACAGGCAGGCGATTAACAAGATTCCAGTAGCGCTCGTCGGTGCGAGGTGTCGCCGCCTCGTAACTGTAGTCGAAGTCATCCCAATAGATTTCAGGAACAGGGCGCTCCATTGATGGGCGCAGGGCGTTCCAGTTTTCATACGACCCACACTTCTGGCCGTTGTCCATGCGGACGCGGTTCTCAACAATGTGACGCCACGTTGTCGTCGAATAGAGAGTTACCCAATCCAGTTCGGGCACGCCGCCGTCACACTGGAACGACGAGGGGAATAGATTACGCTGGTCGATGACCTGCAAGCGCGGTCCATTCTCGGCGAGGTAAACAACCGACTCGTCGGGCGGCTCAATCTCGCCATCGCCGTAGATGTCATCCTCGCTCAAATCCTCCATGACCTCCTGCACAATCTCCTCGGGCTTCTTCGCGCGCTCACCGATGGTCTGCTTCCACTCAAGAACCGCAACCGAGTTGCCCGTGAATGTGTAGTCCTGAGCGGCCCACATCATTTCATCATAGGTGTTGTTCTTGCGCAGAATCCCGCGCATCAGAATCTCAAAGCCAAGCATCGACTGTGCTACGGTGTAGATCGATTCCGGGTCGAGCGTGGTGTAGGAGCTTGGGTCTGCGGAGTACGAGAAGAAGTCCATCGATTGCGGGTCGGGGCAGATGTCCATGACCACGCGCTCGGCAAGCGTGTTGGCCTTCCATCCAACCACGGGAACCTGATACGTCTTGATGTTGGCATCGCCAGCGGGGGCCTCATGCTCGGCGAACCTAGCGCGGTAGATTTGCCGAATGATCGAACGCCTGTCCTGACTGCGCGCCTTGGCGTCCTGATCGCGCGCCAGCACATACCCAACTATCACTGATTCAATTTCTGAATCGACCGTCTCTGGCGGCTCGCTCGCAAGATCGCGGAGAGTCGATGGAAGCTGATTCGGGAGCGTTGGGTATTTGTCGAAGCCGGTCTTGGACATTTATGCAATCCTCGCTGGCAGGCCCTTCATGCGCCGTGTCGGGCTAAATCGACGGTCGAGCTTCGCCTGTCGCCGAGCGATGAAATCACGCTCATGCCTCGATTCATCAAGTGGATTTTCCTTTTCGGGCTTCGGCGCTTCGGCAACATCAATCTCGCAATCGCTCAGGTCCAGACGCAAGGCGGCGTATTTCATACCGTATTTCGCGGCGTCGATGGCATGGTCAGCGCACTTCGGGTGCGGCATATCTATTTCGGTTTGCTTGCCATCGTAAATCTCGCCGCTGCCCGTCTCGTAATCGTCTATTTGCGCGAGAAGTTGCTTGCAGCGGCCCTCCACAAACTTAACGCGGCGCAGGACCAACAGCTTTCGCATGAACTCGACATCGTTCTGAATGTCGCTTTTCCCAAGCTGGAACATCGTGCATCCAAGTTTCTGCATGATGTTGAACGGGTTGGCTGCGTCGATGCGAACGCCCTGAGCCCTGTTGCGATTCATCGTTGGGTCTGGAATCCACATGGGCCTGCGCTGCGATGGCAGCCCCAAGCGCCGAACCTTCTCGACAAGGTAGCCGAACGGGTTGGCCTGTCCGCGCAATTTTTCGTAGAACTCGTTGAAGAATACGATGGTGTTCTCGGCGATAACGAACAACTCCGCCGCTGTCGGCACACTGATTCCGGGGTCCATGCCCACGCAAAAGTCCGTGTTCTCGCGCAGCCCTCCATAAACGTCAGAGAACTCCTCCCATGTGATGATGTCGCGCTGCCCAATCGGGAGGCGCATGTCGTCCACGATGTACGGGAAAATGCGATTTGAGTTGATGCGCCAGCTACCATCGATAATGCGCTTCGCGTTTTCCTCACCATGCTTCGCCTTTAGCATGGCGAAGTTGTCGCGCTTCCATTCCTCGGAGTTGGAGGGGTTGTCGTTCACGCTCACGGGATAGAACGCCCGCGCCTTGGCTGACAAGTCCTCTCCGCGCTCATACGGTAGCGCGTATTCTTCCTTGAAGTAGCCCGGTTCCTGATTCCCGTTCCAGATAATCTGATTGGGGTAGTTCTTCATCTTGGCAAGGACGGTGCCGCTCGATTGGCGATACACCATTTCCAGCGTCGCCATTCCAAGTTGCGGGGCTTCTTCAAGGAGAATGACATCGAACGTGCCGCCCTGAATGCGGTGCGCCTCCTTGCCACTAATCGCCATGATGATTGAGCCGTTGGAGAACGTGAACCCGACGAAGCCCTTGCTCTTTCGATACTCGCACTTCATGTCGTACACAGGCTTCTTCATCAAGTTATCGACGCGCATATCCTCAAGGATGAAACGCTCCGCCGCGTCCAGTTCCAATCGGACGATGGCGATGCGAATGCCGGGATAGTCGATGCAGTATTGCCAGAGCTTCCAGATGCACGGGCGCGTCTTGCCGCCACGCATCGCCCCGCCGATTCCCAAGTTGCGGGTCTTGTCGGCGACGAACCGAACCTGCGTAGGCGTCGGCGTCTTGATGGGATAGTAAACCCAATCAGACGGCCACGCCTCGCCAACGACCTCGTTCTTAACAACGAGGGCCTGCTCGCGCTTGATGAGGCGCTCAATGGACCCTCTCATTCGACTGTCGGTGCCATGTCGAATTGGTCAACCATCGACGCGGGGTTGAACTCTGGCGCGCGTGGCTCGCGCGCTCCGACTACAACTGTGGTCCCGTTGCGCTTCTCCGATGCGACTTGATTCGCCTCTCTCTTGCTCTCCTTCGCTTTGTCCACCTGCTTTTGCGCGAGCTTCCACTTCGCCTTGTTGAGCGCCTTGATCTCCAGCCTCTTGCGCTCGATTTCCTCGCGCTTCTCTTTGATGGCAGGGTCCAGCGCCTCAGTCTTTTCGACAACGACGCGGGGGAAATCCGGGTGGTCGCGCAGCTTCCTTTTCGCCGTCACATCCTTGCAGTAAACGTCCATGAGCGTCTGATGCTCAGCGACCACGGTTGGAATCTGCCGGATGTCTGCGGGCTTCGCGCCGTCGCACGCCAGCTTGATAAACTCACTCGTTGACTGGTGCAGAAGCCGGTACATCGCTTCCGGGTCTTTCAGGTCCAAGAACCGGCGCGCGGAGTTCTGCATCTGCTCCATTAGCTGCTGGCTCTTGTCCTTCTCCTCGATCTCCTCGTCGCTCTGCTGATTGTTCTTTTGCTTCATGGCTCAACCTTTCTCTTGTTTCGGCGATTGCCAGCAACGCGATTTCCTTGGCCCTGCTCAGTTCGAGACTGTTGATCGCTTGGGTGCTTGGATTCGGCGACACTGGCAAGTCGAACAGGTGGCACGCCGCGATGTGAACCGCGCTCTGCGGTTTATCCATGAAGGCGTATTGTCCGGCGAGCGCGGCTATTTCGCACGCTCTGAGAACGTCATAGCTCACGGATGCACCGCCAGCCACGCAATCGCGCAGAGGATGAAGATGATGGCGATGCCGGTGAGGGTCCACGTCGCGTCGTCGTCGGGGCTCTTCACTGATTTGCCTCCTCGATTAGTCGCAAAACTTCGTCGTTGGATTCGGCGACAAGCCACGAGTAGCGCGATAGAAGCATAATCGACGAAGCCACACCACTCTCCATTGTCGCATCACTAACGCTTACAATAAATACCGTGGGGATGTTTACCGGATGTTCCTTGATGAACACACACCCGCCATCCGAAAAGTCATGGTGTCCGGCTGTTACACGAATCCAGCCTTTCATCAGACCACCACCTTTCCAAGAACCTCGTTCGACCAGCACTCGCTCGGCGATCCTACTTCGATGGTTACGCCGGGGCCGTCCGTGACCCACTGCTTCGATGCACAGACCACGGCAACCTGCGAGTCATCTGCGTAGATGATGCCCGTCATTGCGTCAAGGATTGCGCGAATGAGCTTGTCCGTATCGGGTTTGCCCGTGTGCCACGACGACAGATGCGACGCCTTCACGACGTTCGAGTTCTTGCCGCTGCCCATGTGCGACTTGGGGCGCATGAAGGTGAACGAGAGCGCGAGACGCACGGGGCCGCGCATCGGCTCAATGAGTCCGCATTGCGAACGCGCAACGAGCGCGCACTGAGCGACCGTGTTCTGCCACGGCTTCTCCTTGTCGGACGACGGGGCGGTGAACGCCTTGCCAGTGGCCTTGTTGACGAACGCACGACGCGAACCTTTAGCGACCGGAATCCCGTGGACCTCGAACTTGATGCTCACGCTTTCGCGCTCCTTGATTGGAGTTGGTGGTTGCTGCGCATACTTTCGCCCGCCGTGGCCTCTGCAACCGCGCTTGCGATTACGAGCCATCGTCATCGTCCCCCTCTGTAATCGCCGGACGCTGCTCAGGCCCGTTGTCGTGCATCCACCAAATCGCCGTTCCATAGACAGCGTAATCGTTCCCCCACGAATTAGCGTGGGTGTGTGTACGCCCATCCTCGCCAACATAGCTGACGATGACGAGAACCGTGTCGAGCGCCAGCGTTTCTTTCATGCTCGTCATGGTCGCCTCGATTGCGTCGCCCATGTCCTTCCGGTCTGCGCTGTTCATGGCTGCTCCTCCTTCGCGGCGGCGGTCGAGAGAAGGTGCTGCAACTGAGCAATGCGGTCTGACTGCCCCGGCTCGAATCTACGGCTGACGCCCGTGTTGTGCCACCAGACGAGCGCGCGCACTTCCTCCTCGTCGAGCGGGATGAGCAGCCTGCGCCCGTGCTTCACCGGCTCTTGCGCCGAGGGGTCCACGATCAACTGGTCCTTCTTGTCTGCGATGCTGCGGTCGGCGCTCATCGTGCCGCTTCCAGCACTTCGATTGTGTTGTCGAGAATCTGGCAAAGCTGCGGAGACATCCCAAACCTGTCCGCGTTCTTCTCGATGCTCTTGCGGATGTTGCCGTCGTTGTGGCGCTCCGTCGCGGCCTTCCAGTCGCAGAACATTTCGATCAAGTCGAGCAGGTTCATTTCGTTCACGCCCTCCGCGAAATGTTCGGGGTGGTGGCGATTGTGCCCGTAGTGATGGTCAAGCGCGGGCTTCATCTGCGCCAAGAATCCCTGATACTCTGGTGAGCCGTAGGTGCAGGCCGCGAGCTTCGGCGTCATTTCAGTAAAGGTTTCTACCTCTGGCGATTCGAGCTTGCTGCGGTCGTGCTTGTGCGCGCGTTCAATCAACTGCTGCACGCACGCGAGCATATACTTCTGCACGGTATGAATATGCTCCTGTGTGACCGCATTCGTCGCCTGCTGTTCCTGAGTCAGCATTTGCATGGGCCTCCTTAGCCCGGTGATTCCTGAGTTCGAGTTGTTCGTGCGACTCCGCTGCGGGGAATGGGGATGATGCTGCACGCTGTGACCGCTCAACTTCTTCGAGCAGCACCGCAATGTGTCTCTTGGAAACCAACATCACGCGCAACCTGTTCTTGCTCTGCCTCTCGAAAATCGCGCGAACGTGCGCAAGAGATTCGCTTACCGACGGCTCCAGCGTTTTTGCGCTCATCGCTCCCTCTCGTTCGTCCAGTCGGATTGTTTTCCGCCACCCACAAAACGCGCGCCATCTGGTACACCAACTATCTCCTTCGCCTTCCACTCTCGCGTCGCCTGATTCACCATGATCGTCATGGCTCCATGCCCGCCTCCCATTCGAGACTTCTTCACTTCAACTTCCACTGGAACAGTCACTTGACCTTGAAAGGCACTCTTGTCCTTCCACGTCGGATTGTTCACGCGCAGAAACAAGTCGGCAGCATCGAACCATGACTGCCCACCACGGGGGCGCGCGTCGCGTCCGCTGTTGCTCGTCATCGCGTTCCCGCCATGTTCCTCTTGGGCGATCACTTGAAGATGAACGCCCATCTGCCGCGCGAACTCCTTGCAACCGTGCGCCAGTTCTTTCGGCACGGAATACTCCATTCCCCTCGCCGGAGGCTTCGCCGGACCCATGCGCTCGTTGCTGTCCCACACGGCGAACTGCGGCTCCATTCCCTTCGCCCTGCAATCCATGATTCTCATTCGCAGATATTCGAGCGACAACTGCCCCTGCACGTCTGGCGCGTCGTCGATGATGAGCGGAAGGTCATCTAGTTCTGTTGCGGCGCGATCAAGCCTGTCGAGTTCGGCGTCAGTGGCGATGCCCTTGAGAATCGTAATCTTCGACACGCCAGCCATGATTTGAAGGAACGACTGAGAAATAGAATCGGCGCTTTCCTCCCGGCTAATGAAGATTCCGCACCGCTTCATTTCGCCTTCCTGTCGCATCGTCTCGTTCCACTCCCTGAATCCACGCCCCCAAAACAAGGAACTGTTCACGCACAGCGAGGTCTTGCCGCTGGTTGGCGGCCCACTGACGACGCTGAAATCCCCGACCATGATTCCCGGCACGATTCGATTCAGTTCGTCGAATTGGAAGGGGTGCAGGAGCGGCCTGCTCTTTGAACGAACAGCGTCAACAACGCGACGCCCCGGACTACTCGTTCCATTCAGCGCGAAGCGCCCAAGGCCAGCGGCTTCCGAGGCAAGCAGCGACAACTGCGCAATCGGAGCCTGCTCTCCAGACGCAGCTTTCACCATCGAGGCACCAGCGATAATGAATCTGCGCCGCGTCGCTGCGTCCTTAATGATTTTCCCGTGTTCCAGCGCCGCGCCAACAGTCAGTGTTCCAGCCTCCAACTCCACGATGTTTGCATGGCCCCCGCACGCCTCCAATTTCCCGCGACCCCTCAGAGCGTTGCACAGCAGAATCGGGTCTATCGAGGAACCGGCCTTGTAAAGTTCCTCCATCGTGGAAAAAATCTCACCGTGCGCTTCAACGTAAAAATCCTTAGCCTCCAAATGAATCCCGCCAAGACCACCGAGCAGGTCGTTGTCCAACAGGACCGCGCCAAGAACATTCCTCTCGGCCTCCAGATTGTGCGGCATCGGCGGTGGGTTCGTTGTCATTGGGCAGCTTGCTCCAGAGAATCGTAGTCTCGAAGCGGGAGCCCAAGCCTCTCGCGCGTCTTGTTCATCGCAGTCTTGTTCACGAGCGGAAACACGGAACGTGGCTTGTCGCTCTTTTCTGGCATCGGGTTCGCCGACGGCAGGCTTTCCCAATAGGCTTCCTGCTGCTCTTGTGTCATGGAGTAAAACCACCGGCACCACTGTTCGTGGGCCTCGTGGGTGCCAAGTGCGGCAGACGTATCGTCCTCAGCAACGTATTCTTTCCACGTCGCCTTGCCCGGACCAAAGAACGTCGAGAACTGCTGCGCGCCCTTCTGCCACCCATCCGACGATTTCAGCTTTTGGGCATAGGCCCGAATCGCGATCTGCAACCGCTGAATCCCACCGGCCTCCTTCACGACCTCGGCAACTTGCTTCTCAATCTTGTTGCCAGACCAACCCTGAGACGAGCGTTCGGTCTTGTGCAACCCGTTCGCCCGCCACTCGACCTTCATCGCTTCAAGACACTCGGCTGGCGACGGGACAGGCGAGGCGGCGTGAGCGGTTTCTTCCAAAGGCGGAACTGCGGCTTTTGAATGTGGTTCTTCGGCTAGGGGGATACAGGGGGTTTGTATTGGTGGTTCAACTGATGGTTCTTGATGGATTGTTGCCGGATTTCCGGCACGTTCTTTCGGTTTTTCCGGCACGTTAGGCAGTCGGGTTTCCGAACGGTTCGGGATTCCGATGGGTTCGGGTTTCCGAACGGTTCGGATTTCCGGCACGTTCCATTGCCCGGTAAGCTGATAGACGTTGGAACATCCAGAGCCGGATTCGCTTCTTCCGCCCTTGGAGCGGAGCAAGCGAACCTCGCCAGACTCTACGAGTTTGCCAATCGCCTCCACCGTCTGAGTGCGACCCATGAAGGCGTCGCGGGCAATCGTCGCCAGAGACGGCCAGCACTTCGACTCGTCGTCCATGTAGGAGGCGATGACAAAGAACACCAACCGCGCTGGCCCCTTGGCCCCGCTAAACTGGCGAACCTGATCGTAGTGGACGTAGCTCACGGCTTGGCGTTGCTGTATGCTGGCGAGTCCTCACGAACAGCCAGCTTCTCGTCAACCGCCTCGCGCACGAACTCGCTCATCGACTTCTCATCGACGGCGGCGGCGATCCTCACGGCCCGGAACTTCTCGGGAGTCGTGAGGAACGTGAGCGGCTTTAGCGGTGCGCCAGCCTGCCCCTTGTCCGTCAGAGGAACTGCGTTTTCATTCGTATCCATCGGCTGTTTATCTCCTATGCGCGGAACATAGGAGTATTATTGCTGCGGCGTCAAGATGTAACTTTCAACTATTTCGCCCGCAGGCGGTGACTCGGGCGGAAACGACTCAACCGGTGACGCCGCGACACCGGTTCGCGCCCAAACCTTTAAACGACTTCAAAACATTTCAAAGGATTACAAACGCTTGAAATGTTGCGGGCACCCGGAGAGGGCGCGAGCAAAAGAAACCGGCCCCCGCCAGTGAAGGCTAGGGGCCGGAGGAAACTTGGAGCGGCGAGTGGGAATCGAACCCACAACAGTCGGCTTGGAAGACCGAGGCTCTACCAGTTGAGCTACCACCGCACGGAGTCCGAACTATCTTGGAACGGCCTGGGGGATACCCAGCAGAAAAGCAATGGCCGGACTCCTGCCGCCATTCGCCGAACGCCGCCACCCTCCCCGCCCAACGCGCAGGCGTCAACCCGATTCTCGCGTACATCCCTCCCGCGCGTGTGTGCGCGCGAGGCTACAAGTCCTCCAGCCTCACGTCCTCGGCCCTCAGTCTCTCCTCCATCTTCCCTTTCATCAGCAGTCTATCTCGCTCGTTCACCGGCCCGCTCGCGATGAACCTCTGTCCCCACTTCGCCCACCTAGGGCTCTTGCTCACAGGGAACTCCTGTCTTATTCCCATCCACGCAAGCCCAGCAATCGCCAGCAGCCGCCCCACAGGAATCACAACACCCTCCGCGTCGCTCACCATCGCCGCAAACTCCCCCATCGCCCTGATCTCGTTCTCGCTCAGGTCAACTGCCACCCTGAATCGCCGCACCCGGTTCTTCGAGTCCCTAGAGGCCGTCTGCCGCACACGAGGCGTCCGTCTCGCCCACTTCCGTCTGCAAGCAGGGTGGTCGCTGAAGGAGACATATTCCATCACGGTATCAGCCATCGTAGGCTCTCCAATCTCTAATCTTTATTTTCAACGACACACGTAGAATGAGTGAACGTCTATTTACTACCACGACTATCGCACATCAGGATTTCGGCCCGTTGGAAAGCATCTCTTGACAGCATCCGACCACAAGATTTACACGCTTGACACGGTCAGTATTTCTACCGCTTCACGTCTAACGGCGCTTCGGAACGCTCGCGGCTCTCAGAGCCCATTCGCTTCTGCCTCTTGCGCGCCATCTTTCTACGGTTCCGTTCGCGCGCGCATGTACGGCATTCACGTTCAGGATACTTGCCCCTTGATGGTCCCGTCCTCAATCTCAGGTTCGCGCCTGACAACGGATGCCCGTGAATACAATGAGTTTTCCTAGCATTCATGGCAGATGCGGATATCCCGCGCAGAGTGTTCTCCCTGCTCTCAACCTGCTCAAGATGACTCGGGTTCACGCATCGTTTGTTTCGGCAGGTATGGTCCAACTGCAATCCGGTCAATAGCTCGTTTCCAGCCAAGAAAAAAGCGACTCGATGTGCTGGCCACTTGGAGCCATTAAGAGCAAAACGTCCGTATTCTTTGTGTATTTCTCCGCCGTAGTTCCAGCAATCGTCTTCCGATTCGCGCTTTACCAAGTCCCAAAATCGCCGCTTGATTGTTTCGGTTGCCAGCATCGCTCTTTCAACTTCGCCGAGTTCGCGTATCCTAATCATTGTTGTTCTCGTGCGTACCGGGGGTTGGTCAATGCGCAAAGAGAATGCCTCCCCCGCCTGACCCGTGTCAATCATATCAAGTGGAGGCCCTAGGGTTTTGGTTGCTACCTCGCACCCCTCCCTTGCACCCGGTTCGCATATCGCGCGCGCGGTTGCCACTCTGTGCGCGGGCGAGCGTGCGCGGGCACGGAGACGAATCCTGCGCGACGCTGATGTGGCCACTGATGAACGCGACGCTGGCCACGAGCGACACGCCACGATCAACGCAAGCGCAGGCTGGGCGATAGGCGAGGGCACACAGGGCACGGGCAAGCAACGAACCGTATTTGCACGGTTGGCACGATTCTGCAAACCTTACAAACCGACAGGCAAACGTTGCAAGCGTGCAACGCGCGACGTTGCAGCGACGCAACGATGGTGCAGGGATGCAACGTGAATAAACAGCAACCGTGAAATCACGGTTCGCGGAGAGTGCTGAAAACAGGGGAGTTGCCTCCCTCGAACCGTGGAATCACGGTTGGCACGGGGCACGCAATCACTTTTGCACGCTCACCGAAGCGAGCGACTCTCGAAAGACAGGTGCGAACGATGATCCCAAAGACGAGGCCCCAAATAAAGCTGGCGCAATGTTTCGGTGCATATGTCGTCTCGGCGGTAAACACGCGCTTTGCGAACGGACAGAAGGCAATTGTTGTTCGGGACACCCGAAGCGGTGCTTTGCACGTTAGTTTGGCGGTTTCTACTGGCAACGGCAGTCCGTGGGTGTGTGTCGCGCATGGTTACTCATGGGCAGAGCTAACCCGGTCTAATCGCGGTCGCGGACTCAACGCGAGCCTGTAGCCTCCCGCGCGAGCCTGCCGTGCCCTCAGAGCGTCGAGGATGCGGCAAGCTGGCGCTGGCGGTAGTGCGGCGACCAAATCCAATCGGAGCGTGCAAGCCATGAGCAAGACAATCGCGGAGCAGTATCAAGTCAGGACTCGTTACGGCTGGGGCTGGGAAGTTACCGGGCCGGATGAATACGCGTCATGCCCCGTCGAGTCTCAGGGTGGCGCGCAGGCACTGGCCGAGGTGCTGAACGCTGGTGTGTCTGGCGCCGAAGCGGTCAAGGCGGCTGGCCTTCGCGCGGTGGACGGGCGGCTGTATCACGTCAACGCCTAGCCCTTCCAGCCCTGCGCGCGGCCTTGGCTTCATGGCCTTGTTCGCGCGAGGAGCTGGGCGAGTTAGACGGCGCCCAACTTTACAAGGATGGTGCGAGCGATGAAATCAGACGTGCGCGGTTGCTCAACGTGTGAACCGGGCGAGGAACGATTCGAGATTTATCCGAACTCGCGGAAGGGGACACGCGTTCAATACGATTTCCGCGATTGGGACGGAAGGCTCTTTTCATGCGTCGCCGATGATCTAGATGCGGCGCGCGCCAAACGCGATGCGTGGCAAGTAGCAATCTCGCAGTCTGGCGGTGTCCAATGAGTGACGCGCGGCGGTCGCAAGCTACACAATCCCCCGTGCCTCGCTACGTTGCCAGCGAGCGTTGGGCGAACGGCAAGACTCGGCAGACTCACGGGACCGGGGCGGATATGCTCGAGGCCTTGCAAGTGGCGCGAAACGCTCGCCGGGAGTTGACCATCAAGGGCGACGATGGCGAAACATACGGTGCGACTTGGAAAGAGGGTGGGCGCTGGCGCTGGTTCTATGATCCGGTGCTAGAGGGCGCCACGCTCGACGCTCTCACGAACAAGCTCGCGGCGGCAGAGCGCAACGGCGCAACGATGATGGCGTCAGTATTGGCCGGTAAGATTCGCCGTGCCTCTCGCAAGGCTCGCGCTGGCGGTTGACTCACGAATGCGGCGAAAGCCTTGCCACGGGCAACGTAGCGCGCGTGACAAGGTTTGTGGCGCAGTCGGCAGGACCACAAGTCGGGCGGCGAAAGCCGGGACAGGTGCAATCATGGGATTTTGGACCTCGAAAGAGCAAGAGGCGATCAAGAAGGCCACTTCTCAGGCCGAAGACCTCTTCAACGAAATTGAGGCGATCAAGGACGCCGCGCAAGACCGCTTTGATGGCAAAAGCGAGAAGTGGCAAGAGGGGGAAGTTGGCGAGGCCGCAAGCGGGAACCTGAGCGAGCTTGACGACTTGGTGAGCGCGCTCGAATCGGCCAAGGACGCCTGCAACGACGTGGAGAATTGGGACTAGCCTCCCGGCCCCGGAACCGGCCGGCGCGCTCGCAAGGTGCGCCGTGCGATTGCGGCGCAGGACGTTGGACCGCAAATCAGCAGCAAAGGACGTGAAGCGATGAATGCGACAACGAAAGGCCAAGCAGACGTGCGGATTGACGATTTCGGCTCCCTCGCGCTGATCGAGCCGGTCACGGACACGGGGCGCGAGTGGTGCGACGCGAATCTGTTTTGGGAAAGCTGGCAGGAGACAAACGGCGCGATTGCGGTTGAATGCAGGAACGCCGTGGACATCGCGGGCATGATGCGCGAGGCAGGGCTGGAGGTCGCGGCCACATGAACCAGAAACAACACGAGTTTCTAACGGTGATAGACGACCACACGCGACGCAACGCAGCCGGGAAGCTAGAGTGTTTCTGGTGCGCGCCCGATGGCCTCAAGGAGTCGTGGTCCGAAACGCTCAAGCATCATGTAACTTTCAGCGGCCCCGGTTGCGCCAGCACTTTACGCGCGATGGAAAAAACGCGGCTGGATCAAAGAGCAAACATGGGAATACTCATACGCCATTACCGAAGAAGGCAGACTGGCACTCGAAACCCATCGGGAGAAAACCGGATTTTACAAGGGCTAGAGCCTCCAACCCCGCGCCAGCCTATCCGGGGGCGCGGCATTGGCGATTCAAGCGAAGCTCCAGCAGTGGCAGGGCCAGAAAGACCGCGAGCGCGGCAGAGGTGGAAGCCATGACGGAAGCGCCAACAGTAGATAAGCCTCACGATGTCACTTATCATTACGTCCCTCACCCCATGCCCGTTTTCCCGACGCTGGCAGAGGCAAAGGCCGCGCGCGACGAGTGGATCGCGCGCAACCACGATAAGTTGCCGGTAATCGCCGCCGAGGGCACGTTGAAGTCAACGAGGCAATGGTGCGCCACGCTTCGCTGGTTCTGGCCTGAGAAGGGCGAATGGTTCGGCGAGGTGTTCGTTGCGGCTGTGAAGGAGTGACGACAATGGCTGGCTATCCCGCCCACATCGCCGGAGAGATTCACGCTTTATCCAGCCCGTCTGGCAGCATGAGCAAGCGGGCACGTAAGGCCGCACAGGCCCGCCTAGAAGAAAAGATAGCCGCTTTCAATGCGGCGAACGGGATCACGGGCTATCGAGGCGAGCGGTCGCTCGAAGAACAGCGGCGCGGCCAGCGCGAGGCCGATTTGAACTATGCGCAATTCTTGGATGGTTTGGCGGATCACGGAATGCGCCCTCGTGTTTATCGCAAGGAGGCGGCACGACTCAGGGCAAAGTGGGAGGCGATACAAGGCTAACGCCCCGACCCCCGCGCGTCGGGGCCCTGCTCACGTATCATCATGCAAGGCGCGGGCGCGCGGGAGTGGCGGCGGGAGTCGCCAGAAGCACGCAGGCGAAGTACGAAGTTCAATCCTCTAGGATGGTCGAACCATGCCAGAGACACAGGCAGTCACGTTGACGGAAGCGCAGTTGCAGGAGGCCGCGCGGATACTCAAGGAGCGCAAGATCAGCACGACGAAGGAGCGGACGTTCTACGTTCTGGAGTTTGTTTCCCGCGCAAACGGCACAAGTCTGCCGAACGGTGCGCAACTCCGCATTCGTAAGGTTACGCAGCGCGCGAGCCTCAAGACCTACGAGGGCAAGAGGCTCGACGACATCGACCCGAAAGTTGAGATCGGCTCGCCGCACGACTACTGTTGGGGCGAGCGCACCACGCCGCAACGCGAGTTCTTTTCGTCGCCAGCATTGGCGCGGGCATACGTCGCGGACCATCTGCGCGGCGTCGCGGTGGACTGCGAAGGAATCTTGTGGCGTCGCACAAAGGAACTCGAACAGGCCAAGACCCGGCTGGAGGAAGCGCGCAAGAGCGCGGCGGACGCGGAGACAATCGCGGAGTCCGTTCCACTGATTCTTGACTAGCTAACACCCGTTGCGTCCACGCTCGCGGTTGATCGCAAGCGGCGGTGCAATGCGCGCGAGCGCAGAGTGCAACAGAGGCACGCAGCACAATCAAAAGGAGCCGACAATGGCACGACGCACGAAAGAAGAGCAGCGCGAATTCAAAGAACACGGGATTGTGCCACTCCGCGAAATGGATATTTACGACCGGGCTTTGACAATTCTTGCGCTAATTGCTGAGGAAGCTGGCACAGACGGCATAGACGAAGTTGCGACAAAGGCCAAGCAGGACTGGTCAGAAATCTGTAGATAAATGGCGAAGTCGCAGGCGTAGCAGCAGCACAGACAGCCGCCGCGAGGCGAGAAAGAGGTCGGTTATGCGAGGCATCAAACACGCGGTAGATAGATTGCGCGAGCAGGCGGCAGCCGCGAGCGCGGCGGGCGGGCACACGCCGTTCAGCTACGACGGCCACGGCATCACGTTTCAAGCGGCAGACGGTTCGCGCCCGCGACTGTTCAAGCATCAGGAGCGGCACGCGAACGACGGCGGCGGCTATACGGTCGCATTGCCAGAGCGCCGCGACGTGTCCGAGTATCTCGTGCGGGCGGCGAACGCGCACGAGCCACTCGTGGAGGCGCTCAGAATGTTCGTCTCGCTTTGCCCGCATCCCGACGGCCAGCACCGACTTGGAGGCCATGCACCGATGAGCGCATTCAACATCGCAGCGGACAAAGCACGCGCGACGCTCGCGCTGGCGGAGGCGAAGCCGTGAACGACGACAACCGCAGACCATTCAATCTCCCGCCGTATCTTGGCGAAGGCCAGACGCCAGCAGTTCCGCCAGTCACGCATTGGTGGGTGCCCATGCCGATGATTTCCGAGCGTGAGCGGCTGGCACTGGAAATCTACGTTCGCGCTGTCACCAAGGACGACGTTTGCCGCGAGGGTTTTGGCGAGATTGCAGCGCCATCTTTCGCGGCAGCGGACGCGTTCATTGCAGAGCGAGACCGCCAGCGGGAGGCGAAGCCATGAGCGACGAACTCAAGCTCTTGTTCTCCCAAGACTGGCAGGGCGATGCGTGCAAGTCGCTCGCCACCATCGCGGGCTACTGGCTCGACGTGCGCCTCGAATCGGGTAGCGCAATCTGGCGGTGGTCCGTCAACTGCACGGGACTGGACTTCGCGTGGGGCGAGGCCGTCAGCATCGAGGCCGCACAGGAGCGCGCGAAAAAGGCGGTCGCGGACAACATGCGTCATTGCCTGAGAGTGCTTGAGCCAGACGGCGAGCGCGCGGCATGGGTTGACCGAGACGCAGCGCGCGAGGCGGCGAAGGATGCGCTGGACCCTCCGCACGAACGCCGCTTTCAGGGCATGGCCGCGATGCAGAGCGCGGACCCCGACGCATCGCAGCGGGCGGCGCTGGAGCGGGCGACCAGCGACTTCGCGGGCGACGAGCGGGAGACGAAGGAGGTCAAGTTGCCATGAGCTATGTTGCATTCTCTACGCGCAACCATAGCCTCGTTCTGCTATCGGGATCGGCCAGGCACTACGCCGAGTCGGTCACTCGCGAGATTCTTCGCGGTGCCCTTAGCGATGTCCGCAAGGATGATGGGTGGTTGAAGCTGGCTCTCCCCGACTCAGCGCACGCGGAATTATTCAAGCGACACGACCCGGCGGACGCCATCGCCTTCTGGTTTTCGCGGCACGGCCTGCGAGAGAACGATGATGTCTCTGTGTACTCTCGCGGCGACGATAAGAGACACAGCCCTTGGAGCGTCCTCCTTAACACGGCGATGGTTGCTGGATCCGATGCAATCAAGTTTCTGGCGAGGTTACACGCCCAGTGCGAGATACACGCATGGGTGGATGGACAGAACAGGAAATGGCTCGCGGCGATTGTGCGCGAAGGTGTCTCCGCTGGCATCCTCAGAAAGTGGAATGGGAACGCGACATACGAGTGGGAGGAAGTCGCTGATTTCTTGGAGACCGACGACTCCGAGCCGGTTGTCATGCACTACAGCGTGTCCGACTCGTTCCCAAGCTGGCGACTCGCGTGCAGGCGCGTCGGATGGCCGCTCGACGAAGTATCTGAACACTGGTGGGACGAGCTGTCGCCAGAGCAGCGATGGGATTGTGCGATGAGCGAGCTTCGCAAAGGAGACGGCCAACTAGAGTGGAAGCCCGAAAACTGGCACAACTACACATTCGAGGGCGGCGTGAACATCTACAGGCTGCGAAACCACTACTTCCATCCGACCGATCCGATCGTGCAGGCTGGCCCATTCGGCGGGCATAGCCGCACGCCGGAACCCACACCACGAAGCTGACCATCGACCACGAAAGCGAGGCGTGACATGGACACGACCAACAACGCAACAACTGAATGCCGTTTGGCGTTTCTCGAAGGACACGCGCAAGGAACCACCAAGAGAGGCGATGGCTTCGAGGCGCGGTTGAAGGTGCTCGAAGCAAAGATCGACGCGCCAATCTTCGTCATGGAGCCAGCGATAGAGAAGCGCATTCTTGCGCTCGAATCCGCCGCGCGCGAGCCGCAGCAGGCGCAAGAGGCCAAGCCGAGGTTTGAAGTGCAGCGCACGCTCGAAGGGTGGCAAATAGTGGACACTCACCATCTAGGCGTGACGGTGTGGAGTTCTGACATGGCGACAGCGTTCGACGCAGACCGTCATTGCGCGCGCCTGAACGCAGCCGCGCGGTCGATTGAGAACGCGGAAACGGCATCGCCCTCGCTCGCGGCGACGAACGCAGTCGCTGGGGCAACAGACTGGTTCATAGTCGCGGAGGACAGGAAAGCCGAAATCCAAGTGCTGCACCAAGGCTGCGAAGATTTGAAGGCCCGTGCGGAGTCAGCCGAGCGCGAGCGCGGCGAGGCGAAGGCTGCGATAAACAAGGTCGCGTCCGTCCCTTGCGTTACGCTGGAAGAATCAATGCGTGCCCGCGATCTTGCCGTGCGCGAGGCGGTCGCCAAGGAGCGCGAGCGGTGCCTCTCTGGCGCATTCCGTGAGTTCGACTCGTGCAATGCCGAGGTCAAAGGTGCGACCAACGAGTTTTCCAAGCACTACTTTCAGGGTGGCGCTGATGCTCTTGCACGCGTTTGCAACCGCATCGAGAACGGAGCCGAGTGATGTCACCATCCCAAGCAATCATCGCATACGCCCTTCTCGCGTTCGCGCTGTGCGTCATCGGCAGCGCGGCGCGCGCCCACAATCGCGCACAGATGCGCCGCAAGTCACGCGCGGCGGGACATTCGACCAAGAGCCAAAGGAGGTTGCCATGAGCGACGTTCGTGTTTTTGATGACATGATTGGGCAGACGTTCGAGCGAGTCGTCGCACTGAGGCCGCGCGAGGAGCGCGAGGATTCTTGGCGCAGCAACAATGACGATGCGCTAGAGTTCCTGCGCGCCGACGGCTCGGGGTTCCGATTCTATCATTCGCAAGACTGTTGCGAGTCCGTGAATATCGAGGACATCTGCGGAGAGTTGTCTGACCTGCAAGGCTCGCCGCTTGTAGAGGCCGAAGAAGTGTCGTCAAAGGGAGGAGAACCGCCGCCACCGTATCCCGATAGCTGGACTTGGACGTTCTACAAGTTCGGCACATCCAAAGGCAGCGTGACGGTGCGCTGGCTCGGAGAATCCAACGGCTACTATTCGGAGAGCGTAAGCAGAATAGCCTTGGAGGCGACGCCATGAGGCACGGCGACATTCTCAACCCCGACACCCGCAGCGGCGCGAAGGCGAGAGCAGCAAACCGCCGCAAGGCAGACCGCGAGAAGGCGAACGCGCGCCGTTTTCGCAACGACCCGGAGGCGGCTGCGCATCAGATTCAGGCGCTCACCCGCGACAAAGCCGAGATCGCCAAGGAAAATGCGCTGCTTAAGCGCATCCTCGCTGACGCTGGCATCGCGCTCATCCTGCCAGCGGCCACGGGCGCGAGCATGTACGACGTGGACAACGAAATGGAGGCAGAGGCATGAAGATCGAATACGTCCCCAAGAAGTTCCGGGCAGAGTCCATAAGGACAATCGAGACGGCCAACGCCATCATTGCAGAGTATGATGCGCAGGGCTACAGTCTCACATTGCGCCAGCTTTACTATCAGTTTGTGTCACGCGACTTGATAGCGAACAGCCTCAAAGAATACAAAAATCTAGGCTCACTAATCAACGACGGAAGGCTCGCTGGCCTGATTGATTGGGATGCCATCGAGGACCGCACACGCAACCTGCACTCGCTCTCTCATTGGGAAAGCGCGCCCGAGATCGTGCGCTCATGCGCCAAGCAATTTCGCTTGGACAAGTGGGACTCTCAGCCATGTCGCGTTGAAGTGTGGATTGAGAAGGAGGCCCTTGCGGGCGTGTTCCAAAGAATCTGCGACGAGTTAGACGTTCCAATGTTTGCTTGTCGTGGTTACACGTCGCAGTCCGAGATGTGGGCGGCGGGCCAGCGTCTTGAGCGCATCAAGGACCGTGGGCAAGAGCCTATCGTCTTGCACTTCGGCGACCACGACCCAAGCGGCATCGACATGACCCGAGACATACGCGAGCGGCTGGCGCTGTTCATGGGCGGCGTGGAACTTCAACGGCTCGCCCTCAACCGAGAGCAGGTGGACAAGTATTCGCCGCCACCAAATCCCGCGAAGGCTACCGATGCACGGTTCAACGGTTACCTCGCAGAGTTCGGAGAGAAGTCGTGGGAGCTAGATGCGCTGGAGCCGAAACTTCTATCTGGCCTCGTTCGGCGATTCGTAGAAGGCGTGCGCGACGAGGGTAGGTGGGACGAGGCACTTGATCGCGAAGAAACGACTAAAGAGCAGTTGGCGGACGTTGCTGACAAGCGGGAGACAATCGTTGAAGGCCTCTGACCCACCGCGGCGCGCGGTTGCGAAATAAATCGCAAGATGCCACTTGACACGGCCAACAAGCCATGACACAACCATCAGCCATGAACACAAACCAACACCCCATCGAAGCAGAAATCGCCGCCATGTTCAAGGCGTGCGATTCAACGCCGGGAACCTTCCGGCGCATCGCGCAACTCGCGGACACCGACCCAAGCGTATTGAGCCGGTGGAAAAGCGGGACGCGCACGGTGACGTTGCCGACCGCGCTCATGCTGGTGAAGGCGTGGCGGAAGATTCAGCAGCGCGAGGCCGTTGGGCGCAAACTCAGGCAGCTAACCAGCCGAGAGTTGCGGTCAGCGAAGCGCAAGGCGGCGAAGGGGGCGAAGCGGACATGAGCGACAACATTCTCACTAACTCCAGCATGTCCACCTACAAGGCGTGCCCCCGTAGATATTTTTTCCAGCAGGAACTCGGATTGCGTTCTGCGCGCGAGTCGAAGCCTTTGCGCCTTGGCTCTGTTTTCCATGAAGGACTCGACGAACTCGCTCGCGGCGCGACACCGCAGGCCGTCTTTGAATCTGCCTGTGCAAAGTACGAACGCGAACTACCCGAAGGCGCGGACAAGACGGAGTGGGAGGTCGAACGCTTCACGGTTGCGACGCTCCTTCTCGGATACGCTTGGCGCTGGTCCGAGTCTCAGGTCGAAGTGCTGGACTCTGAGCTAGTGTTCAGCGGTCGCATCATCAACCCGGAAACCGGGGCCGCAACGCCCGTGTTCAACGTGTCCGGCAAAATCGACAAGATCGTGCGCCTCGCCGATGGCAGGCTCGCCGTCATGGAACACAAAACGTCGAGCGAGGACATTTCGCCTCAGTCTGATTATTGGCTTCGTCTGCGCATGGATCAACAGGTGTCTCTCGAAATGCTCGGGGCCAAGATGAGCGGGTGGGATGTCGTGACTTGTGTGTACGATGTGGTCCGCAAGCCCGCAATCAATCCTCGCAAGCTCTCCAAGGCCGACGTAGCGGTGCTGCGCGACTCCGGCAAGTATTACGGCATTGACGTTGTGGTGCCCGCCGACTTGGAGCGCGAGACACCGCAGATGTTCGGCGCGCGCCTGCTCGACGATTGCACGCAGCGACCGGACTTCTACTTTGCCCGCAATGAAGTTCCCCGCGCCTCGCACGACCTACGCGAGTTTGAGCAAGAGTTGTGGGACACGCAGCGCACCATCCACGAAGCCCGCAAGAACGAGCGGTGGTATCGTAACACCCAAGCCTGCCTTCGCCCCGGCAAGTGCCCCTTCTTTGAACTCTGTACGACTGGCTATGTTCACGAGTCGGGGAGCCTGCCGCCACAGGGCTACATCATCATCGAGGACAAGCACCCGGAACTCACCACTACCCCACAGGAGGTGTCGCCATGAGTGACACAGCAGTAGCCGCACCAGCGCCCGCGCCCGCACCAAAGGCCCCGGCGCTTCCGAAGGCACCGCCACCGCCAGCAGGACGCATGGCAGGGGCACCCGCGCCCGCGAACGGCCAGCCGATGACGTTCGAGGTCGAATCAGGCGTGAAGCGAAGCGGCAAGGTCGTCTGCATCTACGGAGGCGGCGGCATTGGCAAAAGCACGCTCGCCGCCACCGCGCCCAAGCCGGTTGTGTTCCTCGCGCTCGACAAGGGTACCGATGAAATGGACGTGACGCGCATTCGCATTCGTTCGTGGGCGCATCTAATCGCGGCGCTCTCGAATGACTCTCTATGGGAAGGCGTCAAGAGCATCGTGATCGACGACCTGAGCCGCGCGGAGGAATACGCCGTCGCGCACACGCTCGCCACAATCACCACGGAGACAGGCAAGCGCGCCACCAGCGTTGAGAACTATGGCTACGGCAAGGGCTACCAGCACGTTTATGAGACGTTCCTGCCGCTGTTCACGTTGCTCGACCAGCACGCGGACGCCGGACGCCTTGTAGTGTGTATCTCGCACGACTGCGTGACGGACGCGCCAAACCCGCAGGGCCGCGATTGGAAGCGGTGGGAGCCTCGCCTGCAATCGCCGGTCAGCGGTAAGGCGTCCATCCGTTTGAAGCTCAAGGAAATGTGCGACAACTTGTTCTTCATCGGCTACGATGTGGTCGTGGATGACAAGTCAGGGAAGGCAACCGGGTCAGGGACTCGTACTTTGTATCCAACCGAAGCGCCACACTGTATGGCAAAATCCAGAAGCCTGCGCGAACCAATGGAAGTGATCGAAGGCGACGCATCGCTCTGGCCCATCGTCCTCAAAGGAGGAAAGTAACATGGCTTTCTGCGCACGCACTGGCATCCACAAGGGCACGATCATCGAGGGGGCACTCTCTGTGCATCCCAAGAACAACCTGCCTCAGTACGCGATTCAGTTTTCAATCACTCAGTATTTCGAGCCGCCCGCCGAAGGACAGAACGCGGGGACGTGGTATGACGTGACGGACGAGCAGAGCGAAATCCGCCACTTCCTGTTCCTCGTCAAGAAGGACGGCAACCCAAACGAGATTTCGTGTCGCGAGATCATGGCGACTATCGGTTGGGATGGGAAGTCCATCGCGGCCCTCGCCGGTCTTGAAGTTCACGGCGTCGAGGCAATCTTCTTGGTCGAGGACGAGACTTACAACGGCCAGACCAATCGCCGCGTGAAGCGCATGGCCGCTGGCAACACTGACCCGGCGAAGCTGACCGGCGGTGCGCTCCAGAAGGCCGACGCTGACACGGTGAAGAAGATGGCCGCGCAGTTTGACTCGAAGCTGCGCGCGACGCTTGGCGGGGCGAACGCTGTGGGTGGTCCGCCGCCGAAGGCACCAGCGCCAGCGCCGCCGCCACTGGCGGCGAGCGCCGCGAATGAAGATCGGCTTCCGTTCTAGTTTGTAATGGGGCCGGTGCGCTAATCACGCGCTGGCCCTGCACCCAATCCCGCGCGCCCGGAGGCGAGCCAGCCATGACGCCGCACTTTAACCCGATCACGCACCACCTAGCCGCGATGTTTTCCACCCCTAACCTCGACAGGTTCCAGCCCATGATCGACGACATGAAGCGCAGCGAGGCCGACGCCGCCAAGCGCGAGAGCATCAAGACCCGCATCGCCAACCTCCGTGCGCAGTGGCAGCTATTCCCTGACAACGACTGGCGCGCGGAGGACATCGAGGAGAGCATCGAGGAGTTGAAGAAGAAGCTGATGGCGCTGATGCCCGAGGACTTCTTCACGGAGGGCGACAGGAACGAGGCGCTGGAGTGTGACGAACGATTCGAGTTCAGGAAGAAATCCAATGACTACTTCTGAGCCCACGCCCCTCCCGCTGCCGCTTGCGCCGGACGCGCTCGGCAAGATCGCCATCGACGCGTATCGTGCCGCGAGTGATTCGCACCAGTTCTCTGGCAACGACTGTTTTCGCGAGGCGGCTGTTGCCGTAGCGCGCGCGGTGCTCGCCTCGCTGGCCGTGGGCGCGCTGCCCGCCTTGCACAAGAAGCACGGTATCTCCATTGATATGGCCGAATGGCTCATCGAAACGTGCGTTCAGCCAATCCCGGAACTGACACAGGTTCTCCTCGCCTGCGACGCGCGCCGCCTTGCCGCCGAGGCATCGCTCAAGTTCTACGTCGCCGAGAACGAGCAACTACGCATCGCGGGCAACAAGGACTACGAGGGGATGCGGAACATGCAGGGCAAGTATATCAAGGCTGACCACGAGCGGATTGCTCTCGAATCCGAGGTCGCGCGCCTCGCGGGAGAGTTGAAGGAACTCAGGGCATCCAATCGAGACATGGGCATCGAACGTGACCTCATCAACTGACTTGCAATCTCTCGCGGCCTCTGCGGAGTCGCGCGCGGCGGCTGGCGAGAAGCCGTGTATGGAGTGGCTGCATGACGCACACTCGGATTGGGATTATATGGACGGCGCCTCGGGCGTAATGATAAATCCGAAGAACTACGGCTCTCTCAAGAACCATCGCGTTCATGGCCTCTGCAAAGGAGCCGTTGCTATCCCGTTTGACGACATCATCGCCGCTCAACTGTTCGCCGAATCCCTGCTCGCACTCGCAACGGCCCCGCTGCACGCGGCTGCGGAGACGGCGGCGCTGGAGGACTTGCGCGAACGGTGCGCGCAGCGACTTGAGTATCCTCTTGGGAACAGTGCCACGAATATGACTGACGACGCAGAGTTATTGGACCTCGCCGACGAGCTTCGCGCGCTTCCACTCCGCAGCGGGGAGGCGGCGCGATGAGCGAGACTACGCATTATCCGAACATCATCAAGCTATCGCTCGGCTCGCGCGACGTTGGCGAGGCTGAGTTGACAGCAGAGGCGGGAGCTATCCTCTCCGCCCTCGCCTCTGCGTCGCGGCGCGCGGACGAGGCGGAATTGATCGCGTGGGGCATGGCGCTTTGGAACACAAGGGCATTCGACCCTGATCGTTCCACGGATGGAGCTATCTATTTCGACCACAAGAAAGAGTGCTGGCTCATGCTCTACTCAGACGGACTTAGGTTCCTTGGCGGCGGGAAGTTTCCGGTTCCCGATACCAAGTCGCTAGAGTTGCTGCTGGCCGCGCGCGAGAAGGCAACCGCGAAATGATTATCTCCGCGACAGAGGCTGCTCTTGTTCGCAGCGCCATTTCGAGTGCCATCCTACACGAGGAATCATACACCGAAGCGTGGGATGGACCATCGTGGAGCGGACTGAGAAGAAACAAAGAGGCGCAAGCCATTCGTCGTCGCACCCGTGGATTCATCAAGCTACTTCGCACACTAGACCGCAAGATTGCCGAGAGGCAGAAAAGAGCATCCAATGCCGCACCCCGCGCCTGAGCCGGTCGTCGCGCTCACACGCAGACAAGTAATCGACATCGTACGTCGAGGTATTCGCAGTATTTCCCTAACGGCAATCGGCTTGCCAGAGCACGACATAGATGTCGCCGCAGAGGGAATTGCGAACTCGCTCACCTTCGCCGCGCCCGCCCGCGAGGACGCCTGGGAACTTGAGAAGCTGATGGCGTTCGCTGGTGGCCTAATCGATGCGGCGCTTAGGGGCGATGACGAGGCGGAGGACTCTTGCTCTGACGACTTTCTTGAGTATGGGCCACGAGGGGGGAATATGAAGGCAACACCGTTCGGTAAAGCCTGCCTCGCGGCCTTCGCGCGGCGCGAGCAGGCGAAAGCGGAAAAGGAGAACGGCTATGACCCTCACTGAGCAAATCTCGTTCGACGTTCTCGCGCTGCTAGTCCTGTTCCTCGGCATCTGGAACATCGTCATCGGCGAGCGCCTCGACCTGATGGGCCGCAAGCTCGACCGATTGGCCGACGAAGTTCTCGCGCTGCAACTTCAACGCGGGACTTACCCGGTAACACATCTACATTTCGATGTGGAGAAAACTTCCAATGACAAGTAACCACCTAACCGCCGAGCGCGCGCGCGAGCTTGCGGGAAATGAACTGCGATGGGAAGCGATGATCGCGATGGGATTTGAATTGCGCACAGTCGCAGGATTCGGATGGAGGAATCTTTCTGGCCAGATACTCGAAGGCGACAGTGGTTGCGGCCGCGATGAAGTCTTCGCTTTGCGGGAGGCTGGATTTTCGAGCCCGGAAATACAAGCCTCCGACGAACTACTGTGCGGCTATGCTTTGTTGTGGTGCATAAAAAACAACGTCCGCATGGTTTCTGTAACGGCAACCGATGACGAACCGCCATCTGTGTTATTGTTGGCGTGTATTCGCGATGTAGGTAGCGTGTCGAACGAAGATGACTGTCTAGTAACCGCGCTCCTGCGCCTCGTGCTGCTGGTTTCAATCCGCGAGAAAGGCCGCGCCGATGAGTGACAGAATGACGGATGAACAGTTCGGCGAAATAGAGGACCGTGGCGCAATTACTGTGACCAAGGACGCGAACGATTTGTTCGCCGAGGCTCGCCGCGCCCGTGCCGAAGAATCGAGGTTGCGTGGGCTAATAAACCGCGCACGCGAGGAACGCGACCTTGAGCAGCGACGAGCTAGCGCAGCCGAGGCCCGCGCGGTGGACGTGGAGCGGGTGTGTATCGAATCATCGCTCATCTCGTTCGCCTGCACGCAAGTTGCCGGTGAACTTATTGGTGTCGCGGGCGCCAATTCCGACATGCTGATTGATTTGGCGGAGAAGCACAATCTCGCTGGTGATGGATTCGTGCAGGACGTGTATAAGCGAATGGCCCCCGAAATTGTCGCGAGAGTGATGTCCCGGCTCGCGCTCTCGCCGCCAGCGCAGGCGAGCGAGCCTGTGCCGATGGTCAGCGAGGCGGTTGCGTTGGAGGCGTGCGTCGAATGCGTGAAATCTGGGTGGGACTTACACGTTTGCTCGGACGATGAACCTGTGCGCGAGTTCGCGGCCACATGCGCAAGCATTTCGTCGAAGGAACTAGCAGAAGCGAAAGCCAAGGCCGCGAGCGCGCGGAAGGAGAAGCCATGATGCACGAACCATTGACGGTAGGCCACGTCGTCTATTTCGCAATCGGCTGGCTCGCATTCCACATTCTCCGGGCGGTGTTCGCAGTAGTCGCGGAAGCGCGTCGTGGACAATTCGGCGGATTCGGGAGGATGAACAAATGACCAAGCGCCCCACGAAGCGAACCAGCAAGCCCGCGCCGCGCGCCACGGCAAGAAAAGCACTGCGCGCTCTTGGCAAAACCCTCGATTACGCCGCTACTGTTGGTGGCCTCTGTTGTCGTGGGCCTATCAATAAAAAGGTGCGCGAGTATGGACGCCTCGCACGCGCTGAGGGGAAGGCGGAGCAACACGACTATCTTCGGATGGTCGTTGGACTCTCGACGATTATGCGTATCGGCCAGCAAGGATTCACGAACGCGCAATGCGACAAGGTTTCCGAGGCCATACTGCACTCGTTCGATGTCACGAGCAAAATCACAGGCGCGAAAGGAAGCGGCAAATGACCATCGCGCCGGAGAGAATCGCTGAATATCAGGAATTCGCGGACACCAACATCGAGAGTTTTCTCGACCATCGGAACGCGTGCGAGGCGATGCAGGCCGCGATTTCGGATTTGCTTTCCGAGCGCGAGCAGGAGCGGAAGGATGATATGGTGACGCGAGAGACGGCGACGGTTACAATGAGCCAGACGTGCCCCGTCTGCAACGGTGCCGCTTTCGATGAAAATGTTGACTGCAAAAACAATCGATGCTTCGAGGGTCGCGTTGATTTAGACGTGCCACTCGCCGACTTCGTTCGCCTGCTCGACCAAGCACGGCCCGATGCGTGGAGCAATGTGCTCTCGCCGCCCGCCGCGAGCGCGCAGAGCGTCACCGTGCTGAGAGAGGTTGCCATTCAATGTCTTGCCGAAGCTCTCTACCCGGAAGTCAAGGTCGAGAATGGCCCATTAGACGACGCTCGACGCCGACACGCGGCAGAGATTTTGCACGCCGCGATCTCGCGCGCCGCCGCCGCGAAGGAGGGGACGCCATGAAGTCATCCGTTCCAAGGGACTTGATTCGGGTCGTGCATATCGACTCTCTGCGCTTCGCTGTGAAGTACATGGAAATGAGCGGCACCAAGACGTTCATCCTGACTTGCGAACGCGGTGCCGGAAAAGTGCGCGCGACGGTGGAGAAGATTGACGCGGAACTCGCGCGCAGAAAGGCACAAGGCCATGAGTGACGCGAACGCAGCCGCGCGAGAGGTCCCCGAGTTCACGAGCGAGCATCGCACCGAAGATTCTACCGTGCCGTCCATCGAATCTATTACGGCGTTCAAGGACTTGATGCGCAAGCAGGCATCGGAGCCGGGGCGCGTCATCCCGAATCGTAGCCTTATTTCGATGTCTGAGTGCGCGGTCGCCGCCTGCCATCCCGAGTGGTGTTCCGACGAGTCGTTGGAGCGCGCTCTCGACGGTCGCCAGCTAATCATGTCGCAATCGCAACGCGATTTCATCAACGAGAAGCGCAAGGCCATTGGGAGGCATCCACTATGACAGACGACGCGCGCGAGGTCAGGTTCGAGGTCACGGAGAAGTGCGGAGAGTGCGATAAGTATGGTCGTAGGAGAAATTGCACGCTCTGCCACGGCACAGGCCGCGTGTCGCGCTCGCTGACCGTCGCCGAGGCAGCGCAGATGTTGGCGCCGTTTCTTCAAGCGTATCGCGTCGATGTTGGCGACCTCACTGATGGCATTGATCGCAAGACGACGTTTGCAATAGAAGCCCGCCCCGGCGCGCAGGCAGAGGGAGATAAGACGTGAACGCTAAACCGAATGACCGCATCGTAATGGCGAACGGCTCGACAATCGAGGCCGTGCCTAGCAAGCCGCCCAAGCCAGTCACCGGCTCAGGCCACGCGCTCGTTGTGCTGGAGAAGGACGGCGTGATGGTTGTGGTGAATGACAGACGATACGGCGAACCCATCTACGCGCCCAACGCAGCCGTGGACAAGCTGTTCGACGAGTTTACTTCCGCGAGTGCAGCGCCCTCGGAGCCTGCTAGTGAGCCAGCCCCTTGACGTAGGCGTCGAACGCGAACTTGGCGATGGCGAACACGCCGGTGAGAAGCATTGGCAGCACCACGAGCCAGACCTGTGTGGTGCGCTTCTTCTGCTCGGCAAGCGCCTTCTCCATCGCAGCAACTTTACCGCTAAGGTGTGGGTCGAACGTACGCTCAATCTGGTTCACGCGCTGCTTCAATCCGCCATCAGTGGCATCAGCATCGTCACCATGCAAGAGCGTGTAGAGCCGGTCCAGCTTCGTAGAGAATCCGCCGAACTGCTTTTGCAGTCCCTCGACGGAGTTCTTGAGGTCTAGGATGTTGGTGTTGTATTCGGGGCCACGGCCATAGGGCTGTGAATGCTCGCCGACGGACGACTCAGGGTGTTGGGGCATTGGGCTTGTCCACTGGAATTGGTGTCGCACCTGAGCCCTGCGCAAAGCCCTTGTTGAGGCCGGAGACGTGGGCCGCGATGCTGCCGCCGATGTTACCACCGCCAGCCAGTGTGAGAACGAGCCAGCCGAGCGATTCGTGCTTCGGCTGAGTGAGCAACCATCCACCAACACCGATTGCCACCGTAGTAAGATAAGCAAAAACTTTCGCTGGGGTAAGTGCCTGCTTCCAAGTAAGGTCTGGATTCATGGCGTGCCCTTTGTTCCTTTGAACGCGCTCACCGCGCGCTTGATCTTGGTGCCTAGTGTATCTGGCTTGGTGTCCGGCTTTACTGGCTCAGGCTTCTTCGCGTCGAGCGTGGCAGGCGGCTTCGCAGCAGCCTCCGGCTCGTCACTCCACGTCCGCGTCCCCCAGTGCGCTCGAAAACTCACGTTTCGACATGACCGTTGAGCTTCTCGATGTACGCGACCTTGCGTTCGAGTAGGGCAATGCGGTCTGCATCTGTAGGCGCGGGCGGCGTGTCAGGCAGCGGTTCTGCGGCGGGAATAGGGGCCGTCAGTTCGTCCTTGGTGGGCGCTGACATCTTCGGAAGGTGAGGCATCTTGCCAGCCATTAGTGGTCTCCGTGTAGTGCGAGGTATGCGCGAATCTTCTTCTCTTTTTCGGCGGTTGTCAAATCCGGGTTTTCGACCAGCGATTGAAGCGCCGCACCAGTCGTCTCTTGGTCGGGCTTGCTCATTGAAGCCATTACTGCCTGCACGGCTGGAATCACAGCGCCCACGCCACCGGACTGCATGGCTCCGTAAAGCTCGGCTAGGGCTACAACTCCCTTTGTCACGTCACCGGCAAATACCCGTGTCTGCATCGCGCGAGTCAGCGCCACTTCCTGCACGGCAACGTCGGCCTGAGTCGTCACGAACACATGGCTCTTCTTGAGAAGCTCCATGCCAGACGACGTATCAAACTCTTCGTCCTTGATGATCGTAAGCTGCGACCATTGCGAGGGCGAAAGCATTTCAGCCGCGAGCGCCGCCGCGCCAGTGTCGTCAACTCCCCAGCGGCGTAACTGGAAATCGGATTTCGGTTTAGGATCGTCGAGCAGCGAACACCCGCCGAGGGCTGCAACGCCCGCGATCAAGAGAATCCCGAGAGCGAGTCGGGCGCTTAGAGAAGGGAACCGCGAGCGTTGCAGAGACACTTGGACCACCTCGATTCGTGTTGGAGTCACTTCTTATCGCCCTTGGTGCCGACCTTCACGAGCGACTGGCCTTGGCCTTTGTATTTCTTTCCAGCCATCGGTATCACCCCTTCCGTGCGAGAGAATGTCGCATGGTCCGAAATCGCGAGCGAGAGTCAAGGACTAGTAGGCATCGCGTTCGACGCCGACAGAATCCGAATCCCCTGAGCCGCGAGCATCATGCGCGTGCGCTTCGCCTCGAAATACTGCTGCCGTTGCTCCGGCGTCAGGCTCGCAAGGAACATCGTCTCGTCGCGCTTCGAGCCAGTGAACGCGCGCTGCGGCCACTCCTTGAAGTGGTCCGCGATGTCCCTGATGGAAGTCGTCTCGCGCAGCCGCTTCATTTCGTCGAGCGCCGCCTGCGTGTTCTTCTCGCGCAGCGCAGTCATTAGCGGGTCGAACTTGCCCGGATAGAACTCGCCGGGTGCTTCCTTGCCGTGCGCAGCGTTGTAGATGTGCGCGAGCCTGCCAATGCGCTGCTCCGGCGACGGGGCCATTTCAACCTTCATGCCGACGCTCTGCATCAACTGGCGCTGGTTCGCGCCCGGATACTGTTCCATGCCGCGCCCCGCGTTGATGAGTGCGTCGAGTCCGATGGGTGAAGGGATGGCCGCGACCGCTGCCGATTTCCACCGTTCCTCTGGCCGAATCTTGCGACCAGACGGCGTGTTGCCAGTCGCCAGCGTCCACAGTGGTTTGGTGAGCGCAGACGCGCGCGACTTCGCGTAGTCGAGAACAGGCTGGTAGGTGTTCCCCGAACGCTCGTAGCTATTCATCAGAACGTGGAACGTCTCTGCCGTGAGCGTGAGCGGGTTGAAGAAGAAGCCGGGAGTGCCGTCCTTGCCGGGAATCCATGCGGACATCTTCGCGCCAGTCGTCTCCTCTGGATTCTCCCAAGTCGGCTTCTTGCGCGTCGCAAGATTGATGAGTTGCGTAATGACGAACAGCGACGCAGCCGTGGTCGCCATCTTGCGCCCGAGTAGCCCCATCGCTACCTTGCGACCTCGCACCATGTCGAGGCCCGCGCCAGCGATGTCTTTCGCACCGCCAAGTTCCGACATGATGAGCCCCTCGTTCCATGAGGGTGCGAGGAACATGAGGCGCATCATGTTCGCAAACGTCTTGTTCCGCATGACGCCCTGCAAGCCACGGTTGCCAAACAGCGTATTCACTTCGCGGCCAACCTTGCGAGCCACTTGGCCGTCCGACAGTTCGGGGAACTGCGAGCGCTGGCGCTTGAACTCTAGCAAACTAATGTCAGACATGACGGCGGGGAACAACTCATCGAACACGAACTTGTTGACGGACCCTAGAACTGGTACCTTGCGAACCCACTCCGTGTGGAGGGCGTCAGAAATGCGGCCTGTCTTTACGCCGTTTTCCTGCATGATATTTAGGATGCGCTTGTCGGCCACCATTTCGCCGTGCTGCTCCGGCGTGATTTCGCCACGCTCCAACTGGCCGCGTAGCTCGCCAAACGAGGTCTTGGAAAGAGCCTTCACTCGCACTGGTTCGGCAAGACTTGGAAGTTTCAATCCAGATAAGCGAGCCATCGTCCCCATGAATGCCCCGCGCGCGCCGTGGAACGTATCGAAAATAAGCATGATGTTCTTGAGCGTCCCGTTCGTCTGCATGAGGCGACGCATCGATGGCATGTTAGCCAGCGAGTCCGGCTTTGTGAGGGTGTCAATGAGCCCGGCGAATGCGTCATTCACCAACACTTGCTGGCCGTCAGGAAACGACGCGAGTTTGTAGCCCGGTTCGGGCTTGATGTATTGCGAGCCCTTCTCATCGCGCCGCGTCTCGTAGGTTGGAGCCTTTACGATGGCTTCGCCCGTCTCGGGGTCTGCGATGTCAAACAGCTTGTTCTGCCACTGGCGCGTGCGGACACCCATTTCACTCGCGCGAACGTAGGAGGAAAGGTTCTTGATGGCGTCAATACTGAGAGGCTTGTTCTCTGCCGCGATGGTATCAATCAGCCGGGAGAACTTGCGGTTCATGCGGTGCTTCGCGCCCGTGGACGCATCCCCACCGGCAGCGCCTTCGATGTAGGCGGCGAGCGGCCCCTCAGTGAAATCAATCTCGCGCGGCACGAAGTTCGGAGCCTCTGCAACATTGAATCCGTGCGACCGCAGACGGCCAAGTTTCTCGCCCGTGATTTCCCGATACTTCGCCGCCGCGTCTGCCAGCTTCGCCGGGTTGTCTATCGCGTACTTGATGGCTTCAATGGCCTCGTCGTTCGTCGTGCGACCAAGACGACTCTCAGCGATGAACTTGGGGCCGCTGCTGGCAATCTGCTGGATGAAGGACCGCGCCGTGGTAGAGCGCGTGTTCTCTGCGGTGGCGAGCATGTTCTTGAGATAGTCCATGTTGCCGTCGTAGGCTTCGATGTAGAAGGTCAGCGCCTTGCGAGCGACATCCTGCTCCGAGCGGTTGTCGAGCCACTGCTTCGCCTTGGCGAGACGCGAGGCTCCGGGATTGGCGTTCTCCGCACGGATGGACCGCTGGAGCGCCTTCACAACATCGTTCTCGGCTTCCGATGCATCCCTGCCAGCCGTTTCCTCAATTGCCTGCCGCCAGTCCGTGATGACGTGGTGCATGTTCTCGGGCTTGCCGATGGCAGCGTTCGCGCGATTGGCGAGGCGGGACACAACCGGCGCGTCCGTCTCTGCGAGCGGCTGGGGCTCGTGCGTAGCGACGACTTCGGGCTCTGGCGCAACCGGCTCAGGCGCGGGAGGCTCAGAAATAGTTTCACGTGAAACTTCCGGGGCCTGCTCCGCGACCTTCGGCGTATCGTCAATCACGCCCTGCGCGGCGTCCCACAGTCGCGCAAGATTCTCTGGGCCGCCCATCGCCCGCACGATTGCAGGCGCAGCCCTCTCGAACGTCTCAGGCGTATGTCCTGCCGCCTGAGCATCCTCGATAGCCTTGCGAACCGTCTCTGTGCGCGGCCCCCAATCAACCGTGGAGTCGAGAGTTACCGCCCCTTCTTCTGGTGCCCCCGCTGCGCCGCCCGCTTCTGGGAGTAGGCTATCGCCACCGCCTGCTTCTGCGGTTTCCCCGCTGACATTTCCGCCCGGACGTTCTGCCGGAATGCCTGCTGGCTGGACGACTTCTTGAGTGGCATTAGCGCCGACTCCTTCGGTTGGGATAGGAGGCTCCACAGAAGCCTCAGGAACCGCGTTTCCTGCCTCGCTGCTGGCTTTGGAGCGCGCAGCGTGTGTCAGCGCCTCGCCAAGCCCCAATCCGACCCTAGCGCCCACGGAACCGCCGAACGCCAAGGCAATCTGCCGGTTCAACTCGTCCCGCTCAGGGCTTCCCGCCGGATATTTGTAGTAGTCCCGCCACTTCACGCCCTGAGCCTCAAGGAACCCGAGCGTTGCAGGAATGTCAGCAATGCCTACAGCCGCCAACTCCCGCGCAACCTTGCGAGCGGACGGACTCTCCGCGAGGGACTGCGCGATCTTCGGGGCCACAGCGTCGAACGCCTTGCCGCCAACCTTCTGCGCAAAGGCGTTGAGTGCCGGGAGCACGAACGCCGCCACGGTGCCCATCGCCGCCGCCTTGCCGATGGTCTTGGTGTCCTCGGCAGCGCCTTGCCCCGTGAATGGCACGCCAGTCTCGCCCAAGGATTCGAGCGCGCCTGTAGCAAACAGGCCGGGGACACCGCCAGCGGCAGCGCCAGCGGCGAACTCACCGATGCCCTTGACGAGCGACTGGACCGGCTTGCCCCAACGCTGGCCCGCGCCCGGTTCGTCGAGCGACGTGCGAAAGACCTTCTGCGCAGACGAGCCGAGCGGCCCCGGAAGCGCGCCAGCGATGTCAGCGCCTACTTCCGCCATGCCGCGCCCGACAGGGTTCTGAATCTTGGTAACGTCGATAGGCTGCTGGCCGGTCGGATACTGCGCAGCGAGTTCGCGGTCCACGCCCTGAGCGGCGACGCCCTCGGCGAAGTGGGTCCAATACGGGTTGGGCGTGTTCCAGTGCGGGAGGCTAGGCGACGATTCGACTGTGCGCTCGTGCGCTGCCTGCACGGAAGGCATCGCCTTCACCGCAGCTTGGCGGCGGAGGCCAGCGTCCTCGGGAGATTCGAGAGAATCGAACAGCCCCGTGCCAGCAGGTTCCGGCTCTAGGCTGTCAAAGAGTCCGGTCGCTGGAGAGTCGTCGGGGAGATTGTCGAACAGGCCAGTGCCCACGGCGCGTTACTCCTCGCCGTCGAGCGACAACCCGTAGTCGGCCAAGACTGCTTGAACGGCAGCGCGAGACTTACCTTCGGCAATCTTCTTCCGCGCATCTGCAAGCGCCGCCTCTTTCGTCACGCCGGGAGGAAGCGGCTTGGGGCCACCAGAGATAACGGCCTTACGCCCACCAGCAGCCGGAGCCGCAACGCTTCCAGCAACGTCCATCAGTTCGCTACGGCGCTTCTCCATCATCGCAACTTCGTCCTGAGCCTTCTTCTTTTCTGCTGGCGTGGAAGCACCGCTTGCCATTGCGCGGGCTGTCATAATCGCAAGAGTCCCGAACGCGCCGTTGTCAGAGATAGCACGATTGGCAATCCCGGCGCGCGTGGTTGCATCCCGCGTCTCTGCCATTTCTTTGCGAAGGGCGGTGTCTGCTTCGCGCCAGCTACGAGTGTCTGCCGCGCGAGCCTTGCGTTCATCGCGGTTCTTGTCGCCCTCGCTCTCAATGGAGGCGCGTTTCTTCATTTCCGTTTCCGCCCGCAGCGCCGCGACCTGCAACGCCTGATTGTCCTTGTTGTCCGCGAGCTTCAACAGGTTCCCAGAGATTGTTCCGTAGGCGGCTGCTTCCTCTTTCGACTTCGCGTTGGCTGCTTTCTGAGCGTAGCCTTCCGCGTCGTGAATCAACTGCGCGCGCTCGTCCTCTGCCTGCTGCTTCGCGTAGCCTTCATCGGCCTTCTTGATGCGCTCCTCGCGGCCAGCCGTCTTTTCGACTACGCCAATCACAGGGCTGTCGCCGAATTGCATCGTGCCAACGTCAGTGTAGCCACCGTTGCCGTAGTCCACGGGCGGAACAGGCTCGCCAGAGTTCATGTCCTCAAGATGGTCAGCGGCGTAGTTCCCGCTAAATCCACCGATGACAGGATTCTGCGAGTAATCGAACGGAGACTCTGCGCCGCCCATCGGCTCCAGCGGTCCACCAAAGTCATGCGGTGAACTCCCGAACTGTGGCGGGGGCATTGGCTCGTGCATCTGGGGCGACGCCTGTGCGTGCGCAAACTGGCTTGGGTCGAATTGCATCCCGTATCCAGCCGTAGGGTCGGCCCAATCTGGCGGCTGCATATCAGTCACGCTCTCTTGGTTGTCCCAAGGATTAGGCACGTTCAACGGACCTGTCGGCGGCGGATTCAGGAAGTCATTGAATCGGCTCATGGTGTCAGCACCAAGGCCAGTGTCTGGCGCACCGCGCATCACCTGAGCGCCCATGTCCCGCGTAAACGGCCTGCGCTGCGAGAGCGCCATTGCCGTCGTAGGCATCCCCCACTGGCTAACGGGATCGTATCCGGCCTGCGATGAGCCACCGAACTCGTATGGATTCCAAGCCATTAGACGCCTCCCGGCCAGCCAGCGGTGTGCGAATACTGCCAGCTAGACCCCCAAGGGTCGTTGGGCTGGAACTGAGGAACGCCATCGCTCGTTGGCACCTGCATCCGTTTGTAGAAGGCCACTGCGATCGGGTCGATACCCAACTGTAGGAGTTGCTGCTCGCTAAGTGCCCACCACGGGGCCTGCACGCCAGCCTGCTTCAACTTGAGTTGCATTTCCGCCATGAACTGCTGCTGCTGCTGCGCCATCGCGTCCCGGCGGTACTTCTCGTCGAGTGACTGCTGCGTGTTCCGATACTGGTTGTTCGCCCCGAACTCAGCGCCCTGCAACCCAAACTGGTTCGCCTGCTGCCACTGGCGGAAGGCGTCGTTGGAAGCGAACTGCTGGTTCTGCTGATTGAAGTTCGCGCCGAACTGCTTGTCCTGCATTCCCATCTGCGCGCCCTGCAAACCGAGTTGGTTCTGCGAGAGCCATGTGCGATAGGCGTTGTCTGCCCCGTACTGGCGGTCGTTCTGGCCGAGCGATGCCCCAAACTGCGCGTTCTGGTTCGCCATCTGAGCGTTGCGATAGGAAGCGTCGTTTCCATACTGCCGGTCTGCCTGTCCAAGCGCCGCGCCCTGATACCCCATTTGGTTCTCAGCCTGCCATTTGCGGTAGGCGTCATCGGCACCGTACTGGCGATCTTGCTGGCCCATCTGGTGTCCCATCGCCCCGTACTGGTTCGCCATCGCCACGTTCTGCTGATTGAGTCCAGCACCAAACTGGCGGTCCTGCTGCCCCATCTGGAACGCCTGCCCGCCGAACTGGTTGTTCATGCCAGTTACGGCAAGCTGATTCGCGGCATCAGCCGACTGCGCGCCGAGCAAGCCCTGAGTCGCCCCAAGCTGACCCTGCGTGGCCCCCAACTGGCCCTGCGTGGCCGCGAGGCGACCTTGGAAGGCATCGTTCTCGCCGCCCATGCGGATACCGGCTGCTTGGGCAAGCGCAGGCGTCATGGTCGCGTTCGACGCGCCCCCAGCCAGCAACGCACCAGCGGCACCGAACCGGCGACCACCAGCGGCCATGTAGTTGTTCACGTCACGGCCAGCAGCTTCTTGCGCCTGATTCGTAAGCGTGTCTCCGTAGCGAGCGGCGGCTTCTGCCAGCCTCGCAGCGTTCTCCTTCTCCGCGATGAAGGCGGCGCGGTCCTGCCCGAACGTGTTGTAAACCTGTCCGAACTGGCCGATGCTCTTGCCGAAGTTGTAGTTAGTAGCGCGATCTGGACGCCACTGAGGGCCAGCAGTGTAGTCCTGTCCAGCTTGCGGCCTAAACTGAGGGCCGGGAGTGTACGCTGGCCCAGCGGCGGTTGGTTGCCACTGAGCCCCCGGAGTGTACGGCGTGCCAGCGGCAGGCGCATGGTACGGCGTACCCGGAGTGTAGCCGGGGCCGGGAGCGGAAGGCTGGTAGCTTGGACCGGGCTGGTACGGCGTGCCCGGACGGTAAGGCGTTGGAGGAGGCGCGGGGTTCCACTGTTGCGGAACGCCACCGCCGCTCCCGCTGCCATAGGTGCCACCACCCGTGCCGCCAGTCGGATAGGTAGGAGCGCCCGGAACGCGAGGATACCCCGGCGGCGGGCCGTCTGTGTAGTGCGGCGGCGGGACATACTGCCCCGTCGTGCCCGGTGGATGATAGACGGGCGGGGGCGTCGGAGACTTTGGCGGATACTGTCCCCAAAATCCGCCTGTGGTGGGGGGGGCTGTTGGCATTATGGAGTCTTGTGCAGTTGGTTGTAAAACCACGAACCGTGGATTTGTTCTGCCTTTTTGCGCTGCGCATCATACACATGATTACCGTATGAGTATTTCTCCCAATCACCACGCCTCCACGGGTAGCCAGTGTTGTCGTAAATGACCTGATTATCTTTGTGCTGTTGCAGGCGATTTTGCCTGAGTTGGTCGTATTCCGCAGCAGGCTTGCCCATCATTGGAGGCGGCGTAGGGTGATAGCCCGGTGCCGAACGAGGGTCATTTGCTCCGAACGGGCTGCTTGACGAACCACCTGCCTGCTGCCCCGGCGGCGTCCCACCCGGACCAGCGGGCGGCATCTGCTGAGTCGGGCGCTTGTTCCACTCCTTGTCGCCCCAATGCCCCTGCCAGCTTGGGTCGTAGGGCGGCGGTGCTGGCATCGGCGCTGGTGCCTGCGCGGGCGGTCCATACATTCCGCCAGTTGGGCCACCGGGAGTGTTCAACGGAGGCACGCCACCACCAACGCCAGTCGGTCCCTCCATACCCTTCGTCTGCTGCGGTGCCTCCATCATGCCGGGGCCGAATGGACTCGCGGGCATATCGCCGCCCTGATTCGCAGTGTGAGCGCCAGCCCCCATCGGGCTATAAGCACCCGCACCAGTAGGAGCGGCAAACGGAGACGGCGGCGGTGCCTGCATCTGTGCCGGTGGCCCATACGAGCCCCCCGTCGGCCCACCACCCATCTGCGAAGGGCTAGGCTGCTGCCACTGCTGGCCGATGGGGTTGAAGTTTGGATTCCAACCGGGCGCTGGCGAAGGCGGCTGCGTGTTGAGCGCGCCACCACCGGGCATTGCCTGAGCCGGACCCTGCAACGGCTTGAGCGGCGGCGGCATCGGCATCCTGCCCATGAGCGGAGCGCCACCGGTGTTCAATCCGCCAGCCTGAGTTGCCCCGCCAAGATAAGGCTGCATTCCCGGCTTCTGGAGTCCAGCATCGCCACCCATGCGCTGCGGGGCACCGTTACCACCAGCGAGCCCAAACGCGCTGTTGCCGCGAGGCATCGAAAAGAACCCGCCGCCTCCACCCATCGGCTGCGCTGGCTTGGGGCCAACGGGCATAGGCTTCGGCCCCGCGCCAAGGCCCGGTCGCGCGTTCCCGCGAAACTGGCCCGACTGGTTCATCATCGGCGACGTGATGTTCATTGGTGCGAGTCTCCTAGCCTATCGCGCGTGATTCATGGCGCGAGCGATTCCAAAATCAAGCGGTGTTTCAGATGAAACGCTTGGTGTAATGAATCTCAGCCCCGTAGAAACCCACGTCCCACCCGTTCGTGTTTGCGAGTCCCGTTGTGAAGTAGAGCAGCACCGCATACCGCCAATGTTCCTGCAACGTCACCGGAAGATTCAATGTGAAGCCATCGAATCGAACCGTGTCGCTCGTACCGTTGTATCCGATGGGGACCGTGTTCCCGCCAATAGGCTGAAATCCAGCACCGCTCGTATCTGTCAAATCCTCGCCGACAATCACGGCTTCGAGGGTAACGGGGTTCGTACCACCATCGTTGTCCTTCGCCTTCCACTTCACGTTGATGGCGTCGAGAATCGTTCCCTTCCCCGCGCGAATCGGCACGAACATCTGCGCGGTTCCAGCGGAGGGCGTAACGGTGAGGGCAGAGAACGCTTCTCCTGTTTCGATTACCGTTGTCCATGCCGCAACGTTCGTCGTCGCCGCTGCCGGATTGCAGTCAGCAGCCGAAATTGCAACCCATCCATTCAGCACGCCGGTCTGCGGGTTCACGATATTCTGAATCGCTGGGGTGGTCGTAATCGCGTTCACCTTCGCAATCGTCGCCGTGAGCAACGCGGAAAGTGAGAAGAACCAAATCCACATCTTTTCGGCGCTGCCCTTGTTCCCCGTGAAGGCATCGCGCACGATGTCACCGGACGGCAGTTGCGCCGACTTGTCTACTACAATGTCTGCGTTTGTGTCTGCGGCCATCGTCATCCCCTCGCGGTGAAATCAACTTGGTCAATCGTCAGTCCCTTGTCAGGCGGCACGAACGAGTCTATCTGCACACGCACGCTCTTGCCAGCCACGTTCGGCCTGAGCGCGAACGAACTCTGCTGCTGCAACGAGGCTCCGCGCAGCACGGTCGCAACGCTCTTGGAATTGCTCTGCGGCGTCGTTGTGTTCCCGCCACTCAGCACCGTAACTCGGAATCTCCAATCCAGCCACAGCGTTCCGTTTTCCTCTGCGGGCGGCTCATCCTGTGGTGTCACAATTGGCAAGTCCGCCGCCACATTGTCCACGCTCTGAATCGCAGAGTAGGTCTTGATGCTGCGCAAGTCGCTGCCAGTGAACAACATACGAATCGGCGCGATGCACACGATGTCACCGACCTGCACTTCGTTCCACGTTGACGCGAGCTTGATGATGTTCCCCGGTTGCACAACCTGAGTAAGCGGTACACTAGCACCGAGGCGCGCGCTGAATGTCGAGTCTCTTGGATACGAAGGGTCGCGGCCAATGATAACAACCATCGCGTTCTCAATCCACTCCGACATCTGCCCAAAGAACACCGCGATTTCGTTGATGCGATGCTGGAATAGAATCGTAAGCACCGTGTCGGTATCTGCCTTCTCCGTCACCGTGCCCCCCATGACCTTGTTATTCTCAGGGTCCGTGGACAGGTCGCCGAACAGCAGTTCGTTGAACTCAACGATGCTGCCATCCTGCAACGCCCCAATGATGGTGTCGCCAACATGGTCGTAGTCGTCGAGCTTCTCGTACTGCTGAATCGTTGTGAGCGCCTGCACAGAGTAGCCAATCATTTCAAACCACGAGAGCGTGCTGGTGTTGAAGTCGAACACGAGAATCTTTCCCTGCCCCCACGCATTGAAGTGCATCTGCGCGGACAGGTCGCCGTTGATGTTCGGGAAGCACCACATCGCAAGATTCAGGCGTGACGAGAACGCGCCGCTCGCGTTCGCCTTCTGGCCCTCAGTGAGTCCATCATAGAACTGCGCGAGGTTGCGCGCCTCGTCCAGCAAGCGCGGTGACGACCCATCGAATATCCACGGGCCGCGACCGTCGCTGAATCCCATAATATATTTCGATGCGCCGCGAATGAGCGCCTGCTGCGAGACGCATCCAACGTCCGTCGAGACGCTCAGGAAATACGGCGGCGTAACGCCTTCAAGGTTGCCAGTAGCCGCGAACGCTGTCGGCGCGTTGATGACCTTCGCCATTTCGTTGTTGGAACACACGATGAAGTAAAGCTGCTCCGCGTCCGCCATCCCGCCCGTGATCGGATTGTTGATGAACCCCGTGGCGTCGAGTTGCAGCGATGCTGGCACCTTCTCGCTCATGCGAACGTCCGGGTGCCCAATCTTCACCATGCTCTGACCGCTGATGCGGAAGTCCACGGGCGTAGAGATTGCGCTCACAAGCGGAGCGGCCAAACGAAGGATTGTGTATTCGCCGCTGTCGCTAGTGTCCGTGCTTGGCAGTATGCCCTCGATGATGCACACGTCGTCGCGGCCAGCGATGTAGATGCGCTTGCCGATGACCGCCTGCGGCCACTCGTAATCCTCGCCCTCATCAATGGGGTCGATTGCGGGGTCCGTCGTTGACCCGTTCTTGCGGACCCACAACTCGTAGAGAATAGGGTCGTCGTCATCGTCGAGCGGAGTCATTACCTGCGGATACGAGCCGTCGCTCGCCTTGAGAAGCTGCGACTGCCACCTATCGCTTCCGCCCGCCCACACAAACTGGTTGCCGAACGAGAACACGGTGCGCGACTCGCTGGCGTTGATATACATTTCAGGGTAGAACGTGTTGGCGCTCTGGCCCGAGTCGATGATGACACCGCCAGCAACGGGGTCCACTTCGCCGATGTACGCACCGCCCTGAGCGTTCAATTCGAGTACGTTCTTCGGGAGCGTGGTGAACACATACATCGCCAGCTTCCATGTCGCCACGCCCGGAACGTTCGTCGGAGCCGTGAATGCGTTTGCATCAATCGTCCACTTCACTTGCTTGAGCGGAACGACCGTATCGTTCGAGAGCGTGACGACGCCGCGCCAGTCTGAGGTTTCCGCGCCGGGAGGAGCCTGCTGATACACGAATTGCATGACGCGGCCAATGGGCTGATAGGCGTCGTCAATGCCGAGGTTGAGCGCATCAGCTACCCAGCCGAACGAGTAGTATCGCGTGACGGCCTGCACGCTGACATTGATGCCGGGGCCGATGGGAGAGGCCGCGAGCGTCTCCACAGACGGGTCGAATCCTTCGTCGGGCACAGCGATTTCAAAGTAGGGAATCGGGATGGTGAGCGGCTTGACGTTGCCGCCCGTGTCCTGCCACGAAAGCCAAACTGTTTGGTAATCCCCTGTCAGTGCAACAACGCCAGCGACCGCAGAGCCGTTCGCCGGAGCGACGACAATCGGATGCCCGTCTGTCGCGAGCCTCTGCGACTCAACGTAAAGGCTGTCGCGGTAGCCGACGTGGATTATTTCAACGAGGTCGTGAGCAGCCATTATTTCGGGAGGCTCCTAAGCTGCGTTCGCGCCCACGCGCCGCTAGGATCGACAAAGCCTTGGCCCGTTTGCCCCGGCGAGCGCCACGTCAACCCATCGCTCGTGACATCTTCCGAAAGAATCGTATCTGCCAGAGCGCCAGCCGTCGAGAACTGAAACAGCGCGGGATTGGACACGATATTGTCCGGGTCGCCGTCGTCATAATAGATGCCGCCCACATACACGAACCCTTCATCCATACCTCGCGCGCCGAACGCTGGCTTCCCCGTCGCCGTTGCTGGTCGCAGAAACGCTGCGTCAACGTCCACGGTCACAGTCGAGCCCGTGATTTCGCTAATGAGGACCTGCCTCTCGCGCACGTCGAGAGGGTTGCAGTTGAACGTCACGATGTGCGACCAGTCGCCCATTTCGTCGTTCACCACGCCCCAATCAACCGACGTGAATCCGAACGAGTTGGTCGGCGTCGTGAGGTCCACAAGAACGTGTGAATCTGCGATGCTCGCCACGCCCAACTTATATCCGACAATGCCAGCCTTCGTGACGGCAGATGACGGACCAACGTAGGCGAAGAAGTAGATGAACCCGTCACGGCAGTACGCGATGCTTGTCGTGTCGCGCACGACGATTGCGCCGCTGCCCGGATAGGTGAGTGTCTGCGGATACCCGCCGCGCACGTTGCCGTTCGCGGGGTCCACCTTGTAAATCTTCACCGTGCCGTTGTGGTGCATCAGGATTGCGAGGTCAGGGTCCGTCTGCGTGTCGCCGCACCACGTCATGCCGCAAATGCCGTCGCTGGTCCCCGTCGAGTAGGTGACAACGCTCGCGTCTATCAGCTTCAATCCATCCTCAGGGATGAGCTTGTAGAGCGCGACGTTGACCGTGCTTCCCGCGATGGTGAAGAACGCGATGAAGATTCCAGATTCGTTCCCAAGTACGACGGTGTTCGGAGACGCAGCAGACCAGCTTCCATCAAGGATATCCACTGTCTCAATCACGCCACTTTTCACGCGCTGGAAGGCAACCGATGTAATCGGAATCGCTGGCGGGTCGCCGACAGTGACCGTCATCCAGCAGTAAGCCTCCACGTCGGTTCCGACAATGGCGGTTCCGCTGTCCTCGCTGATGGACGAGAACTCTGATTCTGCAACGTTGTATTCGTAGAGAGGCTGTGACATGGCTATCCCACCACCTGAGTAGCAAGATAGCTGTTCGCCGGGTCGTAGTTCACGAAGCAGTTGAGGAGTAGCGCGCCTTCCTCGGCCAAAGAGTCGGCAACGGTCGAGCGAGTCACCGCGCCCGTAGATGCGCTCAGTTCCACGATAGAGGGCTTGTCCGCGCTGCCGTCCTTCATTCCGAGATACAATGACCCTGTATTCGCCCAAAGAGGCACGTTGCCAGATGTCTGGTCTGACGTGAACATCTTGCCGTCGCCATAGCTGAATACGTTGGCGGTAATGTCTGTCAGTGTGCCGTTCGACGAATGGCTGATGGCCCAATCGCCGGGTGACGTGAGCGTACCACCAGCGACCACGACCATCTTGCCAGTCTCCGCGTCCGGCGTCAGCGTGTCCCACGCAGGCGAGAACCAAATGCGATTATAGGTCGTCAGCCATCCGTCAGTTGAAACCAACGCTGTGAGGTCAACGAACGTGTCTGGATTGCCGACAACGCCAGCATCATCGAACGTGTAAGCCACGATACCAGCAAACGAGTCCATGCCCTCGTCCTTCGTGGACGCAGCCATCAGCACACGCCCGTCCTTCAACGCGGCCACGCGCGAGAACGGAGTCTCCATTCCTAGAATGCCGCCGCCCAGCATGAGAGCCACAGGGTAGTTCGCGCGCACCGCACCAGTCTGAGGCTCGATCTTCCACGCCTTCGTTTCGTGATCGCTGCTGTTGCCACCCACGAACATCAAGTCGCCGTCTGGCATGAGCGTCATGCCGCCGTTCGACGAGAACACGGCGGACGCGGTATCAATAACATTCCCAATCGTCGCGGCACCGTCGCCAGTGTTCAAGTCGTACAAGTCAAACAGACGCCCAGCGCCACCGTTCGATTGCACCATCAGCCACAGGCCGCTGTCTGTCGGGCGCGCGGCGACCATCATCTGATAGAAGCCGTCTGCGAACGTGAGCCCGCTTCCAAGTGGCCCGTGATCAACACCGTCCATGTCTCGATAGTGAAAGTTCACGGTCCAAGACCCGCCGCCATTGTCCGTCGCTGGCGCATACCACACGTTGCCCGCAGCGTCCGCTCCGAACGATTGCACGCTGTCGAACTGAGCCGTGCGCTGCGTGATTGCGAGCGTGCTTGGGTCTGCCGTGAACACGCTGTTGATGACTTGCGCCCATTCAGCCGGAGCATCCTCGGGGATGAACGGCGTCGAGGCGTTGAACTCCCACGTTGGGACCGGCACCGGAATTGTCGGCGGCTCTGCTGGTGAGAATCCGCCGCTGCCTCCCACGGCTGCGATGGCTCCAATCATCAACACAGTTCCGTATCCGGGCTGGTTCGGGTTTCCATCCCTGCGCGAGACGGTGAAGAACGGTTGGCCCCCAACGCGCTTGAGAAGATGCACAGAGTCGAGCAGCAGCGTTGGCGGCGTTGTGGACGTGACCGGCTTGGAGGTTGGAAGAATCGTTAGCTGGCGCGTACCGGGACGCGGAGAGATATTCGATGGAGCGCCGCCCTCAGTGCGCGAAGGGCCATAAGTCAAATTGCGCGCGTCGAAGGAACCGCACTGGCTGCGATCACCGCGCGTCAGCGGTGGCGGGAACTCAGAGAAGGAGATTTCACCGGCCACACGTCATTACCTCGTTACGAGAATCGCGTCGTGTAGTGCTGGCCGAGCGTGTAAATCGTAACCTCGCCGCCACCAGTAACATTCGCTGTCGTAACGCGCAGCGCGTAGACAGAACCAGCAGCGAGCGTCAGCGGAGACGCCAGCGTCTTTTCAGTCAACACGTCAACATTGGTTCCCGCCTGCGTGAAGTTCTCAACTACGGTCCATGTATCAGTTCCCGCAGCGATGACGCGAGAAAGCACGTCGATGGAAATGTCGCTCGTTGTGACACCAGTATCAAAGACACCAAACCAGTTCACGCGAACCTTGTCGAGAATGGACCCCGCCTGAGCGTATAGTGGAATCGTAATGGCGAGACCGTTGGCGTCGGTAATGATATTGCCGTCACCGATGCTCCAAACCGTAGCATCGGCAAGCTGGATAACGCCTAGAGCGTCCGCCGACACATCAATCCAGCCGTTGACGGCTCCGCTCGGACCCGTTGCGCCAGTAGCACCCGGCTTCCCAAACAGCGTCAAATCCCAATCGGTGTGCGTCCCGCTTCCGCCCGTAATTGTCGAATTCAGCGTCCACGTCGTACCGGAATACGATGTCAGCGAGCCTTCCATGTAGTTCGTAGGGTCGGCCCTACTAATTGCGCGAGCGTAGTCACCAGCGACATACGCGAGCCCCGCCTGCGTCGTGAACGCCTTGGAGCCCGTGCCGATGGCAAACGATGTCGCGGAAGTCGCTAGATAGCCGGGGCCGGTCGCGCCCGTTGCTCCGGTCGCGCCAGTGTCGCCCTTCTCGCCCTGTGGGCCTGTCTGATTACCCGGCCAGATGCCAATGCCCATTGGTCTATTGCCCCTCGGGGATGGGCGGCGTATCGAACAACTGGTAAACCGCATTCCAGTTTGAGTCGTTCGCGGCGTTGTAGGCGACTATCTGAATCCCGTCGCTGTAGAACGTGTTGACCATGAACTCGCCCGGATTGTTCGACGTGTTCGACGCGATCTGAATCGAGTTGGTGTCGCTGCCAGCCACAAGCACAATCGACCCCGCCCACAGACGCCCTGTTCCAATCAGGCCACCAGAAACGCCCGCCGTCGTTCCACTCGTGCAAGTTACCGCACCTAGCAACACCGGAATCCAAACAGTCCTAACCGCGAGAGTTGATGTGGCGGGCAGCGTGCGGTGAATCCACTTGTAAATGTAGAACACCGCGACCTTCGCCGCGACAGTCGCCGTTGGCCGAATGCTCACGAACTTTTGCTGCTCGTTGGTGAATACGATGCAGCCGGTCGTCGTCAACCCACTCGTCAGTAGCGGGTTCGTCAACGTCTCGGTTTTCGTCGGGACAGATGTAACCTTGGTATCCGACGTGAACAGCAGTGAACCGGCTTCAAGTGGAACGAGAGACATGGCTGATCCTTATGGTTCGTAGATGAAGTCGTTGCCGCTGCTTCCAACCTGTCCGAGCGTGTCTGTTACGCAGTAAAGAACGGCATAGGCGCGAGTTCCATTTGGGGTCTTGTTGCCCGTTGCGTTGTCAGCGCCAAGCTGCACAGTGCCCAGTTGGTCAACATTTGATGCGGTCGGGTCGCCAGCAACGAATGTCACGTCTGACGACATGGTTGTGTTCGGGTAATCCGCGCCATCGTCGTCGTACAGCGCCTTGGAATACAGGTCTGAGTAGAACGGGTACGGCAAACCAAACACGTTCCCGAATCCAATGGAGATTGTTTTGCCGCTCGCGATGGTTCCGGTCTTGGTCAACGTCGCTGATTTGATAGACGCGAACGCCTGAGCCGTCGCCTTGATTCCAGACTGTCCGCTAGTCCACGCAACAGGCTCGCTGATATCTCGACCCTGAATATCCTGCCCAGCAAACGTCAGTGTCAGTGTCTCTGTGGTTGTGGCATTCAGAGTCGCCGTCAAGTTGCGAGCAACAACTGTCCCCTGCCCATCGACAGGGCACTTTGTAATGGTAGGCGTGTATGTTACGGTCGCCGTGCTTGTGCCGGTGGCCGTTGCTGCCTTGTAGTAGTCGTTGTCGGCAGTGCCTGGCTTATAGATGGAATAAAGAAACATCTGCTGGCCCGGAGCCCCGTACTGAAAGCCAGTCGTCGAGCTACTGAGGGTACTCTTGTCGGTGACACGCCCTTGACGAGCCTGCGGGGTCGTGCTTCCAGAAACAGTGCGGTTGTCGGGATACGGCTGCGCCATTCCTGCCGAGACGGCCAGCATGAACAACACGACTGCTAGTGAAGTAAGAATGCGCTTCATATCCTGCTCTCCTGTGTGAGTGTCACCACCTGCGAAATGCGCTGCCTCTGTTGCCAAACCTTGACGGGTAATTCGCTACGTTCGGTCCACCGCCGTAAGTCAGCACGGCACTGTTGTTAGAGGCGTCCACGAACGCAAGCCTCTGTTGCATGACGCGCAGCTTCTTTTCGTACTCCGCTTCGAGTCTGTCCGCGCTGTCCCAATCCTTCTTCGTCTGCGCCATCCTCTGCGCCATTCTCAGGACCAGAACGTCAATGAACTCGTCGGGTATCGAAAAGAACTCCTCGCTGTCCGGGTCGTCCATTTCAGCCACGGTGAACAGGTGCGGCTTATACCGATAGCGCACCGTCACCTGAAACGCCTGATACGGAAGAAGCATGATGAACTCTGTCTGATCGTCGGAAACGGTATAGGCCGGTGGGTAGGTGAATGATGCGTACCCGTTGAGCATTCCCGGCCCCATCGTCCTCCAAGCCTGCGGCGTCAGATACCGAAGATCCGCACCAGCCATCACGTCGTTGGTTCCAGACACGAAGATGCTGATGATCGCGCTGCGAAACAAGTCCTCTGGAATCGGGTAGTTCGTCTGCCCCGCCGCTACTTGAACGTCGGTTTCCTTGAGCGACAGAGCCGGGACTTCGTCAAGAACCGCATTGTGCAGTTCATTGACGATGTCCACAAGCTGCTGGTCGCCATCCACGTCAGGACCAGTGGACAGCGAGAATGCCAGCGATTCCTTGGCGTCACCAATACGACCAGAAGCTTTGTTTAGGAAGCTCCAGAGGTTGTTCGTGAACGCATAGTTCGCAAGCACGACCGCCACATCACTGTCCTCCGGTTAGGAAATCTTCGCCCGATTCGGAATCATGCTCATCCAGCCCTGATCTGCTGGCTGGAAGTTCAGTTCCGTGTAGAGGTAGTAAACGCGCTTGCGCGGGTCCTTGATGAACTCGTCGTCAACCTGCGGCTCCAGACCGATGACGTACTGCAACTTCGTCTCGGACGGCGCGTTGGTCTGCGTGTAGAACGACTGTGCCGGGAGAAGCGAGTTCTCGTGAATCTTGATGTTCGGGGCCGCTTCGAGAGCGATGTTGCGCGCGTTCGTGTTGTTCTCGGGCGTGAACTCCGAATGCATGACCTGCTTGAGCGCCGTCGTCATGTCCTTGCTGCACATGATTTCCGTGAGGTCGAGATTCAGGTAGAACCCGCTGTTGTTCTGCATCGAGCGCGCAATCGTGCGGAGCGTGTTGATCGCCGCCGAGTTCGCCAGAAGGTCCGTTGTCGGGATGTTGCTGACAGTCAGCGTGTTCGTTGACTTGAACGTGTGATTGTCGGCAAACCACTTCTTGCCGTCGCCCGTAAGCGTATCGAGGAACGGCGCGCTGCCTGCCGGGTTCGTAATCCCCTGTAAGCCGTAGATGACGGGGGCGATGAACGCGACTTCCAGCCAGAACTTGAGCGACGTGGGGAGCGCGTTGCGGGTGCTTTCAATCAAGCCCGGAAGTCCCTGAGCGGCGTAGCGAACATCCTGCTCGTAAAGCTCCACCTTGCCGCCGACAGGCATCGCCTGAAACTGCTTGGTGTATTCCACGCCGGTCGTGACAGTCGGGTGAAGCGAGCCACGCTCCATGCGCGACAGCATCCCCGGAACCGCCATTTCAATGTCGGTTGCGAACTTGCCCGCGACCTTGCGGCGCGTGGCGAACATGTCGTAACTCTTGTCGTTGACCGTGTTCTCGGCCAGAGACTTGAGCGGACGCAGCAGCTTCGCAGCCGGGTAGGTAGCGAGGTCAATCAGGGCAGAATCGAAAGACGACATTGTGCGTGGCTCCTTGGGTTGGCCGAGTTATGCGTTCACAACCACTGCGATGTAGATGTAGGGCGCGGTGTTGTTGCCGGGGTCCTGCTTCAAACCGACGAGGCGAAGCTGGCCCGTGCTTGTGCTTGCGCTTGAACTGTCCGCGAACTGGAGGGCCTGTGGAACCGCGACGACGAACTTGTTGGATTCGTCGGTCCCACGGTCTGTGCCGTTGGCGATGTCCACGAACACGGCGGAAATGTCAACGCTCTGGTCGATGGCATACTGCGCCAGAGACCCGGCCTGATCTGTCGCGTCCTCGGTGATCTCGAACTGCTGGCCGCCTACGCCGGTCGAAATCAGGAACACGTCAACGTAACCGGCGGCGTCGTCTGGAATGTATTGCTGATGGTCGGAAAGACCGTCCGAGCCGAACGTGTCGGCTGAGTAACCAGTAATCGTGTCGCCAGTGCTTGCGCGGTCGTAACCGCCCGTAATGCTCTGGAGGAACACGCCGCGCATAACGTTACCGTCACGACCAGAGGACGGAACCGGCTGGCGTGTGGACTTGGCCGCAAAGTAAAGCGGCGACTCTACGAAGGGGACCGGGTTGAGCGGCCTTGCGCTTGCCTGTCCGAGTGCTGGAGTTGTGAGGGCCATCGGTTCTTTCTCCTTGGAGGGATGCTAAGGTGTGCGGATTACCGCACACGTCAAGAAAAACTTTCAACTATTCGAGTGGCGCAGAAACCGGAACCGAAATCGAGGACTTGTCCTGCGCGTTCTTCATGCGATCGTAGCGAATGCCGAATGCTTGGCGTTCCGCATCCTTGTCATAGCCCGCGTATAGTCCGCCCGCCAGCTTGTCGAAGTGTGCGTTGTTGTGCGCGATGGCGGCGTTGCGGTCCTCGCGATACACCCACCACAACTGCATTTCGCCGCCGCCCTGTTGCAGCATGACGCGAATAGATGGCGGATTTCCCGGCGTGAAATACTGCTTCGGCACGTCCGGGTCCGTCTTGGGAGTAACAGGGAAAAGGCCGCGAGCGTTTGGCGGCGCCCACATGAAAACCTTTTTCGCATTGTCGAGTCCGGTGGGAAGCGACAACTCCGCGCCGATTCCGCCGCCCTGCATCTTGCGACCTGAAATCGCGAGTTCCTCCATGCGATGCTGATAAAGCGCGTCAACGCTCTTGTCGTCTGTAACGAGGTCCGCGAAATCATCTGCGGCCTCAACAGGCGCAGCCTCCAGCGACTTCTTGCCCTTGGCTGGAGCAGGGAGCGTCGATGGCATTGCTGCCGTTTCGAGAGTATCACTTGGCACGGGCTGGCTCCTTCAATTCTGCGGCGATGGCGCGCAGTTGGGATACGGTGTAACGCTTGTCGTTCGGGTCGATGAAAGCGCCCTCAAGAACTTTCGATTCCTGCGCGGTCAGCTTGCTTCCGTTCGGCTGCGCTGTCGGCCTCTCGATTCCGCGCGATTGAGAGCCGAGTCCGCCACCTGCAATCGGCGCTGGCGGCTGCTTCGTCTGAGTCTTTTTCACGACAGCGGCAGTTGTTTTCTTCGCGCCGCCGAGTGCCTTCAATACGCCAGCGGCCAGCGACGCCGCATCGGCGAAGTAGGGCGTGATGTTTGAAGGCCCGCCGTTATCGACAGTGAACTTGTAAATCTCGGCCTCGCGTCCCTTGAGCGCCGGGTTGTGGTGAATGAGGAACTGAGCGAAACCAGCAGTCTCCTGATACGCGGCGTTGCTGTTCGCAGAACGAACAACGCGCTCGGCAACTACTGGCTGCTTGTCCCAAAAGTCCGCGTACATTTGCTGCGCGCGCGAAACATGGAAGTTGTATTGGGCCTCAACCGCACGTCGCTTGGATGGTGGCAGGGCCTCGAAATCATCAGAGTCCATCTGCTCCGCCAGCTTCGCGCTTGCCTGCTGCGATTGCATGAACTTCGCCTTGATATTGCGAAGGTCTGGGTCGCCGTAGGTGTCGTCGTTCTGCTGCGGTTGCGAAGGCTGCGGTGGGGGCGCGGGCATGGGCCGCTTGTGAATCTCGGCCACCATTTCCTCAATGCGCGCCATGCGCTGCTCGGGAGGAACAACCTGCTCGGCTGCTGGCTCTTGTTCTGGTTCACCGGGCGCATCATCAGCGCCACCTTCGGCGGCAACTTCTTCTTCGGCTGGCGCTTCCTGCTCCAGCGCATTCGGGTCCGGCTGCTCTGGCTGGACCTCTTGTTCCGGCGCATTACTTGGATTCATAAATATCTCCGATGCAGTGTATTTCCCAAGGCTTCACGATGCAGAAGCGTTGACCGTCGCGCAGCAACTCATTCTCTGGACACGAACACGTCAACACAAAATCACCGCGAGTGAGCCCCTTTACCTTCGGACCAACAGCAAGAACATGACCACAATCCGACGTGTTGCGATACACGTCTGGAACCACGATTGAGCCCGCCTTGCCTTCGGTGTCGCGCGGTCGCATGAGAACCACAACGCGATTGTCTAACACCTGCCACGGCGACTCTGGCAGATCGCTAGGCGGATTCGAGCGGACGGACGCAGGCTCGCGCTCGTCATACGACGGCCCTTCATCGTCGAGCCTAGCAAGCACGCAAGCGCGATGTGCGAACAGCACGCAATCGCCGATATCTGTTGAAACGAAGTGGCGACCGTTCCACACGCGAAGCGGCTCGCCAACAACGCCGAGTGAAATATCCAGCCGGTAGTTCCATAGCATCGTGTCGCCAGTGAAATCGCCAGAACCGTTGAAGCACACGAAGTCGCCGCGATTCATGTCGCCGCCGAATCCATCGGGGCACAACACCATGCCGTTGAATACTTCGTCACGCGACGAATCTACTTCAATCCGCCCCGTTCCTCTGCATCTGCGACAGTTCGTGGAATCTCCGTGACAATGATCGCACTCCCGGCTCTTTGCCCTCGGCAGCGCCTCCGTCACCAAACCGCTGTCGCCTACCTTCTCCACTCTCTTGCTCACCAGAATTGTTGTTATCTTGCTTCCCGGCAGCGGCCTTAGCCTGAGATTCACGGAACGATGCTCCTAGCTCGGCTTCGATAGCCGACAGTAGTTTTGCTTCCAGATTCGTGTAAGCGTCGCACACGCCGCGATGGTATTGAGCATCCGATGGACAGGATTGCGGCGGACGCAGCGCATTGATCGCGGACTTCTCCGCCCTGTCCTTCTGTTCGGCAATCCACTTCATCGCCTCTGTCCAGATCGGATTCTCGCCAACGTGTTCGAGTTGGAGCGAAAGAGCGTAGGCGCGAATCTGTCCCGGTTCGAGTTCCATTACATCTGCTCCGCCATCGGATTGTAGTTCTTCGGGGGCGCTGCTGGCGTGCCCATGCCCTGAGTGCTTGTGTCCTGTTCACCGCCGCCGCCCCCCGACATCTGCTGCATAGAAGCGTTCTGCATCATGTTCGCCTCCTGCTGCTGTGGCGTGTAGAAAAACTGCTCCGGGTTCTCGACGCCCTTGAGGCGCATGAACTGAATGAGGAACCTCTCGAAGTTCGCGCGCCCCGGCATTTGCTGAGAAAGCTGACCAGCCAGACCAATGCTTTCGCTGAGTCCCTGAGAGCGCATCGCGCGGCCTCCATCATTCGACACGGACTGTAGCTCAACAGCGAAGTCGCCGCTGAACGACCTCAACTCAAACAGCTTGAGGAACGGCATTGCCAACTCTCTTTTCTCTGCGTTGGCTGTGTAAAGCTGCTCGGACGTTTCCTCGTCATAATCAGCAAGCCGGTTGATGTCCGCATGGTTGCTGATCGGAACAATCTCTTGGTCAGCTGAGTAGTCACGCACGAGACGGGCGCACTGAATGAGATACGGCTTTACGAACAACTCTCCGAATCTCGCGCTGTGCAGGGCGATGATGTTGCTTGCCGCCCTCGCTCGCAGACTGTCTCCCGTCGCCGTGCCGCTCACAGGGGCATTGCCCTCTACCGTCGCGTTGATTCCCGTGAACGTGTCCATGATGGACATTAGAGAATCCTTGGCCGCGCGAATGGCCTGCAACGATTCAGGGTCCGGGCCGAAGTATTGCATGGCCTGAGAGATTGTGTTCCCCGATTCAAGCGGGACCACGCCGCTGTCGAGAAGGTCAGTCCAGTTGCCTTGGAACTGGTTGAGCCAGCGTTGCTCAATGGCGTTGCGGTCGATGCCCCACGTCCCGTTTGCAGCGCGCTCTGCAAGCGTGGCCTCCAGATAATTAAACCAGTTCCAGAGTTCGTCGCACGCACCCATCGCCTTGTACATGCCCTCGCCAAACGTGCGGTTCTTGCGGCGGTACATCCGGGCATGGATGAACGGCGTGCTTGAGC
>Ga0247688_1000061_pt1 | contig 53137 bp, 32 predicted proteins | sample CNK29_metaG_FD_182718 | JGI IMG/M metagenome (GOLD analysis project Ga0247688, IMG submission 182718) | Soil microbial communities from Purdue University Martell Research Forest, Indiana, United States - CNK29 | ecosystem: Environmental > Terrestrial > Soil > Temperate forest > Bulk soil... | reverse complement strand
CCACAAAGTTCGTGGTCGGCCCATCCACGTCCGAACCCGTCAAGGTGATCGGTAACGCCGCGTCTTCCACATTCGTCAAACTCTGGCTGAAGGCAATCGGCGCGTCGTTCGCGGGCGTTACCGTGATGGTCACGGCGGCCTGTGCGCAGTCATTGTTCGCGTCGCAAAGCTGGTAGATGAAGCTGTCGGTCCCGCTGAACAGTGGGTCGGGCGTGTAAGTATAGCTGCCGTCCAGATTCAAAATCGCCGTGCCGTGAGCGCCATTGGTCACGATGGTCAGGCTGGAGATGGGCGTGTCTCCCAGGTAGTCATTGGTCAAAACATTTCCGCTGACGGGGACATTTTGCAGGGTGCCCGCAAAGTCATTCACCGGGGCGGGAATATGGTTCAAACGCGAGTAACCGGTGTTGTCGGTGGCGGAGCCGCCGTTCGGCACCAGCACCGCCGTTGGGTCGGTGCCTTCGCCGTTCGCATTGGTGGTCAGGCTCAATTCCGCCGGGAAGTCCGGATCAGACGAGTCCACATCCACAACGGTGATTCCGTTGGTGACGACCAGACTGTAGAAACCGTTGACGTCGGTGACCACCGGGGAAACCACGCCGTTGGTGCCGGTGATATTGACGGTGACGTTGGGAATGACCGTATCCACGCCGGGGTCGTAGAGGCCGTTGTTGTTTTCATCAATGTAGATCACGCCGCTCACCAGACCCTTGCCGGTGGGGAGCCGGAAGCCCTTGTTGTCCTGCGCCGTTCCACCATCCGGCACGTTCACCGTGCGCGGGTTGAGGGTGCCGACGGTCACCGTGGCTCCGGTCGGGAACGCGGGATCGTTGGTGTCGACATTCACCACGGTGAGCCCGGCATCCACCACCAGGTTATAGAAGCCGCTGGGGTCGGTGATGAGCGTGGTGGCGATGGCATTTGTATCCGTGACAATGACGCTGAGGCCGGTGAGCGGAGAGTCCGCCACATCGAACACGCCGTTTGTGTTCCGGTCAATGTAAACAATGCCGATCACTTCACCGGTGCCCACGTCGGGCGTGACATACCCGGTGTAGTCGGCGACGATACCGCCATCCGGCACCGTGACCATGGTCGGATCGCTGCCCTCGCCGAAATCGTTAATCGTCAATACCTGGCCGGCCGGAAATTGCGGGTCGGAGGTGACCACGTCCACGATGGCCTGGCCGGCGGAAACGGACTTGAGGAAATAGCCGTGGCTTTCGGTGGAGACCGTGTTCGTGACGCTGTTCTTGTCAATGATCTGCACGTCCACATTGGCGATCGGAGTGTCTCCGAGATTCACATCATAAAGCCCGTCCCCGTCATTATCCAGATAGAGGTAGCCGTTGACGACGCCCTTGCCGGCCGGCAGCACATAGCCGGTGTCCGCAGTGATGCTGCCGCCCGCCGGCACCGTCACCGTCTTGGGATCGGTGTTGCCAACCGTCAGCGTGGCATTGGTGGGGAATTGCGGGTCCAGTTGGTTGACATTGACGATGGTGGAGCCAGCCGGCACCAGGGCCACGAAATGACCCAACGAATCGGAGCTCACAGTATAGGCGACGTTGCTGGAGCTGGTGACCGCGATGTCCACGTAGGGGAAGACCTCGTCCCCAGCGTCGAAGACTCCGTTGGTGTTGTTGTCGAGATAGAGTGTTCCCTGGACCAGGCTGGGAGTGATGCTCACCGGGTCGCTGGTGGCGATGACGGTTTCCCCGCCGGGACTGGTGCTGGTGCCGGTGGCGGTGGACTGGTTTTGAAAACTGGTTCCCAAACCCGGAACCACGCTGACGGTCAAGAAGACACTGCCGGTGGATCCCATCGACAATGAGTTGGTCCCCACCAAAAGATTAATGTCGCTGACCCCATTATAGTTCGTGTTGAGAGTCAGCCCGGAGGCGGTTTTGGAGGTGATCGTGAAGCTTTGCACCCCGCTGAACGCGCTGTCCAGATCATCGGACGCCTGCACGTTGGTCAGGGTCACGTCCCCGGAATTCCGGACATCAATGCGCATCGTCACGGAAAAATTCGTGCCGTTCGGAACCAGCGCGGTGACCTGCTTGGTCACAGAGAGCGACGCAATTTCCAGCACCGCCGGAACGGAACCCGAGCCGCTGACGCCCTGCCCCGCCGGCGTGCTGGCGCTGGCGGTGGATTGGTTGGTGAAGTTGACCGTGGTGCCGCCATTGCGGTTGACGGTCACCGTCAAATTGATGACGCCTTGGGCGCCCGCCGCCAGCGTTTGCGAAGCGGCCAGCAGATTCGTGCTGCTGCTGCCGTTGTAACTCCCGTTCACCGCAAACTGGCTGCTGGTGAGACTGTTCACAGTAAATGTGGCCGGAGCCGGGAAGGCGGTGGCCAGCCGGTCGCTGGCTTGAACCCCGGAAAGATTCACGTCGCCCGCATTTTCCAACGTGATCGAATAGTTGAGCGTGAAGGTGCCATTCGTGTTCTTGACGGACGACACCAAATTTTTCGTCACGGTGAGCGAGGGGTGCTCCACGAACACCACCGTCGTCGGATCGTTTTCGCCGGCTTCTGTCGGATCGCCATTGTGATTGGGGTCCGGATCCGTGCCGGCATCCGACAAATCTGAAGTGTTGATGGTTCCCGAAATATCCGTGGCCGTAGCCAGCGCCTGGTTGGCATAATTCAAAGTGGTTCCGGCAGCCACCGTCACCGTCAACGTGATCCTGCCACCCGCCCCGGCGGCCAGGGTGTTGGTTCCCATCAGCAAGTTGGTGTTGCTGGTCCCATTGTAGGCCGGATTCACCGTCAGGCCCGGAGTCGCGCTGACCGTCAGGCCGCTCAGGGGTTTGCCGGCAAAAGCGACGTTCAAATCATCCGCCACCTGCACGTTCTTGATGGTCACCGAACCAAGATTAGTGACGGCAAGATCAAAGGAGACCGCGAAACGCCCATCGCCAAGGTTGACCATGGAAGTCAGAGCCTTGGCGACGCCGATGTTCGGATTGGAGTTGTTCACCGGCACGAGGACTTCAGCGGAAATCACATCATTGATACCCGGCTCAAAAACTTCGTCGTCGCTAAAGGTGGCAGTATTGGGGATATGCTGCACCAAGGGTGGCAACGGGGCGTTGACGAGCACGCTGTAGTTGAGCGTGGGCACGGTCAAAACGTTGCCCGAGGTGGCCGTGGCGTAGGCCACCCCGCCGGCATCGGCGGGCTTGCCGGTGAATTGAAACGATCCCGGAGCGGTGCCCAATCCGGTGACGTCATACTTGTAGGTGAAAGTGACCGTCCCGCCGCCGGCGGGCACAATGGCTGACGTGGGCGAGGGATAGCTTGCCTGCTTGGTCACCGTGGCTCCGGCCGTGGCCACCACCGCGAGATTCGTCGGCGCCGTCACCGTCAGATTGGTCGGATTGCCGATGACCTTGACTTGCATCGTCACGTCAACCGTGGGCAGACTCGCTTGCGAGCCGATCATCAGGTAAGGAGACGTCGTGATGCGCGTGGTCGTGGCTATGCCGGAGGCACTCACCACCACCAGTTTGGGCCCGTTGCCGGCGGCATTTTCGCTGCTGCCGAAGATGACGGTGTCATTGGGCAGTTTGGCAATGTTGTAGCGCAGCAGGAAACCGTTGGTTGCCGCCGCGCCGGGCGCGACAAGGGAGTTGCTGATGGCCCCGGTCACATTCCAGGTGTAGGAACCATTGGCCGTCCCCACGCTGTTGGTGCGCTCACCTGCGGCGACAAAATCACCACCGGGAGTTTTCCAGCTCACGCCCGTCTTGCGCTTGTTCCAACTGGCCTCACCGTTGGCATTGTTGAGGGTGTTTTCCGTCCAGTCGTTGGTCAGCCGATGGATCGAGATATTTCTGGCGGCCGTCGCCGTGCCACCAATTTTCGTGAGGACCAAGTTGGCGCTCACAATGGTCGTATTGGTCGTCAGCGCCGACAGATCGAAGCGCACCAGCGTCCTTTTCTCGTGGCCGGCATCACCACTGACAACCAGGTTGGTGGCACCGCCATAGTTTTTATTGTTGTTCGATTTATCAATGTAAGTATCCAGCGTGTTGGTGGTCGCGCTAAAAGTATTGGTCACGATTCCGTTGACCAGTCCCGGGATGTCGGCGGTGTTCGTGCCCAGGTTCCACACCAGCGGATCGGGCCCGCTGCTCAACGCCGGGCTGGCGCTCGCCGCCTTGTAGCTCGTGTTGGGCGGCAGATAGTCCGTAATCTGGACGCCCGACAAAAGAAACTGGTTGGTATAGTCAGCCATCTTGAGCTGGTAATCAATCTGGTCGCCGGCTTGAACCGGGCCGGGCGAGTTCGTCCAACTGGCCGTCTTGTAAAGCGCCGGGCCGGTGGCCGGCAGGATGTTGACCACTTCCGCGTCAAAGGCGCTACGGTTGCAACTGTCGTTGACGAGCACCCGGAGAACGGAGGCTCCGGCGGACGCATTCAACGGCGCGGTATAAGTGGTGTTGGTCGCGGTCGCATCGCCGAAGGTTCCGCCGACGCTGCTGACCCAGAGGATCGAGTGCGGCCCGCCCCGGCCGGTGACCGTGGCACTGACATTCACGGTTTCGCCGGCATGAATCAAGTCCGGCACGTTGACGGTGACTCTCGGACGTCGTTCGATGCCGATGCTCAGCAGTTGATTGCCGAACATCCGCGCCACCGCCGTGTTTTGCGCGGTTCCATCCGCTTGAAACGAGTGGGACGTCACGTAAAGCACCGAGCCGTAAGCCGGGTTGTTATAGGCCCGGCCAAAAACCACCTCTGCCGCCGCCATCGAAGGATTGGCATGCGAAATCCAAGGTTGCGCCGGGCTGGCGTAAAAATTGTCGAAGACGGCCACGTTTGCCTGGGGCCCCCAGCCGTTGCTGTCGGGCACATAAATTTCCTCGGAACCGCCCTGCAACGCAAGATCCACCTTGCCCATGAACTGCATGAGCGGGTCCGCCCAGATGGCAGGAGTGTTGGTGTTGTAGACAAACGGCACCGTGTTGGCATTGTTGTGACTGCCCCACGGCACGAGGGAAGTCTTGCTGAGAAAATTAAAGCCGCAATAAGTCGGCGGCGCCGCTTCCATCGCGCTCACCGAATGGCATGAGGCCCAAAACGAGCCGCCCTGCAACACGAAACTCTGAAAGGCCGCCTTGGTTGCGACACTCCAGTTCTCCGGATCACTGTGGGGCATGGCGTAAAGATCGTCACAGACGGTCAAGTTCACCGGCGATCCCAGGTGATAAGATGAGGCCGGCACTTCGGCGGGGGTGTAAAAGGCTTTGATCAGCAGGCTCCCGTTTTGCGAGTCCAGCAGGGTGTTCGGAAAGGAAGTGATGTCGTTGTAAATCGGAGCGGTGAAGCTGTTGGTGATCGGACCGTCCACGACCACGCCCTTGGCCCGCCAGAGGGCGATGACGTTCGTCACCGACGCAGTCACCTGCTCCGCCGCAATGATGAAGGGTCCGCCGCGATACGTTTTGCCGTTCGCCGCGAAGTCAGCGCCTTCAATGGTGACGGCCGGATTCTTGTCCGTGATTTTGTTGGGATTGATGGCCCAATAAACGGGGACCAGATTGTTCACCACCAGATCGTAAATCATGCCATACGGCTTCAAAGCATTGGCTGGTGTCTGCGGCAGCTGGCCCATGTCGATGATGTAAGCGCCCGGCGCAAAAACCATGTCGGCGGCCAGCAGCTTCGGGGTCACGGCCAGGCCAATGAGCGCGCCCGTCACGACCAAGGGCAGGTATAACAATCGTTTTAAGCCACACTTCATGTTCATAATTTTTTAAGCGAAACCCTGATACAATCTGATTGCGGCCTCATCGCAGTTCCCATGCCGCGCTGACAAAAAAGAGGAAAACTGCCACTGCCCTTTGGAGCAGTCGCTCGCGAATCTCCCCTTGCAGCGATGGAAAAATGGGGGGAACCACCACGAAGCAACACCGCACCACACGTAGTTGCTGCCGGATGACGCTGACTCCAAAGGACTGATGGTGGCGACGCCTAAATACATACAGCCGCGTAAGCCGGGTGCGCCAAAAGTGGACAGCCGATTTTTTTCTGCCCCATGCCCGTCGCAATTACTTGTCCGAGGAAGCTCTTTTGCTAGGCTCACCGCAATGAAACGTCTTGTTTTGTGCCTGTGTCTCACGCTGGCCGCGTCCGTGCGCGGCGCGGAAATCCGATTTAGTTTCACGGATGCCATGGCCGGTTCCGCGCCGACCAATTTCCACGCCGCCCTCGCCGGCAGCGGCCTCCCCGGCGATTGGAAAATCCTCATGGATGATGTCCCGCCGCTGCTGGCACCACTTACCGACCAGGCCCCATCCGTGTCCAAGCGCGCCGTGCTCGCGCAGACCAGTCAGGATCCGGCCAACAATCGTTATCCGCTGTTCATCTACGACGGCGAGCGCCTCAAGGATTTCAAGTTCACCACGCGGTTCAAGATCGTCAGCGGTGTGGCCGAGCAGATGGCCGGCGTGGTGTTCCGTTTTCAAAACCCGTCCAACTTCTACGTATTCCGCGCCAGCGCCCTGGGCAAAAACGTCGCCTTCTACAAGATGGTCAACGACGAAATCGTGTCGCCCGTCCGGTTGCCGCTGGAAATCGCCACCAACGTCTGGCATGAGCTGAAGATTGACTGTGCCGGGGTTAACATCGAATGCTCGCTGGACGGGCAGAAAGTCCTCCCGACCATCACGGACAAACCCCAGCCGGAAGGCAAGCTTGGTTTCTGGACGAAGTCCGACGCGGTGAGCTATTTTTGCGACACGCTGATTGAATACACGCCGCAGATTCCCGCGGCACAAAGGCTGGTGAGCAGCATCATGGAAAAACAGCCGCGCATTCTGGGATTACAAGTGTATACGCTGAATGAGCAGGGCCAGCCGCACATCATCGCCAGCAAGGATGAAAAGGAAATCGGCCAGCCCGGCACCGACGCGGAAAAAGATGCCATCACCGGCGGCAAAATTTATTTCGCCCGCAGCCACGGTGCCGTCGTCGTCACCATGCCGTTTCGCGACCGCAACGGCGAGGCGATGGCGGCGGTGCGTCTGCGGCTGGATTCCTTTTTTGGCGAGACCCAGCAGAATGCCCTCACCCGCGCGGCCATGATCGTCAGAAAAATGCAGGCGGAAGTCAGCTCGTCTGAGGCGCTGCTGCAATGATCCGCGCCCTCACGGCGACTGTGGGGACGGCAGATCGTTCGGGGCTTTCACCATCGGCATGGGTTCCGGTTGCAAACGGCGCACTCCGCCATATTCCGTCACCATGCCGTCGGCCGCAATATTGAGGCGCGGGCGCGGCCCGGGTGCGACATAATCATAGACTTCCTGCCGCACCAATTCCCCGTCCGGATTCACCACCGCATACGTGAAATGCGCCGCCCCGCTCTGCCAGAGCAGATGCAGGTTGGAGGACCGGTCCAGCTGGGCGTCCGGCGTGCTGAAGGAAACCGTCTTCCCGATGTTGACCACCTTGAACACCTGCGCTTCCGCCGGATCGCTCACCTGCACATACAACCGCAGCTGCGTGCGCAGATAATTCGCCTTTTGCAGCGTGTATTTCCGGACCTCCGGCGTGCGGTTCGTCACGCCGGACGGGATGGGCACGCCAAAGTCCTGCGACCAGATTTTCGCCCCCGTGATCACATCGAAATTTTTCGGCGGACTGGCCGTTTCCGCCCGCCAATCCTGGATCCGCACCGTGGCGACGATCCGATATCGTCCTGGCCGCGACAGCCCGAAATACGGCGCCAGATCCACCCGCTTGGTCGCCACCTGCGACGAGCCCACGTCAAATTCGCCGATCACCGGCACCTCCGCCTTCTTGACCACGATAATGCCGTCCGCCGATTCCACATCAAACGTCAGCCAGTTCGGCGACGCGCCCAGATGCAGCGGCTGGCCGGAACGGTTCGTGATCTTTACCGCCACCGGCAACGCCTCGCTCGGCAGAAACTGATCCTGCTCCGTCACCACCTCCACCGTCACCTGTGCCGACGCCCGGAAAAAAGTCAACCCCGCCAAAACCAGCGCCCAGAAAAATGTTTTCATTTGTTGATAGACACTCTAAACCGCCCCGCGTTTGAGGCAACGATAATTATGCCGAAAGCACGGCATGCCCATAGCCATCGTTCTCGTCCTCGATTTTTCAAAGGAGGACGAGGACGAATTGAAGCCAGCAACCTTGACAAAGTGAGACCTCGCAAAATACGCAAAGCCGCGGTGGGAGCGCCGAGCACCCGCCCGGCTCGTTGGGAAATATCGCAGGTTCGTGCCGGGCGGGTGCTCGGCGTTCCGTCTTTGAGGTCTCAACGATGTGAACCTGGTTCCCGGCGATATTTCTTGATGCCCCTTCGCAAACCCGTTTTCATGGAGTTATGCTGAAGTCGTTCCATTTCCGGCGCCGGCTGATCGTGGCCGCCATCCTCTTGCTGACCGGAGGTGTGGTCCTGGAAGAATGGCATCGCGCCCACGCCAGCCGGCACCATCACCCGCCTGCGGATCTGACGAGCCCGGCAGTGGATCCCGTCGGGGAATTTTCGATGACCAATGCAAACTATGAAGCCCGGGTTGACCTGTGGGCGAATCCCGGCGTCCCGGTTTATGATACGGACATCAGTTACGCCAATTATGTGTTTCAATCCGCCATTCACCCGGAGGATTTCACCCGGCTGGCCACGCGCAGCGACCACGGCGAGAATTTCGCGTTCCCCTTGACCATGACCGGCAACCACATCGATTACGCGCATTTTTCCATCGGCAATTTCAAGGCCAACCTGACGCTGACACCTTTCAAGGCCAAGCCGGAAGACCTCATCCCCACCCAGCTCAAACCGGGCCTGGGCGGCAGCTTTGATTTTTGATTCAAACACCGATTTTGAACCGCTGATCTGCGCTCATCATCGCTAATTCGGGGGCTTGGTTGCCTCGCCGTCATCAGCGCAGATTAGCGGAGATTAGCGGTTCCCACTTCGGACTTCTGGTGCAAGCCCCATCGTCCACACGAAGGACTGGCGGCGGCGAAATCGGCGCGCACACCAGCAGCACCACATTCAGGCATTCATTCCGGCGATAATCCTTGATGGAAATCCGCCAATCAGGTTTCATAAAACCGTGAGAACATCCGGCCCGTTTAACACGTTCAATGATTATCCGTCATTGAATCATAGTTAGCCATCTTTCGCGCATATGGCCCTTAGCAACGATTACGATTGGAGACCGATCACATTTCAAGGCGTGACGTTTCCGGCCACGTTGATGGCTATTTCGATCCTGGAGCCGGTGCTCGATTTAGAGGATGAGGACTTTGGCTCGTGGTTGTGGCGGCTGACGATTTGCCGCGGAGTTACCAAGAGTGCGCCAGCAGAGAGGTGTGCACGTTGCGCCCAGAAGGCGATAGACCTGATGCTGGAGTATCGGCAGCGCGTCCTCGATGGGATTCGAGACCGGTGCGCATCGGATGGCTTCGATCCTGAAGCCACCTATTGTGATTGGATGGCGGCGCTACAGCGCATTGTCGAGTTGAGTAGAGCGTGCGACGGCGAGTGTGTTTGGTCTGCGCCATCCCACCCGCGAGATGATCGCAGATCACCAGCCGAGGTCCTCACAGCATTGGAAAAGGCGAGAGCACGCATTTTGGATGAGCCACAGGACGTTTAGTTTCATATTTGAAGTGCGACAAATTCGTTAGTTTCGATTCGTCCGTTGATTCCCCGTTTTACGGTTTGCCACCTCCGCCATTTTCAGGGATAGTAGCCATCCGTTTTTACGGCCATTTATGAAACCCCAGGTTGAAATCTATGACACGACCCTGCGCGACGGTTCGCAGGGCGAAGGCATCAATTTCTCGGTCGCGGACAAACTCCGCATCGCCGAGAAGCTCGATTCTTTCGGGGTTCATTACATTGAAGGCGGCTGGCCGGGCAGCAATCCCAAGGACATCGAATTTTTCGCGCAGGCCAAAAAGAAAAAATTCAGGAACGCCAGGCTCGCGGCCTTCGGCTCCACGCGCAAGAAGAACACGCCCGTCGAACAGGACGATCAGGTGCGTCTGCTCATCGAAGCGGAAACACCCGTCGTCACGATCTACGGCAAGACCTCCATGCTGCACGTGAAGGAAGTCCTGCGCTGCACGCCCGACGAGAACATCGCGATGATCGCCGACACCGTGAAATATCTGAAGGACCACGGCAAGTTCGTCATCTACGACGCCGAACACGCCTTCGACGGCTACAAGCTCAACGCCGAATACGCGCTCGACACCTGGCGCGCCGCCGAAAAGGCAGGCGCGGATTTCGTGGTGTTGTGCGACACGAACGGCGGCTGTCTGCCGGCCGAAGTTGCCGCCATCACCAAGACCGCGCTCGGCAAACTGAATTGCAAGCTCGGCATCCACACGCACGACGACATCGGTCTCGGCGTCGCGAATGCTTTGGCATCATTGGACGCCGGTGCGGTGCATGTGCAAGGCACGATCAACGGCTACGGCGAACGCACGGGCAATTGCAATCTGACCAGCGTCATCCCGTGCGTGGCGCTCAAGCTAAAGAAAACCTGCGTGCCCGCGAAATCGTTGGCCAAACTCAAGGAACTTTCAGCGTTCGTTGATGAAGTCGCGAATCTGCGTCATAACCCGCGTTTGCCGTGGGTGGGCTCGGCGGCCTTCGCGCACAAAGGCGGCGCGCACGTCAACGCCGTGCAGAAACTCGCGTCGAGCTACGAGCACGTGGATCCGTCGCTGGTCGGCAACGAGCGCAACATCCTCATCAGCGATCTTTCGGGCCGCAGCAACATCGTCATCAAGGCGCAGGAACTCGGCTTCAAGATCACGAACGACACGCCGGAGCTGCGCCAGATCCTCGACTCGATCAAGCAGCGTGAGCACGAGGGCTACGAATACGAGGCCGCCGAGGCTTCGATGGCTTTGATCATCCGCGGCATCCTGGATCACAATCCGGAACTCCTGTTCACGGTGGACAAATATCACGTCTCGATGCGCCGCGACAAAAAGCAGTCCGTCTGCGATGCGACCGTGCGCGTGCGTGTCGGCAAAAAAGTCCACGACGAAGTCGCGGAAGGCGACGGCCCGGTGAACGCGCTGGACTCCGCGTTGCGCGCCGCGCTGGCCAAATCGTTTCCGAAGCTGAAGAAGATCACGCTCACCGATTACAAGGTGCGCATCCTCGACGGTGTGGCGGGCACGGCGGCCAAGACCCGCGTGCTGATCGAATCCAGCGACGGCAAACGCGAATGGGGCACCGTCGGCGTGAGCGAAAACATCATCGAAGCCAGCCTCCAGGCGCTGGTGGACTCGATGGAATACGCGCTGTTAAAGAAATGATTTTAACCACGGATGGACACAGATGAACACGGATCCAAAACTGGATTTGCACCACCCTGAAAACACCAAGCTGTTGCTCAAGGACGAGACGCATCAGATTCTAGGTTGCGCTTTTGATGTGTTGAATGAAATCGGCCACGGTTTCCACGAGAAAGTTTATGAGAACGCTTTGGTCGTTGAATTTAAGTTGCGCAAAATACCTTACGAACAGCAAAAACGATTCCCGATCATTTACAAAGACGTTCAAGTTGCCGAGTTTGTGCCCGACTTGATTGTGTTTGGTTCCGTCATCGTGGATACAAAAGTGATTGAGAAAATAACGGACCATGAGCGCGGCGAAATGACAAATTATCTTCGCATCACAAAATTACGTGTCGGCTTGATTTTGAATTTCAAGAATCCGCGCCTCGAATGGGATCGCGTTGTTTTATGATTTTTATCCGTGTTCATCCGTGTCCATCCGTGGTTAAAAAATATGTCTGAAATTTCTAAAGCTTACGAGCCGCAGTCCGTCGAGGACAAATGGTATCAATTCTGGCTGGATGGAAAGTTTTTCGTCGCGAACGAAAAGTCCGCCAAGCCCGCGTATTCCATTGTCATCCCGCCGCCGAACGTCACCGGCGTGCTCACGATGGGCCACGTGCTCAACAACACCATCCAGGACATCCTCTGTCGCAAGGCGCGCATGGAGGGCAAGGAGGTGCTCTGGCTGCCCGGCACCGATCACGCGGGCATCGCCACGCAAAACGCGGTCGAGAAGGCGCTCAAAAAAGCCGGTGAGATCAAGCACCGCGACGATCTGGGCCGCGAGGCGATGGTGGCGAAGATCTGGGATTGGAAGGAAAAATACGGCGGCATCATCATCCAGCAGCTCAAGAAGCTCGGCGCGTCGTGCGACTGGTCGCGCGAACGGTTCACGATGGACCCGGAATATTCGCGTTGTGTGCAGCGCGTGTTCGTGGATCTCTACAAGAAAGGTCTCATCTATCGGGGCAAGCGCATGGTGAACTGGTGCCCCGCGTCGCTCACCGCGTTGTCCGACGAAGAAGTGACAATGAAGGAACAGCGCGGTTTCATGTATTATTTCAGGGTTCAGGTGGCGGAAAGCCCCCTCACCCCGGCCCTCTCCTTCAAGGGGGGCGAGGGAGAAAACGGTGTGGCAATGTCCACTGCTGATTCCCTCGCCCCCACCGGGGGAGAGGGTCAGGGTGAGGGGGCGGCTCCCGCCTTCGGACCGATTACCGATTCCGAAGGTCGCATCTGGCTGACCATCGCCACGACGCGGCCCGAGACGATTCCCGGCGACACCGCCGTGGCCGTGAATCCGAAAGACCCGCGCTACGCGCATCTCATCGGCAAGCATGTGGTGCGTCCGCTGCCGGTGGAATTGCCGCGCGAGCAGAAGCTCATCCCCATCATCGGCGACGAGCATGTGGATTTCACCTTCGGCACCGGCGTTTTGAAAGTGACACCCGCGCACGACAAGGCGGATTTCGAGATCGGCGCGCGCCACAACCTCACGCCGATTGAAGTCATCGCGGCGAATGGTCACATGAACGACGCGGCGGGCGCGGACTTGCGCGGCCTCGACCGTTTCAAAGCGCGCAAAGTGGCCGTGGAAAAACTCACCGAACTCGGTGCGCTGGAAAAAGAGGAGCCATACACCAATAACGTTGGCTACAGCGAACGCGCCGATGTGCCGATCGAGCCGCGCTTGAGCGAGCAATGGTTTTTGAAATATCCGAGCGTGGAAAAAGCGCGCAACTGTGTGGCGCAGGCTGACGCTTCGGAACGGAGCGCCGGCGTCCCGCCGGCAAGTGCCACGACTCAACACGCCGCCGGGACGGCAGCGCTCCCAGGCAAGATGAAATTTCATCCTGACCGCTGGGCGAAAGTTTACGACCACTGGATGGGCGGCTTGCAGGATTGGTGCGTCAGCCGCCAGCTTTGGTGGGGACATCGGATTCCGGTGTGGAGTAAGCAGATGTTGTTTTCCGAATTGCCCGATGAGGTCATACAAGCTCTTCGCGGGTCGGGAAGCAGTATTGCAGCAACAATAACTCTGCCCAATTCATCATCGACGATTGTCTGGGATATAGTTTCCGAAAATCACGATGACATCTTCGTTCATGCGCTGACAGAATCGCCTGAAGCGGCTACTTATTTGGACAAACTCGGCTTCACTCAAGACCCCGACGTGCTCGACACCTGGTTCAGTTCGTGGCTGTGGCCGTTTGCAACGATGGGCTGGCCGGAGCAGACCGACACGTTGAAGAAATTTTATCCGACCACCGACCTCGTCACCGGGCCGGACATCATTTTCTTCTGGGTCGCGCGCATGATCATGGCCGGCTACGAATACATGGGCGAGGCGCAGTTCGGGCTGCCGGATGCCATGCCGTTCCAGAATGTCTATTTCACCGGCATCATCCGCGACAAGCAGGGGCGCAAGATGTCCAAGAGCCTCGGCAATTCGCCCGACCCGCTCGACCTCATCGCGAAGTTCGGCGCGGATGCGTTGCGCTTCGGCGTGATGCGCGCCGCGCCGCTCGGCCAGGACATTTTGTTCGATGAACAGAACGTCGAGCTGGGTCGCAACTTCTGCAACAAGCTCTGGAACGCCTGCCGCTTCCGGCAAATGGTCGGCAGTGCCGACTTCCCCATTCAGGGCGAGATCGAACCGACGCTGCTCTCAAGCGATGACAAATGGATCCTGCTCAAGCTGGATGCGGCCATCCGCGAAGTGACCATCGCGCTGAACGAATACAAGTTCAGCGATGCCACGGCGGCGCTCTACCGCTTTTTCTGGAGCGAGTATTGTGACTGGTATGTCGAGGCGACGAAGGCGGTGTTCTTCGGCACGGACGAAAAGCGCAAGGCGAACACGCTGGCGATGATTGATTTTGTGCTGTCGCACACGGTGCGGATGTTTCATCCATTCCTGCCGTTCATCACGGAGGAATTGTGGCACGGCATGGGTTATTCCACCGACATGCCGGACAATCAGGGCGGCAAAACGATCATGTTCGCGCCGTGGCCGATGCCGCTCGATGAGGATTTCAAGGGTCACTACGGTCTCGACGATTGCTACCTGGAAATTGCCGGTGCGAAATACGAACTCGTTTCCCAAGGCCGGAATCTGCGGCGCGAGGCGAACATCTCCACTGGCAAAAAAATCAAATACGTCCTGAAGCCGGCGAATTTCCTGCCGCCACATGATGTCGAAGTGATCCGGCTCCTACTCAACGCCGAGGCGGTGGAAGTGAACGAAAATTATTCGCCCGCGAAAGGCACGCTGACGGCGCGCACCGAACTGGGCGAATTATATCTGCCGCTCGAAGGCTTGCGCAGCCCGGAGGAATTGGCCGCCGAGAAAGCGCGCGTCACCAAGGAACTGGAGAAGATCGAGGCGGAGATTTCCAAGGTCGAGCAGAAGCTGGCCAACCCGAAATTCACGGAGAAAGTTCCGCCGGCCGTGTTGCAGGAGCATTCGCAGCGCCTCGCCGAGTGGCAGGCCAAGCGCGACCACGCCAAGGTCGCGCTGGATGCATTGAACGGCTGAACATTCGCTGATGGGATACGCATGAACCTGGGCTTGACGAAATCTTTGCAGCTCTGGTTCACCGCCGTGCTGATTTTGCTTTGCGCACCGGCTTACGCAGATTTCAATCAGTCCTCGCGTGGCTTTGAGGAAAGCGGACAGTTTGCGCAAGCCGCCGCCCTGCTTCAAAAATCAATCGCCGACACGAATACAACTCCCGCCGAGCGACGAATCCTTGAATTCGAACTCGATCGCCTGGATCGCATCCGCCTCGATTATCCCTTCACACGGCCCGAGCTGCTAAAAAAGCTGAAGGCAGCGGTTCGTGATATATCCGCGGATGAATTTGAAAAATGGATCGCCGAAAAGCGCTTCGACACCCGGGTGATTGACGGCGAGGAGAAATTCATGGGTTCGAGCGTCGCGAATCTGTTCTTTCGTCATCCGGAATTAAATCCGCGCCACATCAAGCCCAAGGACGAATCGTTTCAAAAAGCGTTGTGGGAAAATTGCGTCGCCATCCGGCAGGCCGCGGCACGTGAAAACAGCCCGTATGTTCTACCCAAGACGTTCGATGTCACGATGACAATCACGCTGGATGCCAACGCGGTCGCGGCAGGCAAGACCGTCAACGCATGGCTGCCCGTGCCGCGAAGTTATCCCTACCAAGACGGCTTTGAGCTGGTCTCAAGTTCTTCCCCGGTGAAACAACTGGCGCCGGAAACCAGCGCCATTCGTTCGCTCTACCTGGAACAACCGGCGGCCAGCAATGCGCCGACGGTTTTCACAATTCATTATCATTACCGGACGCAAGGCGTGCGCTTCGAGGTGGAACCGGAAAAAGTCCGGCCATTTGACGGCAAAGACTCCGCTGTCGGTAAATTCACCAAGGAAGCGCCGCATGTGGTTTTTTCCACCGCGATGAAGACGCTCTCGGAAAAGATTCTGGCCGGAGAAAAAAATCCGGCGCGACAGGCGAAATTGTTTTATGAATGGATCGGCACCCACATCCAATACAGCTTCGCCACCGAGTATTCGACCATTCCCAACCTCAGCGAGTATTGCCGTTCGCATGGCTATGGTGATTGCGGGCAGGAAGCGCTGCTGTTCATCACCCTCTGCCGGCTGAATGGCATTCCCGCCCGCTGGCAATCAGGTTGGGACACTTTCCCCGGAGCGCAGGATATCCATGATTGGACGGAAATCCATCTCGCTCCTTATGGCTGGATGCCGGTGGATCCCTACATGAGCATTTTTGCAACGCAATATGCCACGCAGCTGACGCCAGACCAGCGACGGGACGTCCGTGATTTTTATTTTGGCGGTCGCGGTCAGTGGCGCATGGCGGCGAATGCGGATCATGAACAACTGCTGGTTCCGGCAAAAAAATCGTTCCGCTCCGATGACGTCGATTTTCAGCGCGGCGAACTGGAATGCGAAGGGAAGAATATTTATTTCAACCGGTATCATTACAATTTTGTGGTGAAGGAATTGCCTGCATCAGCAAAGCAACTGATGAATTAAAAGTTTCCGCCGGCAGAATTTGAGACCGTGCCATGACTATGAAGGCGGTGTCAGGGCTCATTTCCGCCGAAGATATTCCCCCCGGCGGAAGAATTTCCAGAATTCCTGCTTTCTTAATTGAATTGCTCGTTTAAGTTTTCGGCCGCATGGAGCACGGACTTGTCACCGACATCGCCATTTGCATCATCGCCGCCTGGGTTGTGGCGGTGTTGTCGCACGTGGCGCGCCAGCCGCTGCTGCTCGCCTATCTGGTGGCGGGCTTTGCCATCGGGCCCCACGGCTTCAAGTGGGTCACGGACGTTCGCGACATCGCGACCATCTCCGAGATCGGCCTGTCGCTGCTGCTCTTCATGATCGGCCTGGAGATCAACCTGAAGAAGATGGTGAGCGCGGGCAAGGTCATCACCTTCACCGCCACCGTGCAGATTCTCGGCTGTTTTTTTCTGGGCTGGCTGGTGTTCGGCCTGTGCGGCCCGGCGCAAAACCGGCTGGAGGCGCTTTACCTCGCCGTCGCGGCGGCGATGAGCAGCACCATCATCATCGTCAAGATCCTCTACGACAAACGCGAACTCGAAACGCTCGCGGGCCGCATCACGCTCGGTGTGCTGGTGTTGCAGGACATCGCGGTGATCCTGTTTCTCGCCATCCAGCCGAACCTGAAAAATCCCGCTATCGGCCTGTTGTTGCTGGCGTTCGGCAAGGTGATTCTGCTGGTGGCGGTGGCGTATGTGGTGAGCAAGTTCGTGCTGCCGCCGGTGTTCAAAATGGTCGCGCGCCTGCCGGAACTGGTGCTCGTCGGCGCGCTCGCGTGGTGCTTTGCGATGGCGGGCTTTGCGGGCTGGCTGGGTTTGTCCACGGCGATGGGCGCGCTCATCGCCGGCGTGATGATCTCCACTTTTCCCTACACGCTGGATGTGGTGGCCAAGGTCACGAGTTTGCGCGACTTTTTTGTGACGCTGTTTTTTGTCAGCCTGGGCATGGCGATTCCCCTGCCCACCTGGGGTTATGCGCTGTGGACGATGTTTTTCTGCCTGTTCCTGATCGGCAGCCGGCTGGTGACGGTATTCCCGGTGCTGTATGCGCTGCGGCAGGGTCATCGCGTGAGCCTGCTGCCCGCCGTCAATCTTTGCCAGATGAGCGAACTTTCCCTGGTGCTGCTCACGCTGGGCGTCCAGAGCGGCGACGTGAGCGAAAACATCCGGGGCATCGCGGCCTTTTCCTTCGCGTTCCTCGCCGTCGGCTCCACCTACGCGATCCTGCAAAGCGACCAACTCCTCCGCCAGGCCGTTCCGTGGTTCAAAAAAATGGAGTTGCATGATCTCGATCACACGACCTTCCTTACTTCCTCGGCCGAAAAAGCCAAGCGCATCGGCGTGCTCGGCTTTTCCTGGACGGCGAGTTCACTGATCGAGGAGATCCAGCGCGAACAGCCGGAGCTGCTGGCGGAGATCACCGTGGTGGATTTCAATCCGCTCGTCCACTCGCGCCTGCGCCAGCGCGGCGTGCGGGCGATTTACGGCGACATCACCCAACGCGACGTCCTGGTCCATGCCGGCCTCGCGGAATCGGAGATCATCATCTGCTCGCTGCCCAATACCCTGTTGCGCGGCGCGAACAATCTGCGCATTCTCCGGCAGATCCGCGAACTGAACCCGACCGCGCACATCGTCGTCCACGCCGAACTGCTCACGGACGTTCCCGCCCTTTACGAAGCCGGAGCGAGCTATGTGAGCACGCCGCGCCTGCTGGAGGCCGCCGATCTGTTGAGCGCCATCGAAGCCGCCGAGAAGCAACTGATCGAAGAAAAACGCCTCGCGCAACTGGAGCGGCTGGAAAAGCGCAATGAGGTCATTCCCTGAACATTGGAACGCCGGGCACCGTCCCGGCAAGTTGAGGCAGCGTTATCTTCGAGCCGGGACGGTGCCCGGCGTTCCGGCCAAATGGCAGCCATGCCGCGGGCGCATCCGGACACTGCCCCCGGAGCGCGAGTTGTCCCAACTCGCAGCGTTTGGACAGACATCGGGCGCTTGGGATGATTCTAATGCCGGTCTGTCAGGCAACGCGCTGCGGTTTGGGACAAACCGCGCTCCGGGGCTGTGTCAAGCGCCTCCGCTTCCGGTTTGAATTCCCGTTTCGTTTCCATCATCATCCGTTTCTGAATCAAATGAAATCTGTTTCACTGAAACTCGCCCTCGCCACGGCCGTCAAGGCCGCGCGCGCCGCCGGAAAAATCATGCGCGCCAACTGGCACCAGCCCAAGCGCGTGAATTCCGCCGAAGCCCACGACATCAAACTGGAACTCGACGTCCGCTGCCAGAAGACCATCGAGCGGATCTTCTTTGCCGCGTTCCCGCAAATCGCGCTGCTTGGCGAGGAAGGCTGCTCCGGCGATGCCAGCGCCGAATACCGCTGGGTGGTGGACCCGATTGACGGCACGGTGAATTATTTTTTCGGCATGCCTCACGCATGCGTCTCCATCGCGCTTCAAAAACGTGACACGGGACAGGTGGCAAGTGAGCAGACGAGCAAACAAAGTCGCACGCAGCCTCAGGTCATGAGTCACCCGTCACATGTCACCTTGCTCGGTGTGATTTATGATCCTTTCACCGACGAACTCTGGACGGCCGAGCGCGGTGGAAAAACCAAGTTGAACGGACGTGTGGTCCGCTGCAGTGAGCGAGGTGAGGCCGGCGAATCGGTCGTGGCCATCGGTTTTTCCAAGAGCAAAGAAAATCTGGCAAAAAGCCTGCCGCACTTGAGCCGGCTGGCGCGGCGCACCAAAAAGATCCGCATCATGGGCTCGGCGGCGCTCGAACTCGCCTACGTCGCGAGCGGCCGGCTCGATCTTTACGTCGAACGCACCATCAACTTGTGGGACATCGCGGCAGGCGCGCTGATGGTCGAATGTTCCGGCGGCGAATGCTGGCTCAAGACGCTGCCGGACGGACGTTTTCGGATGTGCGCCGACAACGGCCTGCTGCGGAAAAAACTTCAGCTCGGCAGCCTGTTGAAATAAATTTCTACACATGGCGAAAACGGTTTCCACAAGTTTGAAGTTCAGCGCACCGCTAACCCTCGGTGGTCAGACGGTTGGTATCTTGCTGGCATTGATGCTCAGCCTTCTACCAGTTTCCGCCGGAACCCTTGTCCAATTCCGCACGACGTTTGGCGACATTGAGGTCGAGCTATACGACCAGGACAAACCGGCCACTGTGCAAAACTTTCTCCATTACGTCCAAAGCGGACGCTACACGAATGAGTTTAGTCACCGGTTGATTCCCGGCTTTGTGGCCCAGGGTGGCGGGTTTGTCATCACCAATCGGGGGGCAACGAACTGGTCCACGCAAGCAGTGGCCGCGTATCCGCCTGTGACGAATGAATTCAACGTGGGCAAATTTTACAGCAATGTGTTCGGGACCATCGCAATGGCCAAAACAAGCGATCCTAACTCCGCCACCTCACAATTCTTTTTCAACCTGACCAACAATTCCGCCTCGCTCGACAATACAAATAACAGCGGCGGATTCACCGTGTTTGGTCATGTCATTGCCGGCACAAACGTCTTGAGTCTATTTAACAATTTCAAGAACTGGACTTTTCCTTGGGGAACACCTCCGCAGGCGACAAACCTGGTGCTCTACCAGTATTACGCTGCGCCATTCGACACGCTTCCGCTCCATTATCCAAATCCAACCGAAACAAATTTTCTTTTCCTGGACATCACCCTTTTGCAAGTCGCCATCCTGCCAGTCACCGGGGGAAAGGAAATTTCCTGGAACAGCGCCGCCGGAATGACCAACATCGTCGAGTTCACGACCAATCTGCCGCCAGCCTGGAATACGCTGACCAGCACCAATGGAACTGGCGCCCGCATGTCCGTGGTGGACGGTTCCGCCAATCCAATGCGGTTCTACCGGGTGCGGGTGGCCAATTGACAATTGAAGGCAGCCCGTGGAAATAAACTCCGGCTCCAGGAAACGCGGAGGCCGCGGAGAGGCGCAGAGAAGAAAAGCTCGTTTGGTTTTGCAAATTGAAAACTCCGCGTTTCTCCGCGTTCTCTGCGTCTCCGCGTTTTTCCGACCTTGGTTACTTGGTTGCCAAAAACATTTTCATTTTCACCAGCGCTTTCGCCCGATGGCTCAATTGGTTTTTCACGTCCTCGCCGAGTTCGGCAAATGTTTGCTTGAACCCGTCAGGCACGAACAGCGGGTCGTAGCCGAACCCGCCCCGGCCACTGGCGGCAAGTTGGATTCTTCCTTCGCAAGTGCCGTCGAAGATTTGCGCGGCAAACTCCTCCGCATAACAGACCGGCGAGGCGCTCTCAACTTTTCCGTGCGCCACCGGGACAAGCGCGATCACGCAACGAAAACGCGCCGTGCGTTCCGCCACCGGAACATCTTTGAGCAGGCGCAGCAGCTTCGCGTTGTTGTCGGTGTCAGGAGAATTTTCTGCGGAATTCGCGGACGGGCCGTCCGCGCTCCGGTCCAGCGCGGCAAAGCGCGCCGAATGCACGCCCGGCGCGCCGTCCAGTGCGTCCACCTCCAACCCGGAGTCGTCGGCGAGAACGTAGTTCGAGGTTGGACGTTGAATGTTGAATGTTGAATGTTGAATGCTCAGCCACTTCGCCAGCTCCACGGCTTTTTTCGTCGCGTTGCCGGCGAACGTGTCCGCGTCTTCCATCACCACGGGCGCGCCGGGAAAATCATTGAGCGTGAGAAATTGGAACTGCGGACCGAGGATGGACTGGATTTCCCCGACCTTGTGGGCGTTGCGCGTGGCGATCAACAGCGTCGTCATGCGCCGAGTTTAAACCGAAACCAAAAGCGAAACCAACAGGAGAAAACAGAGGGAACGGAGATTTCTTTACCCTCGCCCCTCGGGGGGGCGAGGAGGCGCACCCCCACATTTTCCGGTTCTCTCCGTTGCCTCTGTTTCCTCCTGTTAAAATTGGTGGCGCGGGCTTGACGCGAAAAATATCAACGGCAAAATCATGCGATGAAATTACATTTCGCCCTGATCCTGGGTCTTTATCTGGCTGTGTCCACCAGCGGAATTGCCGCCGCCGAAACCGTCTGGCTGGATGAATTGAACGTGAACCTCGCCGCGCAGGACTTTGGTGAACCGCACAAAAACAAATCCGTCGAGGGCCATGGGTTGACCATCGGCGGCAAACCGTTTGAGCGCGGCTTCGGCACGCACGCGGAAAGCCTGCTCGGCGTCAACCTGGCTGGCGGCGCGCAGAGTTTTTCCGCCAGTGTTGGCGTGGATGACGAAGTGAACAAGAATCCGGAGGCAAGCATCGAGTTCATCGTGCGCGGCGATGGCAAGCTGCTTTGGCGGAGCGGTGTGATCCGCGCCGGTGAGGCGGCCAGGGACTGCACCGTGAAGCTTGACGGCGTGAAATCGCTTTCGCTCGAAGTGACGGACGCCGGGGATGGGAACAGCTATGACCACGCGGACTGGGCGGATGCAAAATTTGAGATGACCACGGGCCAACCGGTCGCCGTGGCGGGCGAGCTGTCCCTGGCACCCGTCGCACCCTACCTCCTCACGCCGGCTGCGCCCGCCACGCCGCGCATCAACGGCGCGAGCGTCTTCGGCGTGCGACCTGGTTCGCCGTTCCTCTACATGATTCCGGCCACGGGCGAACGGCCAATGACATTTTCCGCGAGCAAACTGCCTCGGGGCTTGACGCTGGATCCGCAGACCGGACGCATCATCGGTGCCTTGAAAAATAAAGGGGAATTCACGGTCACCTTGCATGCGAAGAATTCGCTCGGTTCGGCGGAGAAAAAATTCCGCATCGTCTGCGGCGATCAGATCGCGCTCACGCCGCCGATGGGCTGGAACAGCTGGAATTGTTTTGCGCACGCCGTCTCCGCCGACAAGGTGAAAAGCGCGGCGGACGCGCTGGTCAAGAGCGGCCTCATCAATCACGGCTGGTCTTACATCAACATTGACGACTACTGGCAGAATCACCGCGATTCGAATGATCCGACGTTGAAAGGGCCGTTCCGCGACGCGCAGGGCAACGTCGTGCCGAATGCGCGCTTCCCTGACATGCAAGGGCTGGCGGATTACATCCATGGCCTTGGCTTGAAGGCAGGCTTGTATTCCTCGCCCGGCCCGTGGACCTGCGGCGGCTGCACGGGAAGTTTTGAGCACGAAAAACAGGACGCCGAAATTTACGCGAAGTGGGGTTTTGATTATTTAAAATACGACTGGTGCAGCTATGGTTCCATCGCCGATGGAAAACTGGCGACGGACAAAAACATTCCCTCATGGTCGGAGGGCAAAGGCAAGCGCGACGAAGCCGTGGCGATCTATCCCTACAAAATCATGGGCGAATTTCTACGGCAACAAAACCGCGACATCGTTTTCAGCCTTTGCCAATACGGCATGTCGGACGTGTGGAAATGGGGCGGCTCGGTGGACGGCAATTGCTGGCGCACCACCGGTGACATCACCGACACCTGGCGCAGCATGAGCGGCATCGGTTTCAAGCAGGACAAGGCCGCGCCGTTCGCCAAACCGGGAAACTGGAATGATCCGGACATGCTCATCGTCGGCGAAGTCGGCTGGGGCAACCTGCATCCGACCCATCTGACGCCGGACGAACAATACACGCACATCAGCCTCTGGTGCCTGCTGGCCGCGCCGCTGCTCATCGGTTGCGACATGACCAAGTTCGACGACTTCACGCTGAATCTGCTGAGCAATGATGAAGTGCTGGCGATTGACCAGGACGCCCTGGGCAAATCCGCGACCTGCGTCATCAAGGACGGCGACCTCCGGGTTTATGAAAAGGAACTGGAAGACGGCGGACGCGCACTGGGCTTTTTCAACCTTAGCACCGCGCCGATGAAACTGGATTTCAACCAGCTCGCGAAACTGGGATTCAAAGGCAAACAGCACGTCCGCGATCTGTGGCGGCAGAAAGATTTGGCCACGGTGGACGCCGCCAGCGGCGTGGTGCCGCTCACGATACCCGCGCACGGCGTGGTGCTTTACAAGCTTACGGCGGTCAAGTGACTTGGTCCTGTCCCATTATGGGGCTGAATTACGGCCAAAAGCGGCAAGGTTGTGGCATTGGCATTGCTGACAATTCGCCGCATGATCAGAACTTGTTTGTCCTTTCAGCGCGTTTGGATTGTCCCCATCACGGCTGTGGCCTTGACTGTTTTCGGGGCGGATAGGGCCGACGCCGCCTTGACCAACAACATTCTGTTTGTCACCCAAGTGCCGCAGCCCACCGAGGTCAACGACAACACGGTCACCAATGTTTTCCTCGGCATCGGTGCGGGTTTCGGCAATCACCTGTCCGACACGCTGCACGCGCCGCGCGGCGGCGATCTGTGGTTGCGCAAAAGCAATGGCACGCTCACCAACCTGACCCGCGGCCTCGGCTTCGGCCTGGCCGGAACACAGCACACGAACGGCATCGCCGTCCGCGACCCGCTGGTGAACTGGGATGGTGCGCGCGCGTTGTTCAGCATGGTGGCCGGTGCGCCGGCCAGCACGACCGACACGAACAAATTTTTCTGGCAGCTCTACGAGATCACCGGCCTGCCAAACGGGCCGTATGCGATCACCGCCATTTCCGGCCAGCCGACGAATTATAATAACGTCTCGCCCTGTTACATGCCGGATGGACGCATCGTCTTCGCCAGCGACCGGCCGCGCGACGGTTCGCCGCATCTCTATCCGCAACTGGACGAATATAATGAATTCCCGACCGTCACGGGTTTGTGGAGCCTGGACCCGGCGACCGGCGACTTTCACATCATCAACCATACGCCCAGCGGCGTGTTCTCGCCGAGCGTGGACAGCTTTGGCCGTTTGATTTTCGTCCGCTGGGACCATCTGGTGCAGGATCGCAATGCAACCGATGACCGTTTAAACATCGCCACCAACGGCACGTTCAATTTCACGGATGAGTCGGCAAACTCGACTTTTAATCTGGGTGACCGCGCGGAATTCTTTCCCGAGCCGCGCAATTTTGATCCCACCAACCTGGCGGCGCTCGGCGTCAACGGCAACGCGCTGAATTCCTTTTTCCCGTGGTCGGTGTTTCCCGACGGTTCCGGCGAGGAGATTTTGAATCACATGGGGCGGCATGATTTGATGTCGAGTTTCAAACGCAGTTTCACGAACGATCCGAACCTGGTTGACTTCGCCATCACCAACCGGCCGCTGTCCACAAACTTTCTTTCCAGCGCCAATTATTTTTGGATGCGCGAAGATCCGCGCACGAACGGCGTCTATTACGGCATTGATGCACCGGATTTCGGAATGCACGCAGCGGGGGAAATCGTCACCATCACCGCGCCGTTGGGATTGGACGCGGACCATTGCTTCATCACTTACATCACGCCCAAATCCACAGCCGGGGTCAATGCTTATGGCGTGTATCGCAATCCGCTGCCCTTGAGCGACGGCGCGCTGGTCGCGGCATTCACAACGAACGCGAACGCGGCTGATTCAAACATTGGCACGTTCACGCTGCCGCAACCGCGCTTTCATTTCCGGCTCTACTCGCTGTCGAACATCGGCGGCGTTTGGTTCACCAACGTCCCGCTCACGACCGGCCTGAGCAACAGCGCAAGCGGGAGCGTGGTCCAATATGTCAACGGCCAGCTCGTGACCAACACCGGCGCACTCTGGGAACTTTATCCCGTCGAAGTCATCGCTTCCAAAGTTCCGCCGACGTTGACGAACACCATCAACGGCACGGAGCAGCAGGTGTTCGACGAGGAGGGCGTGGACGTGGCGCTGTTCCAGGATTATCTGCGCGTGAACAATCTCGCGCTCGTCGTCAGCCACGATGTCACCAAGCGCGATCGCGCCGACAAACAGCAGCCTTACAATCTCCGCATCGCCGGCACGGCAACGGTGACCACAAACAACAGCGGGAAGATTTACGACATCGCTCACATGCAATTCATCCAGGCCGACCAGCGGCGCGGTTTCACCGCCAACACCGGCGTCATCCAGCCCGGCCGCCGGGTGCTGCCCACGCCATTGCACGACCTCGCCGCCGACAATGTGACTGATCCCACCGGCCCGGCCGGCAGTTTGAAGCTCGGCAACGACGGTTCCGTGGCCGCACTGGTGCCGGCGCGGCGCGCCATCACCTGGCAGCTCATGGGCACGAACGGCGTGAATATGACGACCAACAGCATCGTGAAGGAACGGTTTTGGGTGACGTTTCAACCGGGCGAAATCCGCACGTGCAAAAATTGTCACGGCATCAACACCGCCGACCAGACGGGCGCACTCGGCGGACCGAACAACGAACCGCAGGCGTTGCACGACCTGCTGCGTTACTGGAAAACCAATAATACATCGGTCGTGGGTATCACCACGAACGGCGGGGAAAATTACCTTTCGCTCAAGTTCAAACGGCGCATTGGCGTGAGCAACATCACACATACCGTTCAGGTTTCCCCGGACCTGCTGAACTGGACGAATGCCTCGGTTTATTCCGCGACGGGCAGTATGCCGAACACAGCGTTGACCAGCGAAGTCAGCCGCGGCGGCACGAACAACGAGACGATTGTCATCCGGGAAAATGCGCCCATCAATTCGGCCCCGCAACAATTCATGCGTGTGCTGGTGACGTCGCCGTGATGTAACGGATAAGGCGGAATTCCGGATTCAACGCAGAGACGCGGAGGCCGCCGAGTCGCACGGAGCGGAAAGCTGGATGGAAAAGAAGTGCGCTGATTTGCCTGCTAAACTTTGCGATTCTCTGCGCCTCTGCGTTAAGCCATCCCTGGGTCAACTGCTTGGTTACGGCGGCGAATCATTGACGTCCGGCGGCGGATTGGCGGATTTCGTCGGCAAGCCGGGCGTGGGCGGCGGCGTATTTTGCTCGCGTTTCCTCAAGGCGATGACTGCGATGACGCACGCCGTCCAGGTGGGCAGCATGTCCACCCCGGGGATGAATTCCACCGCAAACGTGGGCAGCAGAAGCAGGTGAAAACCGATCGCCCAGACCGTCAGCGCGAAGGCCACCACATCAATCGCCTGGTCAACGAACACCCAGCCGAGCGGGCCGAGGAAAAATTGCAGGCCATCGGCCGTCGCCGCCACCGCGAGTGCCAGGACGATCCGCGTCTGCGTCAACTTTGGCGCGCGAAACATCTGGTTCAATTTGTCCGGCGCTTTCATGACTGACAGGGTTCATCAAATTCCGATCAACGCCGCGCCGATGACGCCGGCGGAATCGCCGATCTGATGTTTGACAATGGGCGTTTCCAATTGGTCGTTGAAGACAAACCGCTCCACCTCGGCGATGCCTTCCGTGTAAACGGCGTCGAATTTGGAGACCCCGCCGCCGAGCACCACCAGGTCGGGATCCAGGATATCAATCAGATTGGCCACCGCGCGGCCGAAATGACCGAAGAAAATTTTCATGAACGCCACCGCGTTTGGATCACCCGCGTGATAATCCCGCTCGATTTCGCGGAACGATTTTTTCACACCGAACTGCTCCGCATAGCGGTTCTGCAGCCCGCCGCCGCTGATGAGCGTTTCCACGCAGCCGAGCTGGCCGCAGTAACATTTCGGGCCTTGGGGATCAATGGACATGTGGCCCCATTCACCGGCGATGCCCTGCGGGCCGGTGAGCACCTCGCCGTTGTGGACGATGCCGCCGCCGCAGCCCGTGCCCATGATGATGCCGAACACCAGCTTCTTGCCCTTGCCCGCGCCGTGCAGCGCCTCCGCCATGGCAAAACAATTCGCATCGTTCTGGATCTCGATCTTCCGCCCGATCAGCTTCTCCAGATCCGCCTTCACCGGCTGGCCGTTCATGCAGACCGTGTTGGAATTTTTCAGCAGCCCGGTGCGCGGCGAGACCACGCCGGGCGTGCCGATGCCGAACGTGTGTGGTGCGTGGGAAATCTTTGAAGCCAGTTCACCATGCACCGATTTGAGCCGGTCCAAGATGTGGGCATACCCTTTTTCGCGTTCGGTCGCCACGCGCTGGCGGAACAGTTCCCTGCCCTGCGCATCCAGAACGATGCCTTCAATCTTCGTGCCGCCGAGGTCGATGCCGATGCGAAACATATTTTGCCCATCATCGGCAAAGGCGGAAGGTTGTTCAAGCTCTCAAACGGCAACCGCGATTTTCCGGCGTTCTGGACGGATTTATTCGACCCGCGGCTTGAGCAGAACATCGCCGACGTCGAGGATCGGGACGCCAGCCTCGGACTGGCTGGCGAGATTGGTGCCACTGTAACTGCGCTGAAACATTTCGTAGCCGGAACAACTGAAGCTCACCGGCACCGACCACCAGCCCGTTTGCCGGAACGGCGCCAAGATACTTTCACCGGCCAGCAGAAACCGGCCGTCGGCATCCGTCCGCACGCCCGTCGACTGCATCAGCACCTGGCCGCCCTTGGGCGGGACGAAAGATTCAGAGGGTTGCGGTTGGATCCGCGCGACGTTCGCCCCGGCCAACGGCTGGCGGGTATCCGCCGCCAGCACCCGGCCGGAAATCTGCGGTGAAATATAATGGGTGAAGGCGCCCGACTGGCAGCCGGCCAGCATCAGCAAAAAACCGAGGACAACGAATTTTCCGGTTGAAGGTTTCATGGTTTGCCCGCAGGCATGCGGGAAAGTTTTACCCGCTGAAAACGGCGGCGGCAATTCCTAATCACGCTGGATAAATCCAATACCTTGAAATTATCTTTGGTTCCAGTCAGATTGGAAGCCATGGGCCGGACGTATCATTTTCACTGCACCCAGTGCCAGTATCATGCGGACGTTTCCGGCGGCGCGGACAGCGGTTTGAATTGCGACGTGCAAACCATCCACTGCCGCGAGTGCCGGGAATTGTTCGACGTCTTCACGCGCGTGCGCCGCGAGGCCGGGCACCAGGAACCAGTCCGGAAATTTTCCGCCTGCGTGCGGCCGGAAATCCCCCCGGTGCTGCTGCGCGACAGCCTGTTCGCCGCGAAGCGTGCCGCGCCGCGCCGGTTCGAATGGCAGAAAATAAAACCGGCCTGTCCGGTGGCGCCCAAACATTTCGTCGAGACCTGGAAAAATCCGGGCCGCTGTCCGCGCTGCCACGCGTTCATGGCCCTGGAGGGAATTCCGTTCCGGGTTTGGGAATGAACCTCACTGGCCAAGGATCGCCCGGTAAAACTGCCGGGCGAAGGGCAGGCTGTTGGTGTAGGTCCACCGGCTCGTCGTCAGCGTATTCGTCGCCAGCGATGACCAGCCTTGAAGATCAACTGAAGCTTGAAGCGTCATTTTTTGACCGGCGACGCCATTGACGCCGATGATGAACTGGGCGGGCCCCGATTTCACGATATCCAGCACCGGGGATTGCGGGATCGAAAGGATGGTGACCGTTTCCGGCGCGTAGAGGTAGCGGACGTGAGTGCCGTCGCTGATCCGGGCATAAACCGCGTAACTGCGGGGCGCGACGTTGGTGGTGGCCAGGCCAAGACCGGGATAATAGAACACCGTCCCCGTCCCCGTCGCCGGCGGTTGCAACGAGAGCGCCGGGATGCTGTTCGAATTATAGGGATTGCAGTCCGGATCAAAATAAATCTGCGCCGTAAGATTCGACGGGCCGCCATACTGATAATACATTTTTACGCCGACCGGATCATTCTGCACGACCACGTTGGTTCCCGTGACATTGAGTTTGATGATGTCCGGCCAGGTGCCGTTGTTTGCAGACAAAAGCGTGCGATTGGTATTCAGACCGCCGGCTCCCAAATCCCAATACTGGTTATAGCCGTCCCGAATGATGGGATCGCCGGGAAGTCCCGGCGGGAAATAGGCGGTGCGGTCGCCGTTGCCGATGCGGCTGTAAATAAACCCCGCGTTCGTCCCGTGATTTTCGTAGGCCGCCCACCAACTGTTTCGTTCGGTGCTGGTGATGGGCGCTTCGCTGTCACTGGTTGGTGTAATCAAATCAAGCGTGCCATGATACCAGAGATGGACGTCGGAATGGGCGCTGCTGTAACCGCCGGAAAAGGAGGTCAGCTTGCGCACATACGCGCCGGACACCGGTTCGCCATTGATCGGATACGAACTGTTTTGCCAGTAATTGTCGTGAAACAGAATATTTTGATAGGTCGCGCAAGGGGCATCGACTGCGTTGTATAAAAAAAAGTCCAACGGGAAGTTCGGATCATTCAACGGGTGCGGATCAAGCGTGGTCAGGTGATCAACCCAAACCCCGTTGGTCCCCAGCAGGCGGCTCGTCTCGCACATCAGGGAGCCGCCCCGGCTGTGGCCGACCAGGTGGATCGGCAGTTCACACAGCGCGTGGCCGTTCAGCTCCGGAATGAAATTTGTGCTCCGCAACACTGCGTCAAGCACGCTGGCAATCTGATAGGTGTTGTAGGAATTACCGTCGGACAGCTGGCTCCAATCGAAGGCGATGAGAATCTCGCCTGAATCCGTCAGGGAAGGCGGGGCGCCCCTTAGCCGCGACCACGCGGCGTTGTAACCGCTGCCATTGGGAACAAAATAGATCTTGTAAAACGAGTAGTTGGTTCCCGGGAACCGGTTGTAACCGGTAATTTTGCCCGCCATGTTGGTAACCCAGCCGTCAACGTTGCCATTCAGACCATGCGTGATGACGGTCACGCCCGCCGCGTGGGCGGAAATGAAACAGAAACATGCCAGAGCGATGGCTAAAAAAGTTTTCATCAGGATGGATCTCCAACCCGTCGCTGAATACGTCCGTTTTTGATCGGTGTCCAGAGCTATTTGTCGGCGGTAAGAACCATAGCATCGATCCGCTCCTCCAGACCCAATCTGATTGGCTTAATATGCGTAGGGCATCTGTGCTTTTACCCGATAGGGCCTGGGCTCATTGACTACGGCGGAAAGGCGATACATTGAGGTTTCGTCCGGGTTGTATTGGGCCGTCCGTCCGGCGCCGCCTCTGACAGTGCGCCTGGCATTCCGTTCCTGGCCCTGCACCTGCGTGACGCCGTCCTCCGTGAGCACGACATGCACCGGCGTCACCATGCCGGCCACGGCTTCGACGTCGAAAACCGCCGGCTCGCGGACAACGCAGTTCAAAAAAGTCACGCGCAACTGGTATTTACCCGGCGACAGGGCGAGGCGCAGCACACCCTGGGAAAGCGGTTTGAATTCCGAAAACACGACCGCGTATTTCTGCGAGCGGGCATCAAAGCGCGCCACCTCCCAGTTCAGATCCGCTTCCCCCGTCGTGTAGAGATCAACATACCCGGTGTCCGCGCGCGCCGCCGGCGGATTGACGTTATGACTGGCGCATCCGGCCAGCACGCACGCCCCGGTCAGGAGTATCAGCAGTTGATTCATAGATTGCATCGTCGCCCGAAACGTCCTCGCTCGGGACATTGGATTCAAGATGTGGAAATTATCGCCGCGTTCAAAGCAAATTTGACCGGCGACCAACCCGGGGCAAAACCCGTCAGCGCGCCTGTGTCACGCCCATCAGACGGTGGTGGTTTTTTGCCTGGTTCCGTTCGCTCTTCCTGCTCATAAGAATCGTTCCCGCTTAAGCCTTGTGTCCGCGCGACGGCTTTTTGACAATGCGCCCATGACTCTCCGCCAACTCACCAGCCTGTTCGCTGTGCTGCTCATCGCCCCCGCCGCGATCGCCGATTCGAACACGGCCACAGCGAACGCACCGTTTCCGGTGGCCATCCGCGTGGACGCCGGAAAATCCCTCGGCGAACTGAAACCCATCTGGCGCATGTTCGGCGCCGATGAACCAAACTACGCGACGATGCCGAACGGCCGGAAACTCATCGGCGAACTCGGCGCGCTCAAGCATGGCGATGTTTATTTCCGCGCGCACAATCTGCTGTGCACCGGCGATGGCACGCCCGCGCTCAAATGGGGGTCCACCGGCGTCTATTCCGAAGACGCGGACGGCAAGCCGGTTTACAACTGGAAAATCCTCGACGCGATTTTTGACACCTACCTGACCAACGGCGTGAAGCCTTACGTGCAGATCGGTTTCATGCCGGAAGCGTTGTCCATCCATCCGCAGCCGTATCAGCATCACTGGCAGCCGGGCGCCAAGTACAGCGACATCGAAACGGGCTGGGCGTATCCGCCGAAGGATTACGCCAAGTGGGGCGAACTGGTCTTTCAGTGGGTAAATCACTGCATCACGCGTTACGGCCGCGCCGAGGTGGAAACGTGGTATTGGGAAGTTTGGAATGAAGCCAACGGCGCTTACTGGATGGCCAAGCCGGAGGAGTTCCAGAAGCTGCACGATTACGCGGTGGACGGCGTGAGGCGCGCGTTGCCCACGGCGCACGTCGGCGGGCCGGACGCAGCGGGCAGCGGCGGCAACTGGACGCGCAGTTTTCTAAATCATTGTTTGACCGGGACGAATTACGCGACCGGCCAGATCGGCACGCCGGTTGACTTCGTTTCCTTCCATGCGAAAGGTTCGCCCACGTTCACCAACGGCCACGTCCGCATGGGCATCGCCAGCCAGTTGCGCGCGGCCGACGACGGCTTTCGGATTGTCGCGTCCTATCCCGGGTTGAAGTCCAAGCCCATCGTCATCGGCGAATCGGATCCGGAAGGCTGCGCGGCGTGCCAGGGCGAACAGATGGGTTATCGCAATGGCACGATGTATTCGAGCTACACGGCGGCGAGTTTCCCGCGTCTGCTGGAACTGGCGCGACATCACGGCGTGAACCTCGATGCCGCGCTGACGTGGGCGTTCACCTTTGAAAATCAGCCGCTCTTCGCCGGCTTCCGCCAGCTCGCCTCCGGCGGCCTCGATCTGCCGGTGCTGAACGTGTTCCGCATGTTCAGCAAGATGAACGGACAACAGCTCGCGGTGATAAGCGATGGCGCGGTTTCGCTGGACGACATGAAACAAAACGGCGTCCGCGGACAGCCGGATGTCTCCGCGCTGGCGAGCCTCGACAAAAACCAGCTCGCCGTGCTGGTCTGGTATTATCACGACGACGACTTGCCCGGCCCGGATGCGGCGATTGATCTGGCGCTGAACAACCTTCCGCTCAAGAACGGCAAGGCGACGCTGACGCAATACCGCATTGATGCCGGCCACAGCAATTCCTACGAAGCCTGGTTGCGCATGGGTTCGCCGCAATCCCCTTCGCCGGCGCAATACGCGGAGCTCGAAAAGGCCGGCCAACTCGCCCAACTCGGCAAATCAGAAACGGTGCGCGTGAACGATGGGAAGGCCGAGGTGAAATTCAAACTGCCGCGCCAGGGCGTGTCGTTGTTACTATTGAATTGGTGAGTCGCAAATTTACATCCACCCCGATTAACATTGCACCCCTCAAGTGCACAAGTATGTTGGGCGCTCAGATTATCCCATGAAACTCATATTCAGCTTTATCATCCTGTGCCTGCTGCTGACGGCGTGCGGCCGCAGCGACGCCAAACTTCAGCGACTGGTGACGGGGATCTGGGTGGTGGAGACAGGCAACAATATCCAAAGCGTGAACAGCATCAAACCCGACGGTGCTTATGCGGCAAAGGTCACTGGTTTCACCAATGGCAGCGTGGTGATGATTGAGGGAACGTTCCGGGTCAAAAATGGAGCATTGGTTGAAACCGTGACCAAAAGCAGCCAGCAGAACGAGCAAGTTCCCTTCGTCGTTCATGGTCAAATCCTACGCCTGAACGACCAGGAGATGGTCGCCAAATGGGATACCAAGCCGGTTAGCGTCATCGTCGTCGCGCGGAAGGTTCAGGATTGATGCGGGACAAAATATTTCGGAAGTAAGGGAGAGAAATTCAAATTGGTGGAGGGCGGCCAATGAATGTCCCGCCGGGACGACCGAAAACCTTGTCCGAACAACCGGAATGTCTGTCGTCCCTCCGGGACTTTTTCATTTCATCACGTTCACCCGCCGTTGAAACTGCGGGCTGTTGTCTGTCGCCTCTTCGCGGCTTAACGCAACGACTGCCGGGGTGGTTTCTTTTTCCGCCGGAAATTTGACGCGTCACCAGTTCAAGCCTACTGTGAAATCACAGCCGTGATGGCGGCTGGCAGTGTAACAGAGAATGCACGGTGTCGGCACCCGGAAACGTCAGAACGGTGGGTGCGGTGTATTTCGGGTGTCCGTCGCCGGGCGCGACGGCAATGAACATTGGACGAGCAATTAATGATTGGCAACGGCCGCTCGACTTTCTGGCGGAGGCCCCGTTGGGATCGCTGATGGCACGCGGTCAAGTCAGGCGGTTCGCCCCGGAGACACCGGTGGTCGCGAGCGATCCTCCGGCCGGGTGGGCGTTTCTGGTTTTGAGCGGAAGCTGCCGGTTGCAACGTCGTTTGCCGGAGGAGGCCGGGAGGGAGATTCTGCGCACCTTCAAACGCGGTGAAACCTTTGGCGGCCTTTTGCTGCCCGACACACACGTGATTGCCACCGAGGACAGTTCGGTGTTCTGCATCCGGTTGCAGGATCTGGCGGAGCTGGTGCCCAAAGTGAGCCGCCGTCGTCCGGCGGGTTCGCCCGCAACTGACGACTCCGCGCGGTTCGCCTTCACCCCGGATGCGCCGGAAGGGAAAATCGTCATGCTGGCTTTTTTTTCCGATTCGCTGCCGGGCGGATTTCTGGCCGAACAGATTGCCCAACGACTCCGCTCGGAAACGGCCGCGGCCGTGCTGCTGCTCCAACTGGTCGCCTCCGGCGATGAGCCGGCGGACTGCGTCCTCAATGACGATCCCGACCTGCCAACTGAATTGCCGGAGGTGGCGGACGGAGTCCGGCGGCTGCGAATCCGGCTGCCGGGTGAGCCGCCTGCGCCGGAAGTTTGGGGCGGGCTGTTTGGCCGATTGCGTTGCCGTTTCGACTATGTGCTGCTGGATGTGTCCGCCGAACGCATTCCGATGTCCGTATTGTTTGAATCCATCAAACAAACCCGGACGGCCTATTTTTTCCTGCGCCGCAGTTCCGGGGACTTGTATCATCTGGACCGGTTCCTGCACGAAGTGCGCCCGGCCTTGAGCGGCCGGTCAACCATCGAACTTAAATCCGTTCTCTGTCTGGCCGGGAATGAATCCGTTGGCGGTTTCGATGCGCGAATTGAACGGGCCGGAATTTCATCCCAGTTTTTCATCCGCCAATGCCCGATGTCCGCCGGCACCGGCATGGCGCCCGGTGCATCCCACCCGGACATCCGGCGGATTGCCCGCAGCATCGGCGATTGCCTCGTCGGTCTGGCGCTCTCTTCGGGCGCGGCCAAGGGATTCGCGCATGTCGGCGTGCTGCAAGTGCTCGAGGAAAACGGCGTGGAACCGGACGTGGTCGCGGGCTCCAGCATGGGCGCCTATGTCGGCGCGCTCTGGGCGTTCGGCTGCGACGGCGCGAAACTGGAAAAATTGGCGCGCGACATGGAGGTCAAATGGGCGCTCTGGAATTTGATTGATCCGGTGTTCCCGCCCCGCCAGGGAGTCTTGAGCGGCCACGCCATCAAGCGGCGGCTCCAGCAAACCATCGGCGACGCGCAATTCTCCGATCTGCTGCGGCCCCTGCTGGTCCTGGCCACCAATCTCGATACGCTGGCCCGCGTGGTTTTTTCGAGCGGCGATGTGGCCACCGCCGTGCATACGAGCATCGCCGTGCCGGGCATCTTCGTGCCGATCCGCATCGGCGAGGAATCGTTCATTGACGGCGGCATCGTGGATCCGCTCCCAGTGGACGTGTTGCAGGAAATGGGCGTGCGCAAAATCATCGCCGTGAACGCCATCCCCTCGTCCGACCGCATCCGCGCCTGCCAGCAGGCCCAGCGCGAAGTGGCCCGAAACACGGAACGCCGGGCGCGCCGGCTGGCGAAAAAATTCCTGCCGCTCAACCAGCACATGAATTATTTCGCACGCGGGAACATCCTGGAAATCCTCATGCACAGCATCCACGGCGCGCAGATCCGGATGGCCGAGGCGAACGGGCGGCAGGCGGACGTCGTCCTCCAGCCGGACATCTGCTCCGACCGCTGGGTGGATTATCGCAATCCCGGCCAATACATCCGGGCGGGCCGTGAGGTTGCGTTGCGAAAGCTTGACGAAATCAAGGCCGTCGTCCAGGAGAAAGGAACCCCTCATGAAATCAAGCCGGCTCCAGAAGCAATGGCAGCAGTTGCCTGAAGCGGAAGTCCGCCGATTGCAGGTGGAAAAACTGCGCCACTATCTGCGCACCGCCGTCCTTCCCTTTTCAGCCTATTACCGCGAACTCTTCCGCGCACAAAACCTGGAGGCCGGCTCCATCCGCACGCTCGAGGATCTGCAACGTCTGCCGTTCACCAAAAAATCCGACCTGCTCCCGACGCCGGAACACCCGGAGCGCTTCAAAGAATTCATTTTAACGCCTGATCGCGAAACCCTGACCCGCCGGCCGGCCACGATTTTGCGCGCCCTTCTGCACGGGCGGAAAAAAGTGGAGGCTGAACTGTCCGCCGAGTTTCGGCCCGTCTCGCTGTTTTTCACGACCGGCCGTTCGGCGGAGCCGCTGGCGTTCCTGCTCACGAAGCAGGATCTCGATAACATGACGTCCGCCAGCCACCGATTGATGGAGGTCTGCGGCGCCCGGCCGGAATTCCGGATGATCAACGCCTTTCCGTTCGCGCCGCACCTTGCGTTCTGGTTCACACATTACGCCGGGGTTTCCTTTGGCACGCTGACGGTCAGTTCCGGTGGCGGCAAAGTCCTCGGCACCGAGGGCAACCTGCGTCTGATGCGGAAACTGAATCCCGACGCCCTCGCCGGCGTCCCGACGTTCATCTATCATCTGCTCCAGCAGGCCATCGAGGGCAAGGTCCGCTGCGACAATCTGAAGATCATCGCGCTCGGCGGCGAAAAGACCAGCGACGGCCTGCGCCGGAAATTGCGCGACATGGCCGGCGAACTTGGCGCGCGCAACGTGAACGTGCTGTCCATCTACGGCTTCACCGAAGGCAAACTCGCGTGGGCCGAATGTCCGTTCCCGCATGACCAGCAATCGGGCGGCTTTCATTTGTATCCCGATCTCGGAATCATCGAGATTGTTGATTCGAAAACCGGCCGCGTCGTTCCAACCGGCCAGCCCGGCGAGATTGTCTTCACCCCGCTCGACGCGCGCGGCACGGTGGTCTTGCGCTATCGCACCGGCGATTACACGGATGGCGGACTCACTTACGAACCGTGTCCGTATTGCGGCCGGACGCTCCCGCGCCTCGTCGGCCGGATTTCCCGCGCGTCTGAAATCCGGGAAATGAACCTCGACAAGCTCAAGGGCACGCTCGTAGATTTCAACCAGTTGGAGCATGTGCTCGACGACGCCCCGCACATCGGCGCCTGGCAGCTGGAATTGCGCAAGGCCGGCAACGACCCGTTCGCCCTGGACGAACTGATATTGCATGTGTCGAAGACAGACGGGACGACCGACCCGCAGCTCAGCCGCGAATTGCAGGACAGGTTTTACAGCCACACCGAGATTCATCCGAACCAGATTATTTTTCACGACGCCGAGGAAATGCGCCGGCTGCAGGGCGTCGGCGTCGTGATGAAGGAACAAAAAGTGGTGGACCATCGTCCGCGCCTGGATGGCGACGCACCGCACGCGACGGCAGTCAAACCCGACCCAAACAAAACATCATGAGCACCGAGCGACTGGTCATAGTGGATGGCGTGCGCACCCCGTTCTGCAAGATGGGCACGGACCTCGCCGCGCTCGGGGCGGACGAACTCGGGCGCATTGCTGTGAGTGCATTACTGACCCGCACAGATCTTGATCCCGCGCTCATTGACGAAGTGATTTTCGGTTGCGTGGCCCAGCCGGCGGACGCTGTCAACGTCGCCCGCGTCATCGCCCTGCGCGCCGGAATCCCGCAATCCGTGCCCGCCATCACGGTTCATCGCAACTGTGCTTCCGGATTTGAGGCGTTGACTCAGGCGCATGAAAAAATGCTCGCCGGTCGCGGCAGCATTTTTGTCGTCGGCGGAACCGAAAGCATGTCGAACATCCCCCTGCTCTTCAATTCGTCCGCCGCGAAAAAATTCGGCCGGCTCGCCCGCGCCAAAACGCTCCTGCAACGCGCCGGGGCGCTGGCCGCGTTCCGGCCGGCGGATTTCAAGCCGCGCATCGGCCTGATGCTCGGCCTGACCGATCCGGTGTGCGGTCTCAACATGGGCGAGACCGCCGAAGTGCTGGCGCGCGAATTGGGCATCAGCCGCACCGAACAGGACGCGTTCGCGCTGCAATCGCATCAACGCGCCGCCGCCGCGCGCGCCAAATTCGCCGAGGAGATTTGCCCGGTCTTTCCGGCCGGCAAAAATCCCGTGACGCAGGACAACGGCATCCGGGAAAATCAGACGTTTGACGCGCTCGCCAAATTGAAACCGCAGTTCGACCGCCGAAACGGCACGGTCACCGCCGGCAACGCCTCCCAGATCACCGATGGCGCAGTGGCGCTGCTGGTCATGACTGAATCGCGCGCAAAGGAATTGGGATTCACTCCGCTCGGCGCGTTGACCGGCTACGCCTATGCCGGCTGCGATCCGGTGCGGATGGGGCTGGGTCCGGACCACGCCATCGCGCTGGCGGAAAAACGCACCGGACTGAAACTCGGCGACGCGGACATCATCGAAATCAACGAAGCCTTCGCCGCGCAGGTTTTGGCGGTCATCAAATGTGCGGACTCGAAAGAATTCGCCCGCGACCAGCTGCATCGCACCGCGCCGCTCGGCGAAATTCCGATGGAAAAATTAAACGTCAACGGCGGCTCCGTCGCGCTCGGCCATCCGGTCGGCGCGTCGGGGGCGCGGCTGGTGCTGACGGCGCTGCGGGAATTGAAACGGCGCAACGCGCAACGCGCGCTGGTGTCGCTGTGCATCGGCGGCGGCCAGGGTGCCGCGCTCTGGCTGGAAAGGATGTGAACCTATGAATGTGCTGCCAACAACAACTCCTGGCGCGGAGGCGATCACCGCGCCAATTCCATCGCTTGCAGCGGAACGAACGATCCGCTCCACCGTGCGCCATGATGGCATCTGCGTGCTGACGTTTGACCGGCCGGGTTCATCCGCGAATATCTTTGACCTGCGCACGCTCGACGAACTGGCCCGGGAACTGGAGTCCGTCGCGCTCCAGACCGAAATCAATGGCCTCATCTTCATCAGCGCCAAACGCTCGGTTTTCATCGCGGGCGCGGACCTCAACGCGATGCGCCAGGTTGCGTCGTCCGCCGAGGCCCGCGTGCTGATTGAACGCGGCCAGGCGGTGATGAACCAGATCGCCGCGCTGAAGATTCCCACGGTGGCGGCCGTTCACGGCGCGGCCGTCGGCGGCGGCTACGAATTGTGCCTCGCGTGCGATTACCGCATCGTCTCGCCCGATCACGCGACGAAAATTGGATTGCCGGAAACAAAAATCGGCTTGCTGCCCGGCTGGGGCGGCTCGACGCGCCTGCCGCGGCTGATCGGACTTCCGAAGGCGCTGGATATTATTTTGGCCGGGAAAACGGTGGCGGCGAAACACGCATTGAAGTTGGGCATGGTGGACGAAGTGGCGCCCGCCGAATATCTCGTGACGGCGGCCGTGCGAAAAATCAATTCCGGCAAACCGATTTACCCGGATCATTGGCTGACGAACAACCGGTTGGTCGCCTCGGTGATTGCGCCGCGCGTCCGGAAAATCCTTTTGAAGAAAACGCGCGGGCATTATCCCGCCGTGCTCAAGGCGCTGGAGGTCGTGGCTCGCGGCATTTCCCAGTCGGTCGAGGCGTCGCTCGCACTCGAACGCAACGGCATCATCGAATTGATGCAGACGGACGTTTGCCGAAACTTGATCAACGTCTTCTTTCTGCAGGAACGCGCTCGGAAAAGAACTGTCCCGACGGCCGTGCCAGCCACTGAGTCGAAACCCATCGCGCACACGTCCGTCATCGGCGCGGGCGTCATGGGCGCGGGCATCGCGCAATGGATCAGCGCGCGAAAATTGCCGGTGATCCTGCGCGACATCAACACCGAACAGGTCGCGAAAGGCATGGCCACCATCGCCAAATTATATCGCGATGGCGCCAAACGCCGCATCTTCACGGCGCACGAAGCGTGTGCCGGCATGGATCGCGTGCATCCGGCGCCGGCTGAAGTTCCGTTGCACCACACGGACATCGTCATCGAGGCGGCAGTGGAGAATCTGGAGCTCAAGAAAAAGATCTTTCAGCGGCTCGACGAACTGGTTTCGCCCGACGCGATTCTCGCCACCAACACCTCGGCGTTGCCCATCTCCGAAATGGCCGCCAGCACCCGCCATCCCGAACGCGTCGTCGGCTTGCATTTTTTCAATCCCGTCCACCGAATGCAGCTCGTCGAGGTCATCGCCGCGCGCCAGACCGCGCCGGAAACCATCCAGCGCGCCCTCAAGTTCGCGCAGCAGATCGGCAAGCTGCCCGTGGTCGTCAAAGACAGCCCCGGCTTTCTCGTGAACCGGATCCTGATGCCGTATCTGATCGAGGCCGGAAATCTGTTTGAAGCCGGTGCGTCCGTGGAAAACCTCGACGAAGTCATGCTCGATTTCGGCATGCCGATGGGCCCGATGCGCTTGCTGGATGAAGTCGGACTGGACGTGTCGCTGCATGTGGCCGCCACGCTCGCCGCGCATTTCGGCAATCGCATGAAGGTTCCTGAATGTCTCAGCCAGATGACCCGGGACGGCTTGCTCGGCCGCAAGAACGGCAGCGGATATTATGTTCACGAAAAGGGGCAGGAAGCCCGGCCGAATCCGCAGCGTTCCGCTTACGTGCAAAACCAGAAAGCCCGCGAGATGACCCGCGAGGAACTTCAGGAACGCATGGTTTTCCTGATGGTCAACGAGGCCGCGCGCTGTCTGGAGGAGGAAATTGTCACCGACCCGGCGGACGTGGATTTTGCCATGATCATGGGCACCGGATTCGCGCCGTTCCGCGGCGGGCCGTTGCGCTATACCGACACCGTTGGCGCAGCCAGGCTCGTGGGAGCGATGAACCATCTCGTCGCTTCCGGAACGGCGCACTTCGAACCATGCAAACTGCTGGCCGGCATGGCTGCCAGCGGCGAAAAGTTTTATCCAAAAAATTGAGGGCGTTATGAACCACCTCCAGAGACCACCCGAAGAACAGCAACCGCTGATCGACACCTCGAAGATGTCCACCGGCCAGCGGGCGGCGATGGAGCTGACCGAGGCGGCGCGCGAATCCGAACATGCGCAGACCTTTGCCGGCGGCATGTTCATGGGCGAATTCAACCTGTCCACGGTGCATCCTTTCCCCATTCAAAGCGTCGAGGACCGCGACCAGGGCGATGCGTTTCTCAAACAACTGGAAGCCTTGCTGCGCGACAAGGTGGATGCCGACGAGATTGATCGCACCGGTGAAATTCCCCGGCCGGTGATTGACGAACTCGCCCGGCTCGGCGCGTTCGGGATCAAAGTCCCGGCGGAATATGGCGGACTTGGGTTGTCCCAAACCAATTACTGCCGCGCGGCGATGCTGCTCGGCAGCTGGTGCGGCAATCTCACCGCGCTGCTCTCGGCGCATCAATCCATCGGCGTGCCGCAGCCGCTGATTCTGTTCGGCACCGAACCGCAGAAACGCAAATATCTGCCGCGCGTCGCGCACGGGGAAATCTCGGCGTTCGCGCTCACGGAAGTGGACGTCGGCTCCGACCCGGCGGCGATGGCCACGCGCGCCGAGCCGGAACCGGACGGAAAGCATTTCATTTTGAACGGCGAAAAACTTTGGTGCACCAACGGCACCAAGGCCGGCGTGATCGTCGTCATGGCCAAGACGCCCCCGAGAATCGTGCACGGAAAACCGAAGGAGCAGATCACCGCGTTCATCGTCGAGATGGACTGGCCGGGTATCGAGGTGCGGCACCGCTGCCATTTCATGGGCTTGAAGGCGCTTTACAACGGCGTCATTCATTTCACCAACGTCCGTGTGCCGGTGGAAAATATTTTGCTCGCCGAAGGCAAGGGGCTGCGCGTCGCATTGACCACGCTGGACACGGGACGGTTGACGCTGCCCGGCGCGTGCATCGGGCTGGGGAAACGTTGCCTGAAAATTTCCCGCGAGTGGGCCGGCAAACGAAAACAGTGGGGCGCGCCCATCGGCAAACACGCGGCCATCGCGGACAAGCTGGCCCGGATGGCGGCGGATGTGTTTGCGATGGAATCCATGACGCTGCTCGCCGCCAGCCGTGTGGATCGCGACAAACACGCGGACGTCCGCCTTGAAGCCGCGTTGTGCAAACTCTGGGCGACCGAGGCGACCTGGCGGATCGTCAACGACGCCGTGCAAATCCGCGGCGGACGCGGTTACGAGACCGCCGCGTCACTCAAGGCGCGCGGCGAGCCGGGCATCGCGCTGGAACGGATGCTCCGCGACTGCCGCATCAACACCATCTTCGAGGGCTCGAGCGAAATCATGCGGCTGTTCATTGCGCGCGAGATGCTCGACCCGCATCTCAAGGTCAGCGCCGCGGCGCTGAATTCACAACTGCCCTGGCCGCGGCGGCTGGGTGCGGCGCTCAAAGCGGGGATGTTTTACGCGCACTGGTATCCGAAACAATGGCTGCCGTTCGCCGGGGAATTTCATATTGCAAATTTGCAATCTGAAATCGAGGGGGGCAGCGGCGTGCTGGTTGCCCGACACCTGCGTTACGTGGCGCGGACGAACCGGCGGCTGGCGCGGGCGATCTTTCACGCCATGCTCAGGCACGGCCCGAAGCTGGAGCGCCAGCAGCTTTTGCTCGGTCGTTTCGTGGACATCGGCGCGGAACTGTTCGCCATCACGTCGGTTTGTCTGCGGGCCGACCAACTGCTCCAAGCCCCGGACGCAAACAACAAAGAACAAAACCTGCCCGAGTTGGTTGACTATTTCTGCCGGGGCGCGCATCTGCGCATTGAACAGCATTTTCACGATCTGCATCACAACACCGACCCGGCGGGTTACCGTCTCGCCCAACAATTGCTCGCGGAGAAATTCACGGAGCTCGAAACTGGCATTGTGCAGTGATGAAGCGCTGCGCCATCCGTCGCTTTGGTGCAAATTGTCCCAAGCTGCAGTGGGTGGAAGATGGATGCGGTTTTTCCCGGTTCCATATTCAGCCCATAAACCCTTGTTGACAACCATGGAAGCCTGAAATACAACCCGTTTATGCCGTCCATGATTAACCGCAACTTGCTCTCGAATATCTGTTCGCCAATGAAAGCACTCTTTTCGATTGCTGCCATTCTTTTTGCCCTGTCATGCGCAGTCGGTGCTCCGCCCACGCAAGAAGCGGTGTCATCAGCCATCGCACAGGTGGAAACCAATTTCATCTCCGGCACCTCGGTCGATGCCGCGAAAGTAATCCTGCAATTTGCTGAGGAGAGTGAGCAGGTTCAGGTCAGCATTAGGCCCGAGACGGTGCCTTGGCTCAAAGAAAAGTGGGGGTTGGAGCCGGACCGCGAGCAAAGTATTCGTTCGATGCTTCTTGCGGCCTATCTAGCCGGGAATATCAAGAGCCAACTTGCCGCGGGAAGGCCAGCAGACGATCCGTATGCAGGCTGGATCTTTGTGTGCCGGGGATATGCGCAGTTTCGCTCGAAGGTTTCATTTTCCAGTCCATCGATCGATTCTCTGGAGACGAGACGAACAGAAGGGACTTTGAAACAGCATGCACGGGATGTCCTAAAAAAGGGCGAACCAGACGGTGCAGCGAACGGGAGCCAACCGATTCGCTCAGAGACAAATTCAACGTCATCGGCGGCTGGCTCCCGTCGCTGACCTTTGCGTTAGGCGCTTTCCGCCGCCGGCTCGGGCGAGCGGCTCATCGGGGCGGAGTCGCTTTGCGATAGCGCTTGAAAGCGGCGATGGCACTCGGCACCATCGGCCACATGGCAACATGCACAGCACCAGTATACGGCCATCGCACAGCGAGCGCTGCAGAGGCCTGCCCCGCATGTCGTGGCCGCTCTCGCGGTTACGGGTCGTATTCGTATCCGTCTTATTCGTATCCGTCCTACTCCCCGCCGCAGAGCACCGGCGGCAGCGTGAGCAGTGTCGGCGGGTCCGGCAGCAGCGGAAGGCCGCGCTGGTCGCGAGCAGGTTCGTCCGTGGTGTATACGACTGCCGAGGTGCGGACGCTCACGCCGGTTCGCGAAAACGTCGAGAAGCTAGCAGCGCGGCCTGACCTTCGGGACGTCTTTCTCTGCCATGCGTGGGACGACCGGGGAGGGGCCGCCAAGGAGCTTCACAATCTGCTCGAGTCACGCGGTGTCTCGGTCTGGTTCAGCGAGAAGGACGTCGTCCTCGGCACGTCGTTGCTCCGCGAAATTGACAAGGGACTGGCGAAATCGCGAGTCGGAATCGTGCTGGTGACTCCTGCGCTGCTGAGCCGCCTCCGAGGAGAGGGCATAGCCGACAAAGAACTTTCGGCACTCCTAGCGCGTGACCTGCTCGTTCCCATCGTGCACGGCACGACGTATGAAGCTCTCCGCGAAGTTAGCCCCCTGCTCGGCTCGCGAAGCGGCCTGAGCACTGCAGAAGCGCCGATGGCAGACGTCGCGGCCAAGCTAGCCGAGCTGGTCACGCTCTAGCTCTATTGCCGGGGTGGCCGGCCCCACATCGCACAAGCGGTCTGGGTGCCTAAATCACCATCTTGTTTACTCTTTTCCTGGATCGCGACCAAGCCCCGCCGTCCGCACGCCCCGGGTTCACTTCGTCCGCGCACGTTTTCCCTCAACTCTCAACTCTCAAACACCGCGAGGTCGGCGCGCTCATCGAGGGCCTCAAGCCGCGCCCGCGAAACGCCGTTACCTCCGGGCCAGCGCATCCAGGCAGACTTTTGCCTCGCGCGTCAACGCTTCGCGTTCTTCGCCGCTCAAGCCGCGCGGGTCAAACCGATGGCCGTAGTGCAGCCGCAACAGTTCCTGCAACGGCCCGCGCAAATCCGCCAGCGCTGGATCGGCCAGCGCGCGCGTCAGCCAGTCCGAAAGCGGTTCACCGGGCGATCGCGGCACATCGCGCGCAGCGAGCTTGCGTTCGAGGAGATAAAATTCCGAGTCCAGTCCCGGCCAGGAGGTTGCCGCCAAACCAGCTCCCGCCCGAAGCTGCGCGCGGCGTTTACGTCCGCGCCGGAAGACGATGCGGATCAGCAGCAGCAGCAGCACCGGGAGCAGTGCCCAGAAGATGTATTGGCGGATGTTGCTCTGGCCCCACCAGAGTTTCGAGAACTGGAACCGGGTCCACGACAACAGATCAGAAAGCCATTCCATCCACGACGCGCGTTTGCCTTCTTCCGCCACCCAGGAACCGGGAGTGGTGTCGAAGTCCACCCAGGTTTTAAGTTGCCCGTCCCACGCGAGGCACCACGCGTGCGCATCCCGCCCGCGCACCACGTAGCCGTGCCCGGAAGGCTCGTGCACGAGATATCCGACGGCGTAACGCGCGGGGATTTTCAATTCCCGCAACAGCAGGACCGTGGCCGTGGCGAAATATTCGCAATGCCCGCTGCGGCTGTTCAACAGAAAGCGCCCGATCACGGTCTCGTTCGTGCCCGCCAGTTTGTCCTTCCCCTGCCAGGTGCTGTAGGTGAATTTGTTCAGGAAGAAATTGCGGACGGCCAGCAGCTTCTTCTCATCCGACGCGCCGGAAATGTTCATCTCTGCAATCACCTGTTCCAGCGCGGGCACTTCGTTGGTGGGCACCTCCAGATCAAAATTGGTGCTGAGGGGTGGACCATCAATCGTCGCACCGGGACCATACCGCGCATCGAAAATCACCAGGCCCGGACCCGCGGCCTGGGCCGCGCCGTTCTTGCTGGTCTTAAGCAAAAAGGCCGGAAGTTTTTCCAGCCGTCCGCTGCCCGTCGGCAAGGGCAGCAATCCTTCCGGCGTGTTCAGCTCCCGCGACCAGCCATTAAGGTAACACGCGATATTGACGACCGACGCGTTGGTTTTGCCGGGCAGCAACATCCAGGTGGTGCTGTCGGCTTCGGACTGCATCGTCTCAAATTCATTCGATCGGGTCACACCCGAAAACCATGTTTGCTTCGAGCGATACGACCGATAGCTGGTTTCCCGCAGATATTCCGGCGGCGCGCCGCCGTCCCTGGTCTCCAGCCGGATGACGATGCGCGGGGACAATTTCAATTCACCGATCTGGCCTATCGTTGTGATGCTGAGCTTCGAGTCGGTTCTCGGCCGCATGAACCACTGCACCCATTGCACGTTGTAACCCGCCAGCATCTGCCGCACCTGGCTGATACCCAGGTGCCCGGCAAAGGCGATGCCCAGCACCAGCATCAGCGCCCCCAGCCAGGCCACGATGCCAAACCGCTGCGAGCGCAGGAACCACAACGCCCACACGACCAGAAACGCCAGCCCGAAAAAATAGGTGTGCGTCGCCTGATTGGCGTGGATGCCGGCGGAGAACAGGCACACAATGAAATAGGGATAGGACACGTTGAAATAGCGCTCTGCCGTCCCATGCTTTTGGCGGCGTCGCCGGAGGAACGGGGAGATGGCCGACAGCGGAAAGCTTTCGCGTTCGTTGTAGATCTGCGCGGCGACGAAAAGAAACAGCGTCATCGGCAGCCAGCGGAGCACTGAGTTGGCGGAAAGGCTGACGTTCCGGGTCGCCGCGAGGGCCGAATTTTGATGCAGTTTGCCGAGACCGCCCTCCTCTCCGCCCGAGGCAAAGGCGTAAACCACCAGGCCGAGCGCCAGCAGCGTGCAGAAATTCCAGATGCGGCGAAAATCCTCTTCCGTCAGATCCCAGCGCGTCCGGGTGAACCGGGAACTTTCCAGCACCGCGCCCATGAAGCCACCGGCCAGCAAAAATCCCGACTGCCAGCCCCAGAAGACCAGCGTGGCCAAAAGCAGGAAGGGCGGCGTTTTCATGGATTGGGAAACTTTGAACATTCAACATTCAACTTCGAACATCGAAAGAAGATAGCGAGCTTCGTCCGCCCATTTAATGTTGGGCGTTGAATGTTGAATGTTGGATGTTCAGCTTTCATTTCAGTTTCGCCAGTCCTTCCTCGATTTTCCCCACCTCCAAAATCCGCAGCGTTCCCGATGCCTCCAGCAGCGGGCCGCCGGCCCCGGAAATGCCCTGCCCCGGCCGCACGATCACCAGCACCATCAGCGGCACGCCCAGTGTCTTCAGCTTGTCCACAAACTGCCGCCGCGCATCGTCCCAGTGCTGCAGCACGCAGATGCAGCCGCTCACGGCAGAGATGTGTCCGATGACCAGATGTTCCAGCGTCTCAAATTGCTTGTCGGCGCAGTTTTTGACCGAGGCCAGGATTTCCAGCATCTGCTCCGCATGCGCGAGGCCGCGGCCCGCCGTGAAGCAGTAGGACTGGTTGCCGACGAACAGCAGGTCCAGCAGCGATTCCTGCGTCAAAATCGTGCAGGCGAACGAAGCCGCGACGGACACGGCTTCCTCCAGGGTTTCGCTATTCGGTTCCTCGTCGAAGGTGTCGAGCACCAGCGCGTGCCGCACAAAAAACTCGTCCTCGACCTCCTTCACGATCGGTTTGCCGACCTTGGCCCAGCTGCGCCAGTGAATGTTCCGCAACGGATCGCCATGTCGATACTCGCGCAGCGCAACGAATTCCTCGCTGCGCCCGATGTTCGCCGCCAACGCCACGCCGCCCTCCTGATAACGCAACGCGCCCGGCAATGCGATCGGCGGCAGCGGATAGCGCTTCGGCAGGATCAACACGGTTTGTGTCGAAGGCGCCCGGCTGAATGAACGGAAGATTCCGAGCGGATCGGGGCGCGCCACGGTCAGCCCGGTGAAATGCAGGATGCCGCGTCGCAGCGGCAGGATCTCCACGCGCACCTCCTCCTCCCCGTTGGCCGGCAGCGGAGGGACTTCCGCCTCCTTCAGGTTCGCGAGCCGGAACGGATTCTGCCGTCGCCGTTGGGAAACGCGGAACGGGCGGACCCGCCGGCCTTCGGCAATCTGGAACGCCATCCATTCGGAAAATGCCGGGCGCGGATCAACCAGGTTCTCCAGCAGGGTCAGTCCCGACTGCGTTTTACCGGTGAGGTTTTTCAACCGCACGGAATATTGCAACGGCTGACCTGCCGTGCCAAAACGCGGCAGCCGGCGGGTCGCGGAAAATTTCGCGCGAAAGAAAAAGCTGCACACGAATGCCTGCAACAACAGCGCCAGCAGCAGCGCGAAGGACTGGTAAGTGACGGTGTTCTCGATATCCAGACCGATCAAACTCGCCACGAAGAAACCGCCCAACACGCACAGGCCCGGCAGCGTGAACCGCCGGCACGCCCAATACCAGGCGCCACTGATAGCACGGTAGTTCCAGTAAATCAGTTTGTAGATCGGCTTCACCGGGCAAATTCAAAATGCAAAATTAAAAATTTAAAAAAATGGAGCAGGAAAATTGGCGACGCGCAGAAAACTATTTTTTAATTTTACATTTTGAATTTTCTTTTCACGCCGGCACTTTCAATTTCTTGACCGCGTCCTCGACCACGCTGCGCGCCGTCACTCCGGAAAAGCGCGCCTGCGGTTCCAGCACCAGCCGGTGCGCGATGACGGACACGGCGATCTTCTGAATCTGCTCCGGCGTGACGAAATCAAACCCATCAAACAACGCCAGCGCCTGCGCCACTTTCATGAGCGCGATGGATGCGCGCGGGCTGGCACCCAATTGCACGCTGCCTGCCGTGCGCGTGGCGGCGACGAGATCCACCGCGTAACGCTTCAATTCATCGCTGATGCGCACGCCCTCCACCGCCCGCTTGAGCGCCAGCACGTCGGCCAGCGTCACGGCGGATTTCAATTCGTCGAGCGGATGATTGTGTTGATGCGCTGTCAGGATGGCCACCTCCTCTTCGGGCGCGACGTATCCGAGCGTGAACTGCATGGCGAAGCGGTCCATCTGCGCCTCCGGCAGCGGATACGTGCCGCGAAATTCCACCGGGTTCTGGGTGGCGATGACAAAAAACAATTCCGGCAGATCCCGGCGTTCGCCTTCCACGCTCACCTGCGCTTCGCCCATCGCCTCGAGCAGCGCCGACTGCGTGCGCGGCGAGGCGTGGTTGATTTCGTCGGCGAGCAGGATGTTCGTGAACACCGGGCCTTCGTGAAAATGAAACAACTGGTCGCGCTGGCTGAACACCGACACGCCGAGGATGTCCGACGGCAGCAGGTCCGGCGTGAATTGCAGGCGTTTGAACTGCGCGTCAATCGAGCGCGCGAGCGCCTTGGCCAGCGTCGTCTTGCCCGTGCCGGGAAAATCCTCCAGCAGCACGTGCCCGCCCGCCGCGAGCGTGGCGACCAGATTACGCGTGGCGTCAGTTTGGCCGCGGATGATTTTGGAGATGTTGCCGGCAATTTTTTTGCAAGTGTCGCGGGCGGTTTCGAGATTATTTTGTGTCATGGCAGATGTTAAAAATAAAAATGATTCAGGACTTCGGCGGTTTGGGCTTCTTCGGCCTCGGCAATTTCTCAATCTGTTTCGCCGCCTTTTCAAAATCCGCATCCACCTGGCGCGGCTGTGAATCCATCAGCGCCCGGTAGCGGTCGTATTCCAGCTCCGCCTTGGCCCTGGCGGCTTCGGCGGAAATCTTGCCCGCGTGATCCAGCAGCTTGCGCCCTGAAATTTTCAGGAATTCATCCAGCTTCGTGACCCAGTCCCGCATCGTCATCGGTTTCCGTTCCAGTGCCTGCAACTCGGCGTATTCAAGGTAAAGATTCACGATGCGGTTCAACACTTGCAATTCGTCTTCCGTAAGATAGTTCTTGGCGATGGTCGCGTCCTCGCGTCGCACGCTGCCGCCAGAACGCGTGGCCAGCATCCCCATGAACGGCTTCCCGGCATCGGCCCGGGCATGGATGATCTCGGCGGCGGTGTGGCCGTGCGTGGCCCAGTGCATTTTGTTCTGCACCGTGGCGAAAAATTGCTGCGTCACCTCGGCGTCCGGCGTGTAGTCCACGCTCGTCGCGTAAATATCCAGCACCTTCTGGTAAAACCGGCGCTCCGACGAGCGGATGTCCCGGATGCGCGCCAGCAGCTCGTCGAAATAATCCTGCTGCCCCTTGCCCGGCGGATTTTTCAACCGCTCGTCGTCCATGGTGAAGCCCTTCACCAGATATTCCTTCAACCGTGCCGTCGCCCATTGGCGGAAAGCCGTGCCGCGCGGCGAACGGACGCGATAACCCACGGCCAGGATGGCTTCCAGATTGTAATGCTCGATTTCGCGCGTGACCTGCCGTGCGCCTTCAAAACGAACTATTCGGAATTTCCGAATAGTTGCCTGCGCCGGCAGTTCGCCCTCGGCATAAATGCCTTTCAAATGCTCGTTGACCGTCGGCACGGTAACTTGGAACAGTTCCGCCATCAGCGCCTGGGTCATCCAGACGTTCTCGCCCTCGAAGCGGCACTGGATGCGCGTCCGGCCATCCTCCGTCTGATAGAGGATGATTTCGGATTTGGGCAACGGCTCGTCACTCATGCGCGGGCCTCCCTGCTGCCGGAAGCCGCCGACCCGCGCAACTTGGCACGGGGAGCACGGGCATCAAGGTTGGTGGGTGTCATGGCAGATGTTGGCATTTAAAACAACGCGGACGTGAAAAGGTTTCCGCAATTTTTCATGCCCGCGCAACCTAGCAAGCCGACCGCGACGTCGCGAACAAAATCAAACCGAAGCTCAGGCCAGACGTTTCCGGCAACCTGCTAAGTTGGACGCTTCAATCAAAATCATGGGCCGTCTCCAAATAATTAATGATGCAATCCCTCAAACGATCATAACAACGCTCGAATGCTTCCAAATCTTCTCCCGTCGGGTCAGCGATTTCTGGTCCTCTTTGCATTGGATCAAATTCACCGAGCAAGCAAATCCGTTCCGGCGGCAAAGATGAATTGCTCAACAAAAGCGACACATGCTTCTGCTCCATCACAAAGATGCGCGCCGCTTGACTCAAATCCACCTTGCTCACGTGTGTCGCTACAAAGTGCGGCATCGGCGTCTGATATTTGTCGCACGTAACCCGCGCCATCCTGACAGCCAGCATACCTTCAAAATCTGCAGATAATCCGGCCGAGATTGTCTGGATTCCCAAACCACGCCTCCTCGATTCAGCAGCGAAAATGGCGTGAGCCATTGGGCTACGGCAGAGATTCGCTGAACAAATAAATGCTACTAACTTCATTGGCCTCGACAATGAGGCTGTGCCGGTCGCAAAAAGTTGTCGAGCCAATTTACGGGGATGGTTAGAAGGTTTTCCACCATCTTAAGCCACCTGTGTTCTCCGCGTCACACGGGACAAGATGGCGACCAACGCCCAAAGCACCAGAAACGCGCCCGCCGCCATCAGTCCGCGCATCGGCCAGCTCACCGCCTTGGTGCTGGCGGCGAACAGCTGGATCGTCATCGGCCGGCCGCCTTCCGTCTGCAACACCTGCGTGAAGGCGAAATGCTGGCCACGCACGGGCAGATTCACGCGCAGCGGCTGCACCCTGGCCGTCACGATCTCCTGCGCCTCCTGCAACTTGGTCCACTGTTTCTGCGCCGACTCGTTGTCGTAAAGCAAACCGAGATCAGCGTTCCGCGCGGGCGCTTCGCCGGCGACCGAGCCGCTGTTGCGGGTGGCAAAATCATTTTGCGCGTTGATGAGGTTGCTCGCCTGGGCGGATTTCAAATCGCCTTCCAGTTTTTTGAATTCATCCGCCGCGTCTTTGTCGGCGGGGAATTTCGCCTTCGCGCGATTAAAATTTTCCGTGGCCACACGCACGTTGCCGCCGGCGAGCTGACGCCGCGCCTCGCTGACGTCGCGCTGCAGATCCACCCGCGCGGTCTCCTTGCCGGTCTGTTCCATCCGCGAATAATCCAGGATGGAAAAGCTGGACGACGCCGTTTCCGGTGAGGCGGCGATGGCGCGCGTCATCGTGCCTTGAAAATTTTTGTAGTCGTAATCCGGCGGCAGATACATTTCCCAGCGCGCGTTCTTCAGCGGCACATCAAACTTGGGCGAAGCAAAGCCGACCGAGCCTTGGCCGCGCGGAAAACCGTTGGTGCCGATGTAAGTCAGTTCCACCGCCAACGCGCGGTCACCATCACCCGACGATTCGATAGGCAGCAGCAATTTCCCGTCGCGGGTGCTAGGCCGCACCGGCTGGCCGGCGACGAACGCCGACCACACCTTCGCATCCGCCGGCAGTTCGATCTCCAGAAACTGCTTGCCGTTGCTGCGCACGGAGAGTGACATCTCCGTCATCATCTGGCCGTCATCGGCGACGACGCTGGTGAACCGGGCGCTGTCCACGAGCGCCTCCAGCACCGCCGCGGCGTCGAAGCGCCGCACATCGAGCGCAAGCTGGTAGCCGGACCGGACGTAGCGATACGCCAGCGTCGTGGTGCTGTCCGGTGCGCCCGCCCAATCGGGAAAATCGCCGGTGTCCACGCGCTGCAGATCCGTCGCCGCCGATTCGCTGACTTGCAACGGGGATTTCGCCGAGATCGCCAGCAGACCGGACTCGCGCTCGACGCCGTCGGCGGAAATGCCGGCGAGTTCCAGTGCGCCGGCTTTAGTCGAGCGCGGCTCGTCCCAGGTCACTGTCAGTGGATAAAATCCGCGGGTCGGGCTTTGCAATTCCACGCGCCAAATATTGTAATTGGTTGAGAGTTGAGAGTTGAGAGTTGATGGATTCGAGCTATCAACCATCAACTTCGATCTATCAACCAACTCCCGGCTGCGGATGTTCGCGCCGGTGATCTCGACGTTCTTGAATGCCGCCGGCACGCGCACGCGCAGTTCCTTCACCGGCGCATTGGCGATCTCGTAGCGCACCTGCGCGCGGCCGCTCACGAGCGTTTCGGTGAGCGTGAAACTATTGACGATTTCCGCGCGCACCCAGGCGGCGACATTTTCCGTCGCCACGTTCAGTTTCCATTCCGCGGCGGACTTCGGCTCGGCGGAGATGAACTTGTAGGCCAGCACGCTGCCGCCGGCGTTCGCGTAATCCGGCAGCGACACCGCCGGAATCTCCGTGAGTCCGTCGAACGATTCGGTTTTCACCGCCACGCCCGGCTCGGCGGAAACGGCGACAAAGCCGGTCATCTTCGCAGCGCCGAGCGGATACACGCCAGCGACGGCGATCTTCCCCGGCAAGGTCTTGAAGCTGCGCGCGAGTTCGACGTTCAGCGAATATGCGCCCAGCACGCGATCTTTCAACGTCACCTCCAGGATGCGCGCGCTTTCTTCCATGTGCTCGGCCTGCTGCTGGATGTTGTTTCCAATCACCCGCTCCACGCGGTAGCCATCCGGCAAAACCATTTTCAACGCAAACACCCCGGCGCGCTTGATGGTGTAGTCCACTTTGGCGGTGAGCAAAATCTGTTCAGTGCCGACGTGGAAAGTGTTTTTCACGACGGTCTCGATCTCCGGCTGGAACGCTTCGGCCCGGACACGCAATGAAAACCGGGCGTCCGCAAATCGGAACACGCTGGCGAGTTTGTCCGCCTTTACGGCGCTGACCCGCGCAAATTCCTCCGCATCCACGCGCTCAAGCCCGCTGGAAGATTCAATGGACAATCCCAGTTCGTCCGAGCCGCGCAAAGCCACGAGGCCGTTCTCGCGTTTCACATCCAGCGCGTGGGGCAATTCCACCATCGCGCCGGCCGGGGCCGGCTCCAGGATTTTTTCCGTTTCAATTGTGAGCTGCCAGCCGAGCGGAACGCCCTTCATCAAATCCACAACCAACACCTGCCCCGCCCCCTCATCCCGGCCTTCTCCCCCGGTGGGGGAGAAGGT
>Ga0247688_1000054_pt1 | contig 58656 bp, 50 predicted proteins | sample CNK29_metaG_FD_182718 | JGI IMG/M metagenome (GOLD analysis project Ga0247688, IMG submission 182718) | Soil microbial communities from Purdue University Martell Research Forest, Indiana, United States - CNK29 | ecosystem: Environmental > Terrestrial > Soil > Temperate forest > Bulk soil... | reverse complement strand
CCGAGATACTCCTGTGCTTCGGCTTCGGTCAACGGAGCTATTTGCGTGCCTGTATCGAGTTCGAGCTTGTGCTCGAAATGGCCGGTGAGTTCGTTGTAGCGATCCTGCTGGACGTAGTTGCGGAGTTCCTTTTCCATCGCGTCCAGCGTCATGCCAAACGCTTGCTGAAACGCGTCCGGCAAAGCGACGTCGGCATTGATCAAATCGAGAAACTTCGCGAGCTGGTCCGCCTTTCCCGCTTTGCCGATCAGCAGGTAATGCACCAGCGCCCATGATTCCGCGTAGAAGATGCCCTGCTTTTTCGACTCGTTGTAATGCGGCGATTTATGATCGACTTCAAACAGCGTCTTCAGCGGCAACATCTTGTTTTGCCGCAGCAGGTAAACGTGATGGCCGATGTTTCTGCCGATGATGACTTTCTGATCGTCGTTGATGATGAACGTGCTGTAATACTCGGCGAGTCCTTCATTGAACCAGAGCGGCGCTTCTTTCAAAGTGTTGTTGACGAGCAGGTGCGTGTACTCGTGAAAGATCACCTTGAAGGCGTCCTGGCTGCTCACGCCGACGACGTACGGATCGTTTGCGCCCGGCACTTCAGTTGTCAGCGTGATGTAGTTCACGTCTGATCCGGCCTGGAAGTAGCCGGCGACATTCGGGTTGGGCTTGAACGGGGCGTACGAGTTATGGCTCTTGAAGACGACAACTGTCGTGGGCACTGGCGTGTTGAAACGAATGTTGGGAAACACGCGCATGAACACCGCGCGAAACTGTTCCAGTCTCACTGCGACTTGCCGGATGTCTTTCTCGCTGGCGTTGCCGATCAGAAAGAAGTTCTTGCTACGAAGGCTGATCCAATTGTCTTTCGCCGCGACGGTGTTGTATTGGGAGACAGCGACCAGCAGGCAAAGAGTTACTGCAAACGGAAAAACAAAACGCTTCATTTTCATGGCCCAGGTACGCGAGAACGGGATGGGTTCGCGAGAGACGTGGGATTATAGGTTTGGGCCTGTTAAATAAGCAAGAAAATCTTAGGCGGCGTCGCGCCATTCGGGCAGTTCGTCGAGATAGTTTTTGTTCACGCCTTCGAGCCAAACAAGGTTGTCGTCAATCTTGCGCGGGGCCACGAGGCGGGTCCGCACGAGGCCGTAAATCACACCGCCCAAAAGCACCGCCGCGCCAACCAACAGTAAGCTCATTTCGTCGGTTGCAACACTCACGTAGAACAAAAAAACCGACAGCACCACCAGCCCCCACATGATCGCGAAGTCTCGCTTGCGCGCGGAAGCATGCGCCTTGCAGAGTCCGATGTTTACGGTTGCGTTCTTGCTGAGCACGAGCGCGAGAATCACGTAGAACAGGACACCACCGGCGATTAGCACGTAAAGAAGGGGATGGTGCCAGCGAAGGTTGCGCCTGAGCAGCGTATCGGCGGGAGCGTTGCACTTGATGCAGCGATAAGGCAGCACGGCTTGCTTGGTCATCACAAGCTGCGACTTCTTGCGCCAGATGCTGGGCATGTTATGCAACGGCGGAGGAAAATACGGGTGTTCTGTCATAACAATCCTTGAGGGAAGTTTTTAGCCGGAAAAGTAGAGGCAAGGAGCAGAAGGCGATTACATCAGTCGCCGAAACCATCTTGCCGGAAAGACGGAAAACGGGTCAAGAAAAAACTTGAGGCGTGCCGATCGCGCACGCCTCAGTTATTCGCCACTGATTTTTTCGAAGCTTATTCTTCCGGTCCGGCGCAGGTCGGTCCGTGCAGCGCGGGAATCTTTTGGCTGATGATCGGATAGTTTGGAGCTTCGTCTATGTTGATCTGCGTCCAATGCGCATAGTTTTCGGGAACATTCGAGTCGGCGAAAATTGCTTCAACCGGACACTCCGGCACGCACGCATCACAATCGATGCAGGTGTCAGCGTTGATGTACAGGCGATCCGGTAACTCATGAAATGCTTCAACGGGACAAACGGCTGCGCAGTCGGTGTACTTGCAATCCACGCATAATTCAACAACCACGTAGGTCATAAGGGGAAGTAAGCTCCTTTCGATGATGGCAAATAGTTAATTCACTACGCGCTTTATGTCAACAGAAAAAAGCTGTTCCCGATTTAGAGCCTAAGCGCCTTGATCGCCTCGCTTCTCAACCTTGCCCGGTCCGTGGATCGTTTTGTTCACGACGGGATCGCCTCGGTAAGTGACGCTGGAAGGACCCGAAACAGTCACGTCGAGTTGATTGGAAATTCCCAGATCGACTTTCGATACGCCTTTGCTGTCGACCACTGCGTGATCGGCGCGGAGCGTGTGAGCGTCGATCTTGGCGGCGCCGTTCACGTCGACGCCAATCATCTTCGTTGTGCCTGAAGCGGTGATCTGCGGTGCACCGTTCGCATAGAGCTGAATCTTGTCGTTGTCCACTCCCGAGATCTGAACCTTGCTGGCGCCGTTCGCTGAAAGAGCGTCGATATTCGGAACGCTGATCTTGATATTCGGCGCTTCGTCGCTCGAATAACCACGCGACGGTTTTACGATCAGCTTGTTGCCGCTGACTTCAGTGGTGATGAGCGGAAGTAAGTTGTCGTCGGCTTCCACTTCCACTCGCAGCGCCTTTCCGCAAACGACGTCGATGTTGAAAGCTCCTTCAGTCTCGATCGAAGTAAACGGCGCGACTTGCCGCGCCTGAGTTTGGCGGTTGCCCGAACCTTTGACTTCGGAACGCATGCCGTGATGGCAACCTCCAAACAAAACCGGCAGCAGCACAAGTAAAAGCAGCTTTTTCATCGGCAATTCCTCCTCAAAGGTTGGTTAGTCGCGTCTGGCGTATTCGAGTGTGCGCGTCGTGTTGTCCGTAACACTGCCGACCGGAACCGGCTCGCCGAGACTCGAAGCTTGCGGCAGGCGAAGATCCTGGGCCACCGGCGGCGGAAACGCCCGGAACTTCTCTTCCTTCGACGGAAAGAGTTTCGCCAGGTTTCTGATCAGCATGAATTCCGTAATGCCGGTGAGCAGAAAAGTAAACAACATGAATATCCCAATCAACTCCTGGCTGAGCAGTGCTCCGCGTCGCAACACCAACGGGCCGGCGATCATGATTCCCAACCCAACGATCCCGAGCAACGTGATCGCGGTGAGAAACGCACTGACGGAACCGGTGCTCACTTCCGTCCGTTCTCGAAGGCTCACGCCGCAGCGATTGCAGTAACTCAATCCCTGGACGAGAGGTGTGCCGCAATTTGCGCAATACATGGTGAGATCCTTTCGTTAAGAGATTATCGGGGGTGATAAGTGAACCAAAAGTAGATGGCTTGCCCCACGCCAATAAAGAAACCGATTATTGCGCCAAAAAGTTCAATTGTTTTTAGGTGATGCTGGGCGACCGACAGCACCAGCTCCTCCAGTTTTTCCATCGGATAGTCGGAAACCTTCTTGCGCACGAGGCCGCCCACGTCAAACTCCGCAATCGCCACCGGCAAACGTTCGCGCGCCGCGAGCGTGATGCGTTCCACGAGTGCCGAACTCGCGCGTTGCATCGCGTTTTGCGAGACATGATCGCCGAGCCGGCCGATCGGCGCAATCAAAAGACGTTCGACTTGTGAACTCAGAATCGCGTTGATCGTGCGCGCGGTTTGGTCGTGGGCCAACAAGCTTAGCAAGCCGCGCGTCAGGAAACGTTTCGCTTGATCGATCGTTCGCGAATCGAGCTGCTGCATAACCGAGCCGATGGTTTGCGGAAAGAGCCGGTCGATGCCGTCCGTCAGATTGATTGAAAGCGAAGTAAACAAGGTTTCGCTGCGCAGGATTTCGACGAGGCGGCTCGCGATCTGATCTTTGAGTTCATCGAGCCTGGTGGAATCGATCTGGCCGATGAGTTCGTCGAGCGGGCGCGCCAACACGTTGTCGATGGTGGCGTTGAGAAATCCTTCCGCCTCCTGTTCGAACGCGGGCCCGCGCAAGTAGTCTTCGACGCGCGTCGGCAATGTTTTGTTGACGAGATCGTCGACTTCGCGATGAATGCGTTCGCGCGAGATGAAAATCTTCTTGATCAGCGAAAGGTGTTCGTAGTAGTCGTCGACTTCGTGCTTGATCAACGCGCCGATCTGCTTGCGCGTCGTTTGGCTGGTGGCAATGTCGGCCAGGTGATGAACGATTGGCGGTACTTGCTGATCGATCCGGTCTTTAATAAACGCGATCGCTTCGGGCGTGAACGTCTCGGCGAGCGTGGCATTGCTGTGCGCGATCTCATCCAAACGGCCCGAAACAAAGTCGCGCACTTTTTGCTCGAAGCCTTCGGTACTGATCAGTCGTTGCAATCGCTCTTCAACGAAATCGCGCGCCTGGTCCACTGACTGTGGAGTCACTACGTCGCCAAAGCGGCGTTCCGCAAATTCGTCCACGTGCTTGCTGACGAATCGTTCAATCGCGTCCGCCGTCTCCTCGCTGCGCAACATCTCGGCGATGTAGTCGGCGAGGCGAAACTGAAGCGCGGAGATCGTGTCGAGAATTGGCGCGCGGGCCTGCGACGGCAAGGCGTCGATGAAAGATGGATAGACACGGCTGAGCAGTTCGTTGGTGTAAGCACCGACGAAGTCTTCGACCTTGTTCTGAAAGAAACTGGTTTCAAACAGCGCGTCGAAAACGGTTTGCTGCGAAACGAGTTCGTTGCCGACGGCATTGCCGATCGATTGCGCCAACTTCTCGCGATGCCGTGGAATCATTCCCTGCGGCCAGATGGTGACGCCGAATAGCTTCACCGATTTGTACGGATGAAACAGCATCCAGATCGCGAGCCACGCGGCGCCGAAACCGTGAATGGTTGCAATCACGATGATGCCGACGGCGACCAGGAGTTTGAACGTTAGCGGATCGATGGTGCCTCGAACGTCAGTCTATTTTTGGGTGGGGGTTTCGACGGGGTAACCAGCATTTACCCAGGCGCCCGTGCCGCCTGAAACGTTCAGCAGATTCGTAAACCCGATTTGCTCCAGCAAACTTGCCGCGGCGCTCGAGCGATAACCGCCCGCGCAAATCACCGCCGTCGGCTTGTCTTTCGCAAACGGTAACTGCGCCGCAATCCGGTCGAGATTTCCGAGCGGCGCGTTGAGCGCACGGGGCACGTGACCGTTGCCGTATTCTGTCGGCCGGCGCACGTCGACGACTTGCAGATCCGCGACGGCCGCCAGTTTTTCTTTCAACTCGTTGACGCTGAGTTGCGCAATCGAATCAACCGGCAAACCGGCGCGGCGCCAGTTCTCCACGCCGCCTTCCAAATAACCTTTTACGTTTTCGATCCCGACGCGCGCGAGCCGCACGACGGATTCATCAACCTGCGCCGACGTGTCGGCAATCAGCACGATCGCCGCAGTCAGCGGAATCAAGCTTCCGGCCCACATTGCAAACTGGCCGCCGAGTCCGATGTTTACCGAACCAGGCACGTGACCGGCGCCGAAGTCAGCCGCGGAACGTACGTCGAGCAGCACGTTACCTGCCGCACGCAACTCGGAAACTTGTTGCGGTGTTAGAGCCGTCGGCGGTGATAACTCCGACAAGCCGCGCGCGCCCGAGCGATTGATCTCCGCGTCGCGCGGGAAATACGCCGGCGCTTCCGGCAGGTCCGCGGTCATCAGCGAAACAAACTGTTCCTTCGACATCGGCTTGAGCGCGTAGTTGAACTTGCGCTGCTCGCCGATCGTGGACCACGTTTCCTTCGACATGTTTTTTCCGCACATCGAACCGGCGCCGTGCGCTGGATAAACCTCGACGTCGTCCGCGAGCTTCAGGATCTTGCCGTGCAGGCTGTCGTACATCATCTCGGCCATCATTTGCGGCGTGTAGCCTTTGCCGCCGGCGAGATCGGGACGGCCGACGTCGCCGATGAAGAGCGTGTCGCCGGTGAGAATCTTCTGCGGTTGATCGGAAACTTCGCTGTCGATCACGAGCACGCAGATTCCTTCGGGCGTGTGACCCGGTGTTTCCAAAAAACGCAACCCGACTTTGCCGAGCTTGATCTCTTCGCCTTCGCTCACCGCGCGATGTGCAAAAGCTGCCTTGGCTTGCTCGCCGAAAACGATCTCGGCGCCGGTGCGCGCGGCGAGTTCCTGATGGCCGCTCACGAAATCGGCGTGCAGGTGTGTTTCGATGACGTACTTGATTGCGAGGTTTTGGGCTTTGGCTTCAGCGATGTACTCGTCAACGTCGCGTTGCGGATCGACCACCGCAGCTTCGCCATCCGAGCCGATCAAATACGAGGCGTGGGCCAAACAACCGAGATAGAACTGTTTGAAGTACATAAGAGCACCTGTCTGGACCTAAGCGGGAAACCGCTTATCTCTATCTCTGTGTCTCTGTGCCTCTGTGGTTAATTAGTTTGTGAGCAACAGTGAACCACAGAGGCACAGAGGCACAGAGAAATACGTCATGGCAGCTTATAGAACTCGCGCGCGGGTTTCAATGGACGGAGCATCCAGTACGGCCGGCGCGTCCGATCCGGCGAGAACTTATCAGCCGGCCGTGTCATCGCCAGCCATTTCTTGTACACCTCTCGCGACTTCTGGGTGTCGACAAAAATGTCACCCGGTTGATCGCTAGCATCTGCAACGCGCACGCGCACCGCCTGATGCCAGCAGTGCATTCCGGAAATCGGATCGGGATGGACCGGAAATGTCATGTTCTGATGAACGCCCGCATCTTTCCACCAGATGCGCAGCGTGTCAGCGTCAGTCGACTCATACGGCGCGACGCCTTTCTCGCGTTTCAAACGCCACTTGTTTCCGTCCTGTTCCAGCTTCACCGTGGCCATCAACTGCTTTTGTCCTTCGTCCGTCAATTTCCAGCGGCCCATGTGATGGCTGCACGCGACGATGCCGGGTTTGATTCCTTCCGTGACCCACGCGGCGACGACGTAATAACCAATCTCCGTTTCGACGCGCACGAGATCGCCGGTACGAACGCCGAGTTTGCTTGCGTGGCTCGGGTGCATCCACAGCGGATTCGTATGCGCGATCTCATCGAGCCATTTTGAATTCGCGCTGCGCGTGTGAATCTGAACCGGAAGGCGAAACGTCGAAATCAGGATTGTTTGATCGGGCTCGAGATTGTCCGGGTGAACGTGGCTCTTGAAATAACTCGGAATGGCGAGTTCGGGCCAACCCCAGTTGGCCAACGTCGATGAATAAAACTCGAGCTTGCCGCTCGGCGTCGGAAATCCTCGTTTGATCTGGCCGTTGATGTTTACGCCGGCGAGTCGTCGTCCTTCCTGATCGCCGTCAGGAGATGGTTGGGGAACGATGTTTGGCCCAGCCGGTTTAGGCGCGCGGCTGAACACGCGACCGAGCGCGTCTTCGCGCAAGTCGTCAAGCTCTTCTGGCCCAACCGGCTGATCGTAGATCGCGCCGATCTTTTCTTTGACTTCAAAAGCGCCGTAGCGGCGCATGAATTCGAGCGCCGTCAGATTCTCTTCCGCTGCTTTTTCCGGCAGTCCGGGCACTGAGTGATCGAAGATCCATTCGTAGTATTCGTCGATGCTCAGACGAGTGCCGGGAACTTTCTTCGACTCCGCATATTGCCGAATGCCGAGGCTGCCGTCGGGATCGATGCGCCAGGTGAGTTCGAGCCAGAATTCGTTCTCTTCCCAAACCTCGCCGGGATTCACGTCGCGCGTGTCTTTGATCGTTTCACCGGCGCGTTGGCGCGCGGCTTTCATTACGGGCTGGCGAAAGCCGAGCCACTGCGAGTCGTGTGTTTCGTAGGACGCAAGATCGTGACGCTCGGAGCCGACGCCCATCGGCAAGATGTAATCGGCGTAGTAAGCGGTTTCGTTCCACGTTGGTGTGAGCGCGACGTAACAACCGACGAGATCCGGATTCGTCAAAACTTCAATCCACGAGAAGCCGTCGGGGTTGGTCCAGACCGGGTTGTAGACGCGCGTGAAATAGACGTCGAGTTTGGCGCGGCCGTCTTTGAGGAAGTGCGGCAGCAGAAACGACATCTCGTTCATCGAGAGCGGATACTCGCGCGGCCACGTGACCTCGTTCCACATGTTTGGATGAGGTGGTGTGTAAATCGGCCGCGGCACGAATTTGTTCCACGCGTTTGGGAACACTCCGCCTTCGGTGGCGACCGCGCCGAGCAATGCGTTGATCATGAAGAGACAGCGAGCCACGGCCCAACCGCCGCTTACGCCTGACGCGGCGCTGCGCCAGTTGTGACTGGAGAAGCGCGTGCCGGCGGTCGCGACCAGTTTCGCGATCTCTTCGATCACTTTTGCTTCAATGCCTGATTCCTCGGCCGCGAACTCAAACGTGTAGTCTTTGTAGATTTCTTTGAGCTTGTTTTCGAAGTCCGTGAAATCGCCGTCCAAAAACTCTTTCCAGTTCCACCACTTCTCAACAAAATCCCTATCGTACAGATTGTTTTGAATTAGATAATTCGCAATCGAAAGGAGGATTGCGGTTTCGGAACCCGGGTAGGGCGAGACCCAATAGTCTGCGTGTGTCGCCGTGTGTGAAAGCCGCGTGTCGAAGACGATCAGTTTGGCGCCGTTTGCTTTTGCGTCGATGACGCGTTGCGCGTGCGGATTGAAGTAGTGGCCGGATTCCAGGTGCGCGCTGATCAGCAGGATCACTTTTGCGTTTGCGTGATCGGGACTGGGGCGATCGAGACCCATCCAGAGTTGATAACCTTCGCGACTGCCGGAAGAGCAAATGTTGGTGTGTGAGTTGTGACCGTCGATACCCCACGCGGCGAGGATGCGTTCGGTGAAGCCGTCTTCGCCGGGTCGGCCGACGTGATACATGATCTCGCGTTTGCGATCTTCGCGGATGGCTTTGCGGATTCTGCCGGCGAGCTTATCGAGAACTTCGTCCCACGTGGCACGTTCCCATTTACCTTCGCCGCGTTTGCCGGCGCGTTTAAGTGGGTAAAGGATGCGATCCGGATCGGTGACCTGGTTTAGTGTTGCGGGACCTTTGGCGCAGTTGCGGCCGCGCGAGCCGGGATGTTCGGGGTTGCCCTCGAATTTCTGCACCTCGCCGGTGACTTTGTCGATGTAGGCGAGCAGCCCGCACGCGGATTCGCAGTTGAAGCACGTCGTTGGGACGAGCGAGTAATGGCGTTCAACTCGCTTAGGCCACGCGCGCGAATCAAGCTCGGTCCAATCGTCCCACCGCTCCTTCGGCGGAAACGCCGCCAGATGCCCGCGGCTCGGCCCCGGGTAGAAGGTTTCGTTCGCTCGTTCTTTTGGATTATTGCTTGCCATTAGAAAAGATGCTCAACTCCGGTGCTTCCAATAGTCGGGCTCGCGGTGATAATGCATAACTGCGAGTACGCGAATCTCATCCGGCTTCACTCGGTAGATTATTCCGTAAGGAAAACTATTTAGCCGGCAACGCCTGACGACCTCAGATAACGGCTGCCAGCCATTTGGAAACTTCAGAATTCTTGAAATCGTCATTTCGACATCTTCGCGGAAGTGGTTTCCCAAATCGTGAAGAATGCTGAGCCTCACGCCAGCGGTACAGATTGGCCGGCTTGCACGTAGGCGTTTTCAAAGAGAATCAAACCAACCAACGCGAGAGGCGCGGCAGCGACGCCGATTTGAAAACTCACGACATTGAGAATCGCAAGCCACGGCAACAGGCCGCCCAGTAGCGACAGAGTCGTCCCGATCCAGAAGTCGCTTCGATAACGACCGTGCACCATCTCGTGAATCGCCAGCCGGGCGTGCGCGGTCGGATGCGTCAGCGAAACTTCACCCCAGATCATCAACAAATGAATCAAGCTGCTTACCGCGAGAATCCAAATAACAATTCCTAAAATCCCCGTTCCAAAACTCAACAACAGCACCGCCGAGCCCAACAGCAGCGCCTGGACCAACAAGTGCGGCGGCAGCAATGGGTTTTGCCACATGTCGCGCGCCTTCGCCTGCGCGAACAAATACGCCGTATAAACCGCCGTCAACACCGACAACGGCACGCCCGCGATCATCAGCCAACTCTGAACCGACGTCGAACCCGCCCAACTCGCGACGAAATGCAAAAACAGCACAAGCGTATACGCCGCTATAACAAACGCGCCCTTCACCAACCAACTGCGCCACTGCGGCCGCGTGAAGATCAGATAAAACCGTTCGGGATGCTCAAGGTCCCACAACAACAGTCCACCCGTAATCGCCAAAAATCCACCCGAAACAATCGGCGTCGTCCACAACCACGCCGGATCCGTCGGCCGCAACACTCCGAACAAAACCAACAACGCCGCCACGAGATAAACACCCGCGGCAATTCCCTTGGTCCACGTGTACAAACTCACGCGCCAATCCCACGGAATCGAATGCGCCACGTCATATGACAACAACGCCGCCGCCGACGAGTTGCTGTAGTTCGAATTTCCCGACACGACAGTTTCCGCTGAAGCCTGTTGCTCGCTCCACATGAAGAGCCCGCCGTCAGGCCGCCGCGCCGCCAGCGGATCGAGCGTCACCTGGTGCGCGCCTTTGTAGAAGAGCTTCGGCAACGTCTCTTTCTCCGGCCGCCGCACCGCTACACTCTCACGATTAATGATCTGCGCGACGTACGAATCAGAATCGTTCATGTCGCCAATCAGAATCGCTTGCGTCGGGCACACGACCACGCACGCGGGTTCGAGGCCAACGTCGATGCGGTGCGCGCAGAAGTTACACTTCTCGGCCGAATGATCTTCCGGGTTGATAAAGATCGCGTCGTACGGGCACGCGGCCATGCACGCCTTGCAACCGATGCAGATCGACTTATCAAAATCGACGATGCCATCGCTGCGCTTGAACATCGCCGCCGTCGGGCACGCGGTCGCACAGGGTGCGTGCGCGCATTGATTACAACGCGTTACCTGGTGAACTCGCCGCGCCTTCGGAAACACGCCAACGTCGACGTGCTTGACGTAAGTACGCGTGACAGAAACGGGCACGACGTTCTCCGACTTGCACGCCGTTGTGCACGCATGACAACCGATACAACGTGTATGGTCGATTACCTTGGCCCACTGAACCGGGGCCGGCGACTCCGTCATATGAAGCTCCACTTGGAAGTCGAACTATATCATTTTCAGAGCTAACTGGATTACCGGCGAGTTTGACAAATCGTCGCCCGAGTAAGAAATTAACCGACGGCAGGAGGAACTAATGAACCTTAAATTTATTTATTCCCTGGCGGCCATGGCGCTGGCATTGGCTGTCACCGGATGCAACGCAATTCACAGCAAGAGCCTGGCGCAAAGCCAGACCGCCACGCCGAGCCCAACTGCTTATCCCGACGGCGTGCGCCGCGTCACCATCGAAGAGATGGAGGCGCTCGTGAAAGAGAACAAGGCCGTCGTGATCGACGTGCGCGGGCAGGACGCCTACGACGCCGGACACATTCCCGGCAGTAAAGTGATTGCCGCCGCTGACATCCTCAACCACGTGAATGAGCTGCCCAAGGACAAGCTCATCATCACGTACTGTTCTTGACACGCCGAACATACGTCCGCCGGTGCGGTGGTCACACTCAAAACCAAGGGAATCAACAACGCAGCAGCTTTGTTAGGTGGCTTCAACGAGTGGCAGAAGGAAGGCAAGCCGATCGATCGGAAGCAAACACCGTCCGTTACACAACCTGGGTCACCAGCGCCGGGAGCGGCGTCACAACCTTCGCCGCAGGCACGCACAAAACCGGGCAAGGTGAGTTCCTGATCACTCTTTCGATTTCAGATCCCAAAACCTGATTACTGCCAAACAGTGATCCGTGCACGGCCGTGCCGATGACGATCAGATCGGCTTCGAGATCGCTCGCGAGCTTAACGATCTCCTGATACGGGCGGCCTTCAGTGATGTGCGTCGTCGCTTTTGCTGAAGCACGCGAGAGTTGCGTCAGCCGTTCCTGCGCGTGGCTGCGCAAACGCGTTATCGCTCCGAGTCCCATCTCCGGAAACACAGCCGAAACCTGCTCGTAAAAATCACCGATCACGTAGACGGCGTGAAGTTCGGCGCCGATATGGTTTGCGATCGTGGTCGCGAGTTGAGTCGCCGCCGCGGAAGAAGGACGGAAGTTGGTCGCCAGCAGCACGCGATTGAGATGAATCTGGGTTTTTCCATCGCGATGTTCGACGAATTCGCGCTGCGGCAAGCGAATGACGAGCACGGGGCAAGGCGACTCCGCGACGATGTCTTCGGCAACTGAACCGCCAAACGCGCGCGACAATCCCTTGCGCGTGCGAGTCACCAACGTCATCAGATCGGCTTCCTGCTCGAACGCGACGCGCGCGATCTCTTTTGCCGGATCGCCTTCAACAAAAATCGGGTCGACTTCCACGTCTGCAAACAAAGGATCCGCCAACAGCTCTTCCGCGCGCGCGCGCAGATCGATTAGCCAATTGTTCTCCTGATCTTCGAAAACGTACGCCGGCAAAGTCAGCAGATTTGGCGGCACCTTCCCGTCCTGAACGTTCAGCATCAACACGCGTCCACGATTTCTGCGCGCAAACTCAGCCGCGTACTTCACGGCCGCGTGGGCCTTCGCGGAAAAATCCGTCGGCAGCAGGATGTTTCGGAACGGGAACACAGCTTCACACTAAGTCAGGATTGCAAGATTTACAAGACCATGCCAAACTCCGCAGGCTCTCCTTTTTGAATCCACTTCCTGGAGGCAACACATTGCTTCGTGGACTCTTTCGGACCAAGAACCTTGATGAGATTTTGTCCGCCGCGGGCGGTCCACAGTTCTCGCTCAAGCGAACGCTCAACGCCTTCAACATCACGCTGATCGGCATCGGCGCCATCATCGGCGCCGGAATCTTCGCCACCGTCGGCACCGCTGCTTCGGGCACGGCTGAACGCGCGGGTGCCGGCCCATCGTTGATGCTTTCGTTTGTGATCACGGCGATTGTCTGCGGGTTTACAGCGTTGTGTTACGCCGAACTCGCGTCGATGGTGCCGATTTCGGGATCGGCTTACACCTATTCATACGCGACGCTCGGTGAATTGATCGCGTGGATCATCGGTTGGGATTTAATTATCGAATACGCGATCGGCAACGTCGCCGTGGCTATTAGCTGGGCCGAATTTTTCAATCGGCTGCTGCGCAATCTTGGCATCCACGTGCCCGATTGGCTGACTTCAAACTATCGCACCGCGACCGACGAAACCCTCGCTGCGGCGCCACACATCTTCGGCATCCCGATCGTCTTTAACATTCTCGCCTTTGGGATCGTCGCGCTGATCACCGTCGTTTTGGTTTGGGGCATCAAGGAGTCGTCAAACTTCAACGCGGTCATGGTGATGATCAAGATCCTCGTTCTCCTCTTCTTCGTCGGCCTCGCGCTTTACTACGTTTCGCCGGCGACGATGGTCGAACACTGGAAGCCGTTTCAACCGCAGGGCTGGTACGGCACGCTGACCGCGGCGGCCGTCGTGTTCTTTGCTTACATCGGTTTCGACGCCGTGAGCACGGTCGCGGAGGAAACAAAGAATCCCGCACACGATCTGCCCGTCGGCATCATCGCGTCGCTGATCATCTGCACGCTGCTCTACATTATCGTGGCCGCCGTGTTTACGGGAATGGTGCCGTGGGAAACCGTGCGTGCCTGGACCGCGGACCAACGCGGCGAGTCGCTGACGATGGCGTTGGAAACTGTCGCGCCGCACGCGTTGTGGCAAAACACGATCATCGCTTTCGGTTCGGTGGTCGCGCACACCGCGGTGTTGCTGGTCTTTCAACTCGGCCAGCCGCGCATCTTCTTTTCCATGGCCCGTGACGGACTGCTGCCGTCGTGGTTCGCGAGTGTTCACCCGAAATATAAAACGCCCTACGTCACGACGATTCTGACCGGCATTGCCGTCGGCGGCATCGCGGCGTTCGCCACCGTCGACGAGATGGTGAGCTTGACCAACATCGGGACGCTCTTCGCGTTCATTCTGGTTTGTATTGGCGTGACGGTGCTGCGGCACAAGGATCCGGCGCGGCCGCGGCCGTTTAAGGTTCCGCTGGGCCCGTTTCTGCTGCCGGGACTGGGTGCGATTTCGTGCGCGTTTTTGATCTACTTTCTGCCGGAAGGTTCTTACTGGCGGTTTGTCGGTTGGTTGATGCTCGGGCTCGCCGTTTACTTTTCTTACGGCTATACGCGCAGCGGCGTTGGGCAAAAAATGGGACGGCCTGCGCGGACGCCTCTCGGATTGAAGTTCGCCGGTATTTGTTTCCTGCTCGTGGCGGTTGGGCTCTTCGTGATTCCCCACGACGTCGCGCCGCGCGAGCTTTTTTCAGAAGCGTTTCGTTCATCCGCCGACCAGCACAATCGAACGTTGTATGGTTTGCTGATCATCATCGGCGGGCTCGTCGGTGCGTTAGTTGGCATTAAGGTCGGCAGTTCGAAGGATGCCGATTCGGGTCAATCTGTGTAATCTGTGGATAAAACCACCGGAAAAGTCACGGAATGAACGCATTACCAATCATCATCGGCTCGCTCTGCGTGATCGCGATCTCGTATCGCTACTACTCCGCCTTCATCGCCGCGAAGGTGCTCGCGCTCGATGATTCGCGCCCGGTACCGTCGCAGACGATGTACGACGGGCACAATTACTACCCCACGAACAAGTGGGTTTTGTTTGGTCATCACTTCGCCGCGATCTCCGGCGCGGGACCGCTCATCGGCCCCGTGCTCGCCGCGCAGTTTGGCTTTTTGCCGGGACTGCTGTGGCTGGTGATTGGCGTTTGCCTCGGCGGCGCCGTGCACGACTTCATGATCATGGCCGGCAGCGTGCGCCGCAAAGGAAAATCACTGGCGGAAATGGCGCGATCCGAGATCAGCCCGCTGTCGGGACTCGTCGCCGGCGTCGCGATCCTGTTTATCGTCGTCATCGCCCTCGCCGGACTCGGTTTGGTCGTCGTCAACGCGCTCGCCGAGTCGCCGTGGGGCACGTTCACGGTCGCGTTTACGATCCCGCTGGCGTTGTTCATGGGCCTTTACATGTATCGCTTCCGCAAAGGAAAGATCGCGGAGGCGAGCATCATCGGCATCGTCGGACTGCTCTTCGCGGTCTATCTCGGCGGCCGCATCGCTGATTCGTCGTTCGCGCATACATTCACGCTTTCACGCAACAGCCTGATCGTGATCATGGCGGCCTACGGCTTCATCGCTTCGGTGCTGCCGGTCTGGATGCTGCTCTGCCCGCGCGACTACCTTTCGTCATACCTCAAGCTGGGAACCATCGCGTTCTTGATCCTGGGCGTGATTCTCGTTCACCCGAACTTGAACATGCCGGCGTTGACGCCGTTCACCGCGGGCGGCGGGCCAGTGATTCCCGGAAAACTCTATCCGTTTGTCTTCATCACGATCGCTTGCGGCGCGATCTCGGGCTTTCATGCGCTCATCTCCTCCGGCACCACGCCGAAGATGATCGCGAAAGAAACCGACACGCGAATGATCGGTTACGGCAGCATGTTGATGGAAGGCGTTGTCGGCATCGTCGCCCTCATCGCCGCGACTTCTCTTTTCCCCGGCGACTACTTCGCCATCAACACTTCGCAGGGCACCGAACAACAAAAAGCAGCTTACAGTCGCATGGTCGATAACCATTCCGCCGAAGGCTTCAATTTGAAACCGCAGGAGATCGATCGACTCGAACAGGAGTCAGGCGAGAAAAACCTGCGCGGCCGGACCGGAGGCGCCGTCACGCTCGCCATCGGCATCGCAAAGATCTTCGAGGGCATTCCCGGGCTCAGCGGCTTCATGAAGTATTGGTACCACTTCGCGATCATGTTTGAGGCGTTGTTTATCCTCACCACGATCGACACCGGTACACGTGTCGCCAGATTTCTGCTCGGAGAATTTGGCGGGAGATTTTATAAAAAACTGGAAGAGCCAAACTGGCTGCCCGGTTCAGTAGTCACCTCGGCGCTGATCGTCTGCGCCTGGGCGGCGTTCATCTGGTCGGGCTCGATTTCGACCATTTGGCCGATGTTTGGCATTGCTAATCAACTGCTCGCGGCGGTCGCTTTGTGCGTCGCGACGACAATGGTCATCAACTCCGGCCGCGCAAAATACGCGTGGGTCACCATCCTTCCGCTTGCTTTCGTAAGCACGACAACGCTCGTCGCCGGCTATGAATCAATCACTGACATCTTCTGGCCGCTGGCGCAAAAACCCGAGACTTCGACCCAGGGACTCATCAATACCAGCCTGACCGTAATCCTCATGTTTGCCGCCGTCGTCATCATGCTCGACTCGCTCCGGCGCTGGCTAAAGACCGGAAGTCGCCCAAAGATTTCGCCAAACCCCGAGCCTCTCTTTGAAAAATCTGTGTAATCCGTGGATAATACGCGGTTTTGTAAGAGAGTAACTCCCATTATCTAGACAAACTCGAAAGGAATTTCTCCGAAGTGGAACTATCTGTATCTCTGCGGCGTGCCGCAATCGCTCTTGCTGCCACCGTAATGACTCTGGCCTTTGCGCTGCCCACCTACGCGCAGGCTCACCATGGTGGCGAGGCAAGCCTTGAACTGCCCGAGCTGCGGGACGTGATCTTTTTCAATGGCATTACTGGTCACAACCTGCTGCTGGCCGGCATCGTCGTCTGTCTCGCGGGCCTCGGCTTCGGCCTCGCGATCTACATGAACCTGCAAAAAATGCCGGTCCATCGTGCGATGCGCGAGATCTCGGAACTGATTTACGCCACGTGCAAGACGTATCTAACGACGCAGGGCAAGTTCATCCTGATCCTCGAAGCGTTCATCGCGGTCGTGATCGTTCTTTACTTCGGCGTGCTCGAACAAATGGAGCCACTGCGCGTGGGGATCATTCTGGCTTTCAGTTTGATTGGCATCGCGGGCAGTTACGGCGTCGCCTGGTTTGGCATTCGCGTTAACACCTTTGCCAACTCACGCACGGCGTTCGCCAGTCTTGAAGGCAAGCCGTTTCCGATTTACGCGATTCCGCTGAAAGCGGGCATGAGCATCGGCATGATGCTGATCAGCGTCGAGTTGCTGATCATGCTTTGCATCCTGTTGTTCATTCCGGGCAGCTACGCGGGCCCGTGCTTTATCGGTTTTGCGATTGGTGAGTCACTCGGCGCGGCCGCGCTGCGTATCGCGGGCGGCATCTTCACGAAGATTGCCGACATCGGTTCCGACCTGATGAAGATCGTCTTCAAGATCAAGGAAGACGACGCACGTAACCCCGGCGTGATTGCCGACTGCACCGGCGACAACGCGGGCGACTCGGTCGGGCCGAGCGCGGACGGTTTCGAGACTTACGGCGTCACCGGCGTCGCGTTGATTACGTTCATCCTGCTCGGCGTTTCGAATTCGACGGTGCAGGTTCAACTGCTGGTCTGGATCTTCGTCATGCGCATCATGATGATCGTCGCCAGCGCGATCTCCTACTTCGTCAACGACGCGATCGCGAAAGCTCGTTACAAAACGGCCGACGTGATGAACTTCGAAGCTCCGCTTACGTCGCTCGTCTGGATCACTTCGATTATTTCCGTTGTGATTACCTTTGTCGTCTCGAGACTGACGATTCCGATGTTGGCCGGCAACTCGACATTGTGGTGGAAGCTCGCCACGATCATTTCCTGCGGCACACTCGCCGGCGCGATCATTCCGGAACTGGTCAAAGTGTTTACGTCGACCGAATCGCGGCACGTCAGCGAAGTCGTGACGTCGTCACGTGAAGGCGGACCGTCGCTGAACATTCTTTCCGGACTCGTAGCCGGAAACTTCTCCGCTTACTGGCTCGGCATCAGCATTGTCGCGCTGATGGGCATTGCTTATTTCTTTACGAATCTCGGTGCGGCCGCCGGCTACGGGCTCGGCGCGCTGATGGTCGATCCCGTTGCGGCGCCCGTGTTTGGTTTTGGTCTCGTCGCGTTTGGTTTTCTCGGCATGGGGCCAGTGACGATCGCCGTCGACTCCTACGGCCCGGTGACTGACAACGCGCAGTCGGTTTACGAATTGTCGCTGATCGAGCAGGTGCCCGACGTCGAAAACGAGATCAAGAGAGATTTCAACCTCAACGTAAACTTCGCGCGCGCGAAACACTTGCTGGAAGAGAACGACGGCGCCGGCAACACGTTCAAAGCCACGGCGAAACCGGTGCTGATCGGAACCGCGGTGGTCGGCGCGACGACGATGATCTTCTCGATCATCATGGCGCTGACGGACGGCTTGCGCGTCAACACGGAAGGACTTTCGTTGCTGCACGCTCCGTTCGTGCTGGGCCTGATCACAGGCGGCGCGGTGATCTACTGGTTCACCGGCGCTTCGACGCAGGCGGTTACGACCGGTGCTTATCGCGCGGTCGAGTTCATCAAGGCAAACATTCGTCTCGAAGGCGTTGAAAAAGCCTCGGTGGAAGACAGCAAGAAGGTGGTGCAAATCTGCACGCAGTATGCGCAGAAGGGCATGTTCAATATCTTCCTGACGGTCTTCTTCTCGACGCTCGCGTTTGCGTTTGTCGAGCCGTTCTTCTTTATCGGTTACCTGATCTCGATCGCGGTGTTTGGTTTGTACCAGGCGATCTTCATGGCCAACGCGGGCGGCGCGTGGGACAACGCGAAGAAAGTCGTCGAGGTCGATCTGAAGATGAAGGGCACGCCGTTGCACGATGCTACTGTGGTCGGCGACACGGTCGGCGATCCGTTCAAAGACACTTCGTCAGTGGCACTGAATCCGGTTATCAAGTTTACGACGCTGTTTGGCTTGCTGGCGGTTGAACTCGCGGTGAGTTTGACTGCGCGAAACAACGGCGACACGACGTTGACGATGATTCTGGCGCTCGTGTTTTTCCTGGTGTCCGTTTACTTCCTCTGGCGGTCGTTCCACAAAATGCGGATCGGTGGGAACGAATTGGAAGCGACCGCTCCCGAGCGTGAAGTCGTGAAGTCTGCAGCGGGAGACTAGCCACAAAAAGGCACAAAAGGCAGAAAAGAGATGAACGGTTACGCAAAGGCAGATACGTTGATGGGGGCGGCGCTTGCGCCGCTCGATTGGACGCGTTCAGCGGGGCTGGTGATTGTTTTTAGCTTGTTCATCGCGGCCGCGGCGCAGTTTGCGATTCACATCGGGCCGATTCCGATCACCGGGCAAACGTTTGCGGTGTTGTTGACCGGTGCTCTGTTGGGTTCGCGTTTGGGCGCGGCGGCGGTGATCGCTTACCTGATAGAGGGCGCGATTGGGCTGCCGTTTTTTGCCGGCGGCGCGGCGGGCCTCATTCGCTTCTTTGGCCCAACCGGCGGTTACCTCGTGGCGTTTCCGGCTGCAGCGTTTATAACGGGCGCGTTTGCGGAATATGGATGGGATAAAAATTATCTGCAAGCCGTACTCGCAATGGCGATCGGATCGGTCGTGATTTTTCTCGGTGGCTGGGCGTGGTACGCGGTCCTGACCAGCACGCCGCCGGTGGCTGCGTTTCAGATCGCCGTGCTGCCGTATTTTGTTGGCGACGTGATCAAGATTGCGCTCGGAGCGGCAGTGCTGCCGACCGGATGGGCGTTGTTGAAGCGAAAAGCTTCAGGGAAGTAGTAGATGTATTTCTTGACGGTAAAGTCGCACCAGCGCGAGGAGCTGGTTGAGTTTACTGATCTCGTTCGAGAGAAACTGAGGGAGTCCGGCGCGCGCGAAGGAATCGTCGTGCTTTACGTGCAGCACACGACGGCCGGACTCACCATCAACGAAAACGCCGACCCCCACGTACCGCGCGACATGCTGCACGCGCTCCGCACGCTGATTCCTCAACACGGCATGGGCTTTCGCCACGGCGAGCAAAATTCCGACGCACACATCAAGACGAGTCTCGTGGGAACGTCAGTGACTGTTCCGTTTGAGAATGGTGAGCTGTTGCTCGGACGCTGGCAGGGGATTTTTCTTTGCGAGTTTGACGGCGGACGCGAGCGTCAGGTGATCATGACTGTTCGTTAGAATCCGGCTTTAATTCCTTCAAAACTTCCGCAAACTTCTCAATATCACCCCTGGTCTTTTCCATCGATCGCCGGCTGTCGAGGTAAGCAGTCCAGGTCGGAGTTTGCGTCAATGCTTTGGTCGTGTCTTCATCGAGCACCTGGGCCATGAGCGCGATCAGGTCGCTGACGATGCGCGTGTGCTCGACAAGATTTTCGATGATCGAGTAAGCGAGTTGCGCTTGTTCGAAATCCAGATCCGTTTCAATCCTGTTGTCGTCAGGCATCCGTTAAATCCTTGTACCAACTGCCCCGCACGAGCGGCAGATCGTGTGTAGTCGCGGCAGCGCCGTTAACGATAACGGGCGTTCCCGGCGCCAGGTATTCATATCTCACGTAGCCAAGCGCGACAGTTGTGCCGAGCTTCGGCGAAAAGGTCGCGGACGTAACGCGGCCAATCTCTTTGTCGTCGGCCGACTTCACCACGTCTCCCGCCGCAACGCTCTGCTCGCTTTCAAATCTGAATCCCGTCAGCTTCTTCGCTACGTGTCCGCGGTGCTTGATGCGGATGATGATCTCCTGCCCGAGATAACAACCTTTCGTGTAACTGATCGCGTCGTCGAGATTCGTTTCGGTCACGACATGCGTCTCGTCCATGTCGACACCGTAACGCGCAATCCCGGCTTCTATTCTTAAGATCTCTTCTACCTCTTTACTCACGGGAGTGGCTCCCTGGCTGACGAGTGATTGCCACAGACTCTCTCTGTTGTCGACGATTATGTCGAAGCCGGTTTCGCCTGTGTGCGTTGCAGGAACGGGAGTAACGCCTTCGTAAGAGAGTTCGCCGGCGCGTGCGCCTTGGACAGAGATCAAGGCGGATTCGCCAGTCAAATCTTTGACTTTGAAATCGCCCGCCAGCGTGAAGCGCTCAATGATCTTAAGCACCTTCTCTCGCGTCGCCGCTTCGGTGTCGAGCAGGATGTCGTTCTCCCTGCGCAGCACGCGCACCGCGGCGAGCAAGCGCCCCTGCACGTTGGGAAACGCCGCCGGCATCCAGCGATTCTCTTCGAGCGTTTTCAGGTCGTTCGTGATCAGCCCGTTGAGAAACATTACCGCTTCCGATCCGCTCACACTGATTCGCCCGCGCGCCGAAAGATCGATCAAGCCGACGCCGCCGTCACGAACCGCCGCGTACTCCGCCATCAAACTGCTGCCTGTCGCTTTTGCTTCTTTCATGAATTGTTTCGCACAGCCTTCGCCACCACTTGATAATCCCGCAACTGCTCCGCCTCGCGCCGGTGCGAAGCCAGCACCTGCGGGCTCGGATGATAAATCGGCACCAGCGTCCGTTCGTGCCACGAATGAATCTGCGCCGCCGATTCTTTCAGATTCAACTCGTGATATTGAATGCGCTTTAGTGCTTCGAGTGCAACCGAACCGAGCGTAACGATCACGCGCGGATCGATCAGTTCGATCGTGCGCCGCAGAAAATCCGAACAGTTGGCCAGCTCTTTTTGTGTCGGCCGGCGATTCGCGCCGGAGTCGCTGCGTGGGTTACATAACGCCGCGCTGGTGATGAAAATCTGTTCGCGCCGGAGATCGATCGAAGCGAGAAAGCGATCGAGGTTTGCGCCCGACTGGTCGCCGGAAAACGGAATGCGCGTGCGATCGGCGCCTTTGCGGCCGGGCGCTTCGCCGATGAACATGATGCGCGCTTCAGGCGAGCCGTTGAGGTTGCTCAATACCGCGCTGCGGCCACACATCGCCGGGCAGCGCGTGCAACTCGCCGCTTCGCTGGCCAGCTCGGCAAAAAGTTTTTTACGCGAATTCTGCGGCATTGCTATTTCGATACAGTAAGCTCGCGTGTACTCACGTTTTGATCCACAGGCCAGCCGTTCGGCCCAATTAGTTCCAAACGAATCGTGTGCTTGCCCGGCGTCCAGCCCGTCAACACGACCTGTTCCCAATTATCGATCCAACGCATTTCTTCATCGTCAACAATGTAGCGAACGCGATACTCGCCACCGTCGCCTTTCAACGTCGCGTTCGCGAGCGAGAAATCGATCACGACTTCATCACTTTGGCGAAACGTTTGCCCGTTGGGGAAGTTGAAGACAAGCCGCGGACTGGAGGAATCGCCGGCGACTGATTTAGGCGAAGGCCTGGTTGAGATCTGTAGCTGTTGATGCACCGGCGGCGCTACGATGGTGGTCGCCGTGGTGTGCGCGTTGTCGTTGTGGTTCGCGCACGCCGCCAACCCCAAAACGAGCGCCACCAATATCACTTTTGCACGGGTTCGCATGTCGTCTCGCAGCATACAAATCTCTCTAGACTTTTCGCAAAGCGAGATGGCAGAATCCGCGCACTATGCCGACTCGCGTTCTGGTCCTAATGGCGATCTTTTTTCTCACGGCGTGCAGTTCCAACGTGAAGCAATCAAGCGGCGGATTTACGCCTCAAGCGCAACCGTTGCCGGCGCAGCTCGCGGGCTACGAACCGATGCCGATTCCGGCAGGCAATCCCCTGACACCGGAAAAGATTGCGTTGGGCCGCCAGCTATTTTTTGACGAGCGACTGAGTGTCGACGGCTCGAAGTCTTGTTACTCCTGCCACGTTTGTGAGCATGGGCTGAGCGATGGTTTGCCGAAAGCAGTCGGCGCCGGCAACAAACAATTGCCGCGCAACAGCCCGACGCTTTGGAACATCGGCTATCACAAAGAGTTCTACTGGGACGGCCGCAGTCCATCGCTCGAGAAACAAGCGCTGGCCGCGTGGACCGGCGCAAACATGGGCGCAAAAGCGGACGAAATCGTCGCGAAGCTGAACGCGCTGCAGGATTACCGGTCGCAGTTTCAGCGAGTGTTTCAGAGCGACGCGACGCCGGACAACGTCGTGAAAGCGATAGCGGCGTTTGAAAGAACGATCATCGGCGGCAACACCGCGTGGGATCGCTGGAAAGCCGGCGACAACTCCGCGATCAGCCAGAGCGCGTGGCGTGGCTGGAACATTTTCCAGGCGATCAAGTGCAACAACTGCCACGACGGCGTGCTGTTCACCGATCAGCAATATCACAACATCGGCATCGGCATGGACCAGAAGGAACCCGACGCCGGCCGTTTCAAAGTAACGAACAAGCCGGAAGACACCGGCGCGTTCAAGACGCCCACGTTGCGCGACATTGAAAAGTCAGCGCCGTATTTTCACGACGGCAGTGCGAACACGCTCGAAGAAGCGGTTGACATCATGTTGGGCGGCGGCAAGCCGAACCAGTATCTCGACAAGAAGAACCTCCAGCAGCACAAGTTGTTGCCCGAGCAGCGTGAGGATCTGCTTAACTTTCTGCGCTCGCTGACGGTTGACTGCCAACTATCGAAACCGCCGCTGCCGCAGAGATAGAGTAGCGCACTGTGAAAATGAATGTATTGCAGGCGCTACTCAATTAAGCCATAATCACGCTTCAACTATGCGTTGCACTCAGGCTCTCGAAATCGGCGAAGACTCACGAAGCGCATGAAGATCGTATCGCTTTTCTCCGGGGCGGGCGGACTTGATCTGGGCCTGATTCAATCCGGCCATACGATCGTTTGGGCAAATGATCTGGACGACGATGCGGTTGCAACGTACCGCTTGAATATCGGAGATCACATCACGCCCGGCCCAATTCAGAATATCGCTTCATCAACTATTCCTGACTGCGACGTTGTAGTCGGAGGTTTTCCTTGCCAGGGATTCTCACAGGCAAACATGTTGCGGTTTGAGGACGACGAACGCAATCGCCTCTATCTGGAATTCAAACGCGTAGTCAGAGACAAGCAGCCGCGCTATTTTCTGGCCGAGAACGTCAGAGGCATACTCAGCCTGGCCAAGGGAAAGGCGATTCAAAAGATCGTGCAAGACTTCGCTGCGTGCGGCTATCGCGTCAACAAGGAGCTGTTCAATGTTGCCGATTACGGTGTGCCGCAGAGTCGTTGGCGCGTGATCATCGCCGGCACGAGACGCGATCTTCCTGAACGCGCGACCCTTCGCTTTCCACTGCCGACGCATGCGGATCCGGCAAAGCCGGCGCTTTTGGGGCGCGCACCATGGATCACTATCAGTGAAGCACTTGCCGAGATTCCGGAGCCGGATGAGCCACATGCTTTTCCGAATCACGTTTGTTCGCAGTACAAAGTTACCAATCGCAATTTCACCGGCCATCGCACGACAGATCCCGACAAGCCATCGCCGACAATACTGGCCCGCGGCAACGGCAAAGGCGGAGTTTGCGCCATTCAGCATCCAAAGAATCACCGGCGCATGTCCATTCGCGAGTCCGCGAAGATTCAAACCTTTCCGCTGGATTTTGAGTTCGTCGGCAGAATGAACTCGTGTTATCGACAGGTCGGAAATGCGGTGCCGGTTGCTTTCGCGCGTCGCCTCGGTGAACAACTTCAGCAAGCCAACGAAATGGCCCATGAAAGAGCAGCGTAGATGAGAACCGTATCGTTGTTTTCGGGCGCCGGAGGCCTTGACCTTGGCTTGCAGTGGGCCGGACACGAAATTGTCTGGGCGAACGATACTTTCATTGATGCAGCGTCAACTTATCGTTCGAACATCGGCGACCACATCGACACACGCGACATCTGCGACGTCCCGACAGCAGAGATTCCTGATTGCGAGTTGGTTGTTGGCGGGTTTCCCTGCCAGGGTTTTTCAGTGGCGAACTGGGGTCGCTCTCAAGACGATCCGAGAAATCAATTGTTCTGGCAGATGGTCCGCGTCGTGGAAGAAAAACAGCCGCAGGTTTTTGTTGCCGAGAATGTAAAGGGACTGCTGTCGATGGGCAAAGGAGCCGTGCTCGAGAACATCAAGGCAGCATTTGCTGCCACTGGCTACGATGTTCAGCACGCAGTCGTAAATGCGGCTGACTACGGCGTTCCCCAGCGACGGTTCAGGTTATTGATTCTTGGCGTGCGGCGCGACTTACCGAAATATCAGAACTTCCCACCGCCTCCGACGCACGCCGAACCGGACCGCGCCGAATTGCTCGGCTTGTTGCCGTGGAAGTCAGTGGGGGAAGCTTTAGAGCACTTGCCCGAACCGGACGAGGGGCTTGAAATACCAAACCACGAACACTCGCGATATAAGCTGCGCTTCAACGGTCACCTGGGCCATCGCTTCGTAGATCCCTTGCGCCCATCGCCAACCGTAACTGCAAGAGGAGACGATCGAGGCGGCGTTGTTGTGCTTCATCATCCGGGAAACCACCGGCGCATGACGGTGCGCGAGTTGGCGGTCGTGCAATCCTTTCCCGATACGTTCGTGTTCTCAGGCACGAAAACTTCCGCTTACCGGCAAATCGCGAACGCAGTTCCACCTCTCTTAGGCGCAGCGATCGGGCGCGCCATCCCAACGCAAAGTGAGCACCCCACTTATGCCTCCCATCAAACCCTTTCCAGAGTACCGCTGGAGATGGTGCAGTAATGAGCCTACGGAAAACCTGCTGCTGCCGCCGATCTTCCTCGGCGTCTTGCGTGTCCTGGCCGCTCACGACGGGCAGTCTCCATCCGACGCTGGTGTACTTAACGACTTAGCGCGCGTCGGCGAAGAGACGGACTCTCCGGTCAATCTCGTAAGAACTCCGGAGCGAAATCTAATCAGGAATTCAGGCCAGTATTGGAAAGCGACGGGATTGCTGTTTCCTGAAAGCGGAATAATCCGAGTTACGCCGCTGGGGCGCCGCGTCGCTGAAGGACGTGTTACCCGAGATGAGTTTGCGGCCATCATGGTGCAGCAAACTGTATTGCCCAATCCGTGGGTTGACCCGCCTTTGCTGATCCAGAAATGGCAGAACGCCGGACTCGAGATCAAGCCATTTCAATTGATCCTTCAGGTGATGGACGACCTCGGCCGTGCTCACGGCGGCATCGACGCGGCGTACATCACGCCGTTTGAGTTGATTTCGATCTGCATTCCCCTGGCTGGAACGCGCGCACCCGCGGCAACGATCGCACGCGATATCGCTCAGCACCGGAAGGGCCGATTAGATCTTTCAGGCTGGCCAGATTGTGCGCCGGGTGCAAACGATAAGCGGCTGGCAAAAGAATTTCTCCGGTTCCTCGACAATTTCGGAATTTGCCGGCGCATCGCGGGCAAGCCATCGGACACGGACAGGTATCAGCTCGCTGCGCTGGAAGATCTGCCGTCGTTCGCTAATGCCGGCCAAACGATGTTTGATGACGCCGCGGATACGGATTCGATCGTTACCGCGGCGCGAGATTCTCAACTGCCGTTGCTGATTGAAAGACAGCGAGTGCTGGTCAGCGTGTTGGCTCGACCCGGCCAGGCGCAATTCAGAAATGATTTGCTGAAAGCCTACAATACGACGTGCTTGTTAACGCGCGACACGATTCCACAAATCCTGGAAGCAGCGCATATCAGGCCGGTCGAACACGATGGTCCCGACGATGCGGCAAACGGCCTATTGTTGCGCGTGGATATTCATCGCCTCTTTGATGCCGGACAGATTCGCATCAGGCCGACGGGTGAGTTAGTGCTGAGTGAAGTCTTGCGTGCGAGCAACAGTTATCGGAATCTGCCGGACCGGATAAATCTCCCGGCGTTTGTGAATCCTGAGCACCTGGAATGGCGTTATCAGTACCTCTGAAACCGGGCCAACTCTCAGCGGAAGCACGCAGCCGCATCATGCGGGCGATTCGTTCCAAAGACACCAAGCCCGAACTCACCGTCAGAAGATACCTCTTCAACGCCGGCTACAGATACCGACTGCATTCGAAGTTTTTGCCGGGAAAACCGGATCTCGTTTTCCGCCGTCGCCGGAAGATCGTCCTGGTCCACGGCTGTTTCTGGCATCAGCACCCGAGCGAGCGTTGCCCGATCGTCGGCGTGCCGGCCTCAAACAAAAAGTATTGGGGCCCGAAGATGAAGAGGAACTACACGCGAGACAAGGCGAACCTGGCGGCTTTGAAAGAACTCGGCTTCAAAGTGCTGGTAGTATGGGAGTGTGAGCTGCGAATGAATCCTGAGAGAGCACTCCACAAGATCAGAACCTTTCTTGGTCCGCCGCGGTGGAATGCTCCCCAGGCGTAATTGATTGTTGGCGTCAACGGCCGCGCGCCGCTTCTTGCGAAACTATGCGCGCGCGGTTTGGGCGCCCAAATTCTTCTTCAGCCGTTTCTCGACTTCGCCCCACGCGATATTCGAGAAGAACGCTTCGATGTATTTCGGGCGTTCGGCTGGCTTGTAGTCGAGCAAAAATGCATGCTCCCAAACGTCCATCACGAGAATCGGATTGAACCCCGCGACGTTGCCGGTTTCGTGCAACGTGATCCAGTGGTTTGATAACCGGCCGTTATTTGGGTCCTGGTAACAGATGGCCCAACCCACACCGCGCATTTTTCCGACACCGACGAAGTCTGCTTTCCAAATCTCGTAACTGCCGAAACAAGTTTCCGCTGACTTCACAAATTGCGACGACTTGTCGGGATCTCCGGTGCCACCGCCTTTGATCAGGTTATCGAAATAGTATTCGTGCAGGACCATGCCGTTGTATTCAAAACCGAGCCGGCGCGTGATTTCCGAGTAAGCCGGCATTTCATCCTGATCGACGTTCCCGTCGCTGATGAATTGATTGATCCGTTCAGTCAGGTTGTTGGTTTCTTTGACGTAGCCTTCATACAGCTTGAAGTGCATTTCCAAAGTTTGGTCGGAGATTCCTTTGAGGCCGCTGAGGTCGAACTGGCGAGCTTTGTAAGATCCGCTTGAACCCATTTTGTTTCCCTCCCATGTCAGGTTCGCTATCGTTTAAAAGAAAGAGGCCCTGTGGATCGCATGAATCCACAGGGCCTATTTAACTACTTTACTTGCCGAAAATCACCCAGTCGCCGTGCGACGTGCCCATGAAGAAGAGCAACGGCAGCGAAAGCCACGCGTTTGTGCGCGAAGCGAGAAAACCTTGGCGCGCGAGTTCGGGTGGCGCGGCGGGACCAGTGCCCGCGGTGGCCGCGAGGATGCGCTTGTTGTTGGGCCAGATGATTCCCCACACGTTCAGCATCATCAAAATGCCGTAGGCGCCGCCGATGCCGATTGAGTAAGTTTTGTTACTCGCGTAGCTCTGGCCGTTAACCGTCAACATCGACGTGAAGAAGCGGAGCAGTCCCCAGCTCACAAAGAGCACGAGAATAAACATCACGATCGCGAAGACGCGCCCATCTTTCGTTAACGCCGGCACTTTCTTGATGATCAAAAACTCGATGATGAACAGGAAAATCGGATACGTCAGCCAGGAGAAGAATATGAGCCAGACGTTGATATTTCCGTGGCCGAGCGTGTTGGCGTTTTTGACGTCGGGGTTAAGGATGTACATCGCGTAGTAAGCCAGGCCAACGAGTACGGTCACGACGGCGCCCCAGCGGAAGTACCACAACGCGCGGCCCAATAGATCGGGGTTCACCTTTTTCTTGGTTTCGGCGTCGATTCCTTTTTGGAAGGGAACGTTGACGACGTTGAAAAAGTAAAGCAATCCGATCCAGGTGATGCCAGCGACGAAGTGGGCCCAGCGGAAAAAGATCCGAAGCAGGATGTCGCCGGTAGGCGCATTGAAAATTCCGTCAGAGAAGAAAGCCAGACTGATGGGGAGATGAGCAGTTGACTCAATTAACATACGTCCTCCGTAATGTGCCGTGATGTAAGCCTGAGAATTACGCGCGAAGATTACACCCAGACCAACCCGCTGCGCAATAAGGTGGCCTAAGTTCTGAGTTCAGCCTTTTCTCTGCGCCTCTGTGTCTCTGTGATCACTAGGTGTCAGGCAACGCGAACCACAGAGACACAGAGAAACGCCTGTGACTTGCATTATTCGTCCAAGGGGCGTGGGCCTGCATCCATGCCGCGCACGCTGACTTGGTTGACGACGCGAACCTTGAGGTCGTTCTGAATATGAATCTGACAGGACAAACGAATGTTCGGCGCGAGTTCCGCTTCCATCGCGAGGCGATTGCGTTCGAGCTCGCCCATCTCACCAGCGTCGCCTTCAAGGAGTTCGACGCGGCAGGTGGTACAGCGAGCGTTGCCGCCGCAGCGGTGAAGAATATCTACGCCGGCGTCTTCAATGGCGAGTACTAGTTTCTTGCCCACAGGTGCTTCAGTTTCGATCAGGCCAGTCGCAGTTTCAGCTTGAATCTTAGGCATTCTATATTTGCTCCGTTGTATTTATGCTTTTAGTGCTTTGCGGTGAGTAGATCAAGCTCCATAAACGTCGCGCTGTCAACTGGATTATTGCGGTACGGCGGAATCTCGACAAAGCCGATCGATCGATAGAGCGCAACGGCGCGGTCCATTCGATCGGCAATAGTGTCGAGGCGCATGTGAGCGTAGCCGATCGCACGTGCTTCTTCGATGATGGCTTCGACGAGGATTCTTCCCAACTTTCTGGCTCGATATTCGGGTCGCACGAAGAGCCGCTTCATTTCGCACGTTGCCGGCCCAAGCGGACGCAACGCGACGCAGCCCATAACTTGATTGAATTCACGTGCGAGCAGCAGGCGCCCGCGCGGCGGCGCGTAGTCGCCCGGCAAGCTGGCAACCTCCCGATCGAAATCCTGGAAGCACAAACTAATGCCGAGGCTCGCCTCATATTCTTTGAACAGCCGGCGCGCCTCTTGAATGTCGGTTTGGGTAGTGGCTTGGGCGATTCTTAGCACGGATTCAAAAGAAAATGGGAGACAGGATTTGCTCCCGTCTCCCGTCAGATTTCTGTCGTGTCGCTCGTCTTAGGCGGTAAACGAAGAGCCGCAGCCGCAACTGCCGGTGGCATTCGGGTTCTTAAACGTGAATCCCGAGCCCATCACGCCGGTCACGTAGTCGATTTCGACGCCGTTCAGGTACTGCGCACTGAACATGTCGACAAACATGCGCACGCCCTTCTCGTCGAATACGAAATCGCCTTCGCGCGACTGCTCTTCAATATTCAGGCTGTATTGGAAACCCGAGCAGCCGCCCGGCACCACGCGAACGCGCAGCCCGGCGCTCTCCGGTAGATCTTCTTCGCCGGCCATAAACTTCTTGATCTCAGCCGCGGCTGGTTCGGTGACGTTGAGTGTTACGGTTGGCGCTGTTGTTGCTGACATCTTCTTTCCTCGTTCCTTCTATAATTCCAATAAAACAGGCCGTCTATCTTATTGCCCTTTGCCCAAAACGACAAGCTCAGGTTTCATGGCCTCGATCGAGATCTGGCGGGCCACCTCTTCGGTCACTTTTCGGATCGCCTGAGCCTGTGGCGACTCCGGATGGCTGATGACGACGGGCACGCCCTTGTCGCCGCCCTCACGCACTTCAATCCCCAGCGGCACCGAACCCAGGAACGGCACGTGATACCGCTGCGCGAGTGCCTGGCCGCCGCCTTCCCCGAAAATGTTGTAGCGGATGCCGGTGTCGGGCGCGACGAAGTAGCTCATGTTCTCGACGATGCCGAGCACGGGAATCGCGACCGTTTCAAACATCCGCAAAGCGCGCCGCACGTCCGCGACAGCAACGTTTTGTGGTGTCGTTACGAGCACCGCGCCCTGAACCGGAACCAACTGCGCCAGCGATAACTGCACGTCGCCCGTTCCGGGCGGCATATCGACGATCAGGTAGTCGAGTTCGCCCCACTTCACATCCGACAGAAACTGCTTGACCAGACCGTGCAGGATCGGGCCGCGAACGATCATCGGCTTGTCGCCCGGTTGCAGCAGCGCCATCGACATGAACTTCACGTCGAACGCTTCGATCGGAACGAGCTTGTTGACGTCGACTTCGGGCCGCGCGTCGCTCGCGCCGAGCATCATGGGCACGTTTGGACCATAGACGTCCGCGTCCATCAGTCCGACTCGCGCTCCGTCCAGCGCCAGCGAGACTGCCAGGTTCACGGCGATGGTCGACTTGCCGACGCCGCCTTTGCCGGACGAGACCGCGATGATGTTTTTGATGCCCTCGATTGAAACCTTCTCGCCGAGCCCGCGCCCTTTTGGCACTTCGGCGTCCATCGTCACGGAGACGGACGTCACGCCGGGCAAGCCGCCGACGATCTCTTTCGCGGCGCTTTCCATTTCGGCTTTCACCGGGCACGCCGGCGTGGTCAGCACGATGCGAAACGACACGTTGCCGCCGTCGATTTTGAGATCGCGGATGAAACCGAGCGTGACGATGTCCTTGTGGAGATCCGGGTCCTTGATTTGTCCCAGGCTATCGAGAACTGCTTGTTCGTTGAGTGTTGTCATATGGTTGCCGCAAACGGGAAGTTGTTAACGCAAAAGCGTAGCTGATTTCGAGAGTTTTTGACAAACGGCAACGGCGCGAGTAGTTTCAGGAAGCAGTGTCAGTCTTGTCTGCAGTAGTCACCGATCATTTCTTCAATCCGCGTAACGTGGGTGATGCTGACGAGCCGAGTTTCACGGGTCGGGCGGCGTCATTGGCCTGTGGCGCGCACGTGCGGTTTACGATTCAGGTGGATGAACGTGCCGCGATTTCACAGGCGAAATTCAAAGCGGTCGGCTGCAACGTGCTGGTCGCCGCCGCGTCCTTATTAACCGAAAAGACAGTTGGCAGAACTACGGCGGAAGCCGCGACGACGGATGTGTCTGAACAGTTCGCCGGCGTCGAAACTCAGAACGCCCACTGCCCCGGCCTCGCGCGTGACGCGTTGCTGGCAGCGATTCGCGAATACAGCAACGCGGCCCGCGAAGACTGGTTCGGCGACGAAGCACTCATCTGCACCTGTTTCTTTGTTTCTGAACGACAGATCGAACGCGAGATCGCAGCGAAATCATTAAAAACCATTGCGGACGTGACACGTGCCTGCAATGCGGGCGGCGGTTGCGGTTCATGCCATCAACTCATTCAGGAAATACTCGAGACTCAAGATGATCTACCTCGATAACAATGCCACCACTCAAGTCGCGCCCGAAGTGCTCGACGCGATGCAACCTTATCTCAGCAAGCTTTTCGGCAATCCTTCGTCGGCGCACGCGCTCGGCCGCGAGATGAAGCAGGCCGTCGAAGGCGCGCGCGAGCAAGTCGCGAATCTTCTCGGCGCCGCGGATACTAATGAGATCGTTTTCACGTCGTGCGGATCTGAATCCGACAACTGGGCCATTCGCGGCGTGCTCGCGAGTCAGCCTTCAAAGCGACATATTGTGACGACGCAAGTCGAGCACGAAGCCGTGCGCAATCTTTGCGCGTTGCTGGAGAAGGACGGCTATGAAGTGACGTGGCTGGGCGTCAGTGAAACCGGCGAACTCGATCTCGACGCGTTGCGCAAAGCGTTGCGGCCAGACACGGCATTGGTTTCAACGATGCTGGCGAACAACGAAACGGGCGTGCTGTTTCCGATTGAAGAGATCGGGCAGATCGTGCGCGAGCGTTCGGGTGCGGCGTTTCACGTCGACGGCGTGCAGGCGGTCGGCAAGATTCCGATCGACTTGAAGCGGACGGAAGTCGATCTGTTTGCGTTGTCGGGTCACAAGCTCTACGCGCCGCAAGGCATCGGCGTGCTGTACATGCGAAATAGCCTGTCGCTGCCTTCGTTCATCGTCGGCGGCGCGCAGGAGCAGCAGCGTCGGGCGGGAACGTTGGCGGTGCCGAATATCGTCGGCCTCGGCGCCGCGTGCCGGCTCGCGCAGACCGACAATCGGCACGAACAGATCGAGAAGCTCCGCAATCGACTGGAAGACGGAATCCTCGAGCAGGTTCCGAATGCACGCGTGAATGGAACGCGCGATCGTTCGAAGCGCCTGGCAAACACTGCGAACATCTCGTTTGAAAACGTCGAAGGCCAGAATATTATGCTGCATCTCGATCAGGCCGGCGTTTGCGTTTCCACCGGATCTGCCTGTCATTCGACCACGCACGAATCGTCTGCGACGCTGCGTGCGATGAACGTTCCGTACACCGCCGCGCAAGGCTCGATTCGCTTCTCGCTCGGGCGCTTCAACACCGATGCAGACATCGAAACAACGTTGCGCGTGTTGCCGGGAATCATCGAGAAGCTGGCGGCGATGTCGCCATACATCACGTAAGACTTATCTGACCTGAATGTCCTATACTATTCATGCCGGTTCGCGGCCATTACATTCTGAAAGGGTTTACGATACGAAATGAGTACTGTTATCGAGCCTCCGATCACTCAGGCTGACAAAAACCTCGAAGAACTTGAGACTGTAACGATCCGTTTTGCCGGCGACTCCGGCGACGGAATGCAATTGACGGGAACGCAGTTCACCAACACCTCCGCCGTAGTTGGCAACGATATTTCTACGCTGCCCGACTTCCCCGCCGAGATTCGCGCCCCCGCGGGTAGCTTGCCGGGTGTCAGCGGTTTTCAGTTGAACTTCTCGAGCCAGGACATCAAGACTCCGGGCGACCAGCCAAACGTGCTGGTGGCGATGAACCCCGCGGCTCTGAAAGTGAACCTGCCCGACCTCGAAGACGGCGGCACGCTCATCGTGAACACCGACAGCTTCACGCCGGAGAATCTGAAGTACGCGAACTACGCAAACAATCCGTTGGAAGACGATTCGCTCGCGGGCTATCGCGTACACAAGTTGCCGATCACGACGCTGAACATGAACGCGTTGAAAGGCAACGTCGAGTTGTCGCGCAAGGAGATCGATCGTTCGAAAAACTTCTTCGCGCTGGGAGTGCTTTATTGGCTCTACGACCGGCCGATGGAAAACACGCTGAGCTGGATCAACGCCAAGTTCAAGAAGAATCCTGAACTCGCGAAGGCCAACGAGATCGCGCTCAAGACGGGTTACAACTTCGCCGACACGACCGAAGTCTTTACGACTCACTACACCGTGAAGAAAGCGAAGATCGCGCCCGGCAAATATCGCAAGATCACCGGCAACGAAGCGACGGCGATTGGTTTTATTGCTGCGTCGCAGCTAGCGGGACGGCCGTTGTTTTATGGTTCGTATCCGATCACTCCGGCGTCTGACATTCTTCACGAGCTGTCGCGTCACAAGGCGTTTGGCGTGAAGACGTTTCAGGCTGAAGACGAGATCGCCGCGGTTTGCGCGGCGGTTGGTGCGAGTTTCGCGGGACAGATCGGACTGACGGGAACGTCCGGTCCAGGCGTCGCTTTGAAACAGGAAGCAATCGGGCTCGCAGTGATGACTGAGTTGCCGCTGGTGATCGTTAACGTGCAGCGCGGCGGGCCGTCGACGGGATTGCCGACGAAGACCGAGCAAGCGGATCTGTTCCAGGCGGTTTGGGGACGAAACGGTGAGTGTCCCGCGATCGTCGTTGCACCCGCGACGCCGGCTGACTGTTTCCACATGGCAATTGAAGCCGTGAGGCTCGCGTTCAAATACATGTCGCCGGTCTTTTATCTCTCCGACGGTTATCTCGCGAACGGCGCGGAGCCGTGGGCGATTCCGGGAATGGATGAGTTGCCGAAGATCGACGTGAGGTTTCACACGGACCCGGCGACGTTTATGCCTTACGCGCGTGACCCGGAAACTCTCGCGCGACCGTACGCATTGCCGGGAACGCCGGGGTTGGAACATCGCATCGGTGGCATCGAGAAGCAGCACATCACCGGCAACGTTAACTACGATCCCGAGAATCACCATCTGATGGTTAAGTTGCGCCAGGAGAAGATCGATCGCGTGGCGAATGAAATTCCGCTGGTCGAAGTGATGGGTGAAGCGAGTGGCAAAGTGCTCGTGCTGGGATGGGGTTCGACGTTTGGTTCGATCAGTTCGGCAGTTGAGAGGATGCAACGCGAAGGCAAGAGTGTTTCAGCGGCGCACCTGCGACATCTGAATCCGTTCCCGCGAAATCTCGGCGACGTGCTGAGAAGTTTTGAAACGGTGATCGTGCCGGAGATGAACCTGGGCCAGTTGTCCACAATGATCCGCGCGAAGTATTTGATCGACGCGGTGCCGTTTTCGAAGGTGAAGGGCCGGCCGTTCCAAATTCGGGAGATTATCAGGAAGGTTGAAGAGTATTTGTGATGTTAGAGCGTTCCTCACAACGCGCGCTTAGGAGCAAGAAGATGAGTACGACCTCAACAGCGTTGATGACCGCCGCGGAGCTGATGGAGCTTCCTCATTTAGCTTTCGCTGGACAGGATCTTTAGCACGTCAATTCAGGAGAAATGATGAGTACACAGAGTAATGGCCATAGTGGAAATGGAAACGGAAACAAACCCCTCGGAGAAGTAGTCTCCGCCGAGAGCGAAGCTGGTTCGTCTGTCTCGGGACGCATCGCTCCGCCTCCGGGACAGTTGAAGAAAGCCGACTTCGTTTCCGATCAGGAAGTGCGCTGGTGCCCGGGTTGCGGCGACTACGCCATTCTGAACAACGTGCAGAAAGTGATGCCCGAACTGGGCATTCCACGCGAGAAGATCGTGTTTGTGTCGGGCATCGGATGCTCGTCGCGTTTCCCGTATTACATGAACACCTACGGCTTCCACAGCATTCACGGCCGCGCGCCCGCAATCGCGACCGGCATCAAGTGTGCGAATCCCGATCTCAGCGTGTGGGTGATCACCGGCGACGGCGACGCGCTCTCGATCGGCGGCAATCATTTCATTCACGCCATTCGCCGTAATCTCGACGTCAACTACATTCTCTTCAACAACCGCATCTACGGCCTGACGAAAGGCCAGTACAGCCCGACGTCCGAGTTCGGCAAGAAGACGAAGTCAACGCCTTCTGGCACGATCGACTACCCGATCAATCCGCTATCGTTGGCGATCGCCAGCGAGTCGACTTTCGTCGCGCGCTCGATCGACATCGACGTCAAGCATCTCGGGGCAATGGTTGAAGCCGCTGCGAAACATAAAGGCATCTCGTTCATCGAGGTCTATCAGAACTGCAACATCTTCAACGACGGCGCCTTCGATCATTTCGCCGAACGCACAGTCCGTCCCGATCGCGTGCTCTATCTCGAGCACGGCAAGCCGATGGTCTTTGGCAAGGATCGCAAACAGGGCATTCGCATGAACGGCGCGCTGCCCGAGATCGTCACGATCGGCGAAAACGGCATCACCGAAAATGACCTGCTCGTCCACGACATCTACCTCAAGGATCCGTCCGTTGCGTTCATGCTCGCGCGCATGGAACAGCCGGAGTTTCCGCAACCCGTCGGAATCTTCCGCGCCATCGAGCGGGCAACTTACGAAGATATGATGACTGATCAGATCGAAGCCGCGATCGCGAAGGTCGGACCGGGCAGCCTGGAGAAACTCATCAACAGCGGCGACACTTGGGTGGTTGATTAAGAAACTTCGCCGCGGATAAAAACCTTCTTCACTCTCGCTGCGTAATTTGTCCCTCGGAGGAAAATTATGAAGCGATTATCCCGTCTTCTTGCATTTGTACTCAGTCTCGCGCTTCTGCTGCCGGTAACCCTGGCCGCGCAGCAGTCCGCAGTTCAGAAGCCCGCCGCGAGCGCGACCGATTACAGCGCCCCACTAGCCGCGATCGAGACAGATCTCGATCAGAAACGAAAAGATCTCGGCATTCCCGGCATCGCGCTCGTCATCGTCAAAGACGATCAGATCATTTACCTGAAGGGCCTCGGCCTGAAAGACATCGACAAGAACCTTCCGGTCACGCCCGAAACACGTTTCGCGATCGGCTCGGCGACGAAAGCGTTTACGGCGATGCTTGCCGCGATGAGCGCCGACGAAGGCAAACTCTCGTTTGATGATTCGCCGAAGAAGTTTCTTCCCTACTTCACGCTGCGCGATCCTGATGCTGCCGCGAAGATCACAATGCGCGATCTGCTTTCTCATCGTTCCGGCCTGAACCGCACCGATCTCGCAATGGTGAGCGGTGTTTTCAATCGCGAAGAGTTGATCAAAGTCGCGGGCATGGCGAAGCCGACGGCCAAACTCGGCGAGAAGTTTCAATATCAAAACGTGATGTACACGGCCGCCGGTGAAGCAGTAGCAAAGTCGCAAAACTCCACCTGGGACAAACTGATCGCCACGCGAATCTTCAAGCCGCTGAGTATGAACAATAGCGACACCTCCGTCGCAGCAATGCAGAAGTCGCGAGACTATTCGTTTGGTTACGAGCACAACTTGATTACGAAAGAGACGCGCAAGCTGCCACAGCGTGAGATCGAGGCGGCCGCACCGGCCGGAGCCATCAACTCCAGCGCGCGGGACATGGCCCAATGGGTGCGCTTCATGCTCAGCAACGGAATGATCAACGGCAAGCGGCTGGTCTCGGAAAAGAATTTCGACGAGTTGGTGACCAAACAAATCAACGTTGGCGGACCCGTTGACTATGGCATGGGCTGGTTTCTGCGCAAATGGAACGGACATAAGGTTGTCGAACATGGTGGCAACATCGACGGCTTCAATTCGCAAGTTGCGCTGATGCCCGATCAGAAACTGGGCTTCGTATTGTTGACCAACGTGACGGCCTCGCCACTCGGTACGATGGCGATGAACACGATCTGGAAAAATCTCGCCGGCGAACCGAAGAATGATACGGCTGGACCAGGCACCACAACTGCTCCCGCGAGCGATCCGAAAGCGGAAGTCGGCCAGTATTTGCTCGCCGCAGCGGGCGTGAATTTCGACGTCGCGATGAAAGACGACAAGTTAACTCTCGTGGTCCCGGGCCAACCGGCTTACACGCTGCAGAACATCGGCGGCCGTCGTTACAAACTCGCCGAGCCGGCGCCGCCCGGATTCTTCGCCACGTTCCGGCCAGTGAAAGACAAACCAACCGACACCGAACTGTTTATCGAACAGCCGCAAGGCAACATCGTGTTGACGAAAGTTGTAGCGGCGGCCGGGACAACCGAAGCTGCCCAACCGGCGCCAATCTCGATCGACGATCTGTTAACCAAAATGATCGCTGCTTACGGCGGTGAGGAAAACTTGCTGAAGCACAAGTCGTCGTTAACAACTGTCGAGATGGATCTCGAGAATCAAGGTGTGATGGCGAAAGGAACGATCAGCGCACGCGCGCCGAACCTGACTGCCAGCCAGTTGACGTTTACTGCGCTCGATAAAAAGCTCGGTTCGCTGACGAGTTACTTCGACGGCAACGGCGGTGGCGAAATCATGAGCTTTGCACCAGTGCAAACTTACACCGGCAAGCGACTCGAAGATCTCAAAGCCGAAGCCGACTTCTACAACGTGCTCAACTGGAAGAAGAACTATCAAACGATCACGTTCAAGCGCATGGGCAAAGTCGGCGACGAAGACGTCTACATCATCGAAAAGAAGCGCGAGAAAGGCACGCCGGTCACTGACTACGTTTCTGCGAAGTCGTTCCTTGTGTTGCGTCGCGACTCGATCATCCCCAGCGAAACTTCTGGAGTCGAACTGCCGCAAACAGAAATGTTCAGCGACTATCGCAACGTTGGCGGCGTGATGATTCCTTTCAAGCAGGTGTCAAACAACATCGCGAATGGCGACATCGTCGTGCACGTGATCGACATCAAATTCGATACTGAAATTCCCGATAGCGTTTTTCGCAAACCTTGATGTGGTCCAATTGTAGGTGCCGCAAAAACGCCACAGGGGTTTTCACCCAGTACTGTTCCGTACACAACCCGAGGGCCGATGACGAAAGTTTGTCGGCCCTCTTCTTCTTGCAACTTCACGGATTTGGATCGACCCAAAGAGTTGGATCGCACAAAGTCCATTTAAATGGTCAGCGAAACTTCGTAGGCTGTTCACGATCTCTATCAAAGACTAACTACTCTCACACTTCACTCACTCCCAACTGTCAGAAGGGTCCGCTCGAATCCTCCATCGTTTCGTAGATCCGCAACTGGCACCGTCGTTGCTTTTCAACAACTCCAACGAACCGTCTCCCCGGGGTTTTGCAATTCAGTTGCTCTGACACATCGCTGTGAAAGAGGTACTCCGTCGTGCCGTTGCTCGGCTATGCGAGCAGGCCCTGGAGAAGTTTTGGTATTTGGAAAGTGAGAAAGAGAACTATGAGAAAACTCTGGTCATTATCAATCGCGGCTTGCTTGAGTCTCGTGGCATTTACTGTCCTCGGGCAAGACGTGCAAACCAAAGGCTTCATCGGTGGCACTGTCACCGACCCGGCCGGCGCCGCAGTACCGGGCGCCAAGGTCACTGCCACCGGCCAACAAGTCGAAAGAAGTGCAACGACAAACGACAGTGGCATCTTCAGGATCGACAATCTCGATCCTGGCACCTACACCGTGCGCGTTGAGCAAGTGGGCTTCAAAGCCGCGGTGGCAAACAATGTAACCGTATTCGTTGGTCGTGAATCTTCGATCAACATGAAGTTGGAAACCGGGGAGATAACGGCTACGGTCGACGTCACCGCAACTGCGGGCGGCATCGATCAAGCAAGCACTTCGACAGGTCAGAACCTGAATGACCAACTGTTCCAGAACGTTCCCGTTCAGCGACAGGTCTCGAGCCTTTTTTACCTTTCGCCGGGAGCAACGGACAGCATCAATGGCGGGCGCGATAATCCATCGGTTGCCGGTGGCTCCGCACTCGACAACCTTTACGTCGCCGACGGCGTGAACATCACCAACTCGGCTTTTGGCGGTATCGGAACCTTCTCGCGTTCTTACGGCGCGTTGGGAACCGGCATCAACACGTCGTTCATCAAGGAGGTTCAGGTGAAGACCGGCGGGTTTGAACCGCAGTATGGCCAGTCGATCGGCGGCATCGTGAACATCATCACGCAATCGGGCGGCAATGCGTATCACGGCTCGTTCTACGGCTTCGCAAAACCCTCAGCGTTTGAAGCCACGCGCCGCCAGCCGGACGACACGCGCGTCAACAAGCAAGGCGACTTGCTGCACGAAGAGAATTACGATGTTGGCGTTGACGTGGGTGGTTATGTTCCGGGCCTGAAGAACAAGTTGTTCTTCTTTGGCTCGTTCAATCCAACCATCCGGCGCGAGATCGTGACTGGCGCTCACGCGAATGCGAGTGACATCGCAAACGGAGTCGGCCCCATTGTCGATACTGGATTGTTTCTTTCACGAGGTGAATTCGCCCGGCGTTACCGCACTTATAACTACGCCGGGAAGGTCGACTGGGTAATCAACCAGAACCATCAGGTAACCTTTTCGATCTTTGGCGATCCGACGAAGACAAACAACTCATCGTTCAACCTTCTGACCATCGACAACTTCACTGCCGACAGCGTGCTGGATTACGGCACTCGCAACTGGGCGACGCGTTACAACGGCTCGCTGTCAAGCACGTGGACCCTAAACTCATCGTTCAGCCAGGGACGCAGCACGTTCAATGAAACGGGATTTGCCGACGTGAACCAGATCGCGATTCGCACTCCGATCGATCCGGTGCGCGGTAACTACATCGCGGTCGGCCGCGGCTTCGTTGAGCCAACCGAGAGTTCAAACTGGAAGTGGGATCTCAACACAGCGAAGATCGTGAACCGCTGGGGCCAGCACACGATCGGTGTTGGTTACACTTACCAGCGCTCGCTCTACTCCGGTTCTCGCGATCGCAGTGGACCACGCTATCCGATTCCCTCAGCGAACGCGATTGGTACTCCGGCCGACGAGCTCGGCATCCCGGCATCAGCAGTTGGGCAACCCTTCAACGTGCAGTTCCGGTTGCGGGCACAGGCCGACACTTGCACCTTGTGCCCGTTGTTCAACGTGCGCGGCGATTTAGTGCCGGTCTCGTTGCAGGTCTTCCGTGGTGAGTTTGGACCACCAAGCTTCGATACGAGGGGCAACTACAACGCGGGCTACGTTCAGGACACCTGGCGCGTAAACAAATACATCACCGCGCTGCTTGGCCTGCGAATGGAGCAGGAGCGAGTTATCGGCAGCCCGAATTCGGTAACCGGTGCTCGCTACGCCTACAGCTTCACCGATCAATGGGCGCCCCGACTGGGCGTGACTGTAGATCCGACTGGCAAAGGAAACATCAAGGTCTACTACAACTACGGCCGGTTCTTCGAATTCCTGCCGCTCGATGCTGCTGAGCGTTCACTCTCGCAGGAACTCGACTTCACGGGTGCGCGCTTTGCTCCCGCGTTTACGGTTAACGCGCTCGGCCAACGCATCGTCACGCTCGATGCGAACGGTGCTCCGATACCCGTGATCGACAACGCCCATCTGCTTAGCGGCACTGCGGCGGCGGGAGGGTTGACCAACGCGATCGCGACCTCAGCGTCGGATCTCAGCGCCATCACTGCCGGCACTAAGCTGGGCTTCCAGGATGAGCACATCATCGGTGCTGATTTCCAGTTGCCGCACAACTTCGTGTTGTCGGTGCGTTACCAATACCGCAATCTGAAGCGGGCGATAGAGGACATGGCGGTTCTTTCACCGGAAGCCGCGAACGCCGGAATCGGGCAAACGTTCTTTATCGGCAACCCAAGCTCGCATCTCGATGCGGCCACTAATCTTCAGGAGTTCACCTTCCCGATCGGCGGCACCGCGCCGGCGGGTTGCACCTCCGGAATTGTTTCTGAGGTAGACGATCCGACTACTGGCGCTCCACTCGGAAACGTTTGTTTCGGAAGTGTTGGCATCAATCCAGTGACCGGTGGTTCGATCAATGTTCCGGATGGTCTTCCCGATGGGTTCCCGGATCCGGTCAGAAAGTACAAGGCGTTTGAGTTTGAATTGAACAAACGCTTTGCTGATCGCTGGCAACTCTTGTCCAACTTCCGTATTGCCTCGCTGCGCGGCAACTATGAAGGTCACCTGCGTAACGACAATGGCCAAACTGATCCCGGCATCAGTTCGCTGTTCGACTTCACCCAGGGACTGTTCAATCTGCTCGGCGATCAATTCGCTATCGGTCCGCTCAATACTGACCGTCGCTTCGTGTCGAACATCTATGCCAGCAAATCGTTCGGGAAAGCCCGGACGGGCTTCGACTGGAGATTCTGGTCGGGCATGAATCTCGGCATGGGTCTGCACATGGAGTCGGGCATACCGATCAGCGAATTCCTGCCCCACCCGGTTTACTTGAATGCTGGTGAAATACCCGTCGGCGGACGAGGCAGTTTGGGACGCACGCCGTTCTACACGCAACTCGACTTGCACGCGGACGTTCCGTTCACGATCAATGAACGCGAGCGCATCAGCTTCATCGCCGACTTCTTCAACGTGACAAATAACCGCCGATTGCGTTTGCCGGATCAGTTCAAGCAACTCGATCTTGGCGCGAACAATCCCGACTTCTTGCAGCCGTCAACTATCAACCTGACGTCTGGTTTCCATTTACCTTTCTCCATGAGACTGGGAGCCCGGTTTGAGTTTTAGGGTTTTCAATCGCGGGAGATGTTTTAAGGGAGGGACGCTATTCCCTCCCTTTTTTGTTTGCAGTAGAATCACGCCGCATCATTGCCCGCATCCACTCCCCAGGAGAACAACGTCATGCTCAGCCAGAAACTTCGGTTGCTGCTAACTAGCTTCCTTGCGATAGTGCTTTGCCATTTTGTCGGCGTCGCTCAAGTGCAAACGGGGCCGACAACGGTTGAGATTCACGGTCAGGTAAGGTTTGTTGAAGGCGGCGCGCCTGCCGCTGATGTTGTAGTTCGACTCGAGAGCTTCGACGGCGGTGGTTCCGTTCAGGAAGCTTTTACGGATCGATTGGGAAAGTTCAGGTTCACTGGTTTGTCGCCGGCGCAATACTCAATTCGCATTCATCAGCCCGGCTATCGTGACGCCGAGCAAAACGTCGATATGCAAACACAGTCGAACGGGTTGGTGTTGATACAACTTGCCCGTGAACCTAAAGCGGCGTCGTCATCGGGCTCGGGAAGCATCGATGCCAAGATTCCGCCCGCGGCGCAGAAGGAGTTTGATAGAGGCGTCGCTGCATTGGGCGAAGGCGGAAAAGACAGGACTCAATTCGCGGCGCACTGTTTCGAGAAGGCCATCGTCATCTATCCGCAGTTTGTGGAAGCGCGTTTGAAACTCGGCACCGCGTACATGGATCTCGGCGAGTGGGACAAGGCTGAGAAGTCGTTGTTAACTACGATTGAAGCCGAGCCACGCGCCTTCAACGCGATGTTTGCGCTCGGTGAGGTTTACCTGCGGCAAAACAAGCTGAATGAGGCGGAAAAAGTTTTAGCGCACGGCCTCACGATTCAGGATCAATCGGATCTCGCCCACTTCAATCTGGCGCGCGTCTATTGGGAACGGGCGAGAGGCACTAAAGATCTCGCGGAAGCGAAGTCGCCGCTGGAGAAATCTTATGAAGAGGTGAAGCGCGCGTTGAACTTGAATCCGAGTTTGGCGCCGGCGCATTTGTTGAAGGGAAATCTGCTGCTGCGCGCCGCGCGCACTTCCGACGCTGTGAGCGAGTTTGACGAATACCTGCGCCTTGAACCGAACGGCGCATTCGCGGGCGAAACGCGCACGGTGGTCGAGAAGATCAAAAAGGCGACGGCCGGGACTCACTGAATGCGACGTAGCGGAACGTTTGCCGCCTTGGCGGTTCTGGTTTTCTTTTCCTTTGCCCCGGCGCAGGAAGTCAGTCCCGACGACGTCATTCGCGTCAAGACCACGCTGGTGAACTCGCCGGTTTTGGTTCTTGGCCGTGATGGGCAGTTTGTTCCGAACCTGCGCCGCGAGGATTTTGAGATTTACGAAAACGGCGTCAAGCAGGACATCGCATACTTCGCGCCGGTCGAAAATCCGTTTACGGTTGCGCTGTTAATCGACACCAGCCGCTCCGCACTCTTCGATCTCCAGGACATTCAGGAAGCCGCGATCGCGTTTGTCGAAAAAATGCGGCCGAACGATCGCGCGCTGGTGATCACGTTTTCGAGCGAAGTTAATGTGATCGCGGAGCCAACCAGCGATCACGACGCCTTGGCGAAAGCGATTCGCGAACTCAAGCCCGGTGGTAACACACGCGTTTACGATGCGATCAACTACGTGCTTGCCGAACGCTTCGCGCGTGTGGAAGGCCGAACCGCGCTCGTGTTGTTTACCGACGGCGTCGACAACTACAGCAAGACAGCCACGCTGATCAGTTCACTCCAACAAGCCGCGCACGCCGACACGTTGATCTATCCGGTGCAGTTCAGCACTTACGACTACATGAAAGCGCGTTCGCCTTCGAGCAAATTCACGCCGCCCGCAGGCAGCGGGTTCAGCGAAGAGGACTATCAGCGCGCGGACACGTACATGCATCAACTTGCGGAGACGTCGGGGACCGCCGTGTATCCCGCGTTTGATATCAGCGACCTCGACGCGGCCGTGTCGAGCATCGTTGATGAACTGCACAACGAGTACAGCATCGGCTATTACCCGCGGACGCAAGGCAAAGCTGGTGAACAGCGCGCGGTCGAGGTGCGCGTGAATCAACCGCAGTTGGTGGTGCGAGCGCGGAGTGGTTACGTGATCGACAAATCGGGCGCGACGATGCGTACGTCGAAGAAAGAGAACCCGATTGTGTTGGGCGTGGTCGATTCGAACGCCTCCCTGCCGATTCCACGCACGCCGGAAACTCCGGAACCTGAAGGGCGCTGGATCTGCAAAGGACCCGATACGCCGACGGACCTCGCTGTTGTGAAAGAGGGTTTTGTGTCGCACTGCCCGGCGAGCGCGCGTGCGAACGATCAAACCAACGCGTGGTTCATCAAGAAACCTGGTCCAAGTGAAACGGTTTGCAAGGGCTTCGTGACGTCGAATGGGAATGAGGTTGCCGGCGCGCCCGTGCCGGCAGGTTATGTCGTGACTGGTGAAACGAAGTCGCCGGTTTGCGTGAACAGTGCCGACGCCGCGACCACAACCAACGCGTGGGAGATTCGCTTGCCGCGCGCGAACGACGTCGTCTGCAAAGGTTTCCCGCTGCCGCGCGGCTTTGCCGTTGCCGAAGAGCGATCCGTCCCGACCTGTCCTTCAATCCGGGGCCAGAAAAACGCCTGGCTAATTAAGCCCACGAATTAATTCAAGATCTACTTGCGCATTCCCGGCGTTGACGGGCGGTTCGTGCTCGGCGTCACCGAGCTCGAGCTGCTCTGTTGCCGCGACTTATCGGCAAACATCTTGTTCGTCTTCTTGCGAATGCGGCCACTCACCGCCGGCGTGTTATCCATCTCTTCGCGATTCTGATCCGGATTGCCCGCGAAACCCATCTCTTGCCCGCGCGGTTTCTCGGGTGTGCCGACCTTGTGCTGATCCTTTTTTGTTCCCACCTTGGTTACCCTCCTTGCGTCCCAATGACCATTTCAAACTCAGGGGCGTTACCAGCGTAGTGATGATAACCATTATTACGACCGCGCCAAAAGTCGCTGAATTGATCACCGGTTCACTCGCAATCGAGTTCGCCGGCAGCATCAACGTTGTGCCAATGCCGGCAAATATCAAGCCGACTTCGCCACGCGGAATCATTCCCAGGCCGACCGCGACGCGATTGACGCCGCGTTCCAACACCGCCAGGCCGCACACTTGCTTGCCGATGATGGCAGCAATCGTTAACACTGCGGCAAATCCGAGAATGTCCCACCGCGCAAACAAGCGCAGATCGACTTTCATTCCCATCAGCACAAAAAAGATCGGCACAAAAACCGTGCTGACCGGTTGTAGGAGGTCTTCTAACTTGCGTTCGCTGCGGCCGCCTTTCGGCCGATAGTGAACTTCATCGAGAATCAGTCCCGCTGCGAACGCGCCGACGATCGCCGCGAGCCCAACTTTCACCGCCGCCCACGACAGAGCAAAACAGAACGAGATTGCCAGCGTGAGCAACACACCGCGTGATTCAAGCTTCCCGGCGCCACGCAAGACGCGCGGCATCAGGAAATGCCCGATCGCAATCGCGCCGACGAGAAACAACACTGACTTCAACGCGATCAGTGCGATGGCCCACAGCGAAAGCACGCCGCCAGTTGCTGCTGCTTTGATCGCACCCGCAACGATAGCGAGGATCAGAAGTCCGAGCACGTCGTCGATCACCGCGGCGCCGAGAATGATCCGCGCCTCGCGTGTTCCCAGCCTTCCGAGATCTTTGAACACACGCGCCGTGATGCCGACGCTGGTCGCGCAGAGCGTTGCGCCGATAAAGATGTGGACCAACCGCGGCTGCTCCGGAATGAAATACGCCGACACCAGCCAACCGAGAAAGAACGGCGCCAGCACGCCCGCCACCGCAACGAGCAACGACGACCATCCGACCTCCGCCATCTCCTGCAAATCAGACTCGAGACCGACCTCAAACAGGAGAATGATCACGCCGAGTTCAGCGAGCGCCGCAATCGTGCCGTCAGTCTTCAGTGTTTCCGCAGGCGTGAAACCGAAAAGGATCAGGTTGCCAAGAATGATTCCCGCGATCAGTTCGCCGAGCACGGCTGGTTGCTTGAGCCGTTCGAAGAACTCACCCGCGATCTTGGCAACGACCAGCATCACAGCCACGCCGAGCAGGACGGTCGGGTCTAAGTGATGAGAATTGGCTGCTTCCATCGGCCGGTTCGGGGTGGCCGATTATGGCATACCCGCGTGCTGATTTATCACCCTTGAGGTTGCATCACGGTAGACAGGTCTCTATAATGCGCCCCACTAAACGACGGCTCCCGGCAGGTAGTCGTTTAACAAGCCCAACAATATGGCGACTCCAATCAGATGGAACCAGCGCGGGCGTGTCGCGCCCTACGGCAGTTCCAAGCGACCTGAAACGCCGCTACGTTCCCTGGCTCTCAGCCTGACGCACGTCGCACGTGCCGCGCTGACCGAGCCTTACATGCTCACCATTGAGCATAAGCAAATCCTGCTAAACCGGCTGCCAAAGGCCTTCAACGGCTTCCGTATCGTCCAGCTTTCCGACGTTCACCACGGCCCGTTTTCCGACCGCGAGCAGATTGAACGCGCGGTCGAAACAGCCAATCGCCTCCAGCCGGACATCGTCGCTTTGACCGGCGATTACATCTCGAAAGAACGTCATTACGCAGCGCCGTGCGCGGAAATGTTGGGCAAGTTGAAGGCGCGCTACGGCGTTTTCGCGGTGCTCGGCAATCACGACCATTGGACGGACGCCGCCCTGATTACCGACCTGTTTCGCGCCGAAGGCATCACGATGTTGATAAATGAAGGCATGCGCTTCGAACAGAACGGCGCGGCTTTCTGGCTGGCCGGCGTCGATGACTCGATGGTCGGCCTTGAAGATATTTCACTGGCTCTCGCGGGGGCGCGGGACGACGAGATGAAACTTCTGCTGGCGCACAACCCGATTGTTTTACGCCGTGCTGTTCGTGCGTCAGTAGATCTCGTCCTGAGCGGTCACACGCACGGCGGCCAGGTGGCGATTCGCGGCGAACGCAGCACCAACCGGCCAAGCAAAAGGCTCTTGAAAGGCCTGTGGCGCCAGGCAAACACGCAGATTTACGTTAATCGCGGCCTGGGCACGGTTGTTTTGCCCATCAGGTACGGATGTCCTCCCGAAATCTCTTTGCTGGAATTGCGCAGTAACTAACTGCTCCTATCGTGTCGTCTCGGATTGTTACCGTCCCGAACTTGCTGACTGTGTTCCGGATGGTTCTGATCCCAGTCTTCGTCTCGCTTCTCTTCTACCAAAAGTTTGTTTACGCGCTCGGGATCTTTGTCCTGGCCGGCGTGACTGACGGCTTAGACGGTCTGCTCGCGCGCCGCTTCAATCAGAAATCCCAGCTCGGCACGATTCTCGATCCGATCGCCGACAAGCTGATGCTGGTCACGGCGTTCGTCGTGTTGTCGATGCGCAGCGTTTTTCCGCAGCCGTTGCCCTCGCATCTGCCGGTGCCTTTCTGGGTGACCGTGGCGGTGATTAGCCGCGACGTGTTCATTCTGGTCGGCGCCGCGGCCATCAACATCGTCACCGGATTTCGCGGCTTTCGGCCGTCAATGCTGGGAAAAATCAACACGACGGTTCAGATCTTCGCGATCGCGGCAATCATCTTCGCCGCCAGCGTCCCCTACGGCACCGGCTACTATCTCCCCACGATCTACACGACCGTTTTCGCCCTCTCGGTGCTCTCCGGCGCCCATTACGTCTTCTTCGTCTCCAAACTCGTCAACGAAGACCGTCGTTGACACATCGATCTGTACGGGTGGCACTCCGTGGCCACCCCTTCTTCCACCATTTTTCACAAACAAACCGGGCGGCCACGGAGTGCCGCCGCTACAATAAAGTTGACAACGATGCACTCAGGTATTATATTGTCCGGGCGTTCAACGTCGAGTGCTGTAGCGTGAGTGGTCGATTCCTTGAAAGGCCTTCCTCAGGCGCCTCGCTCGAAGTAAAAAGCTGAGCAAAGCTGAATAGCGGGTCTGAATGTTAAGCCCGAAGGGTGTGGAGACTAAAACAAGATGAGCAAGATTATTGGAATTGACCTGGGAACAACCAACTCTGTGGTCGCGGTGATGGAGGGCGGTGAACCCACCGTGATTACCAACTCCGAAGGTGGCCGCACCACGCCATCAGTGGTTGCATTCACCAAGGACGGCAGCCGCCTCGTCGGCCAGGTAGCCAAGCGGCAAGCGGTAACCAATCCGGAAAATACCGTTTACTCGATTAAGCGGTTTATGGGACGCCGGTACAACGAAGTTACCGAAGAGATCAAGCAGGTCCCATACAAAGTTCAAGGCGCGGGCAATGGCGACGTGCGCATCTCCGCCGGCGGCAAAGAATGGAGCCCACCGGAGATCTCGGCCATCATCCTGCAAAAGATGAAACAGTCGGCTGAAGATTATCTCGGCCAAAAGGTCGACAAAGCCGTGATCACGGTGCCGGCTTATTTCAACGACTCACAACGCCAGGCCACCAAAGACGCCGGCAAGATCGCCGGTCTCGAAGTCATGCGTATCGTCAACGAACCAACGGCAGCGGCGCTGGCCTACGGTCTCGACAAAAAGAAAGACGAAACGATCGCAGTGTTTGACTTCGGTGGCGGTACGTTTGACGTATCAATCCTCGAAGTCGGTGAAGGCGTCGTCGAGGTGAAATCAACCAACGGCGATACGCACCTCGGCGGCGATGATATCGACGAGCGTTTGATTGAGTGGATCATCGACGAGTTCAAGAAGGATCAGGGCATCGATCTTTCAAACGACAAGATGGCGTTGCAGCGCCTGAAGGAAGCGGCTGAGAAAGCCAAAATCGAGCTTTCGAGCACGATGGAAACGGAAGTTAACCTGCCCTTCGTGACTGCGGACCAATCGGGTCCGAAGCACCTCGCGATGAAACTGACGCGGGCGCGTTTCGAGCAGTTGGTGGATCCGATTCTCTCGCGGTTGAAAGGTCCGGTTGAACTCGCATTGAAAGATGCCGGACTCGACGCGAAGAAGATCGACGAAGTAGTTCTCGTCGGTGGTTCGACTCGTATTCCAAAAGTGCAGGAGATCGTCAAAGAGATGTTCGGCAAAGAGCCGAACAAGAGCGTGAACCCTGACGAAGTGGTCGCGATTGGCGCGGCTGTTCAGGCCGGGGTTCTCTCCGGTGAAAAGACTGACATCCTGTTGCTCGACGTTACGCCGTTGAGCCTCGGCATCGAAACGCTGGGTGGAGTTTTCACCAAGCTGATCGAGAGAAACACGACCATCCCGACGCGGAAGTCGGAGATCTTCTCAACTGCTTCCGACAATCAAACGTCGGTCGAGGTCCACGTGCTTCAAGGTGAACGACCGATGGCCGGCGACAATCGCACGCTCGGCAAGTTTCATCTGGTCGGCATTCCACCGGCACCGCGCGGCATGCCGCAGATCGAAGTCACTTTCGACCTCGACGCCAACGGCATCGTGAACGTGTCAGCCAAAGACATGGGCACCGGCCGCGAGCAGAAGATCACAATCACGGCATCTTCCGGCTTGTCGAAGGAAGAGATCGACAAGATGATGAAGGACGCCGAGTCACACTCTGCGGACGACGCTCGCAAGCGCGAGGAGATCGAAGCGCGCAACCGTCTCGATGGACTCGTCTATCAGATGGAGAAGACGCTCTCCGACAATCGCGAGAAGGTCGGCGCAGTTGCGAGTGACGTTGAAGCGGCGATTGCTGAAGCGAAGAAGGCACTGGCGGAAGGCGGCGTTGAACGACTCAACGAAGCTTTCAATCAACTGCAAACTGCTTCGCACAAGTTGGCGGAGGCGTTATATCAACAGGCGCCCCCACCGGGAGCTGAAACTTCAGGGGGTGAGCAGGCTTCGGCGGCCGGCGCTTCGTCTTCCGGCAATCCCGGTGAGGACAATGTGATCGACGCTGAGTACGTCGATGTAGATGAGAACAAGTAAGGGCATTTCCAATTTGACGATTTCCGATTGCCGATTGGTCGGACGCGCCGATCAATCGGCAATTGACAATTGGCAATCGACAATGACTCATGGCAAAGCAAGACTATTACGAAATACTGGGCCTCAAGCGCGACGCTAAGCCGGAAGAGATCAAGAAGGCTTATCGCCGACTCGCGCGCAAATACCATCCGGACGTGAACCCCGGTGACAAGAGCGCCGAGGAACGGTTCAAGGCGATGTCGGAAGCGCACGACGTGCTTTCCGATCCGAAGAAACGAGCGGTCTACGATCGTTTCGGGCAGTATTCAGAAAACCTTGCTGACGCGGCGGCGCGTGGTGCTGGTCCATCGAGCGGTGGACGCACGTCGCCGGGTTTTGATTTCACGGGTTTTGATTGGGGCAATGCTTCGACCGGCACCGGAAGCGGCGCCGGTGGTGGCGGCAGCAGTTTCCGCGACATCTTTGCGGATCTTTTTGGCGGCGGCGCGGCGCGTGAAAAGGAACCGCCGCGTCCGCAACCGCAAAAAGGCGCGGACATCGAGATGCCGCTGAGCCTCTCGTTTGCAGAAGCAATCAAAGGACTGACGACTAATCTCACGGTCAATCGTTCGGAGCAATGTTCGCGTTGCAACGGCGCCGGCGACATCGGTGGACCAGTAGTTGTTTGTTCGACGTGCAAAGGCACGGGGCAGGTGCAGCGAGCGGGAGGGCGTTTGCGTTTTGCGCAGGAGTGTCAGGATTGCGGCGGCACCGGTCGAAGGCGATCGCCGTGTTCGCTTTGTAATGGCAAAGGCGTGATGCCGAAGACTGAGACGGTGAAAGTGCGAATTCCCGCGGGTGTCGAAACCGGTTCGCGCGTGCGCATTCCGGGCAAAGGACAAGGCGGCCGAATGGGCGCGCCCGCGGGCGATCTGCACATCATCACGAACGTCGGCTCGCACAAATATTTCACGCGCAAGGGCGACAATATTTATGTGACCGTGCCGATCACCGTTCCGGAAGCAGCGTTGGGCGCGAAGATCGAAGTGCCGACGGTTGAAGGCAAGTCGCAACTGCGCATTCCGCCCGGAACGCAATCGGGAACCAAGTTTCGCTTGCGCGATCGTGGTGCGCCGTCGTTGCGAAATCCGGGCGCGAAGGGCCATCAGTTTGTGGAAGTGCAAGTGACGTTGCCGAAAGTGATCTCGGAAGAGACGAAAGAGTTGCTGCGAGAGTATTCGAAGTTGAATGGGACGAACCCACGCGTCGAAATGGGGTTGGAGTGAATTGCCGATTGCCAATTGCTGATTTTCGATTGAGTTGTTGAGCGGCAAGGTCTTCTTTCAAATCGGCAATCGGCAATCGAAAATCGGAAATGTTATGAGTCGCAAACCAAAAACCTACACGATCAGCGCGGTGGCGGACCAGTACGGCATTCATCCGCAAACGCTGCGGCTTTATGAGCGTGAAGGATTGCTGAAGCCGTCGCGCTCCGAGGGCAACACTCGCCTTTATACCGACGCCGATCTGGAGCGATTGGAGCTGATTCTTTCGCTGACGCGCGACCTCGGCGTGAACCTGGCCGGCGTGGAAATCATTCTCAACATGCGCGAGAAGATGGATGCGATGCAGCGCGAGTTCGAACGGTTCTTCGACTACCTGCAAACGCACGCTGAAGAGCTGACGAACTTCGAATCCGCGCCTCCAGGTTCTGACGCACTCGTGCCCTTGACCCGCGTTGCCGCACTGCGTCGTCGTTCACACGGATAAAAACAAGCGGTGTTGATCTGTGGTTGAGTAACTGGTAAATTCCTGCGCGTTTTCCTCACATCTCAATAGCAGGAGTTTACAAAATGACCTCACGTCTCACGTTTCTCACTATCTTTTTGTTTGTTTTCTCGTTTCAAGTTGTTCACGCACAAGACCTCGATACGGTAACGCTGTTTGGTCGCGTCATGGACCAGAACGGCGCGTTCATTCCCGGCGCTGAAGTTCAGGCGACGCTTTCGAAAAGAGGATTAACGCGCGAGACACCGAGCGATGCGGAAGGCCGCTATCGCTTGATTCAACTCGAGCCTGGCAATTACCTGATACGCGTTTCCTCACCCGGTTTTGCGGCGCAGGAGATCGCCGGTGTCGCGACGGTTTCCGGCCAGAGTTTGCAGTTCGACGTAACGCTGCTTCCGGCGAGCCTCGTGCTTGAGCCGGTCGTGGTTACGACTGCGGAGGCGCCGGTTGTCGATACGAAACGAACCGTTGTTGGCGCCACGCTCAATCTTGCCGAAACGAAGGCGCTGCCATTGGTGAGCCGTTCGCCGCTCGATCTGATCTTCACCCTGCCGGGCGTTACTGAAGAACCGCTCTCAACGCGCGACCTTGCTGAAGACCGCAACACGAGTCCGGCAAACACGCCGGAAGAAGCCGGAATCCTTTCGCTCGCCGGCGCGCCCGCGTATTCGAACAATCTCACGATCGACGGCCTCGACAACAACGACGATCGCGCCGCTCGCGAACGCTTTCAACCGTCGCTGGAAGCGATTGCGGAAGTTCAAGTGATCACGAATCAGTTTTCGGCGGAGTATGGGCGCGCGTCGGGCGGGCGAGTGAATTTGCGAACACGCAGCGGTTCGCAGCAGTTGCACGGCAGTGCGTTTCACTTCTTTCGCGATGAAGCGCTGAGCGCAAATACGTTTCGCAACAACTCGCTCGGGCTCGCGCGTTTGCCGTTGCAGGATCACGTCTTTGGCTTCACGGCGAGCGGCCCAGCGTTGCCGCTGCGAACGCAAAGCAGCACCGTGTTCTTTGTCTCGTACGAGTTGAATAAGACGCTCGACAGCGCGCTAATCGATACGTTTGTTCCGGTCGAGCAAAACGATCGTTATCCGTTGCCCGCGCCGACCGACCTCGAGGCGCGAAGCGTCGAAGACGTTGACGAACCGGCGAGAGCAGCGGAAATCGCGCCGTTCGTCTCCTCGCTCAGCACGCCGTTCAAGAACACGAGTGTCACGGCGCGAATCGATCATCAGTTCAGCGAGACTCACAACGCCTCGCTGGTTTATCAATCCGGGCGTTCAGTCAACCTGCGGCAGTTCGGCGGCGGCAATCGTTTAGCGGACGCGTTGCAAGCGCGGCGACGCAACTCAACCGCGCTCTCTTACTCAGACAATCTGGTGCTCAGCTCACGCACCGTCAATCAACTCAAATTTCAGTACTCACAGCTCGCGCCGTCATTCAAAACGGAAGGCGACGACAAGCCGGTCGTGCTAATCACGCTCGACACCGGAACTCTCATCGCCGGATCTTCAACTCTCGGCGGCAGCGATCGACACGAACAGCGCGCGCAAGTCCAGGAGATCTTTTCTTTAATCCGTGGCAACCACTCGCTGAAGGTCGGCGCCGATCTGCACCACGTTCGTTCAACCTTTATCGACCTCACCGATCTCACGGGCACGTTCAGCTTCGCTAGCGCCGGTGATTTTCTTGCCGGTGTGCCGAGCCGTTATCGCCAGAGTTTTCAGAGTTCGTCGATGCAGAAGAATCTGTATGCCGGCTTCTTCTTTCAGGACGAGTGGCAGGTTCATCCGCGTGTGCTGCTGAGTTACGGGTTGCGTTACGAACGCGAAACCATTCTCAACGACGCGAACAATTTCGGCCCGCGCTTGTCGCTCGCGTATTCACCGCTCGAGTCTGGACGATTCGTGATCCGCTTCGGCAGCGGCATCTTCTTCAATCGTCCATTGCTTCGCACGATCGACGATTTCACGCTCGGGCGGCAGCAACTTTTCTTCGACACGAACGCGTTGCGCGATCCGCTCACCGGGAAACAGATGACGGCCGATCAGCGCCGGACGTTCATCGCTGACAATCTTCGCTTTCCCGAAACGCTGCACGCTGATTCACCAGTCGTCCGACAGTTCGGCGTGCTGAACACTGATTTCTCCCGTCGCCTCGATCCGGCGTTGAAGATTCCCGAAAGCTATCAGATCAATCTCGGGCTCGAACGCGATCTGGGTCGCGGGTTTTCCGCCGAGGCAAACTTCAGTTTCACGCGCGGCATTCATTTGTGGCGTGAGTTCAACGCCAACGCGCCCGTGTTGCCGCAAGGTTATGCCAACTTCACCGACTTTCTCGCGTCGCGTGACTTCACCAACTTTCGCAATCCCGCGACTGCATTGCGTCCGCTTTTCAACGCCTCAAACGCCGGCGAGTTGGTGAGGTTTGGTCGAGAAAGTTTCAGCGCGGCAAATCCCAACGCAGTCGGTCGCGTCGTTGAATTCGGCCTGCCGGTTTCAGTCATGAACTTGATCAGCACGTCGACGACGATGCTCGAAACAGCACTCGCCGTTCTTAATCGCTTTCGACCGGATCCGAGTCGCGGCGAACTCGAACAACTGATCTCGGCCGGCAACAGTTTCTATCGTGGATTGACTCTGGAATTACGGAAGCGATTCGACGCGCGTCGCGGCTTGGGGTTCAGAGTTGGTTACACGTTGTCGCGCCTGATCGACGACGGCGTGGTCAACACTTCGGACGCGCTCGTGCCCGGAGATTTTCGCGCCGAACGCGCGCGCAGTTTGCAGGATCGGCGGCATCGGTTTGTGTTCTCCGGCAGCTTTACGTTGCCGCGGTTTCTGGGAGGTTTGGAATTGTCGTCGATTTGGCGAGTGGCATCTGCCGCGCCGTTTAATATTTCGAGTGGTGGAGTGGATCGAAACCTCGACGACGTCTCTAACGATCGGCCGAACTATTCCGGAGATCTTCGTTTGCTGCGTTGGCGCAAGCCCGGGGAACCGCTCGATCCTTCGCTTCTCGCTGCGTTCACTCTGCCGCCGCTCGGTCAGTCCGGGAATCTCCCTCGCAACGCCGGTCGCGGTCCAGGGCTGTTCGTGTTCGATCTCAACGTCACGCGTGAGTTTCAGATCAAGTGGCTGAAGCTCCGATCCTCGATCGAATTCGACAATGTCTTGAACAAGACCACGTTCAGCTTTGGATCTGAATTTATCAACTTTAGTTCGGCTTCAAATGATTCCTTCCTCCTGGCCACACGCACCGGGCGGCCACGGCAACTGCGCGCCGGACTCAGGATCGAATTTTGAACGAAAAGCAAGCCGATATGCTGGCAGAGAAGAGTGTGTTGCTGGAGTTGAAGGCGGTGCGAGCTTTAGATGGTTCGCACCGAACTCAACTGCTTAACTACTTGCGAGCGACTGATATTGAGGTTGGGCTGCTGTTGAACTTTGGCGTGAAGCCGGAGTTTAAGAGATTAGTTTTTGATAATTCTCTAAAGCCCTCTCGGTAACTCTGCTCAAGATCCACAGATCCGTGTTTTTCTGTGGTGCAACGCGCTCGCGAGCGCTCAATTCGTCTTTTCATCCATCGCTGATTCATCATCTTAAAACCTTCCAACGCTATTTCTGATGTCTTTCCTGCCCCCGCAGTTGGCATCACCCTTTAATCAGTAACGCGTATTCTTACGAAAAGTGGGGCCATTTCGTTGTGATAAACTCACGTTCGTCCAGATTGGAGGTTTTTGCCAGCGAATGGCGGTTAAAGACTCACAAGCAGAGCACGTTAGCGAGGTCGAAGCGGCCATGCTCGACGCTGAGCTCTTCCTGAAATACCAGGCGCCGGACCGCGCGATTCAACGCCTGAAGGCCGCGCTCGAGCTAAACGCAGGCTCTATCAAACTGCGCGAGCGGCTGCGCGAAATCTGTGGGTCGCAAAAGCAGATCGAAGAAGCAGCGCGTCAATGCCTGGCGCTGGCCAGTATCTACATCGAACGCGAAGACTTTGACACAGCCCACGATCGCCTCCTCGAAGCGAAACAACTCGACCGGCGCATCAACATCGCCGGCGGCCTCGAAGCCATTCGCCGGGCACGCCGGCCCGATCTGAAACCCACGCCCGCTGCCGAACCGGTGTTTGAGCGCAAGCATTTCACGCTCGCGGGTGATCTCAGCGCCATCAGCGTTTTCGACGCGATACAGGTGATTGAGAACGCGCGCTTGAACGGCGTGCTCAACGTCGGAAACGAAGGTCACGAAGGCCAGGTGAAGTTCAACGACGGGCGCATAGTGGATGCAACGTGCGCGGGCGACACCGGCGAGAAAGGTTTTCAACGAGTCGTGGAAATAACGAGCGGCACGTTCGAGTTTCAAAAGACTGCCGAACAATTCACTGTCCGGATCCAGGCGCTCAGCAACACCAACCTCATTCTCGACACACTGCGAATCCTCGACGAACAAAAGCAGTAGCCACCAAGATTCAGTCGATTAAAACTCGCGTGTTCAGCGCCTCGGCTTTTTCAATCGCCGTGAGCAGACGCAGAAACTGCGTGTAGTTGCGACTGCGCGCGGTGAGGCGCGCGATTTCCGATTGGCTCAATTCGCTGCGCAGCAACAGATCGAGAAAGTCGTAATAATCGGCGGCGGCTTCGAGCGGAAGCTCGCGCGTGTAACTCGTGCCCTCACTGTCTTCCGAACGAAAGCCCGCGAGCAGATCAAAAACGTTATCGGTCGTGAGCCTCGCGGCGTCACGCGTGAGCCCGATCGGCACGCGCAGTTCAAAGAAACGCAGTCCCTGATCGGTAACTACGCGTCGCAACTCCTTCGTCGCTTCGCCATCAAACGGCGACTCCGGATCGATGAGGATGCGCAAGAGCCGCGGCTGATCTTCCTGATCGAGTGTGTCGAGCGAAAGCTGCACGCGATCGGCGAGAAACTTTTCAAACACCGCCTCAATCGGATAGTTGATTCGTCCCAAACAGCCGACCGACTCGCCGTCGCCCGCGGTCTCCAGCGGCAAGCACGCCGGACACTGAGCACAGATCGCCGTCGCCTGTTGCATGCGCTCGATCTCGGGACTCGCTTTTTCTACCCACTCGAGCTTGTCGATCGTGGGCGCGGCCTCGTCGCCGGTGGTAAGTTTCGCGTGCAGGCTGCTCAAGCGTCCCCACTCGCGCAGGTGCCGTTCAGAGTAATCCGCGCGCAGCGGACAGGCGTATTGCAGTGCAAATTCCAATGACATTTGAATTAATCCCGTAGGGAAATCACTAGCATACACGTCGTCTTCGAGCAAGCGAGTGTCTTTATGTTAAGCTTTTGTCACTTCCGCAGCAGAGCCGCATAGAAAGGTCTTGCCGATGGCAGTTAGTCAGGAACTCTTGGAAATACTCGCCTGTCCCGCTTGCAAAGCCGAGGTCGAACTCAAGCCGGATGGCGAGGCGCTGAAGTGCGTCCAATGCAAACGCGTTTACCCGATACGCGACGACATCCCGGTCATGCTCATCGAAGAAGCCACGATCGAAGAATAGACGAATGAACAGCCTGCGCGACATAGTCGAGTCTTCGCGCCCGTTGAGGGCAGTGGAGACTGAGCCGACGAATGTGGTGCGAGGCCAGGAGGAGCCGCAGTCGCTCGCGCCGGCGCGTTGGGATTGGGAAAGAGTGCGCCGCGTGCTCGTCGTCAGGTTGCGTTCAATCGGCGACACGGTTTTGGCGACGCCTTCGCTGTTTGCGTTGAAGCGCTTTCTGCCGCACGCGCAGATCGACGTGCTCGTCGAGGATTGGGTCGCGCCGCTGCTTGACAATCATCCTCACGTCGACAATGTCATGGTGCTTGAACGCGGCGGCGTCGTGGCGCGAACAAAAGCTGCACGTGAAATCAGAGCGGCGCGGTACGACGTGGCCTATAACCTTCACGGCGGCACAACCGCGACTTTTCTGACGCGCGCGACGGGCGCGCGGCATCGTGTAGGTTTTAGGACATATCAATACGCTAAGCTGCACACCGAGCTCGTGCCGTCGCCGTTGTTGCTTTGGGGACAACAGAAGACGCACTCGGTCGAGCAGCAACTGGCGTTGCTGGGTTGGACCGGCGTTCCGGTTTCGGATCGGCCGCGAACGGAATTGGGTGTTTCGCCCGAAGCGGCTGAGAGTGTTAACCGGCAGCTCGCAGCGGCGGGACTGGTCGATCGAAAGATCGCCTTGATTCATCCGGCGGCGGCTTTTGCGACCAAGCGTTGGGCCACGGAGAACTTCGCGCGCGTGGCGGAGGTTTTAGCGGAACGAGGATTTGCGCCGGTGGCGATTGCGGCACCACAGGAAGGCGAGATCATCGACGAGTTGTTGAGCAAGTCGACGATGAATGTGCTCGCGCTTGATTTGTCGCTGCCCGAGGTCACGGCGCTCGCGGCGCGGGCGCAGGTTTTTGTCGGCAACGACAGCGGTATCGCGCACATCGCGGCGGCTGTCGGAACACCGTCGGTCGTGATCTTTGGTTCGTCAAATGTAGCGCACTGGCGACCGTGGAATCGTGCGGCGGCGGAAGTAGTGGTTGAAGAGCTGCCCTGCCAGCCGTGTCACGGTTATTTTTGCGAGAAGTTTCCGCAGCCGGAATGCATTCTGCGCGTGCCGGTTGCGCGAGTGCAGGCCGCGATTGAACAGGTCTTGCGCTAGCGCGCAACTTCAAGAAACACGAATGTCCCAGATAACCAAACAACGCGCGTCTGAGATCCTGCGAACGCTTCGCGAGCGCAAGGTGCTGGTGCTCGGCGACGTGATGCTGGACGAGTTTGTTT
>Ga0247688_1000053_pt1 | contig 58657 bp, 53 predicted proteins | sample CNK29_metaG_FD_182718 | JGI IMG/M metagenome (GOLD analysis project Ga0247688, IMG submission 182718) | Soil microbial communities from Purdue University Martell Research Forest, Indiana, United States - CNK29 | ecosystem: Environmental > Terrestrial > Soil > Temperate forest > Bulk soil... | reverse complement strand
GACGTAGCCGGCCGCGCATATTTCTGTTTTGAGCTTTCGAGATCCCTTCGTCCGTCGTGGACCAACCCCTTGCTGTCGACGAGCCACAGCTTTCGCGTTGCATCGTGCTCGTCCGATCCGGCCTGAACCATTGCCGCGACGATCTGATCGCTAATGCCGATTGCGGCTGAGCCCGCGCCCAAAATCACGATTCGTTGCTCATTAAGGGTTGAGCCAAGAGCCTTCATCGCCGCTAAGAGTCCGGCGACTGTTACCGCGCCTGTTCCCTGAATATCGTCGTTGAAAGTGCACAACCGATTGCGATAACGGTCGAGCAATCTCGCCGCGTTCTGCTTGGAAAAGTCCTCCCATTGCAAAATCACTCGCGGAAACTTTTGGGTAACCGCCTCGACAAAGGCTGCGACGAAGGCGTCGTACTGCTCCCCTCGCACGCGGGTGTGCCGCCAACCCAGGTATAACGGATCGTCCAGGAGTTCCGGATTGTCAGTTCCCACGTCGAGCATGATCGGAAGAGTCGTCGCGGGATGAATTCCCGCGCAAAGAGAGTAGAGAGAGAGCTTGCCGATCGGAATGCCCATCCCTCCGACTCCCAGGTCTCCCAATCCGAGGATCCGCTCGCCATCAGTGACCACGATAACGTCCACTTGCTGCGCGGGAGCGTTGGCGAGCAGTGCCGGAATTTCCTGACGGTAAGGATATGAGATGTATAGGCCGCGAGGCCTGCGAAACACGTGGCTATATTGGCGGCAGCCTTCACCGACTGTCGGCGTGTAGATGATCGGCATCATCTCACTGATGTGTTCCTGCAAGAGACGATAAAAGAGTATCTCGTTGCGATCCTGCAAGGCCGTGAGAAAAACGTAGCGCTCCAGATCGCTCTCTTTGCGGCGATAGTTTTCGTAAGTGCGAGCGAGTTGCTCTTCGATTGTCGAACAATGCAGGGGCAACAACCCCAGCAAGCCAAACTCGCGTCGCTCATCTTCGGGAAAGGCGCTGCCTTTGTTCAGCAGCGGATCGTCCAGTAGCACTTGCCCGGTGAAACTGGTTTCGCGCGCCGCCTCGTTTCGGCTTTCGACAACAATACTCATTGCAGTTAACGCAACCTTTGAAGCTGTCTTTTTACTTGTATGCGGCGATTGTGATCGTGACGATAGACGGTGTAGTCGCACTCCTGGTGTATGTTACCCAGAAGCGTTCCGCATCGTTCATCACCATCTTGAACAGAGTTCCATCAGGTCGCTGCAGCAGCATTCCCTCACCCACCACGCTTCTGTAATCGGGCGCACCGGCACCGCCGGCATAGTCTGTCGAAATAGTCATCACTTTTTGCGCCGCATTGTAAGCAATCTGGGCTGTTTCATTTGCTGAGATAACAAAGAAATCCTGCTCGTCGCTCTTCAACGCCGGCGCGCCGAGTTTCGCTCTCACTTCTGCCGCCGTCATGTCGAGACGCACGCCGCGATATTCCTTGTAGAGCGGCTGCTGGACTTGTGCATGTGCCTTGGGAGCGCTCGGCCCCCGAGCCACGCTTTGACCAGTCGCAATACGCACCAATGAGAGTAACAAGAGAATGCCGATTAGCAGGAATATCAACTCAGTAATGCTAATTCGGGATTTATCAATGCTGTTTCTCATTTCACTCACCTCCTACGTTCGTCAGGGTGATCACCTCACCCTCTCTGCCAAAACTCTTGCCGGTGGCCCAAAGCTGTCCGCCGGCACGCACCTGGAAAATGATTGAATCGAGCGGCCGCCGCGGTGGGCCAAACACTACATAGCCCGCACGGGCATCGAATGTCCCTCGATGGCAGGGACATTTCAGGCATCGACTCGATGGATCGAAATCTACGGAACATCCGGCATGAGAACATCTGCGACTGTACGCGCTGTATTCACCATCGCTTGCACGCAGTAGCACTGCCGGATCGTCTCTGGTTGGATAATTGAAGTAGAGACAAGAGCCGGGCAGCAGTGTCTCTGCGCCCTCAATCCTCCGTGGCGGATACGCAACTATCGAATCTTGTTTGGCTTTGGCTTTAGTCAGTTGAGGACCAGCGAGCACCAACCCCGCTGAAGTCAACATCAGCTCGGCGCAGAAAGTCCGTCGAGTGCTGTGTAACAGATCGTCCGCCTCATCTTCATCGCAGGAACTCATTTGGCATGCTCCTTTCGGATAGAAGACCACACCGGCTCAAGCGCAATGTGTATGCCGAACAATGTGCGAGGAATTTGGCGGAAAAATTAGCCTGGACGCGGGCCGATTGTGGAAAGTTCACCAAGCGAAGCGCGAAAGCTCGCAGTGGTTCGTGGGCCCTTGCATTTTTGGTCGGCTTCAGCAGTGCTGCGACAAGACAAAGATGGGAGTACCAGGAAACTTGCTCGGCAACCGCATTGAACGAATTGGGAGCGAATGGCTGGGAACTTGTCTCGGTGACCAACCAAAGTAACGACGCAAAATGTTTTTATCTAAAGCGGGCAAAGTAAGAATTCGTCCGACGAAAACTCGCTTCCGCAGCGAGAGTAGCGGGATCCGGCGCGCGATGCGTGGTTGTTCGAGTCGGAGTAACTCTCAAGGTATAGAACTATCACAGCACCAACACTTGTGTTAAAGTAACTGCCGTTCCCGAACTCCTTTATCGCCAACCAACACTCGAGCAAATCGTGTTGCCCCCACGCGCCCTGTCCGACGAGCCGTAAACGTTCAGAGGAGCCATGTCATGACATTTTTCCGCAAACTCAACATTGCCATATTTTTAGTCACTTGTGGATTATTCTGCGCTGCTCCCGCTAAAGCAGATGGGCTCGTTTTCTCAAACGTGAGGCTGGGTCTGCTAGGTACAACACCACCGGGGGGCATAGACTTATTCGCTAATCAGGGCATTGTGATTACGTCGCCCACTAGCATCGCCACTATCTCTATCCTGGTATCAGGCCCGCTTCCGGCTGGAGGCGACACCTTGCGCCTGACGGTAATCGCCACTAATGAGAACGGTACCTTTGTCATTACAAATCCCAATCCTGCGAGTCTGAACATACCGATCGATATCTCTAACGTGAACGCGACCCAAGTGACTGGCTTCAGCTTTCCGACTTCATTCCAGGGAACTACCATTACGTTAACTGTAGACCTGTTGAATAGTTCGCCCGACTTTATTATTCCCAGCGGACCTAATGCAGGTCAGGCGGTCAATTCATTTACTTACACGTTCACGATAGTGGAACCAGTGCCAGAACCGGCGACGTTGGTCCTCTTAACCACAGGTATTGCGGGAATAGGTGTGAAGAGATACAGGCGCTATCGAGCAGGCCGGATATGAAATTAGCTCCGCCTGATATTACCTGAGATCCACGTATTGCTTGCGAGTTGCCGAGGCTCAAGGCACCGAGCCAAAGGTGTTGTCGAAAGAAGATAGTCAAAGAACTCGCAAGGTAACAAAGTCATGACGAAGCCCTCCGACTTCTTTGTTGGCGTTGTTGATTTCTTCGCGATTCTTTTGCCCGGCGGTGCTCTGGTATATCTCCTCCGTCCTTTTTTAATCAACAATGTACCTAATGACTGGTTGCCGACTACGTCGACACAATCTTGGATACTGTTTTTGGTGCTGGCCTACATCGTGGGTCACCTCTTGCACGCGCTGGGCAGTTTTCTTCTCGACGATTTTGTTTACCAAAAGTTCTACCTTCCGCGGTGTAAACCGTCTCATGCGCGTGCTGCAAAATTGGTCGGCGATGCTCTGAGAAACGACGAAGATGCCGTGAAGACTCTTCTGGCTCGGGTTCGCCTAAACACGAAGGCCAACTCAACAGGAACGAGTTATTATGATTGGTGTCTCTCTGACATTCGCGTGGCGAGGCCAGCCGGCGCCGCGGAAGTCGATCGCCTTCAGGCCGACTCGAAGTTCTTCAGAAGTATGGTGTTCGTATTCTTAGCGGCGGCGCTCGTAAGTTTTGGAGCAACCCTCTTCACCTTTCGACCGGCTTTGGCGGTATTTTCAATCGGCATGCTTGCTTTGACCATCTTCGCGATTTGGCGCTTTTGTGAACTCCGGTGGACTGCAACTAAACGTGTGTACGAACAATACCTTCTCAACTCTCAACACTCTAGCGAAAAGCCAAAAGGAGATCTGCCAAAAGGCAGCTGATGGGATCAACCGACCTCACGAGTCGGAGTGCCGGATCGTAACGACCCGATAATCCTGTTTGCTGACGATAAATTTTACGGCGACGCTAAGATCGAGAGTGTCAGATAAACACAAAAGCCGAACGCGTTTGTGAGGATAATCGTTCTACTGCCTCAGCCGTGAGTCTCACGTCTCACTCTAAATCTTTGGTTACGGTGCAGCGTGAACAAACGTCGAGCATCTGGATTGCGCCTGTCAGCAGAGGAAATTCGTCAGGCAATCTTTCGATCAATGTCAGCGACGCCCGACAAATTCCTACTGGAAGCAGGACATTTGACGGTCGCTATGGACTGTCGTGGATGCCCGATGGGCCAGACCGGCCTTTATTTCACCAGTATTTCACCAGACGGCAGGTTCATTGCCTGCGGTTACCAGACGGGGCCGAACACTCCATTCGAGATAGCGGTTATCAGTATAGCGGGAAAAGAACAGCTAAAATTTTCCGAGGTTCCGCTGACTGTTAACGTCGATGATCTTGCGTGGACTCCTGATGGTAGCGCGATTGTTTACGCTGACACCCGAATTAGTTAAGCAAGTTTGCGAACCGCTTTTGGCACATTCATTGGACTGGCAGCTCCAATGGTAATCAGCGCTGGCTCTGATGAGAAGTTCGCCTCAACATCGTAACTCCCTCAATCACCAACACCGAGAGAAGCATAAGCAGCGCGAAAACCTTCACGTTTACGCCCGGCCGAAAGACCGCCACAAACGCACATTGCACGGCGAACATGATCAAGAGAAAAGTATTAAGCCAGCGAACACGCTTGCCGTTGCTGCTAAAGAACACCAGCATTGTCAGCAGGAACATTACCGAGATTTGCAGGAAATCGGAAAATGCGATTCCCGTTTCTGCCCACAACTTTTCCACAGCTAAATCTCCTTCTACCATCCGGAAGGACCCGCTCTGCCATTGACTATGTTGAGCGGGTCCTTCCGAAACAGTATCAAACTAATTACTCGACGTTAAGAAACACGTCCCACGCCCAGCGGCCACTGTGCTGATTATCAAGATCGTAGATCTTCGCACGGTAGAGGAACCGGTTGCCGTTCGCATCAGTCCAACGCGACTTCTTGAAGTCGAGATCGATCGCGCGGATGCCTAATTGCAGCAGTTCATGTAGTTCGTTCGCTTCTGAGATGCCATCGTGATTCGTATCTTGCCAGAGCCGCAACTGCGAGAAAATGGCATCCCCCGTATCGATCCGGTGATTACCGTTACCTCCGTTAGCCGGCTTGTCGTATTCCGCCAGGGCAAGGAATCCATTTGGCTGTGCGACCGGAGGTTGGGGCGTTAAGTTCCCGAATAACTCCGCGCCGCTGTCGATCGTTCCGTTGCCGTCGCGATCGAGCACGAGGAAGGCGTTAGTTGAATTCTGCGCCGTCCAGGAGAGCTTTAACGGAACGTTGTCATTCAGGATGTTGAAGACTACGCCCGCCGCTGCGCTGGTCATCGAGAAGCCTTTGTGATCGACGTCAATCACGATCGGCGAGGTGTTGATGCCGTCGGGACAACTACACGTCAATGGGTCATAACCAGTTGGGTCGGCGCAGCGACTCTGGAAAGTCAAACTTCGCTGGCAAGCGCCGCCGAAGAACTCATAGCCGGTTGCGCAACCGGTCGATGGATAAGTGACCCAATCACCGAAACCTCCGCAGGAACCGGAAGGCGGAAGATTCAAAGAAACCGTATTACATTCTTGCGTCGATTCGTTCCAGGAGCTTCCGAAGTCAATGCACGCCTGTTGGAACTGCGCCTTCGTCGGTGGCGGTGGCGGAGTGATGCCACATTTCCTGCACGCGTCAGCGCACTTTGCTGCTACCAGAACCGCGATCACCGGATGAAGCAGCAGTGCTCCCAGACAACTAGCGCCAATCGTCTCCGGACATAGCGCAATCAGCGCACTAATCGATCCCACATAGGTGCCTATAGTCAAAATGCACTCACCTACGGCGATGATGCAGTCGAGACTGTCGACCATTGCATAGGCGGGCATCATGGACATGGCGCCGCTCAGCACTCCTTCTGAAGCCGCGATCCTGCTTGCGTCCAGCGACCGGCTGACGGCCTTGTTGGACCTGAGCTCGGTGATCAGTTTTTCGTAACGCAAGGTTTGGGTTTTTGAAACCGACAGTTCGCCGTTCTTGATCTGTAGTTCAGCTCTGCGATGGTTGAATTGCAGTCGCAGGCTGATCTCTTCCGCACGAGTTAGATCTCGATTCGTTATGACTACGAATGAGGGTTGACCGGGAGTGCTGATCTCCAAAACGGTTTCCTTCGGCGAGCGCCGAGCAAATTCCAATTGCGTAATCTGCTTTTCCCGCAGGACCTGAATCTTCAAATGGTTTGGTGTGACGTCGAGAAACCTGGCGCTCGTGCCGTCGGAGTTGCGCGCAATCGGAACGTTATTCTTGTCGACGCCGTACTGAAAAGATTTGTCGGCTTTCTCGACCAGGATGTTCTTGTAAGGGTTTGCCGAGAGGATGCGCTTTGCGGGATCCTCAACGGTTCCGTTCAACCACCCGGCGAGTGAGAAATAATCGCTGAGAGTGGGTGAATCGATCATGCTGCTTATGACAATCGAGGGCGGCTTCGGGTTGTCAGTCGAGTCTCGCATCGTCCCGAAAGCCGAAGGAGAAACCGAGATGGTGAATATGGTTGCGACGAGAAGAACGAGTGCTAGAGGTTTGGCTAGAGGATTGGATAGTTTCATTGTAACTCCTTGATCTCTTTGAGCTCCTTGAGAGGCGGCCCGCGACATCGGGCACACGTATGCCGCAGTTGAGTAAGTGGGGGAAGTCTCAGCTTGCCAGCTCAAGCAAAAAAGACAGATCAAGCCGGCAAAGTCAGTTTTGGATTATTTGTCTGAGAAGTGATTGAGACGTCGGGCGGCCTCTGAGCTAATCACGTCCGCTTGGGAGTTTTTTGTGAACGACGTTCGTATAACACATTCATTGGAGCGGTAGCAAATGCTTTTTTCAAAAGATTTCAAGAGACTCTTGCACTGCCGGGCGTCTGGTGACAGCCGCGGCATTTCGGCGCGTCCAACGCAAAAAGACTTTTCTCGTCTCCGCCGACGGACGCGATCGACCAGAACTTACGCAGACCCTGGCGGTCTGACAAAAACGCGATCTGCTTGCCATCAGGATACCAACTGGGGAATCTGCCTCCTTCAATCGTGACCTGGCTCAAATTCCCGCCATCCGCATCAGCTGTCCAGATGTTAAAAGGGGCTTCCGCTTAGCAGCAAAGACAATCTCTCCGGCTTCCCTAGAAACGAACGGACAACCTCTCTGCAAAGAAGAAAAACAAAATGCGAACAAAGAGAAGTTTGGCTATCCGGTTATTGCTTTGTGTCGGTCTTCTGATGTGTCCGACCATCCTCGCGTTGGCGCAAGGTGGCAAGACAGATGAGTACCCCAAGTTCGAGTTTTTCGCCGGGTATTCCGCGCTGGGAGACTACACCGGCGAGATTGCAGTTCAGCCCGCCTGGGCCATCTACCTTTGCTCTCTTGAAGAAGGGCCAGAACGGATTCGCTCTGGCGTTGGGTGGAGGCCTGGATCTCCGCGCGACCAAGAGAATAAGCATTCGCGGATCGATCGATTACAATCCCGTGTTCATTCAGGACTCAGCTACAGGCACGCGGGACTTTGTCCGGCTTTCGCTGGGCGTGTTGTTTCGCTGAGGTGACCCCACAATTGAATTCGCGGACTACCACGACGACTTCGCCTATTTACGATTTACTTTCTACGATTTACTCTAACCAGCCAATGATGTCACTTTCTCGCCCCGCGCAAATCCCCGCGAAAACTTTGGCGTGTTTAGCATTCGTATTTGTTTCTATCGTCACGACTGCCTGTCGCTCCGCAAGCGCTCAGGCTGATGATTCGCGCCTGAGCGGTGATTACGACTATTACGTCATGCTCGGCGCCGCGCCGAACGGAGGCTTTGAAGCACGCCGCCGGATGGGCTTTGCTCACTTTGATGGTCCGTCTGCAAGTGGCTCCTGGTTCAAGCGCCGCAGCGGCGCTCCTCTTTATGCGATTACAAAAGTGACGGTAGTGGGCGCGCAACTCACCATGTCACTCGAGAATGGCAGCGAGATAGTGGGCGCGTTGAAAGGCGATGACATTGAAGGTCGCATCTTTCACGACAGCAAGCCGATAGATCGTATCTGGCTCGTGAAAAGAACCAACCCAATCATTTGGGAGTCGAACTACGCGCTGTGGCCTGGCGAGTCATCGCGTCCTGCGTTTCAAGTCACCGTCGATCCTGCCGTACCGATGACTGCGCGAGATGGTACGACGCTGATGAACTACGTGGCGCGGCCCGTCGGCGCCGGGCCGTTTGGCGTCGTCCTCGAACGCACACCATACCTGCGCACCGACAGAGCCAATGGTGAGTTCTGGGCGTCACGCGGTTTCATCTACGTGAAGCAGGACGCGCGTGGCCGCGGCGGTTCCGGCGGTGTCCTCGATATGAACTCGATGCAGGACCAGGACGGGTACGACGCCGTCGAGTGGGCCGCAAAGCTGCCGGGCAGCAATGGAAAGGTGGGGATGATTGGCGGCTCGGATCCCGGACTCTTAGCGTGGTACGCGGCGATTGCGGCGCCGCCTCATCTCGTGACAATCGCCCCGACAGTCGCGACCGCTGATCCGTTGCGCATCGTGCCATACATCGACATGGTTTTCTCTCCGACCGTCGTGCCGTGGCTCTGCCTGACAGGGCTGAATGACCAGAATTCGAGCATGAGCAACGTGAATGAGGTAGAGGCGTTTGCCCATCTCCCCGTTATCGACGCGGCAGAATTGGCCGGTTGCCCGCGCCCACAGTACTGGAACGATTGGTTCGACCACCAGAAAGACGATGCTTACTGGCGCGCGCGCAGTATTGAACGGCGACTCTATCGGGTCAAAGTGCCGGTGCTCGGCATCGCCGGTTGGCACGACGATGCGAGAGGAACGATCCGGAACTACGAGGTGATGAGCAGGTTGAAAAGCGCACCCTCGTACCACGTGGTGATGGATGCCGGCGCGCACAAAGGAATCGATTATGTGAACGGTTACTTCGGACCGCAGGCACGGATCGATCGCCGCGAGTTGCAACTCCATTGGATGGACCGCTACTTGAAGGGCATCGACAACGGCGTGGATGTACAAGCGCCGCTCGACATCTTCGTTATCGGAGACAACACGTGGCGGAAAGAACGTGAGTGGCCGTTGGCACGGACAGTATGGACCACCTTCTACCTGCGCCAGAATGGCAAGCTCGAGACCACGGCGCCCGGCAGTGAAACGGCGGACGAGTACACCTACGATCCCGGCAATCCCACTCCGTTTCTCGTGGACGCGCGCGAACTCGAGTTGAGCCTGAACGAAGACTATCGAACAGTGGACAGCGAGCGGAAAGATCTCGTGGTCTACACGACGACGCCGCTCGACAAGGACATCGAGATCACTGGACCAATGACCGCGACGCTCTGGGCGGCCACTGAGGGAAAGGACACGGACTGGAATATCATGGTCCAACACGTCTATCCGGATGGGCGGGCTGAGCGTATCCAGGACGGAGTGATGAGGGCGCGCTTCCGCGACGGTTTCGATCGCCCGTCGCTCCTCAAGCCCGGCAAGGCTTACAAGTACGACATCGATCTGTGGTTCACGTCCCGGGTGATCCCCGCGGGCCACCGTCTACGCGTGGTCGTTGCCTCCGCCGCGTTTCCGAAATATGATCGCAATCTCAATACCGGCGGAGACAACGAACGGGACACACGCTACGTCGTGGTCCATCAGCGGATTCTGCATGACAAAGCACATCCGTCGTTCGTGCGGCTGCCGATCATTCCGCGTTGAATCGGAGCAGACTCGCACCGAGCGAAGCTAGTTAACAGCAATCTCAACCAACTTTTTAATCCTCGCATCAAGTGTTTTAGCGAACGCCTTTTCACCATCGCTGCTCCTCCGAGTTGCACGCCAGCGTCCTTGTCACCCATGGCCGACGTGATCCGCTCGATCTTCCCGACAAAGACTGCATCGGCCTCGGAAAAGAGTGTGCAGGACGCGGATTATCTTCATGGCTTCCAGCGATGTAAATAGAATTCGTTCTGGTGGTCCTTCACATTCACGATCCTCACGCTTCGCGGTATCATCCCTGCTTCCGAGGTCGAACATCCATCATGAGAAGACAGCCGGTCACACGAAGACAGTTTTTGGGAAGCGGTATTGCCGCGGCGGGAGCGATGTCGATTGCCGCTGCGTTACCCGCAAACGCACGAGAGTGGGAAGAGCATGCCGCACGCTTTGATCGATCGATCAGCGATTCGTTGCCGGCGGGTCCACTGCGACCGGACGACGAGACTGCGTGGAAGGCGGTCGCGAAAAACTATTCGGTCACAAACAAAATAACCAATCTTGAAAACGGCTACTGGGGAATCATGGCTAATCCGGTGCTCGCTGAATACAAGCAGCTCACGGAGTTCATAAATAAGGAGAATACGACTTTCGCCAGACCCCGGTGGTCCGAAACGTATCGCGGTGTGAGAGACACGGTGGCGGGGTTGCTGAATGTTAGCCCAGACGAAATTGCGTTAACCCGCGGTGCGACCGAGGCGCTGCAGGCACTGATTGGCGGCTATAACAAACTCAAGCCGGGTGACACAGTTCTTTACGCGGACCTGGATTACTCGGAGATGAAGAACGCGATGCGTTGGCTCGAAATTCGCCGAGGCGTCAAGGCGGTAAAGCTGACGTTTCCTGAACCGACGATTGATCGGCCGCTTCAGGAAACAGACATCCTTGGTTTTTACGAAAAAGCTTTATTCGCCAATCCCGGAACAAAGCTGCTGCTCTTGACGCACCTCAACAACTGGACTGGATTGATCATTCCGGTGGCCAGGATTGCGAAGATGGCAAGGGATCGCGGCGCTGACGTGATACTCGACGCGGCCCACTCAGTGGGCCAGGTAGAACTCAACCTAAACGGACTTGGCTGCGATTTCATCGGCGTCAATCTGCACAAATGGGTGGGCGCACCAATCGGTTGCGGCGTCATCTATATCAAGAAGGATCGGATCGATGCGATCGATCCATACATGGGAAAGCCGAGCGATACTGCGGACATTGACGGGCGCATCGATACTGGAACACTAAATTTTGCGGCGCACATGACCATCCCGGCCGCGATCGCTTTTCACAACAAGATCGGAACCGCAGCGAAAGAGGCGCGGCTTCGATACCTCAGAAACCTTTGGGTCGCACCTGCCCGAAAAATGAAAGGACTCACCGTTCTCACGCCGGATGACCCGTGGATGGTCGCGGCGCTAACGTCATTCCGTCTTGATGGCGTTACTTCAACCAGCGGGAACGACTCGGTCGTCAGGCAACTGGCCGAACGATACGGCGTGCTGACGGTGCGGCGAACGGGACCAGCCGCCGGCGATTGCATTCGCGTGACCCCGTCTGTTTATACCTCGGCGGACGACGTCCTGAAGCTCGTAAACGCACTGCGTTCGATCACTGCGTTGAGGTGATATAACCGCGAACTATAACGCCACTCCGATTATGAAGACTCTACTTTCGCTCGCTCTGCTCCTCGCGTCATCACTGCCCCTCGTTGCTCAGGAACGTACGCGGCGATCAACTGGGCCGGTCCCATTTCATGTTGAAGAAAAGACCATTGCTCAAATTCATGCCGCGCTGCGTGCTCGACAGGTGACGTGCCGAGGACTCGTGGAAGCGTATTTGGCGCGCATTAACGCCTACGATCAGAAAGGCCCGTCGCTCAATGCGGTGGTACTGCTGAATCCCGAAGCCCTCCAGACCGCGGATGAACTCGACACGCGCATGAAGTCGGGGACGGCCATGCGTCCTTTGGAGTGCATCCCCGTCGTCGTCAAGGACAACTACGAAACAAAGGCTCTGCGAACGACTGCCGGTTCTCAGTCGCTTGCCAGGTTTATTCCCACACGCGACGCTTTCGTGGTGCGGAAGATCAGGGAGGCCGGCGCGATCATCCTGTTCAAATCGAACATGGCAGAGTTTGCGTTCACGCCACTTGAAACCGTGAGCTCGATTCAGCCTGGATACACATTCAATCCGTATGCGCTCAATCACACGACCGCAGGCTCCAGCGGAGGCACAGCGGCGGCCGTCGCGGCGAACTTTGGCGCCGTCGGGTTGGGAACCGACACCGGAAACTCGATCCGTGGCCCCTCGTCGCACCAGAGCCTCGTCGGCATTCGCTCCACGATGGGATTAGTCAGTCGCACCGGCGTGGTGCCGCTCAATTTTCTGGCAGACATCGCCGGGCCGATGACGCGCACAGTCGAAGATGCCGCAGTCATGCTCCAGGTGATTGCCGGCCCCGACGCGGCCGACAGCATCACGCTCACGAGCGAAGGACACATTCCGCCGAGCTATCTTGCGTTTCTGAAAAAGGATGGCCTCAAAGGCGTGCGCCTCGGCGTGTTGCACGCTGCGTACGATCGGTCCACCGCAGATCCCGAAGTAATTGAAGTCTTCAAGAATGCGCTGAGAGAATTGAAAGCCGCGGGCGCAGAGATTGTGGACCCGGCGGACGTGGCCGGATTGCCGGAGCGACCACAGAACCCTTTGCCGTGTCGCGGTTTTAAATATGATCTGGAGCATTACCTCGCGGAGGCCGGTGCGCCGATCAAAACGCTCGACGAGATCATCAAAGGCGGAATGTTTCATCCGACGATTCGCCAGCGACTCGAGCGTGCGCAAACGAATGACTCCGCCGGCGACGACAGCCCGGGGTGTCAGGCCAACCGCGAATATCGCAAGAAGTTTGGTGAGGCGGTGCTGGCAACGATGACGACGCTGAAGCTCGATGCTTTTGTGTATCCCACCTGGAGCAATCCACCGGCGATCATTGGTGATGTGCGCCAGAACCTGGCCGGAGACAACAGTCAGATCTATTCACCGACGACGGGTTTTCCGGCGATCACCGTGCCGATGGGTTTCACACGCGGCGGCACGCTGCCCGCGGGCCTGACGATCTTGGGTCGTCCCTGGGAAGAAGGCCACCTGTTTGCGTTCGCGTATGCGTACGAACAAGCAACGCACCATCGGAAGCCTCCGCCAACTACGCCGCCACTGAAGTAACTCCTGCTTTGAAAATGATGGGCCTGTAAAAGTTGACAGTATTGTCATCAAAATCGAGCCTGTACATTACCTTCGCTCTCATCTGGTTACAGTGGTTCGAAAGGACAAAGAAATGCTCAGATCCGTCAAATACTTTTTGGCACTAGGCTTAATTGCCGTTACGGGAACGCTGGCGTTCGCTCAGGACAAGCTGAAGAATGAAGTCGAAATACGCGCAACGCTTTCGGTCCCTTCGGGTGAAGCCAACTTTTCGGGCACGGGTGCGGCCGGTTCAACGATAGATTTCAACCGCGATTTTGATTTCAAAAACGAATGGGGATTTGAAATCAAATACGCATATCGCAGCGAAGATGGGAAACATAAATTCGTCTTCGACTATGCCAACACTGATTGGGATCGGACACGTGTAATCACCCGCAGTTTTACGTTTCGAGGCGAGACTTACGTCGTCGGCGCGGCCACTGAAGCCAATCTGCGACAGTCTGTCTGGCGTGGCATGTATTCATATCGCTGGGGCAACGATAAGGTGCGGATTGGGCCAATGGTGGATATGGGAGTGATTCCCACGCGACTCGATCTCACCGGCACAACCCTGAGTGGTACCGGCCGAAAGACTGAAGGTTCAATCACAAAATTCGCAGCTACCATTGGGTATGATGTGGACTATGATCCGACCTCCAAATTAAACTTCTTCAACAACCTCGGCTGGATCGCTTTCCACCATGATCGCCTGTTTCACGTCGAAGGAGGGGTAAAGTATTTCCCTGCACATAACTTCGGCGCCGTTGCCGGTTATAAATTTCAACGCTATCGTTGGGTCGACGACGAGAATTTTCTAAGAGTCACTTCGCATGGGCCATTTGTCGGAGGCGTAATCCGGTTCTGAGCCCGGGTGATGTCTAACAATGCTGCTTGCCCGTGATCTTTTTGGAAGCTCTCCGACTGCGTCGGTGGGCTTCCACTCCTCCTCAGGCCTGTCATTTCTGACAGGCTCAGCTTCAACGCCCGCCCGCTAAAATAAACTCGGAAAAAACCTGATCTCCAAAACCGAGTGGGGAGAGATCTATGGTTGCCAGCAGGTCCGCAGGCAACGACCTCCTGGGACACTAACTCGGCGCAGCACCGAACACTCACTTAAGGCATCCCTTGCATGAAACACAAATAGGAGGGGGTGTCAGAGTAGCTGGTCGAGGGGCTCCATTCTTTCCTGACCTCGCAGAGCGTTGATCGCTGCAGCGAACGCCGTAAGGACCAACCTCGGCCGTCAGTAACAGACTTGGCCACTGAAAAACTAAGGAGAGTAACAATGACTAATTTGATTCGCGCGCTAACGCTCATGCTGGTTCTTGTTGTCTTCGGTTCCGGCGCTGCGTTCACGCAAAACAAGAAAGCTAAAAACGTTTCCACTACCGACGAGCAGGTGTCGTTCACTGCCACCGGCACGGGAGTGATCACAGGTGTGACGCACCTGCCCGGTGGACTGACGCAGTTGAACGTCAACACGTCGGGCTCCGCAACACATCTGGGGAACTTCACTGGTCCATTGACGCGCATCCAGGATAATCAAGCGAACTTTGGCAGCACCGCGGTCATCATCGGAGCCAACGGGAAAGACAGCATATTCTTTTCCGTCAGCGGCCGCTTTGATAGTACGAAAGACAAGTGCGTGCTCACTTCCACGGGCGTTTACACCGTGACCGGCGGCGCCGGTGCCTTCGCCAACGCGACGGGAAGCGGGACCATCGACACAGAGACCAACGTGTGCACTGGTACTGCCACAGGGACATATACGGGGACGATCTCTAAGCCGAACACGAACTAAGACCAACTCACAGCTCTTCCCGCAAGATGAATGCGGATTCCGCAGATCGAATCGGCATAAAATCCGTGTTCATCTGTGGCTCAACCCACAGAAAGGAAAGAATTACTATGACATTACTTACTCATAAACTCTCAACCTTAATGCTGTTTCTCGTTGTCTTCGGAGTGAGCACGGCGCTCGGTCAAAGTAATGACGATCAGGTGCCGTTCACCGTCACCGGTTCGGGAGTGGTCACGAGCGTGACCAAGTTGCCCGGCGGGCTGCTCCAAATTAACTTCAACGGTTCGGGTAACGCGACTCATCTGGGTGACTACACGGGATCGGCGACGCGAATCCAGGATAATCAGGGAAACTTCGGTACCACCGCAGTCCTAATCAGCGCCAACGGGAAAGACAGCGTGTTTCTTTCGGTCAGTGGGCGGGTTGAGATCTCGAAGGACAAGTGTATGAACACTTCGACTGGTACTTTCACGGTGACCGGCGGTACTGGGGCGTTTGCCAACGCCACCGGGGGCGGGATATTTGAAGCGCAACTCGACTTATGCACAGGCGCCAACAGTGGCGGATATACGGGGACGATCTCCAATCCGAACTCGAACTAGAGAAAGCTTTGCCGCGGATGAACGCGGATCATTCCCCGACCATCTGCGTTTATCCGCGGCTGCTTTCTCGCAAAGCTTCCGGGATTTAGTCTCACTGCCTCATTCTCACCGGCGTGCTGAATACTGCGTTAGTGACTTTGCGAAGGCGCGCACTTCGATCGGGGGTCTAGCATTGCTCGCGGCCAAAACAGTCTGCGCGGTCACTTTTTGGCGCAGCCGAATGAGATCGCTCAGAGACTCGAGATAGGTTGAGTAAGGAGGCGCCAGGTAGCCCAGGCTACTTTTGAGTGCGGACGGATGATAGTCGAATAGTTCGCGAAATGTGCCGCGAATGAACCGTTGACTGCGAAAACGATCAAGGATTCCGCCACGCATCCGGTTCGCTTCCGTGTCGAAGAAGCTTTCTTCGTAACCGCAGGCCATGCTTGCGCCCGCCGGCTCGAGAATCTTGCTCAGGGCCAGATTTGTCAGTGAAGGAAAGGTTGAGATCATGCGCGCAGGCGGATTAAAGATCTTGAAACGGCCTTGAGCACGCAGCTTGCTGATGGTTGAGAAGCCAACACCGTCAATGCAAATTATGAGGTGCCGAACTGCCGGCGTGGCGACAACTTGGGATACAATTTGAAGGACCATCAGGGTTCAGGTAAGCAAAAACGCAAGCGCACTAAAGTTCAACCTCTAAACTACGGAAAGATCGATTTCGTTTGCTGGACCAATCTAGTTCGCGAAGCAAGCAACCAAATCTATACACTTCCGTCAAGCGTGATGCCAGTCGCGCCTTGGGCCAAACGTCTTTGCTTTCGCGATCGTGGCATAACGAAAAACCTGACAACAGTCAGCATGTTATTGCGCCGGGAGTCTGCCTTTCACAACCAATCCTATGGAACCACTAGAACAAATTCTTCAAGAGATCACTGCTTTTGAAACTCAGTTCAGTCGTCGTACTTTTATCGGGGCCGCGTTACTAATAGCGTTTGCCTCAGATGTGTCATTGGGCAAGGACGACGAACAGTTCATCGATGCCGTCGCCGCCACTCTCGTTCCCGCTCTGGCTCTCGAAAGTACTGGTATTAAGGTGGGCCAAAACGTCGAACATCTGCTACAGAGTGGCAGCATGGATCATCGTCGAAAGGTGACTCGCTTCATTGCCTGGTCGCAGCGAGCCTCGATCTTGTACGGAGGAGAGAAAGTTGCACTCAATGCGCGAGGGTCACGATTCATGCTGGTACGGAAGATGGGCCGCACGCTTTCGTCTTTGTGCCTGGTCGCGTTCTGGGCAGACGAACGGGCTCTAAAACTGATTGAGGAGGCGAAGGCACGCGCATGATCAGAAAGCTGACTGGCGAACTCAGAAGCCACATAGTTTCAGCTCGTGACCTGGAGTCATCCGAAACTCACCGGCACGTATTTACGACAGTCTATGATGCATGCGTGATCGGCTCTGGACCAGGCGGCGCAGTCGCTGCGGCGACACTGGCCCAGGCGGGTCTCAAAGTTCTGTTGGTCGAGAAGGGGCCGTTCGTTCCGCAGGAGCAAATCAACTTTCGGGTACTCGATATGTCGAATAAGTTCGGCCACGTCGAAACAACCACCGGTTATCGCACGGTGCTTTATCAGGGGAGCGCGCTCGGCGGCAGCAGCATGATTTTTGGCGCCGTGGCAATGAAACCGAAACAATTTGTTTTTGACGAGTGGCGAGAGAAGAGCGGCGTAAACGAAATCAACAATGAAACGCTGGAACCTCACTATCAACATATCGCTGAGGTGATGTCGGTTACACAGCAGACAGTCGAGCTTGAGAATCGACCAAATGCTGTCGTGCGGGAAATGGCTCGCGCGCTCGACAAGCCGGCCGATCTCGTCTTGGTTAATCGGTATACCAGCGGCTGCGCTGGAGTTGGTCTTTGCAATTTTGGCTGCGGGGTTGATTTGAAAGGAAATATGAGCAACAGCTTTCTGCCGCTGGCTCTCGCGACCGGGAATCTGACGGTTTTGACTGATTGCGAGGCAATTGCCGTTGTTGGCGAGGAAGGTCATGCAGGTTGGACCGCTGTTGGCGTGGCTGTGTCGCCTCGAGACTCTGTCAAACGAAGCGCGCAACAGTTCACGGTAATTAAAGCCCGCCGCGTCATTGTTGCGGCGGGCGCGTTCTTTTCTTCCGGCCTACTTCTGCGTAGTCCGAAGTTTCCTAACCGTCAGGCGATCGGGAAAAAGGTTTACCTGCAGCCTCACGCGCAAGTGTTTGCTCTATTTGACGAACCAATGACAATGCGCGGCGTAACCGAGGATGGCCAGTATGTTCCTTACAACGGCGTTCCGGCGATCTACAACTTTCTCGGGTATTTAAAGGAGCATCACTTCTGGTGGCTGGCGAGCATTCTTTATCCAGCGAGCCTGGCGTCGTTTATCTCGCATCTTCCGCCGCCAGAGCACTTCGAAATCATGCGCCAGTTTCACCGCACGATGAGTCTCACAGTAACCGTGAAAGATGATCCGGCAAAATCGCGCATCGTGCTGAAGGAGGGGCGGGCGCAACTCGACTTTGAAGAGAGCAAACATGACATTGAATCGTTTCGCCGGTGTTTCTTACTGGCCGCTAAAGGATTTTTGGCAGTCGGAGCGCGGCGCGTTTTTCTACCGTTGTTGCGACCGCCTGTGATTGAAAAAGTATCCGACCTCCAGAAAATCGAGAATCTAAAATTCACCTACAATGATCTGATCTTGTATTCGGACCACACCAGCGGCGGCAACCAATTTGGCGCCGATACACAGCGGGGAGTGACAGACTCGTCGGGACTTATATTTGGAACGACGAATGTTTACGTGGCGGATTCGAGCTTGTTTCCCACGGCGCCGGGAGTGAATCCGTCCTGGACGATCATGGCCCTCGCACGTCACGTAGCTACAGGAATGTTGACACACGGATGAACCAAGACCGGACTGAGCGAACATCGCCGATATTTGGTTTCTAGAATAGTGGTATTACTGAACTTCCCTTTATTTTCCTAACTTACGCCGTCAGTGCCGAGGGTCGGAAAGTAAGAAAAGCCGATCGCGATCTCATTTCAACGGCAGATGCTTCTCGCGAGCCTTTTGGGCGTCTTCGATAGTCCGGAACTTGAACACACCGCGTGGATAGTGTTTGGGTGCAATGGCCCACCAACGGGCACAGTGTCGCAGGAACCTTTCGAAATCTGATCCTCGTGACTCGGGAAGAGGCGCTTTGTTCATCTCTTCGATCGAGCGGAACTTCTGTACCGGCATATCAACCCTCATCTTTTAGGCTGAAGCGTTCACGCAGCGCTGCTGCGTCGACGTGGTCCTGTGAGCGAACCGTTCCTTTCTTCATCCGGTAGAGCGCCGTTGGCGTCGCAACCCGGATTTGTGTGCCGTCCACGTCCTTGACCTCAGCGTCGATTGTTTCAAAGCTCGCTGCCTCACTAAGCCGTGTCAGCACATCGAAATATAGATCCCCGGTCGGCGGAACGTAACGCACGGCTGGATATTCGCCGAGCAAATCGGCCGATGAAATCTCATTGATGTTTGGGTCACCTTCATACGCCACACGTAATGCCGAACGTAGCTTCTCGATATTTTCCGGGGTCGCGCGGATGAACAGATCAAGATCTTCGGTGGCTCTTACGAGGCCGTGAAATCCCATAGCTGCCGCGCCGATGAGCACATATTCGAGTCCGGCAGACTCGAATGCTCGGAGCACGCGCATGACTTCTTCTCGATCCATGCAGGTAGCATAACGTCTTACGCGACAATACGTCACGTCTATCGAATATGCAGGTACCAGATGGTAGTTTGATACAGGGGTTCAGGCCGCCAACTTGCTTCTTCGCATCACTCGCGCCCGGACGAAACATTCAAGACCAACACCTGGTTGTTCCCAAACCTCAAAACTCTGCGCTTTTTACTGAGGAATTATGAGACTCTAGGTGCCGAAGGGGCGACTCTAAACTGATGGTGTTTGATATCGCCCATCATCTTCAGCACACGAAATTGATCAGGAGCAACGCAGCAAACCTAATTCACTAACGGAACCACCGCAACTTTTGTAGAAAGCGGTACACCGTGCGCAGCGGTTTCGCCACTGAATTGAAAGTCCACCAGCTCTATGATTCCTGGAGCAGTTTCACGGGATCGCCAGACAAAGTTGTTCGCCTTGGCGCGTTCGACGTGAATGCAATGGAATGAAGTGACCAGTTTGTCCGGCACTTCGGCCACACCCTCATAGATGAACGTGCATGCGTCACCGCGATTCATTGCTGCATCGTCGTGCACAAATAAATATTTACCCTTAAGAACAATGCCCTGAACCGTGACGGGAGTAAGAAACTCCGTCACTGCCCTGCGTTTTTGACCATCAGTTGCAGCCGTACTTGTCCATGACACACTGCCGAAGATCAGAGTACAAAATATTACCGAAACGAACACTAAGGTTTTCATACCTCTCTCCTCTCTGGGCCAACTCCGATGCCGGCCCTTACAAATGGTTAATCGGAAGCAACGTCCGTTCCGGCGGATGATTTTAGATTTTATTGGAGATTAAGCGTCACTTGGGCGGCGCTATTGTGGAAAGTTCCGACTTAGTGTGTGAAAAACCGCTGCTCACTTCCGGTTAGACAAGAACTCGCGCGTTTTTTTCGTCAGAGTGCCTGGCAGGGTGGCAAGCAAGCCGGCGCAGTCTGCGGAATCAATAAGTCGACGTTCCCTGGGGAAATCACGAAAAATTTTATGTGAAGAACTTTGAGATTCTGTTCCCTTCACAGTGATGCAATTCTGACTAGCGATAAGCCTCGCCCACAACTCTGCAAAAATTTTCCCGATATGTTCGTGTCGTTTTCGCCACCCTCTAATGAGTGCGACGAATCTTCAGTCCGTGAATAGGAGTTTCGATGCTGCGACCAACGCTGGCAGGAATCATCATCTTTTTGCTGGGAGCAAGCTTTATCTTTTCAGAGAGAGTCTTCGCCCACAGATGGGAGGAATGCGTGCCTTCACAGGTTCTAAGTATGTAACGTTGGACTGGCGTACACCACGCGCATCTGTAGATTTCGAGTTGTACTACGCATTGCCGCGAAGTGATGGGCCAAGATGAGTGGGTGGCGTCTCCCACCAACAAGTTTGCATTTGAGTGCTGGGTTTCAGCCATCTTGCCGGCGAAAATTATTGGGAGGATAGAGTTATGACTTTTTATAGCGAAAGCGGAAACTCCGCTCGGTTTTATGCGGTGAGTTTTGTCATAGCAGCGATCATGTTCTCTGCTTCGATCAGGCCTGCGTTCGGGCAACAAAGGTCAACGGATCGGGACAACCCTACACCGCTTACGGCGAATGTTATTACCGACGATCTCGATGGAACAGACACCGCATACTTCTATAAATTCACCGCTGGTCCGGGGAAATTGACCGTGACAATTGAAGTCAAAGCTTCTGGTACCAATGCCGGTGCGATGCTTGACCTGTTCGACGCCAAGTCAAGGCCAATTCTATCGAACGTTCTGGTGCAGAGTGTTGACGGCGGCAGTGAGCGGATAGTCAATACCGTACAGGTCAGCGGAAAACGGGATATTTTGATGAGGATCAAAGGACTCAAGTACGGCGACAGCGGCGGCACAGGCACTTATAAAGTCACGCTCGATGGTCCCGTTAGCCTCAATCAAGCCCCTGCTCCCGAAGGTGGTGGCGCTGCTGCTCCTGCTGGGGGTGCCGCTCCGGCTAATGGTGGTGGCGGAGCAGTTGCACCAGCCGGATCGAATCTTTTGTCAGGTCAGTTAGACCCGGCTGATGAAAGAGTGCTTTTTCATATCGTGAATGTTAACGGCCCCGGACAAGTAACTTTCACCTTCAGTGTTAAAGCGACAGACGCAAAGGCGGGAGCAAAAATTGGTGTGTTGTATCAGAAAGGAACCCTGGTTCTTCCGGGACTCGAGGTGCAAGGCGGCGAAAGCATTTCGAAGCCCGTAACCTTCGACAAAGCTCAGACCATTACTATCGTGGTCCAAGTCATGAAATTTCCTGACAACGGCGGCGGTCACGGTACATATTCAATTCAACTGAGCGGCCCAGTCACAGTAGTCCGGTGAGTGTGGTTGTCATCCGTTCATCGGGTCTCTGCTTCCTGAGTCATGCTCTTTAAGTATTTCGTTTTGCTTCGCTGAGCAATTTGACCATCGCCGGATCGCGATGATCGAAGAAGAGACTCGTACCGGTGTCGAGTTGCCTGATCGCAGCCATCTCTTCCTGTGTCAACTCAAAATTGAATATGTCGAAGTTCTCCGCCATTCGATCCTTTCGAACCGATTTGGGAATGACGATGATGTTCCGCTGCGTCAACCATCTGAGGATGACCTGGGCGACCGTCTTGCCGTGCTTCTCCGCGATTGAAACGAGCACTTCGTTGTGAAAGATATTGTTCTTTCCTTCCGCGAATGGTCCCCAAGACTCGATCTGAATGTTGTTTTCCGTGAGGAACTTCTTGGTGTCCGCCTGTTGGTGGAACGGATGCGTCTCGATCTGGTCTACAGCGGGCAGCACTTCGTTATGGACCATAAAGTCCATTACACGGTCGGGATGAAAGTTGCTTACACCGATGGCTTTGATCCTGCCCTCGCGATAAAGCTCCTCCATTGCGCGCCACGAACCAAAGACATCGCCATACGGTTGGTGAATGAGATAGAGGTCGAGATAATCGAGCTGCAGACGCTTCATCGAGCGGTCGAACGCTCTTTTTGTCTTCTCGTAACCGGTGTCTGCGATCCAGAGCTTTGTCGTCACGAAAAGCTCATTGCGCGGCACGTCGCTCGATTTGATTGCGTTCCCGACGGACTCCTCGTTTCCGTAAGAGGCCGCCGTATCGATGAGGCGATAACCTTCATCGATCGCATCCCGAACGCTCCGCTCACACTCCGCCAAGTCGTCGATCTGGAAAACCCCAAAACCGAGAATTGGCATCTCCACGCCGTTATTCAATACAATCTTTTGCATATCTCTCTTTTAGCGAACAGCTCTTCTCGCGTCCTATCGTTCTGGTTTGATTTTGATGTCGGTTGCCGAACCCACGATAAGACGATACTCGCGAATCATTGGACGATCCTGCAAAACCGGCTACATTGACGTCCCGAGTTGCACACGGAAGGGCTAACATGGATGTATGAACAATAGGGAAACTTCGCGAGACGCACAGAGGATCAAGATCAACAGAGAAGAACTCATTGAGCGGATCGGCCGAACTGTGTCCGAAGATGGCGCGAAGGAGGTGTTCCCGGGTTTTTTCCTCGCCCGTTCGTCGCAGCCCTCCGAATCATTGCATACCGTTTACCAGCCGGCGTTTTGCCTCGTTGCGCAGGGCAGGAAGAGGGCGTTGCTAGGTGAGGAGGTATTCAGATATGACCCGGGGCATTACTTGTTATTCACGGTCGACCTGCCTCTCATTTTCCAGGTCGAGAAAGCGACGCGGGACGAACCCTATCTTGGCTTACGCCTCGATCTTGATCCCTCGCTGGTTGCCGCGGTCCTGCTGGAAGCGGACACCAAGATCAAGAAAGGGGATGCAAGCGCGAAGGCGATGGCCGTGCATTCGGTAGACGCGAATATTCTCGATGCCGTCGTGAGACTGGTTCGACTCACGGACGAGCCCGGAAGCAGTAACGTTCTGGTACCGCTCATCGTGAAGGAGATCATCTACCGACTCCTCGTCGGAGGCCAAGGCGCGCGACTCGGTCATCTCTTACCGTTCGGAGACACCCAACGCATCTCGCGGGCGATTGGGCACCTGCGCGAGCATTTCGATCAGCCGCTAAAGATCGATGATTTCGCCCGCGAACTCGGGATGAGCGTGTCGGGTTTTCATCATCACTTCAAGTCGGTTACAGCAATGAGCCCTTTGCAGTTTCAGAAACAAATACGACTACAGGAAGCACGCCGTTTAATGCTTGGCGAAGATCTGGACGCGGCAAGTGCGGGGTTTCGCGTGGGCTATGAGGATCCATCATACTTCAGCCGCGACTACAAGAAGCTCTTCGGCTCGCCGCCTCAGCGCGATATCGTAAGCCTACGGAGCCGGCTCGACGGTTAAGAAACATTGCCCCCGGCAAACCTGACGTGAACCGGGGACGGTTAGCCGGAAACATTAATTCTGCCCGCCAGATTGGCGACCACGAGCGCCAACTCCGCCGGTTCGACCGGCTTGGCAAGGTGTACCTGATAACCTGCGGCTAGAGCACGCACTCGATCACTCGCTTTGGCATACGCCGTCAGCGCGAGTGCGGGAATCGACTGTTCACCTCGCTCTTCTTCCGTCTCTCTCACCCATTTGATCAATTCATAGCCGTCCTTGTCGGGCATTCCGATATCACTCACGAGCACGTCCGGTCTCCGCCGTTCAATCTCCAGCATAGCTTCGGCGACAGAGGCGACAGTGATAACTTCGGCCTCGCACTCGGAGAGGACCGCACTGAGCATTTCAAGCGTATCCCAATCATCATCAATGACGAGCACACGCAGTCCGTCAAGTTTCGGCGGGCATTCTATCTGCAGACGTGTGTCGACTATCGTTTCTACGTGCACCGGAGGTGTGGCACGACCTGCGGTCAAAGCTTGTTCTCCAATCAGCGGGAGAGAAACAATGAAACTGGATCCAGATCCGAGCCCATCGCTGTGCGCCTTAACCTCGCCGCCGTGCAACTCGACCAGATGGCGCACGATGGCGAGCCCCAGACCTAACCCACCGTGCTTCTTGGTCGTTTTGCCATCGGCCTGTCGGAAGCGGTCAAAGACGTAAGGAAGAAACTCCGGCTCGATGCCAAGCCCCGTGTCGCGCACGGAGATTTCAATTTGCGCATCTACGCGCCGGAGCGCGACCATCACGCACCCATCTTTCGGCGTGAACTTCACAGCGTTCGAGAGTAAGTTCCAGATGACCTGCTGCAAACGGTTCGCGTCACCCGGCACTGAGTCGGCCAGCGAGTCAATGCTCACTTCTATGGCGATGTTTTTGGCGTGTGCTGCCGGGCTCACCGTATTCACAGCATCACTTATGACAGAGGCTATCTGGAGTGGCTGTATATCGAGTAAGAGCTTGCCTGAGAGGATGCGCGAGATGTCCAGCAGATCTTCGATTAACTTCGTTTGCACGTTGGCGTTGCGCTCGATAGTGGCTAACGCTAAGGAGGCAGTCTCCGAATCCAGTTTGCCCGAGCGCAGCATCCGTGCCCAGCCGACGATTGCTGTAAGCGGCGTTCGCAACTCGTGCGAAGCAGTGGCGAGGAACTCGTCCTTCAGCCGGTTGGCCTCTTCGGCTGCGGCGCGCAAACGCTGTTCGCTGTCGAGCAGGCGAGTGCGCTCTGCCTCGGCCCGCTTGCGCTCAGTGATGTCCTGCGCGACGGATACGCCGCCGATAAGCGCGCCTTCCTCATCTTTGAGCGGCACTGCCACGGCGCTCATAATCCCGGTTGTGCCGTCGAAGCGGCGGACGGCGAATTCCCGCTCAGCCTGTGGCTCTCCGGTTTTTAGAGTCCTGTAAATAGGCCAGTCTTCCACGTCGAAGCGTTTATTCGTGCCCAATTCCCAGGCTTGATAATTCTCACAGTGGTGGAGGCTTTCAACGTTTCTATTGCCTCTCCAGATATCATTCAACGCCTGATTGAGCATCAACGCGGCGCCCCCTTTATCGGTGACCATCACTCCGACGGGCAGACTGGCAAGAATGGTCTGAAGCTGCCTCTGTTCTCGCTTGATCGTATTGAGCGCCGTGCGCAACTGCTGTTCCGATTCGCGCAATTTTTCTTCAACCTGCTTGCGCTCATGGATGTCCGCCGCGATGCCAAGCATTCGCAACGGCTTTCCGTCTGCGTCATACTCGGCCCGCCCGCGATTTCCAACCCAGCGAACTGTGCCATCGCCGCGAATGATTCGAAATTCAGCCTCATACGGCAAGTGGCTTTCAATCGCGCCATTGACTGTCGCAAGAACATGTTCTGCATCCTCCGGGTGCAGTGTTCGCGCAAAGGCTTCGAGCGTGCCGTCAAAGCTATCGAGGCCGAAGATCGTGTAGTGTTCCGGCGACCAATGAACGGCATTCGTCCGCAAGTCCCAGGTCCATACGCCCATCGCCGCCGAAGTGAGCGCGAGCGCCAACCGCTTTTCATTTTCGCGCAGGGCCGCTTCGGCATTGATCCGCTCAAGTCGGAGCCAAATTTGCGCCGACAACTCTCGGAGCAGTTCAATCTCATCTTCACGCCATTGATGTGGCTGATCGTGCTGCGCACTTAACAGGAATTTCCAGCGACCGTCGCTACTGTACGGAGCGTTCGCGAGTGCGCAAACGCCCAAAGCATCGAGACGAGCGGCGCGCTCCTCAAGATGCGAATCTTTTCTGACATCGTTGATGACAAGCAACTGTCCGGATGCGAGTTGCTGTCGCTCCGCTTGCGTGTGAAATTCCTGCAAAGGATAAATGCCGGCCAGAGACGTCGCACCTGCCGCGTGATGATCATAAATAACGTAGGCTTCGTTCGCGTCCTCGCCGATTTCGACGAAGAGGCAGTGTGACAGATTTAGATATTGGGCGATGCGCGCTCCCGCCACGCTCAGCATCTCGGCGGCGGATAAAAGACTACCAAGCGCCCTTTGCAAATCAGCAAGAAAGGTGAGATTCAGCTCACGCCGCCTGCGCCCCGTAATGTCGGATACAGTACCGAGGAATTGAAGCGGCTGACCATCGGCGTCATATTTGGCATGCCCTTGATTTCTGATCCAACGCTCTTCGCCGTCGGGGCGAATAATACGAAACTCGATTTCGTATAAGCTGCGCATTTCAACAGTGAGATTGAACTCTGCCCGCACACGCTCTACGTCTTCAGGATGAACGACGCTAAAAAAAGCGTCGGCTGTTGGCTCGAGATTGTCGGTTCCGAAAATCTCGTCATGCTCCGCCGAACGATAGACGCGCTGCGTGGCAAAGTCGTAAACCCAGATGCCGAGTCGGGATGCCCCTAAGACCAGACGTATTCGCTCTTCGGAGTCGCGCAATTTTTTTTCAAATTGCAGGCGCTCGGTAAGATCGTAGAAATAACAGACCACACCATATCGCCCGTCCGGCAGTGTGATGCGCTCGATCTTCCAATCGTAGGACTCCACATCTTCGATGTCGCCGCGCTGTTCGGTTGTGTTTGAAGAGCGATACGGCTCTCCGGTTAAGAAGGTGTGCCGGAAGCGCTCAATCACTTTCGTGGCGAAGGGCTCTTTCCAAAGCGTTCGCAAAATCTCTGCGAAGTCGCGCCCAATGGGCGACTCCACATTGTTGAAAACTTTTTTCGATCCTTTGCTGATCTGCACCAGCCGGAAGTCGGCGTCCACGATGTAGATGCCGAAAGGCGTGTTCTGGATGAGGTTGTAAAAGGTTTCGTGATTGCGGCGCAGTTGCTCGTCAGTGTGCTTGCGCGCTGAGATGTCGCGGAAGACACGTACTGCGCCGAGTATCGCCCCGGTCTGGTCGTGGATGGGCGCGACGCTGTCGTCAATCGGCACTTCGCGTCCGTCCTTTGCAAGCAGGGTGTGATTCGCCGGACCGAGGATCACGCCTTCGCGCAGCGTCGGCTCGACAGAGCTTTCAACCGTTGAGCGAGTCTCTTCGTTGACGATGCGAAAGACTTCCGCGATGTGCTGACCTTCGGCGTCGGCCTGCGTCCAACCTGTCAGCTTCTGCGCGACCTCGTTCATGAAAGTGACGCACCCTGCAACGTCGGTAGCGATCACAGCGTCGCCGATACTTGCCAGTGTGCCCTGCAGCCACTTGCGCTGTTCATTGAGACTGCGGACCAGTTCTACCTTTTCAATCGCGTTCGAGACGGCGCGGCGAATATCTTCCGCAACGGCTTTGCCCTTCACGAGATAATCATGCGCGCCACATCGTAGCGCCTGGACCGCGATGGTCTCGTTGCCCGTGCCGGTGAGCATGACGACGGCCGTGTCCGGCGGAATTTTTCCTTCAGTCAAAACGGAGAGTACTTCCAATCCGTCCATATCGGGCAGGCGGTAATCGAGCAGAACGCAGTCGGGACGGACGGAAGCGTATGCGGCGATTCCCTCCGAGCCCAACTCCGCTTCGTGTATGAAATAAGCAAAGTCGGCATCCTGCTCTAAGTACCAGCGAAACACAGCGCGGTCTTCCGCGTTGTCGTCAATAACGAGAATGTGGCGTGTTTCCTTGCTCATGCTCCCCTATCCTTCTGTACTACGGCAGCGCAACAGTCAATCCTCGTCGCTATCCTCAATGACGAGAACTAAAGGCGACTCCTTGTGGGCCATTACTCCTGCTCCCGTTGCAGCGTGAAGTAGAAGGCCGAACCCGCACCCGGCGTTGACTCGACCCAGATCCGTCCGCCGTGCCGCTCGACGATCTTTTTTGTGATCGTCAACCCCGCGCCGACGCCCCCGCCGTATTGCTCACGTCCATGCAGCCGATTAAAAATGCGAAAAATATCGTTGTGATGCTTGGCGTCGATGCCTATCCCATTGTCGCGCACGTAGAAAATTGGCGCGGATGTGGCTGCCTCTGTCGCGGCGAGGTGCCCGATCTCGACCTTTCGCGCCCCCTTGTCGTTGTACTTCACGGCGTTGCCGATTAGATTTTCAAAGACCTCTCTGAGCATCACCGCGTCCGCATGCACGTTGGGCAGAGCGCCGTTGATGTGAACTTGCGCATTGCTTTCGTGCAAACGCAACTGCATCATCTCAAGTGTCTCGCTCACGAGATTGTTCAAATCAACCTCCGTACGCATAAGCTCCGCGCGCCCGACCCTCGAGTAATACAGAAGCGACTCGATGAGCGACTCCATGCGCTGCGTGAGGCGCATCAACGTTTGGAGTTTCTGTTGTCCGTCACCGTCAAACTGCTCGCCGTAACTCTCGATGAGCATTTGCGAATAGTTGTGGATGCCGCGCAGAGGCTCTTTCAAGTCGTGCGAAGTAATTAAGGCAAACGAATCCAGCTCGACGTTGCTGCGTTCAAGCTCCGCGTTGAGTTTCAACAACTCTTCCGCCTTGCGCCCCACGATCTCGAGAATCGAACGACGAAGAGCGCGCGCGGCGTCTACCTCACAGTCCTTCCAGGGCGCTGACTTGCCTTTAACCTCTTCGATCCAAAGCGCGAACGACTTGCGCGGAGTCAGCCGCTTGTCAAACTCGCCGACTTCGACCGGCTTCGTGGGGTCTCCCGCCCAATGAACCTCCTGCGCGATCTCCGGTCGAAACCAAAGCACGTATTGCGGCTTGAGTTTGGCAAGTCGAGCCGCTAACAAGCCCGCTGCGATTGATCGAAACTCATTGGCTGGGACGTAGTGTGCCGCGAGATTATTCGTAGCAAAAACTTCCTGATCCGAATGTTCCAACAGCCACGCAACGATTTGCCGAACGTCCGTTTCCGTCGGGGTCGCGCCAAGTAGCTCCACTTCGTCACCGATGCAAAATGCGACTCCCTGAGCGTCGAGCCAGTGTTCAAAGTCGGCCCCCGGTTTCAGGAGTGCGTTGAAGAAATCTTTATTCTCCGACATCGCTCTTACCAACTCTGCGTGTTTCGACGTAAGCCTTTTTATATACTCGTGATTCTCCAACGCCTCTTTCGATCCCACTTGCAGCGACAGCATATGCGCCAGAAACTCGCAGGCCATTCGCGCGGGATGGTTAACGTAACGCGGTGAGTAATGGTGGCACGCGACCAAGCCCCAGAGTTGATTGTTCTGAATAATCGAGATGGACATCGTTGCCCGCACGCCCATGTTTCGAAGGTACTCGGTGTGAATCGGCGACATGCTTCGCAACACTGCATAGCTCATGTCGAGCGGCGCGTTGGTCAGAGGATTGATGGAAGGAACGATCGGCACGGGTGCAGCATCATTATCGCTCTTCATGCGTAACCAGCTCTTAACGTAAAGCGCTCGCGCCTGTTTCGGGATATCCGAAGCGGGGTAATGCAGACCGAGGAAAGCTTCTAAGTCTGCGCGCTTGTCTTCAGCGACGACCTTGCCCGAGCCGTCTTCAAGAAACTTGTAAATCATCACGCGGTCGAAACCTGTGAATTGCCGCAGTTGAGCAGCGGCCATCCGGAGGAACTCGCTTAGCGAGGCCGTGGCTTGCAAATCCGCGAGGATAGACTTGAGTGAGGCGTAGATCTCCACGTGCCCTTCATCTCTATCACTGCTCGCGGGCTTTTCTTCCAGCTCCAACAAAAGCACTTCCTGAAAACGATGAATGATGGCCTCGAACTGCTTTCCGCTTTTTCCCGCACCAAGCAGCGGCAAATAGTAAGGCGTCGCTTCCAGATGCTTCGTCAAAACTTGTTTGTTGAGGAACGAGATGTCGCTGGGAGCCAGCAGCAACTCCCAGGTTTGGTTGAGAAGTTCGTTTGGCGGGATACCCAGGAGCGCGCCGGTATTGGTGCTGACCTGGAGAATTTTCATCTCCGGCTCCTGCAGGACAATGAGCGCGCCGTGCGGTTGTATCGAACCGGGGACGTGAATCGGTTCGCGGTCGCAGCTTGTCAGGTCAATCTTTTCGCTGCCGGCGTAATCCTCGCTCATGGGGAGATTCTCCTACAAAGAGCCATTGCTCGAACTTGTCGAAGGTATCGACCGCAGCGGCGACGACCTCGTCATCCGCATCGTGCGCCGTTGCGTACTCTCTGAGCGCTTGCACAAAGCCGCACCACATCGCTCTCACTTCCGCTCCGTAACTCTTGAAGAAGGAGGCACCTCGCTCACGCTCATAACCGAGTTTATCGGCGACATGCTTTGAAATGATCTGTCCACCAAGTGTCGCGCCTTCGAGAACATACAGGCAGCCGAACACCTGCGCTTCAGACTCAACCGTCGGTAGTTTTCGGCACTGGGGTAGCTCAGCCAAGTCCCGTTCGGATGAATCAAGAAACAACAAGTCTTTCTCCAGCAGCGGAGTCTTTCTTCTGGCAGTAAAATTTGAGAGAGATCCGGGGAGACACATTACAGAACCCAGATGTATTTCAAGCGGCCGATAAAATCCGTAGAACTGTTCGAGTAGAGATTTGTAGCCCTGGGGTGAACTCAGGCGCGCGAGGATGTCAAGCTTAGTCTCTAATCGCTGGTGCTGCTCAGCGGTCTGCTCTTTCAACTTTGCCAGAATCATTATCCTGCCTTCACTCGCGGACAAACAGTAAATTCGACGTCTCTCTGCAACACAGACTACCGCACAGTCGGCGGCGTGAATGGCAGTAGGTTGGCAATCGGCAAGCTGTGATTGAAACGCGCGGGGGTCCGCTGGCAACGTGGGGTTATCGGAATTCCAGGGAGGGCTAGACGATCAAAGTTTCGCTATTCTCCAAGAAAGGAGGCGCGTCCTTAGGAAGCCTACCGGCACGATAACAACTGCACTCGCATTAGAGCACAATCATTAAGAATCGCCTAGTCACGAAGCTTAGGCCGGGCGAACTTGAGGATCTCTCCAGTGGCGAATTTTGTGATCTTGGTTCTTACTTTTATTGCAAGCTGAGAGGAGCGCTAGTGTTTGTACCTTGGTTGTTCCTAACCTTCGACATTTTGCGTTTTTTTCTGAGGATTTTTATGGTTACTGGTGCCGAAGGGGGACTCCGCAGCGATATATTGTTTTTGCCGTTTTTACTGGGAACTTTGATCTTCTTAGAAAACCCGAATGTCTTGTCTTCCGCACTGTCCGCACCCTGAGCACTACCGGCACCGAGTTGTACCTTAGTTGTTCCCAACTTTGTTCCAAATTGAGCAGCAACACTAACGGTAGGCTGCTTCATTTTGTTGGCCCAATTTGGACACGATTTCTGGCCTCCCAAACCAACCTCGTTTAGTACTAATAAGAACAGATTAGATCTTTCAGGATGTCTGCCGTGAAGTCGTTCGAGCATTCTAACTACCGGAATTTACTGCCATGGATGACCATTCATTCGGAATGGCTTCGATCGCGTTGCAACTTTGCGCAAGCTAACCCCCCGTTGAGACCGAATTCGCCATGAACACTGCCTTGAAGGTTGCACGGGCCGAACACTCAATCGTATGGTTGCTTCCACTGGTAACCAGAGGCAGATGGCTGATTGGCTTAACAACAGAACCTGGCAGCGCTTGCTTGGCCTTGAGAGTGTTGTCGCGTGGCAGTCACAATTGCATTCATTTCTTCTACCTTAGTTCCGGCAGTTTCGCCGCCGGTTCATTTGCGCAAATCACGCTGAGGCTGGCCTGCAGGCCGTGACATGAGTTTTCCTGTTCCAGGAGCAACGTATCGAGTTGGCGGAGGCGGGCTGCGTCACGGCTCTTTGGATGTCTTCGCGCGTATTCTTCCCGCGCTTGTGTTAGTCGTGGTTGGATAATGACAACCTGCCGCCGATAGCTGGTGCCAATACTTTGCAGCGCTTTTAGCATTCCCGTTCTGCCCTCTTTAGCGGGTCGACGGTTATACCAAACTAATTTACCCACCTTTTTACCTACGCCACTCTCCAGCCCCTCCGTCAAGATAGTACGGTCTAGATACCGAAAATTCTTTACTGCCTGTGAAGTCACAATTTCATAATCTGAGACCGAGACACCGCGAGTAGGACTTGAGCTATCCGAGGCCTTAATGTGAATTATTGATAGCTTCGGCGGAACGCTCTTATCATCAAGGTGTATGAAGTCTGCAATTTCCATCGAGCCGTCGTCGCAAGCTAGCCATCCGCCTGCACTGTCGCCAAAGCCCTCGAGAGGCCATGAATTCTTCACCCAGCAAAAAAGCGAATCTTCCTCACCAATCACATTAAGGTCGAGACGGCTTGGCTTTTCCTTCGTTACGTCGTACTCGCTGAAGTCCACCCAACTAAAATCTTGAAAAGGCATGTCGCGATGCCTGATTTCAAAAATGTGTCCTTCAGCAATTGTGTGTCCAGATTCATACCAAATTTTCACCCAATTTGAACGCCGGCAAACCGTTACTGCATTTTCCAAAAGCCCTTCTGTTTCGTCCGTTGCGGCACGACTCTCGAGCCGCCATTTGACGCTCTCTGCATCACTGAGATCCATCTCAAAGTCTATAGCGCCAAGGACCGTGCCGTTTAAGGTTACTTCAGCACTGAAGTTAGCGTTGGACTTTTTCAGAATGCGAAAATGTGAGTGGTAGGCCCACTGTTCCATTTCCTCACGTGCTTGTTCGCTAGTTTCATCAGATAGGAGTTCAGGCGGAATGATCCCGAGATCAAAGGCATCGACGAGTTTGCTTGTATCAATCGAAGAGACAGCGACGACCGGAATAGGAGCATCGACCGGTTTGATGGTCGTCTCCAAATGCTTCAGAATCGCTGTCACTGGATTCACGAATTCATCCCAGGTGCGGCTCGAGCCCACCCAAATTCTTGACCCTCGTGGCGACGTACCGATCGCAACGATCCCTTTATCAAAGTCAGAAGCGCATCGGGCGGCCGTAAAGTAGTAAGTTTGATCTCCGAGCGGATCCAAGGCGTCCTGTAGTTCTATTCCGGAAAGAATCTTGTTATCCGCTTTTATCGATGTTCGCGCGTGAGCGCCTGATAACCAAAGCGTTCTCGCTGCCCCTTTGACGAATGCAGCGTTGAGCAGGCCAGGTCCGATCTTATGAAGAGTACTCAACGCTTTGGTGCCAGTTTTGCCAAACTTCTTTACGATTGCCGAGCGCCAACTCGTATCTGAGAGATAAATCGCTATGTGACGATTACGCCTACACACCAGAATCAGGTGATTGATCTGATCCACCACGTTCCGATTCAACGTCCATGGTGAAGGTGTCCCTTCTACGTAATGTAGATAACCGACGGCCAGCTCACCTGAGTTCCGTTCGTTACCCTGGGAAATTAGCGTGCGAGGTCCATCGTCTTCCAGCGGGAGAAGTTCCTTTAGATCCTCAAGCAAATTATCGACAATATTCTTGACTGAGGTTGAGCCTTGAACACGCGCGAGAAGGAGTGATTTGTACGGCTTCAACTCGGACAATTTCTTGATCACCAGACCGCTCCTTTTGATTTCTCCCAACCATTGCGAAACGGAGAAAGATCTCACCCCAACATTGGAGGCACACTCTTCTGATCAGTAATGGAGTGAAGCACGAAACATTACACACTACTAAAATGATCTTCTTGACTAGCAGCGTTTAGGGCCAAATTGTTTACGGCGGATTCTCGAAGACTACAGGACGGACCAACGAGCAGTGGTTCCCCAACCTCGTGCGCGTTCTAATGGCGAAATTGAAGATCACCGATCCGCCCTCTTGGCAGTGGAACCTGAAAGTTACGAAGATGACTCAAACCAAGAAAGATTTTACGTCGGTCTCGCGGAATCCTTGAAAACGCTTTCAAAAAGCTATTCGGCCACGGCTCAGATCTCAAAAGACTTCGTAGATCTTAGAAATGAGTCCAGTGGATACTGATCGACATTTCGCATCCGCGAAATGATTTTAGTACAAAAAAGGGCCAGCTCTTGACAGGTTCACAAGCGAACAATAAATTGACGGTAGTGAAATTGTGTGCAGATTTATCTACTTAGGATCTAACAGATGAAACTTGCTCGGGACATAATGAGCCTGTCGACCTTCAAGCGCGATAGCAATAAAGTGATGCGCCAAATGAAGAAAACTAAAGAGCCGATTGTTCTGACTGTCAATGGCAAAGCGGCACTGGTAGTCCAGGATGCGGAAAGTTATCAAAACCTACTCGAGCTTAAAGAGCGGTCGGAGGTTGTAGAGATCCTGCGTCAGCGCCTCGCGTCACGAAGTCGTAAGAAAGGACGACCAGCGGAAGACTTTTTCAATGAGTTCTTCGCCAAGAATAACATTCAAGTCGAAGATTGATGAAAAGGTACAAGATCATCCTTCATTCAGATGCCGAGTCGGACATCGAATCATCCTTCAAATGGGGTTGTCGAGCGTGGGGAGAACAAAACGCGAAACAGTGGATACAGAAACTACGGCGGGCTATTAGAGAACAACTCACATCTTTGCCCTTGGCTTGTCCCGTCGCGCCGGAGAGCGAACAATTGGGTGTTTCCATCCGGCATTTGATCGTCGGACGTTATCGCGTCCTCTTCACGGTTAGAGGAAAAACAGTCACGATTCTTCACGTCAGCGGTCCATACATCGATCCCCGATGAGACTGTTGATCGACTTCCATTGGGTTATCGATTCTTCAGCTCTTCCATAGTCTTCGTTCTTGATTGGCTTAATCTCTGTGGTCGTACCTACTCCAGATTGGACCGGTGATTCGGCTCTCAAGACAGATTCAGCTTCAAGTAAAACTGGTGTTCTGACCAGGATCGCCTGCCTGCCATTCTTTGTTCTAACCGTACTGAGACACCTCCTGTAAAAATTGCCAGTTCCGTGTACAGGTCAACTATGGCAGATCTGGAGGGAATCGGACACCATCGCCGGCGATGACAAGTGCCAGAACACGGGTTCTATTGGCCTCGCGGTCGAGCGGTCCCCCGCCCGAGTAAATTTCGTATCGGCTGAGAACCGACCGTTTTCTTGTGCCGATAAACGGTTGGAAGTTACTTTTGAGGCTTTGCCCGATGTTCCCTAAAGAAGTCTCAGCGACGGCGTTGAAGACTGCCTTCCTCCTACTTCTTCTAACGTCATCCATCACCCGAGCTCAATCCACTGCCATCCTGCAAGGAGCGGTGTTCGATCCGGGCAAATCAGTGGTCCAGGATGCCACGATTGTCGCGACGAATCTGGCCACTCATCTTGAGCATTCGGCGCGCACTGACGAGCAGGGCTTCTATCAGATTGCGGCACTGCCACCCGGCGACTATCGAGTGAAGGCTCGGGCCACGGGGTTTCGGGCGGAAGTGGTCGAACGGCTAACGCTGAACGTGAGTGGCACCACCGTGCAGAATTTTCAACTCAGTATTGGAAGCCTGACGGAAGAAGTGACGGTGACTTCAACCAGCTCTTCGTTGGAGGCCACGACCATCTCTGTTGGACAGGTAGTCGATCGTCGAATCGTGCATGTGATTCCTCTTAACGGAAGATATTTCCTGGATCTGGCGCTGTTGATTCCTGGTTCGGTAACGCCTCCGCAGAACGGTTCGGCAACAATTCCAGTTCGCGGCCTGGGCGCCTTCGCGTTCAATACAGCCGGTAACCGCGAAGAATCGGTTAACTACATGATCAATGGTATTAGCCTGAACGATCCCGGCTTTCCTTCGATCAACTTCCAGCCTTCAATCAGCAGTATTCAGGAATTCAAAGTGGACAACTCCACGCTGAGTGCTGAGTATGGGCAAAATTCCGGCGCGATCGTCAACATTGGAACGCGTTCGGGCGCCGACGAATTTCACGGGGAGCTGTTTGATTTCCTGCGGAACGATGCGTTTGACGCTCGCAACTTTTTTGACCTCAACTCCAGCCAGCCGCCGCCGTTCAAGCGCAACTTGTTCGGTGGAAATCTCGGTGGGCCGGTGATCAGGAAGAGAACTTTTTTCTTTACTTCTTACGAAGGATTACGCCAAAGACAAGGACTCACACTGAACAGTATTGTTCTGAGCGATAGTGAACGGGCGTCTGTCACCGATCCGACGATCAGGAGATTGATCGAGTTGATTCCACGCGCAAATTTTATCGACTCAGCGGGCACATTCCGCTTTATCAGTTCGGCGACGGCGCCGGTGGATCTCGATCAATGGACGTTGGACGTCAGTCACAAGTTGGGCGAAAAAGATCGGTTGCATCTCTACTACGCATTCAACCACCGGAATTTCCTGGAACCCACGCGCGGCAGCGGCAACACCATACCGGGTTTTGGAAACTCTCATGCTTCGACGCGTCATTTTCTGTCGTTTAACTTTGCCCACACGTTCCGCGTCGATACGGTCAACGAGGGGAGATTCGGCTTTAACCGGCTCTACGCCAACACAAATCCCAAAGCTCAATTGAACCCCGTCGACTTCGGCATCCTGAACGGCATCGACCAGCCGATTGGATTACCACAAATCAGTGTGGCGGGCGGGTTGAACTTTGGTGGACCGTCAACCTTGCCGACGGGTCGTGGCGATACGTATTTCGTATTCTCGGACACGCTGACCTGGCAGCTAAGACGGCACTCACTCAAGCTTGGTGGCGAATATCGTCTTTATCTCGCCAATGTGTTTCGGCAAGCCACCGGGTCATTTAACTTCCCAACCGTCGCCGACTTTATCGCAGGTACCGCGAACTCTTTCAGCGTTACGCTCGGTAACCAATCGAGTAGCATAAATCAAGGGGCACTGGGTTTCTTTCTACAGGACAACTATCAGTTGCGGCCGAACCTGATGCTCGAGCTTGGCCTGCGTTACGAATGGAACATCACGCCGACTGAACGCTTCGATCGTTTCATCGTTTTCGATCCTCAGACTTCATCGCTGTTGCGCGTGGGTCAGGACATCGACCAGATTTACCACCAGAACAATAAGAACTTTCAGCCACGGCTCGGTTTTGCGTGGGATCCGTTTAGAGATGGAAAGACTGTCGTACGAGGAGGTTATGCGTTTCTCATCGATCAGCCGCCCGTGAGTATCGTAACGCCGACGACTGCGAACCCGCCGCTGGGCGTGCCTTTGACTTTCAGCGGATCAATCCGCTTGGACAACGCAATCAACCTGGCCGCGCCGGCGGGACTCGCTCCTCAAACAGTGGATCACGGTTTTGATAATTCTAACCTGCAATCATGGAACCTGAATGTGCAGCGCGAGTTGACCCACGACGTCGTCCTGGCATTCGGTTATTACGGATCGAGGGGCGGTCACCTGATCATTCGGCGCAATATCAACCAACCGGTGAGCGGCGTTCGGCCCTATCCTGCGCTGTCCGCCGCCAGCCCGATTCTGCCGAATACACCGCTTGGGAACATCACGCAAGCCGAGAGCAGCGGCAATTCCGATTACAACGCACTCTGGGTTACGGCTAACCAGCGATTAACGCATGGCTTGCAGTTCAGCGTCTCGTATACGCTTTCGAAATCGCTGGATTACAACTCGCTTAGTACCGAGGGCATAGTCGTTCAGAACAGCTATGACCTGGCCGCTGATCGGGGGCTGTCGGATTTCGACGCACGCCATCGCGTCGTGTTGAGTGCCATTTATGACTTTCCGTTCAAAGGGAATCAAGCGATCTCTGGTTGGCAGTTCGCGACTATTGTTCAGTCCCAGAGCGGCAATCCAGTCAACATCGTTACCAGTGAAATTACGCTGAACGGAGTACCAAATACTCTGAGACCCGATGTGAATGGGCCAATCGCAATCATCAGCGGCGTCGATGCGTGGTTCGACACTTCGGCATTCACGGCAGTGAATGAGTTTGGCAACCTGGGCCGTAATGTAATCATTGGACCACGTTTCGACAACGTAGATTTTTCAATCATCAAGCATTTTAAGATCGGTGACAGAATGAGCGCGCAGTTTCGGGCCGAATTCTTTGACTTGTTCAATCACCCCAACTTTGGCCAGCCGGGCAACATCGTCGGCACGCCCGCGTTTGGGCGCATAACCAACACTCGGTTCTCAACTGGTGAATCCGGCTCCTCACGTCAGATCCAGTTTGCGCTCAAGCTGATGTTTTGATGTTTCGGTTATGAACTACGCGCGGCATTCATCTATATTAAGATTTACCCTCATAGCGACGACTCTGCTGTTTCTGCCTACGATTTGCCCTCAAGTTCGCGCCCAATCGCACAAAAGGGTTTTGGTTCTTGACTGGTACGGCAAAGACCACATTTGGAATGTCAATTTCGATGCAAGCTTTCAGGCCGCTCTGAATTCATCCGCGCCCGGAAGCGTTGAAATCTATACTGAATACTTAGAGACCAATCGATTCCCAGGTGAGAACCAAGCGCTGTTACTCCGAGATTATCTGGAGAGGAAGTATGCCGACCGCACTATCGATGTGGTTGTTGCTAATTCGGATGCCTCGCTGGATTTCCTCCTCAAATATCGCCATGACCTCTTCCCACAAGCCCCGATTGTTTTTGTTGCGGTCAGACATCCCAGGAATGAGGAGCTAGCAGCCGGGCCGGGCGTTACAGGGGTCATCAATTTAAACACATACAGGCAAACTCTCGAGCTGGCCTTGAGGCTACATCCGCAGACGCAGCATGTCTTTGTTGTCAGCGGGACGCTGGAGCATGACAAGCGATTCGAGGCAGTGGCGCGGGAGCAGCTGCGGGATTATGAAGGCAAGGTACAAATCACTTACCTCACCGATCTTTCAGCGGAAGAGTTGCCCGTTAAAATTGAGAATTTGCCGGAACGATCCCTGGTTCTTTACGTGTGGCAGCAGTCACAGAATGAACAAGGCCGGGTATTAGAGGCGGAGGAAATGTTCAATTTGCTCGCTCGCTCCACGAGGGTACCAATCTATGGCATGGCCGGACGCGTGTTATGGGCTAGCCAGACCGAGGTTAATGCCACTAGTGGGCTTATTGGTGGTTATACCACTACCGGCGCCCTTATTGCGCCTAAGGTAGCGGAGATGGTCCTCAGAATTACGAATGGCGCGCGGCCCCAAGACATTCCAGTCGCTAACTCCCCCATTGTGCCGATGTTCGACTGGCGCGAACTGCAACGTTGGGGAATTAGCGACAGCCAGTTGCCGGTGGATTCGATGGTTCTATTCAAGCAGAGCAGTTTCTGGGAGCAATACCGTTGGCGCATTCTTGGCGTGCTCGTACTGGTGCTGATCGAAACGATGCTGATTGTCGGCCTTTCAATTCAGCGCTCGCAGCGCGCCAGGTCCGAGGAATCGAGGCGATTGTCGGAGAGTGCTTTGCGGAAAATGACCGGACAGCTCATCACTTTGCGAGACGAGGAACAACGTCGTATCGCAGCCGAGTTGCACGACGGCCTGGGCCAAAGCCTGGTCATTATTAACAATCGCGCGCTGATTGGCCTGCGCGACGCCGATCCATCCAGTCGCGTCATGGAACAGTTTGAGGAGATTTCGTTCGCGGCTTCGTCTGCCATCGACGAAGTGCGCGATATCGTTTACAACCTGCGCCCTCACGAATTGGGAAAGCTCGGGCTGGTCCAGGCGATTAAGTCCATGGTGAGTAAGATTTCCGACTTGTCGACACTGCGGCTCTCGACCGATCTCGATGAGGTTGATGGCTTACTTTCCGAGGAGGCTGAGACCAGCATCTATCGAATTGTGCAGGAAGCGCTGAACAATGTTGTCAAGCACGCTGAAGCGACCGAGGCAAAAGTGACCTTGAAACGAACTGGCCAGGAACTCTTGATTACGGTCACGGATAACGGCAGGGGAATTGTTAAACCGAGCAATGGCGAGAAGACTGGCTTTGGGCTGGTAGGAATTGCGGAGCGCGCTCGCCTGCTTGGTGGTTCGAGTGTCGTGGACTCAACTCCTGGTCAAGGCACCACACTAAAACTAGCTTTGACCGTGGATAGTGACTCATGAAAGACAAGCTAACGATTCTTATTGCTGACGACCATCCGATGATTCGAGATAGTCTGCGCCACGCAATCGAAAGCAATACTGAATGGGAAGTTGCCGGTGAAGCGCAGGATGGTGAGGCGGCACTCGAACTAATCAACAAATTGCAGCCGGCGATCGCGATCCTCGACATCTCTATGCCTGTCCGCAATGGCTTTGAAGTCGTTCGTGCGCTGCGGCAAAAGAAAGTTCAGACCCAAGTCATCTTTCTGACCATGCATCGCAACGAAGATTTTTTTCAGCGTGCACTCGATCTTGACGTTCGCGGATATGTACTGAAGGACAGTGCCGTCATAGACGTTGTCAGCGCCATAAAAGCTGTTTCGCGGGGCGAGCATTATACGAGCCCGGCGCTCACTTCGTACCTCATTAAAAAACGATCTGGCGGCTCGTCTGCAGCGTCATCTGAACAAGGGCTGGGATTGCACTCTCTCTCGCCGACCGAACGACGCGTGCTCGAGTTGATTGCCGAATACAAAACGAGCAGGGACATCGCCGAGGAACTCAACACCAGCCCACGAACGATCGAAACTCACCGCACCAATATCTGCCAGAAACTTGGCCTGCACGGTCGACATGCCCTCATGAAGTTTGCACTGGAAAACAAATCCTCTTCGGAATAGCGTCTGCGGCAAAACGCCTAAGTAGAACTGCATACCCAAAATACTTCAATCTGCGTAGCCCAAATTACGCAACCACACGGATGTGCGAACAGCCGTGCCTGCCTATCATGTCGCACGTTTCGAGATGCACTTTGAATAACGACGTTTAGAAGATCGAAGTTGAACGATCGCTTTCGCGAGCAATACGTTCAGGCAGAGAACATGAAAGTGATGATCGTGGACGATAGTGCGGAAGTACGGCGGATGATAACGAGCTTTATCGGCGATCTGGTCAGCGAGTTTGTTGAATGTGATGACGGGTGCGAAGCGCTGGCTACTTATGCTGAGCACCGCCCGGATTTGGTGTTGATGGACTATCAGATGACTCGCATGAATGGCTTCCACGCAACCAGAGCAATCAAGAAGGATTTTCCCGACGCTTATATCGTCATCGTGTCGCAATGGGACAGTGCGGCGTTGCGCGAGGCGGCGAAAGATTCAGGCGCCGACGCTTATGTAAACAAGAAATCGCTGCTGCCGCTGCGGGATCTTGTTCGTTATAGCCCCGAGTTATTTGGTGGTTCACGACAGAAGAAGAATTGAGATGTTACCGCGATTCACTTCAATGCTCAGCCTGATCTTGTTGACGATTATCTCGTGCGGCTTGATGGTCCAACGCGGCGCTGCGCAGTCCGCTGCCGGCAATTCCTCGAACATCTCTAAAACTTCTTCCGAAGCAAGGCCTTCGCCAAGCGCCGAACCGAGCAAGAGTCCAACGGTCCCTGCGGCTTCGCCCGATCCGGAAAACTTTTGGACGCGCGAAGAGCTGTCGGGCGACTGGGGTGGGACGCGCAAGAAGTGGGAAGAACACGGTGTGAGTTTCGAATTGTCGTGGACTGGGTTCTTTCAGGGAACAGCCAGCGGGGGCTTGGAAACCAGCGCCGATTACGGCGGAAAACTCACCGGCGTAATGACGCTCGACACTGGAAAGCTGGGATGGTGGAAGAACGGAAAGTTCCTGGTCAAGGTCGACAACCGTCATGGCGATTCAGCTTCGGAATCGACCGGTGCCCTCCTGCCGGTTAACGCTGATTTGCTTGGTCCAAAAGAGGAAGGCACTGCAACAGCGATCACCGCGCTGAACTACACGCAATTGTTTCCGCTGGCAAAACCCGGCGACCTGGTAGTTGTCTCGCTCGGACGGTTTGACATTCTCGATCAGATCACTGAGCCGTTGCTCGGTGGCAGTGGAGCCACAAAATTCCTGAACATCAACCAGGTCGCGCCTCCTCATGAAGCGCGCAACGTTCCTCTAGTTACATGGGGAGGAGTAGTTGGGTGGGTCAGAAAAGGTGAGCCCTTTCTTAGTGTGGCATTTCTGGATTCGGCAGACAGTTCAACCACGACCGGACTCACGCATCTGTTTGAGAAGGGCGTGACTATCATGCCGGCCTTCACTTACGTCACGCACTTCGGAGGCAAGGCCGGTCATCAGGGATTGCGAGCAACCTGGAGCAATCAGACCACGACGCCATTCGATCAGTTCAGACACATCATCCTGCCATCGCCGAACCGGCCGGTCCAACAAAAGTCAGGCAGTTGGTCCGTTACCTATTCTTTCGATCAGTACTTTAAAGAGATTCCAGGCATTCCGCGGAATGGATGGGGCGTGTTTGGCCAGCTCGGTTTCGCAGATCGCCGCACCAATCCAATTCAAACATTCGTCAACATCGGAATCAGCGGAAACAGTCCGTTCAAGAACAGACCGCGGGATATGTTCGGCGTCGCTTATGCGTTTGACTCGATCAGCGGTGATTTGAAGGATGCGCTCGATCCGCTCGTGCGACTCCGCGATGAACATCAGTTCGAAGTCTTTTACAACTACGCGCTCACGCCTTGGTGCTACCTAACGGGAGACTTGCAGGTAGTTCGGCCGTCGAGGCCGCGCGCTGACACAGCGATTGTGCCGGGTCTGCGGATGCGGTTCGTGTTCTAGGGGGCTGCGCGAAATGAGGTGTCGGCAATACATGTTTGTGCTTACGGCTCTGTTGTTCTTATTGCCAGCCTCGGTGCGTGCGCAGGGAACAGACTATGAGTTTCGTGGCATACCGGCGTCGATCGAGGAGTTTGACATGGGCTTTGACATCAAGGGGAAGTGGACCGGACAGGTCGATCTGCAAACTGTTACGCAGGGCGCGTACCTCGGAGTGAACAACAATCCGTTCGCTTACTGGCAACGCGCGCATATCCGCCCGTGGCTGCAGTATCACAAATCAGGAACCACGATGTTTGCCGGCTCCGTGAGTTGGATGAAGCGTTACGCGGTGCCACCGCAAGGAAACAAACGTGGCGATGAAGTTCGCTTCACTTTAATGGGCAACTTCACGCACCCGAGAGAGTGGGGCAGCTTTTACGAACAGGTGCGCGGTGAAATCAAAAACAACAAGTCGGATGGCTCGAGTGATTGGACTCACACGCCGAGGCTTCGGCTGCGACTCGGTCAGAACTTCAGGCTGAGCGAGCGCCATCAGCAGACATTGGTGGTCTACGAAGAGTTCATGCTCAAGTATAAGGAGCACTCAAAGGCTTTCGATATCCTGCGGTTCTTCGGCGGCTACTCGTACACGAAGAATTCGAAATGGGCCCTCACCGCGGGTTTCATTCTTCAGTTTCAACTTAACCGGAACAATACAAACGTCGACGTTTATTTCGGACCATCGGTGGCGGTGCGTTACCACTTTGGCAAATCAAAACATCCGCATCCGCCGCCGGATCCAGACATCGACTGACGAAGATTTATTCCTAGATAACCGAACGCGTCGCGGAGAAAGTTATGAACAGTTTCATTTTCAAAACTCAGGCAACACTGCTGGCTGGTCTGCTACTGCTGACTGGCTGCGGAAAATCAAAAGCGACCGCAACTCAAAGCGCGGCCACAACGCCGAACGAGACAACCGCCGCAGCAACTTCGCCGGTATCGGATCAGAAATACAGCGACGATGAGCTCGATGAAATGCTGGCGCCGATCGCGCTTTATCCCGATCCGCTGCTGGCCCAGATGATTCCCGCGGCAACTTTTTTCGATCAACTTGAAGAGGCGCAGCGAACACTCAACGGAAAATCAGACGACAATCTGATCGCCGATCAGAACTGGGAAGTGAGTGTTAAGTCAGTGGCCCATTATCCGCAAGTGCTGCGGCTGATGGTTGAGAACCAGGATCGGACCATTGCGATTGGACAGGCTTATGTCAGTCAACCGCAGGATGTGAGCAAATCGATCCAGAGACTGCGGACCCAGGCGAAGGACGCCGGCAATCTGGTCACTAACAAACAGCAGCAGGTGGTTACCGAAGGCGAAGCGATCAAGATTGTCCCGGCTGAGCCACAGGTCATCTATGTGCCGCAATACGACCCGGAGGTGGTCTACGTCGACAACGGTCCGTCTACGGGTGCGGTCGTGGCCGCGACTGCCATCTCGTTCGGCGTGGGACTGGCGATTGGCGCCTGGTTGAATAACGACTACGACTACTACGGTCGAGGGATCTATTACCACGGTTGGAATGGCGGCGGTTGGATAGGTGCGAACCGCACGTTCCTGAATGTAAATAGGAATGTTTACATCAACAACAGCTACCGCAACATCAACGTCAATCGAAACATTGTCAACCGCAACATTTCAAACTATCGCACCAACCTTAACCGGAGCGCCACGGTGCGTCGCGACCGAACCGTTGCAAATCGGACTGCTGTTAATAATCGCTCGATAGCTGATCGACGTAACGGCGTTGGCGTTAACAATGAGCGCCGGATAAATCACTCGACGACCGGCCGAAATGTGGGCGTGGAAAATCGCCGCGCTACCGATACCGCCAGGACCAGGACCAACACCAGCAGCAACAGGAGTGTGCAAAACCGCAGTGCAAATCGAAGTGTGCAGAAGCGGAGTAGCAGCGCCTCGCGCAGCGCGACACGCAGTGGCGGTGGCCGAAGACAACGATAGCAGTCTTGATTACACAACCAGGAAGGAGAAGCCGGAATGAGCTCGCAAGTCTACAGCTTGATTTCACCAACTTTCCGACGGCTGGAGAAACCGAATGAGAATCTTCGCGAGAAGATCGCCGACTCTCTGCGCTACTTCCTGCAGAGACTGGTCGGCTGCCATCACAGGCAATTGAGCCGGCCTATCACACGTGACGGCTGCACCTACCGTAGCTGTGCGAGATGCGGAATGCGTCGCGAGTTTGACCTGGAGACATGGCAATCAAAAGGACGCTACTACGAGGCGGAAGTCGGCAAGACTGACATGCTTCATTGAGCAGAGGTGATTAACGAAACCTTGCGATGTTGATTTGACGAGTTAGGTACGTGATGAGTCTACAAACACTAATCCTTTTCGTGTTGAAGGCAAGCATCCTGCTGAACGTCTTCGCGATCGGACTCAAAGCGAGCGTGCACGACGCCACCTATATGTTTCGCAGACCGCGTAAGTTGGCCAAAGCCCTGCTCGCGATGAACATCCTGATGCCGCTGTTCGCGGTAACGTTTGTACTCACGTTTAATTTACCCCATGCCGTCGAAGTCGCACTGGTGGCGCTCGCCGTCTCTCCAGTTCCTCCGATACTGCCCAGAAAATTAAGAAAGGCCGGCGCGACTGAGTCGGACACGATTGGGTTACTAGTCGCCGTAGGAATCCTGGCCATCGTCTTCGTGCCGGCCGCAATGGAGATACTCGAAAGGGTTTTTCACGTTCCACTTCGAATGACTTTTGCATCGGTCGCGGCCCTGGTTTTTATCACCATAATACTGCCGCTTGCACTGGGCATCGCAGTGCACACACTAGCGCCCGTTGCGGCCGACCGCCTCGTTAATCCAATTGCAAAAATCGCGAGCATCGCACTGTTGCTGAGCGCCGTGGTCATTTTGTTTTCCGGTGCGCCGGCAATCTGGGAACTCATCGGCAATGGCACGCTGGTGGCCATCGCCGCGTTTGTTTTGGTCGGTCTGCTGATCGGCCACTTCGTGGGCGGACCGAAACCAGAGAATCGCAAGGGGCTGGCCCTGGCTACTGCTTCGCGCCATCCGGGAATCGCGATCGCCCTGGCCGTTGCCAACTTTCCGGAGGAGAAACTCGCGATCTCGGCAGTGCTCTTGTACCTGCTCGTCAACATTTTAGTTTCGATTCCTTATCAGATCTTGACCAAACGTAAGACCCAGGAGGTTGTGACAGAGGTTAAGGCATGACCGATCTGTCGTCGATCGGCGCATTACGGACGTCCTGGAAAAAGTTAGACCCGGACTCCCTGAGCAGACTGGAAGGCGTTCGCTTGGCTGCGATCGCGAGGGAAAGCTTTAAGCAAAACAGAGGAGAAAAACCATGGCAGATAAAAAGCCAAACATTGTGATCATTTGGGGCGATGACATTGGGCAGTCCAATGTCAGCGCCTACTCTGACGGACTAATGGGATACAGGACGCCCAACATCGACCGCATCGCTAACGAAGGCATACGGTTCACAGACTCTTACGCCGAGCAGAGCTGCACGGCCGGCCGATCATCCTTCATCACCGGCCAATGCGGCTTCCGCACTGGCAACACCAAGGTCGGCATGCCTGGCGCCGCACAAGGCTTACAGCATCGCGACGTGACGATCGCACAGCTACTCAAGGCCCAAGGCTACGCTACCGCCCAGTTCGGCAAGAACCACTTGGGAGACCGGAATGAGCATCTTCCGACCGTCCACGGCTTCGACGAGTTCTACGGTGCGCTCTATCACCTGAACGCTTCCGAGGAACCTGAACTTCCAGACTACCCGAATCCTAATGATTTCCCGAACTTCTTCGCGAACTACGGACCGCGTGGCGTGCTGGATTGCAAGGCCACGGACGTCGACGACGAAACCGTTGATCCACGCTTTGGCAAGGTCGGCAAGCAGAGGATCAAGGACACTGGCCCGCTGACCAAGAAGCGAATGGAGACCTGTGACGACGACTTCGCCGATCGTTCAGTGGACTTTCTGAAGCGGCAGAAGGCCGCCGGCAAGCCCGTCTTTCTCTGGGTGAACTTTACCCACATGCACCTCCGCACCCACACCAAGCCCGAGAGCATCGGGCAGTCCGGTCGCTGGCAAAGTCCCTACCACGACACCATGATCGATCACGACAAGAACGTCGGCACGGTGCTCAAAGCGCTGGACGACCTGGGCATGGCGGACGACACCATTGTCATGTATTCCACCGACAACGGTCCGCACATGAATACATGGCCCGATGGCGCCATGACGCCCTTCCGCAACGAGAAGAACTCGAATTGGGAAGGCGCCTATCGCGTGCCCTGCATGGTCAGATGGCCCGGCCACATCAAGCCTGGAACAATCTCCAACGAGATTGTGTCGCACCTTGACTGGGCGCCGACGCTCCTGGCGGCGGCAGGCGTTCCCGACGTGAAGGAGCAGCTGCTCAAAGGCATGAAGGTCGGCGATAAGACTTTCAAAGTGCATCTCGATGGCTACAACCTGCTGCCGCTCCTGACCGGCCAGACGACGGAGTGTCCGCGCAAGGAGTTCTACTACTTCAACGACGACTCAGAACTGGTCGGCTTACGCTACGACAACTGGAAGTTTGTGTTCGAGGAACAGCGCGCGACGGGAACGCTGAAAATCTGGGGCGAACCGTTCGTGACGCTGCGGTTTCCGAAGCTCTTCAATCTACGAACCGATCCGTATGAACGAGCTGATATCACTTCGAATACGTATTACGACTGGTGGTTCGACCATGCCTTTATTTGTGTGCCAGCGCAGCACATAGTTGGCGAGTTCCTCGCAACCTTTAAGGAATTCCCGCCAAGCCAGGAGGCCGGCAGCTTCAGCTTGGATCTGGTGATGAAAAAGCTGGCGGAGGGCGCAGCAGGCGGCAGCAGGTGAGGCTCGGTCGGTTTGTAATTGATTTGCGTTGCGACAAGCCGCGGGCGTTGAACGGTGACTAGCGGAGTGGCACGCGCGGCCAGGGTTTCTCTGGTTGTCGCGTGCCCTCCCGGCGAGTTTTGAATCCTTGAATTCGATCGAAAGGAGTCGCTATGAATGAAGAAATTCCACTATCAGCAGCCGACCAGTCGCACACGAGGTTGACCTCTGTACGGCGATACAAAGCTCCAGCTGAGGGAATGGTCTTAATTCACGGCGGCACGTTTCGAATGGGGTCGGACAACCACTATCCCGAAGAAGCGCCAGCGCATAACGTCACAGTCGGAAGTTTCTGGATCGATCAGTACACCGTCACCAACGCCAAGTTCAGTCGTTTTGTCGAAGAGACCGGCTATGTCACCTCGGCCGAGCGTGCGCCTAACGCCGCGGATTATCCCGGAGCGCTGCCGGAAATGCTGGTAGCTGCTTCCGTAATGTTTCGCCGGCCGGGCTTCAAAGTTGATCTCAGCAATCATTACAACTGGTGGACCTATGTGGCGGGTGCCGACTGGCGTCATCCACTTGGGCCGGGAAGTTCGCTCAAGGGCTTGCACAAGCATCCCGTCGTGCACATCGCCTATGAAGATGCCGAAGCCTATGCGACGTGGGCGGGCAAAGAACTGCCGACCGAAGCCGAATGGGAATTTGCTGCGCGCGGTGGATTGGAAGGCGCGGAGTTTACCTGGGGAGATGAGTTCATGCCCGGCGAAAAGCACATGGCGAATTCCTGGCAGGGAGATTTTCCTAACGAGAATCTGCTCGAAGACGGTTTCGAATGGACCGCGCCCGTGGGTTCATATCCGGCGAACGGTTACGGTCTTTACGACATGGCGGGAAATGTTTGGGAATGGACCAGCGACTGGTACCAGGAGCACAACAAGATCCAGCAGACATGCTGTGGCAGCTTCAATCCATGCGGCGGCAAACGCGAAGAGAGCTTCGATCCGTGCCAGCCTGACATAGAGATCCCGCGCAAAGTGATGAAGGGTGGATCGTTTCTCTGCGCACCCAACTATTGCAAACGATATCGCCCGGCGGCGCGAATGGCCCAACCAGTTGACACGTCGACCTGTCATCTTGGTTTTCGTTGCATTGTGCGAGCGACTTAATCGCGTGCGTATTTTGGTGGGAGGTAACGAGAACGTTATGGAAGAAATGTTTAAGGATATCGCTGGTCACATTGCACTCGGCGTCGAGGTCGCGGCCGCGCTGATGGTCGGAATCGGCGCGGTAGAAGCGGTGGTACGCCTGGTGATGCCAAAGTCTGAGTTTGGCAGAACGGCCCCATTTGCGAAGCACCGCGAAATCTTCGTCCGCTTTGGTGTGTGGCTCATGCTGGGCCTTGAATTCGAGTTGGCTGCGGATGTTATACGAAGCGCGGTTAGTCCGAACTGGACAGACATTGGGCAGCTAGCAGCCATTGCCGCCATCCGCACAGTCCTGAATTACTTTCTAGCGAAAGACATCATGGAGCAGGTCGAAGACAGCCGCACGGTCACAGCGTCCTTTCCAGTCGTTGCACAGGAGTAACTCAATGGAAAGCACTATGCCGGCAAATGCTCTCAACTCAAATCAGTTAGCAATCGACCGGACGCGTCTGGCGCACGACAGAACTCTTATGGCCTGGGTACGAACAGCGACGTCGCTGATCAGTTTTGGGTTCACAATCTATAAGTTTTTTCAGTATTTGCAGGAGAAGAGTCAGGCTCGAGAAGACCGGATCTTTGGGCCCAGGGAATTTGCCCTGGTAATGATTGGGATTGGGTTGACGGCTTTGGTCCTCGCGACGTTGCAGCACCGTCGAGATATGGTGCGGATCAGAGAGATGTATCCGGGCGTGCCTTATTCGCTCTCGACGGTGCTCGCGGGGTTGCTGTCGATTCTGGGAATTATCGCGTTTGTGACCGTTGTTTTCCGGCAGTGAAGTTTGCGAATGTAAAGCTTAACAGGAGCTCTGCATGCTCATCGATGCCTTACCCATTTGGGTACTATTTTTGATGACGGCTGCACTTGTCGTGTTGGCTGTCGAGATCGGCTTCCGCTTGGGGAAAATAGTTCGCCGCCGATCTTCGGAAGAGCGAGAATCGCCCGTCTCGGCAATCGCAGGGGCCATCCTTGGCTTACTCGCGTTTATGCTTGCCTTCACATTCAGCATTGCATCCGAGAGGTATGACACGAAGAAGAGTCTCGTGCGGGAAGAGGCGAATGTGTTACGTGCGGCCTGGCAACGTTCTGATTTTCTTCAGGATCCGGCTCGGGAAAAAACGAAGGCGCTGCTTCGCGATTATTTAGACAATCGCCTCGCCTTTGTTCAGTTATCAAATCCGGACAGAGCCGAAACTTCTATTAGTGACGCTACTCGGATCCAGCATGAGATATGGGCCATCGGCGTCCTGAGTGCAAAGACAGATCCGTTTATGAATTCGGATATCGGAGCGATGTATCTCGACTCGATAAACCAAATGGCCGACCTTCATGCTTTGCGCGTGAACCAGGGATTACAGGCGCGGGTTCCGTCCGGCATCTGGTTTGTGCTTTACGCACTGCTGTTGCTTGGCATGATCGCCGTCGGCTATCAAACGGCAATCGCAGACTCCCGCCGCTCCCGCGTGACGGCAGTCCTGGCGATATCATTCTCGCTGGTTATTGCATTGATTGCCGCGCTCGATCATCCGTTAAGCAGGTTTATCTCGATTCCCCAAACGCCATTAGTGAGTTTGCAGTTGGAAATGAAAAGCACTCCGGAGTTATCAGACTCCGGTCAGCAGAAGTAATGCGCCACGCGCATTAGCAATCAAGATCTTGGGAGGTGATCACATGAGGAAAAATCACATTCGAAAACTCGCGATCCTTTTTATCGTCCTGGCAACCACCGCAATTGCAACCGCGCAAAAAAGCAAACCAAAAACCAAAGTGGTGCCGGCTGAGCCCCTGCTACGAGGATCAAACACAAAGGAGGGTGCTAGTCAGGCGAACAAATCCGCACAGGTGCTCAAAGAAATCATGGGCGCGCCCGACAAAGGAATTCCAGGCGACCTGTTAGCGAAAGCGGAATGCGTGGCCGTCTTCCCCAAGGTGGTGAAGGCGGGTTTCATACTAGCCGGTCAGGGAGGCCGAGGCGTCGCGAGTTGCCGAACATCGGCCGGTTGGTCCGCGCCCGCCTTTTTTGAAATCAAGGGGGGCAGCGTTGGTTTGCAAATTGGTGGTCAGGCAACTGATTTCGTGTTGCTCTTCATGAATGAAGGCGGAATGCAAAGCCTGCTCTCTGACAAGTTTGAACTTGGCGGTGACGCCTCTGTGGCGGCGGGGCCAGTTGGCAGGACTACCAGCGCCACGACCGACATCAAGATGGATGCGCAAATCCTGTCATACTCGCGCAGCAAGGGATTGTTTGCGGGAGTTTCTTTGAAGGGCTCAGTGATTTCCCCCGAGAAGAGCGATATGAAAGGGACCTACGGAGAGGGTGTGACTGCGCAGACAGTTTTGGCCGCCAGCAACGATCGGGCTCCGATGGAAGTGCGAACATTCGCGAAGACACTCACCGAGTATTCGACGCGGCGTGCGAAATGACAGTGGGAGGGACGGACAGGCGTAGTTGTTCCTAAACCGCGAAAATCTGCATTTTTACTGAGGATTTTTAAGATTCCTGGTGTCGAAGGGGAGAACAGCACCCCCTCTGTTTTACGGGGGTTTTTACATATTTTTCAAATATGCTAACAAAATGACACTTTCTGTCAGTGGATAAATTGCTCTTGGTGCTTATAGAGCTTTTTCGTGTGACTCGGATGTGACACCAGATTTTGAGCCTTCATCAACAGCAAACCAATCCTTCATTCTTCCTGGACTAAAAGATTCGGCAGGCTCGGGGGGGATTCGAACCCCAGACCCTACTCGTGTCAACGATCCGCCTTACCCACACTAAACCCATTAATTATTCGGCGTGATCTATCTCGCGCCACAAAACAACTACGCCAGACCGCAGCAGCGTCAAACCTCGAATTCTAGTCCCTACAGATCAGGATCCAAGTAAGAACCTACGGCAGCAATCACCGCCGACGTTTCGTTAACCCACCAACGAATGCACAAGGAACAAATTTACTCCGGCTCTCCTCTGGCCTTCAGATTAATTGCGTTCTCTTCTTCCAGTTGCCGCAACCGACGCAGCTCAACCGGATTCAGGCCGCCATACTTCTTCTTCCAGCTGTAGAACGTGGCTTCACTGATCCCCAACTTGCGGCAGACTTCGGCAACCGTGACTCCACTCTCCGCCTGCTGCAACGCAAACACGATCTGCGACTCGGTGAACTTGGACTTTTTCATGGCAATCGTCAGGCTCCCATCCTGTCATAATTGCGTTGATGGAAAGCCTAATTTACTACCTATTCTTAATGCTTTGGGAATAGTTCCCCGAGACTCTATCTGATGGCGAGAGCGCGCTAATTGAACTCGCTTGCCGGTTTACTTCCGAAGTGATTCTCTTACTTGCGAACGACCTTTCATCTCACCGCATTTGTCTATGACCACACCTATGGCGGCATAATTCCGCCGTGCCTTCCTTTCTCGCAATCGTGCCGGACCCAAACACGATCATCATCCGCGCGTCGGTGTGAACAGGCGTTCTCACCAGCCGCTCGATTTGTCTTCATTTGAAGACACTTAATCTCTCTTAATTCAGCTCAGTCGAATATTGACCTTGGCACTAGCATTGCCGCCGAATGGCCGGGCAAATCCTCAGCCTGCAACCTCAATGCACTTAATCCCACGATCAAGGAGTAAACATGACCACACAAAGAAGATTCGCACGGCGCACCGGTGTGCGTCGCCTCATATCTCATTATTCAATTCTTTTCCTGGCGTTGCTGTTTAGCGTCTCTTCCTTAACCATGCTACGGGCCTCTGCGAGCGCCAGCGACCTCGACCTCAGCTTCGGTAACAACGGCATCGTTATTACTAACCACGATGATTTTGACGAAATCAATGACCTGGTTATCCAACCCGACGGCAAGATTGTGGCTGCCGGTGAAAGTGCCCCTTTCGACGTGTTAAAGAGCCACTCTCGCATGATAGTGGCGCGCTACAACGTCGACGGGTCACTCGATGCTGCCTTTGGAAACAACGGCATCGTCACAACTGCTGTGGGCGACCAGGCCATCGCGAATGCTGTCGCTCTCCAGGGCGACGGAAAGATTGTAGTGGCCGGTAGTGGTGGCACAAATAGTCAAACGAGCTTTGTGGCTGTGCGCTACAACCCGAACGGATCGCTGGATGACAGTTTTGGAAACGGCGGTATCGTCATCACATCAGTCGGTAGCTTCGCTCGCCTTCACGCCGTCGCAATTCAATCTAACGGCAAGATTGTAGCTGCCGGAGACGCAATGATTGTCCACTTGGGTTTCTTTACGCAGGTCTTTACAGTCGTGCGCTATAACACGGACGGTTCGCTTGACACTACCTTTGACGGAGATGGCGTCAGTGAGACTGCGGTTGAACTCTCGCCGCCCGCTAGTGTTCCGTTTGGTCTCGCTTTACAGGACGATCAAAAAATTGTGCTTGCCGGAACGTGCGTCAGCTCGTTTTCTGAGTTTTGCCTGGCGCGTTACAACACTGATGGATCACTCGACACCACCTTTGACGGTGATGGTTTGGTCGTAACCGGCTTCGACTCTTTTGCGGGTGGCAGTGCGCAAGACATCGTCATCCAGCCTGACGGCAAAATCCTGGCTGCGGGTAGCAGATTCGGTGATGGCTCTATTGACGCTGTGTTGGCGCGCTACAACGCTGATGGCTCACTCGATACGACCTTCGACGACGATGGCAAAGTAATAACTCCGGGTTTCATGTTCAGCGTGCATGCTCTGGCGCTCCAGGCAGATGGCCGGATTATTGCGGTGGGCCAAAGCCTCGATACGTTTTCTGTCTTGCGGATGGCCGTAGCCCGTTACACTTCGACGGGGATGCTCGATAATACATTTGCGGGTGGAAGCATACTCACGCCGTCGTTCGCATTCGTGAACTCTCGGGCGAATGCAGTTGCGGTCCAGACGGACGGCAGAATCGTGGTTGGCGGGCTTACTAATTTCGATTCACAAGGAGGTAGCCTGCTTGGCGACTTTGGTTTATTGCGTTTGGGCGACCCGGTCAACCTTGCACCTGTCGTAACCATTACTGGCCCACCAAGCGGTTCGGCCTTCGCTGTTAATACGCCCGTCAATTTCACCGCGACATTTACCGACGATACGAACGATGCGCACCAGATTATATGGCGTTTCATATCCGCACCGCAGCCCGGACCAGCCAGCGTAGCGGTAGCTAGCGCAACACCTGGCCCAATAACCACAACGCACACCTTCACAGAGCCTGGTGTTTACACCATTGCGTTGCATGTCCTGGACAACGACTTCCTTTCCGGCATAGCCACGACCGTTGATGGCATTCCAGCGCTGGTGGTGATCTATGATCCGAATGGAGGTTCGGTATCCGGCGGCGGCTGGATCGACTCTCCTCCGGGCGGTTTCGTGGCGGACCCGACCGCAACTGGCAGGGCGAACTTTGCGTTCACATCGCGATACCAAAACGGCGCAAACGTGCCGACTGGCAATGCCGAGTTCCTCTTCGCACCCGGTGGTCTGAAGTTCCAAAGCACGACTTATGAATGGCTGGTGGTCTCGGGCAGACATGCACTGTGCAAAGGAACCGGCACGATTAACGGCAGCGGTGATTATCATTTCATGCTGACGAGCATCGATGGTGACCAACCGGGCGCTGGGGGAGAGGACAAGTTACGGATCAGGATCTGGAGCGACAGCAACGGCCTGATCTATGACAATCAACCCAATGCGCCCGAGATTGCTGCTCCGACCACCGCGCTGGGCGGCGGCAGCATCGTCATCCATCATTGATTTTCGATTACTGCGCGTCTCCGTGATGTGGTTTGTTTCATTGCGGAGACGCGCTGTCCATGGTCGAAACTCTCCCGCAGTGTGTGTGGGTTCCGGCGGCGCTTCGATGAATCGCGCAGAGATCGATGGACGAAAGATTGAGGATGGGCGACTACGAATTTATAAGAAGCGGATTTCACTTTATGAAATTTGTCCGGCAGCAAAAGCGTCCGGCGGATTGCAGGAACTATTCCCCGTCGAATGTAAAAATGGCGTTTGGTAGACCTTTACTGTTAAGATTTCACCTCATCAACGACGGACTACCTGGATGTCAGTTCTTCGCAGCCTCCATTAACAGCTACTCGTTATGAGTGAATCCGTTCTCGAAACCTTCGCGCGGCGCGGCATCGAGCTTCTCCACCAGGACGATAGTGTTCTCTACGAACTACTCGAAAGAGAATATCAGCGCCAGGCAAACACGCTGGCCCTGGTTGCCTCTTCGAGCATCGTTGATCCGTCCGTCCTGGCCTGCGAAGGCATGGTCCCAGTTAATGTCACCGCCGAAGGCTACCCGGGTAACCGCTTTCATGCCGGTTGCAAGATCATCGATGAAATTGAACAACTGGCGATCGACAGAGCCAGGCATGCCTTTAAGGCACAGTACGCCAACGTCCAGCCACACTGTGCCAGCTCCGCGAATGAGATCGTGATGTTTGGCTTGCTCAAGCCAGGTGACACCATCCTCGGTATGGAACTTCAGTCCGGCGGACATCTCACGCACGGAGCCAGGAGTTCAATCTCGGGTCAGTATTTCAACGCGGTCGCATACGGAGTCGGCGAGAACGGGTTTTTAGACTACGAGCAAGTACACAGGTTGGCAGAGGAACATAAACCGCAACTGATTATCTGCGGTGCTACGGCGTATCCGAGAGTCATAGACTTCAAGCGCTTCCGTGAAATCGCTGACGATGTGGGAGCGTTTTTGCTCGCCGATATTACCCACATCGCCGGTCTCGTTGTTGCCGGTCTTCATCCGAGTCCGATCGACTTTGCGCACTTTACAACTACTTGCACGCATAAGCAGTTATATGGGCCTCGAGGCGGTTTGATCCTGATCGGTAAGGATCATCTGAACCCGACCAGGGACGGAAAGAGAACGCTCTCTCAGATGATTCAAAACGCCGTGTTCCCGCTATTGCAGGGAGCACCCGTTCCCAACGTCATTGCTGCGAAAGCAAGAGCGCTGGCCATGGCCGCGACCGAGGATGCAAAACTTCTGGCCAATCGAATCGTTACCAATGCCAGGGCCTTAGCCAAAGAGTTTATCGAGAAGGGATATGACGTGATTTCCGGCGGGACGGATAACCATATCGTAGTACTCAATCTCGTTCCTCGTAATCTCACGGGTGTTGTCGCTGAAAACGCGCTGGAGGATAGTCACATCATTGTCAACCGGAACAAGATTCCGGGCGATAAAAGACCGCCGCTAGTGACGAGTGGTATTCGCCTGGGAACAAACAGTGTAGCAATCAGGGGAATGGGCGCCGGCGAAATGAAAGAATGTGCAGACTTGATGGACAAAGTGCTTACGTCAATAGATATTTTGGGAGAGCGCAACTATACGCTCGACAAAAACGTGGCGGACCAGGTACGAGACGACGTGAAAAACCTTTGCGCCCGGTTTCCGCTCTCCCGTTATCCAGCACCGAGATTAGGCGAGGCGAACATCGATCGAGCCTGATAGATGCTACAACAAGTCCAGGGCGACGATCCGCAACTCACCCGTATAACGCTCGCCTTTTGCATCCGGCAACCACATCTCGCCGAACCTGGGAAGCATCTCCGAGACGCTGATGAATTCGTCGTCCGGGCTTTTGCTCACACTCCTGCGAACTATCCGCGCTAAAAGGTCAATATAGGTGGGGCTGTCGAAATCAACGTAAAAAGGCTTGACCTCAACCGGCGCCTTAACGAAGACGAAGCGCGGCAGATCGTTGTTACGCGCCCAACGCCGCGCGGCGACAAAGCGTCCGGTCCTGTCTTTCTCAAAAGCGAACGCCATCTCCGCGGCAGTGAACTGCCACGACTCGCGGCCAACCACGAGACGATCAAACTTGATGCGCGGAGAGTGGCGAGCGGCAAACAAAAACTTGGCGCAGTTCACGACCAGGCTCGAGAATACTTCACCGAAGACTTCGACGATATCGAACGAGATTTTTCCATCCCGAGTGCGCACCACGAGTTGCTCCCCGACGTCTTCAACCACGAGCGAGCTGATCGGTATCACCTGTGATCTAACCAAGCCGTAAGCGTCGCGATCGATTTCCAAAAACAGGTCTTTGGGCGAACTTAACGGATAGCTCGTCCGCACGGTCAGGCCAGGCCAGCTCTTGGGAACCACAGGCATAATCCGCGGCGCCGGCAAATCCAGATCGACTGACTGTGACAGTTCTTCCGGAGACGAATGTTGTGAGTAGAAGAAAGAGTTGATGAGAGTGTTTGCTCCGAGATGCAACTCGCCGAGGACGAGCTCAAAGTCACCGCGCTGGATTGCTTCTGTGCTCGCAGCAGAGATCATCAGGTCCGGACTGTGATAGCGCGCGGCACCCCACCCGGCGTGCGGTGCAGCAAAAGCGGCCGTCACTTGCGGACCAAGTTCCTCACTCTTGTATTCGATCTGGCGCCGGCCATCCTGAGGACCGAGAATTTGTGCCCAGCGCTTCTGAAAGAGAGGCAATATCAATCGATCAGGACTTTTTTCAGGACTAAAGTAGGTGGTGCCGGTATGTAGCCAGAACGTCGAAAAGCTAACGATTGAAGATTTCGATTTTCGGGAAAGCTCTTCATAGATCTCTCGCAGACTCTGGCGATAGACGTTGGCGGTTTGATAAGTGAACCAGCGCGCGCTGGTGAGAAACGGCACCAGCGACCGGCTGAGTTCACAGAGGACCTTTGGTCCAAGCCGGATTTCGATGTCTCGCCGGCAATCTTCATAAACCAGAGTTCTCGAAGCATACATCTCTCCCGCGGCTCTGGTTGGCGCTACCCCGGTCAAACGCATGAAAGTCTCCTCAAGATTATTGAGAGACTGATCGAGCTTCTCACTATCACCTGCCGCTCTGGCTACAGCTCCGCGACAGTTTTCCAGTTCATTGAGCGCCGCAATGGCCGGCGTTCGCAGATCATCGTCCTGAATACGTTCGAGAAGCTCGAGCAACAGGCGTTCAGGATTCAGCTTGACCGGGATCTCAAGCGTCCAGGAGATCAATCCTCTTTTATCGAGATACTCGAGGAGGCTGTAAACCTCTTCCTCATTCTCCAGGCCGAAAGCCTGGCGCTGGACCAAATCGCGAGCTATGTCTTTGGCGAGAGTTTTTCCATCGCAGGCCTCGAGAGCAGCGGCCTGTTTGGCCGTGAGCCTGGCAGGATGGCCCAGCAACATGTAGAAAGTGGTTCCTTCGAGATGAACAAACGGCATGCGGCGGGGAACGATCCAGGGTCTGAGTGCTTTATTTTCCGCCAGCTTTGCCGCCAACGCATCAATGCACCAGCCCTCGAAATAAACCTGGCGGCTCGCGATCAGATCTTTCCCTTCGCGAACGACGATCGTCTCGTCCTGATCGGCAAAACTGGCCCAGCCGACCGGACCAAAAAAACCGATAGAGTCGTTTTTTACGCAATAACGTTGCAGGTAATTGGCGACCAGCTCTTCACGCTTGTGTCGTTCAGAGTTTCGGCTAGAGCCAGGTCCCATTCGCAATAGTGCATCTATGCTACCGTGGACCGCATGCCGGTTTTGCCAGGTCACTGCTTCACGAAAACGTTCGTCGCCGGCAACTCGTCGAAGCACATTGGAAATGTGAGCGGCAGCCGATTCGGCAGCGGAGCGACATGCGACCCGAGCTTCTTCAGTATGCTGCCTGGCAAGGTCGAGCTCACGGATGGCCTCCGCAGTTGCCTGGCCGACGGATAGCGTTGACAACGACAGGCCCTTGCTGAGTTGGC
>Ga0247688_1000052_pt1 | contig 59734 bp, 50 predicted proteins | sample CNK29_metaG_FD_182718 | JGI IMG/M metagenome (GOLD analysis project Ga0247688, IMG submission 182718) | Soil microbial communities from Purdue University Martell Research Forest, Indiana, United States - CNK29 | ecosystem: Environmental > Terrestrial > Soil > Temperate forest > Bulk soil... | reverse complement strand
TCCGTGGCCCTCCACCCCGCATTGCTGCAACGCAGTTACGGTTCGATACCGCACGGCTCTTCGCCGCACAGGAGCGGACTTCCACCGCTCTGTCTTCTCGCCTTCTCAGGCGCACGCGCGCGCCCGTCCCCGGCCGCTGCAACGTTCAAGCGGCGGGCGGTCCGAAATTATCAGGGAACCTCCATCGCGAATTGGTTGCTGCTTTTCCGAACGCTTCCGATCTTGTGAAAGCTCCGGTCGTAAGTTTGTTGCAGCGCTCGGGGGACGGGCGCACTCCGTCGCCAATCCGTCGGCTGATAATCCTCCAGGAATTTTCCACACACAGGTTCGCCGGCGTTGAAGCCGGCGATGATCGGGTCCACGATCCGCGCCGCATCGTCCACGATGTCCAGCGGCGGAGGGAAGCGATGCGCCTTCAGCTTGCGCGCGTCCGGCGGTCACGGCCTTTCCACCAGATTGACAAACCGCTCGGCGCGTTCGCGCACCACGCGCCCCGGATTATCGACGCGCGCCGGCGCGTTCCATAAAACGTAAAACTCGAAGTCCGTGGCCGACCGGCCGTGCTGCGTCTCAAAGACCTGACACCGTTCCCGGGCAATGGCCTGCGCCACCGCCAGCGCCACGACCGCGTTGGTGGCCTGACTGATGGGCGCGTTCGTCGCCTGGCACCACACCTCGCTCCGGATCTGGAAACGGGAAACCTCGGCATGCTGGCCGCGGGCAAAGTCATCATCTCCGGACTCGATCATGGAGAGCGCGGCGAACCGGTCCAACGCGAAGACGCGGCCGGCGCAAAGCAGCCACGACACAATCAGTGCGAACTGGAGGGTGTTCGCACGCTTAACATCCATCGCCATGGACTTGCCGCGCATCCGCCAATTATCGCAGCCCATCCGCTGGTTGCAACCGGGCAGTGGGATAAATCCGCAGTCGGATGTATCATTAAAGCCGGAGTGCGCCCGTCCCCGGGCGCTGCAACGTTCAACCTGCAAGCAGTTTGAAATTTTCAGGAAACCTCAATCGCGAATTGGTTGCTGCTTTTCCGAACGCTTCCGATCTCGTGAAAGCTCCGGTCATAAGTTTGTTGCAGCGCCCGAGGACGGGCGCAGCCATGTTCAACTTGCAGGCACCGCGGAGTTTTGTGGAGCATCAACCGCAAGCATTCCTGTTTTTTTGCGGAGAGCTGGCAATTATTTGAGAGCCTTCGGTCGTTGGTCTGTTGCAGCGCCCGGGGACGGGCGCACTCCGTCACCAATCCGTGGGCTGATAATCTTTCAGAAATTTTTACCGGACAGGTTCGCAGGTTTTTGCTGCCGGAGTGCGCCTGTCCCGGGCGCTGCAACGTTCAACCTGCAGGCTGTCTGAAATTATCAGGGAACCTCCATCGCGAATTGGTTGCTGCTCTTCCGAGCGCTTCCGATCATGTGAAAGCTCCGGTCATAAGTTCGCTGCAGCGCCCGGGGACGGGCGCACTCCGTTACCAATCCGTCGGCTGATAATCCTTGAGGAATTTTCCCCAGACATGTTCGCCGGTGTTGAAGCCCGCGATGATCGGATCCACGATCCGCGCCGCGCCGTCCACGATGTCCAGTGGCGGATGGAAACGATGCTCCTTCACCTTGCGCACGGCGATGTGCGCCGGGTCTTCATCCGTCACCCAGCCCGTGTCCACGGCGTTCATGTGGATGCCGCTGGTCTGATAATCCGCCGCCGACGTGCGCGTCATCATGTTGAGCGCGGCCTTGGCCATGTTCGTGTGCGGATGCCGCGTGGTCTTGAATTTCCGGTAAAACTGTCCCTCCACCGCCGAGACGTTCACGATGTGCTTGTCGCGTTCCGGCGTGCGGAGCATGAGCGGTTTCAGCCGCGCGTTCAGGATGAACGGCGCGATGGCGTTGACGAGTTGCACCTCGAGCAATTCCACCGCCGGCACTTCCGCCATGAGCAGACGCCACGAATTGCGCTCGCGCAAATCCACCTGTTGCAAATCCTGGTCGAGCCTGCCTTCGGGAAACAAACCCTTTTGCGCCGCGAGCTCCTCAGCGAGGAGTGGCAATTGCGATAAAGCTGCCGAATGGGTGATTCCCGCGAGCTTGGAAATTTCCTGCACTTGGCCAGTCCGGCTCGGACCCTCCGGCAAAATGTGATAGCCGCGCAGTCCCTCGTATGCGCCGAGCAATTTGCGCGCGTCTTCCGGCAGGTCATGCAATGACCCGTGCTCGCGTTCCATCATGTGCTCGTAAAAATCCGGCGGCCGTCGCACGGTCTGGCAGGCGTTGTTGATGATGAAATCCAGCCGGCTGCGCGTCGTGAGCAGATGTTTGCAGAATGCCTCCACGCTCGGTGTGTGACGCAAATCCAATCCAAAAATCTCCAGCCGGCTTCCCCAATCCTTGAAATCCGGTTCCGCCGCATAACGCATCGCCGAGTCGCGCGGGAAGCGCGTGCAAACGATGAGCTGTGCCCCGGCACGCAGCAGTTTGATGCCGGCCTGATACCCGATCTTCACGCGTCCCCCGGTGAGCAAGGCCACGCGCCCGCGCAGATCCGCCGTCTCGGTGCGCTTGAAATAATTCACCTCCGCGCACTTCGGACAAAGCTGGTCGTAGAAGTGGTGAAGCTGCGCGTAATCCTGTTTGCAGATGTAGCAATTCTGCTCCTCGACGACTTCACGGAATTCCGGATCATCCACGACTTCTTTCTGTTCGAAGTTGAGCGGCGGATGCACGTTGGGCGTGGTGAAGACGGTTTGCCGGCGCAGTTTGCGGATGCCCGTCTGGTTCAGCACGCTTTCGGCGCGTTCCGATTTGGCGGCCTTGCGGTGACGTTTGGAAGCTTTCACCAACTGCCGCCGCATCCTTGCATCGGGCCGGGAAATCTGGCCGGCAGCGGTGAGCAGGCGCGTGCGTTCGGCTTCGGAAACACCGGCAAGCAGCTCACGATTGCTGGCGATGGACTCCAGCAATTCGGCGGCGGCCTGCATCCGTTCCTTCAGCGAGGCATGGTTCAATTTGTGTTTATCGTGGCTCATGGTTGCACTGGCAATCCGTAGTTTGGTTTCCGCGGAGCACCGGCGTCAATGCGTTTCGGAGTCGGGTAGTGGGTGGAATTGACGGAAAGAAAAGCCAAGTCCGTTGCAAGCTGAGAACGCAACGTGTTCCCCCGATGCCGGCTGGTGGTCAATGATTGCCACCGGAAACCGCATTGAAGCAAAACCACAGCAGGGAAAGCATGAGTCCGATGGCCAACAAGACGCCAGCCAAAATGCCACTGGAAAGCAAAAGCAAACAGCCCGTGCGTGCCACCCCCACAATCTCCCGATGCCAGCAACTGCGATCAAGAATGATAAAGGTCACCGCCAAGGGAATGACCGCATACGCCAGCAATTCCTCCCAAAACACTTCCAGCAACTCGACCGCAGGTTTGGCAACCGAATAAAACACCAGCAAGGAAACAAAGCAGGCGATGGAAGCGATCACCATGTCTCGCTCCAACGGAGATTGAATCCCGGGGGCATGTTCGTCATCGTTCATAACGCTCAAATGATCTGACAACATAATGATGCTGTTCCCATCACGGAATAGACACCGAACCCTCTGCTTTTTGTATATCGGCCGCCTGCTTTCGCGTTAACAAAATACCCCACGCGCTGACGTTTTCAACTGCGGCCCTGATTACGGCAAGACAAAACCGGCTTGTCTAAAATTTCTCATTCCCTTCCCCGCCGATTTTCCCCATCGTATCGCGATGCTAACCAAGCGTGGATGGTTCCTCTGGCAAACGGTGTGGACGCTTTTCATCGCGGTCCCGGTGTTCGCCGAAACGGCACCGATCAAACTGGACGTGGACGCGACCGATGCCTCGCGCAACATTCTGCACGCGCGACTGCACATCCCCGCCTCACCCGGCCAGCTGACGCTGTTCTATCCCAAATGGATTCCCGGTGAACATGCGCCGAGCGGACCGATCAACAATCTGACCGGCCTGCAAATCTCCGCGAACGGCCAGCCCCTCCCATGGCAACGCGACGCGGATGACATGTGCACATTCCATCTGGACGTGCCCGCCGGCGCGGCTGCGGTGGACGTGTCGCTGGATTTTCTTATGACGGCGGGCGGCTCCTTCTCCTCCGGCGCTTCCGCCACCGCGAAGCTGCTGGACTTGAACTGGAATCAGCTTTTGCTGTATCCGCAGGCTTCAGCGCCTTTGAAACTTTCGTTCGCCGCCACGCTGCAACTGCCCGCCGGCTGGAAATTCGCCACGGCGCTGCCGGTCGCCAGTTCGTTGGGAAAAACGATTGCATTTTTGCCTGCGCCGATGGAGACGTTGATTGATTCGCCGGTGATCGCGGGGGAGTTTTTCCGGACGATTGACCTGTCACCGGGCAAACAACCGCCGCATTTCCTCCACATCGTGGCGGACAGCGCCGCCGCACTGGAAATCAAGCCGGAGGACATCCACCATTTCTCGCAGCTCGTGACCGAGGCGAACGCGCTGTTCGGGGCGCATCACTATCGCGGTTATCATTTTCTCGTGACCTTGAGCGATCAGGTGTCGCACTTCGGCCTCGAGCATCACGAGTCCAGCGACGACCGGCTCGGTGAAAATTATCTGACGGACGAGAGCGCGCGGACAGCTGCCGCCGACCTGCTGCCGCACGAAATGGTGCATTCCTGGAACGGCAAATACCGGCGTCCCGCAGGACTGGCCACGCCGGATTACCAGCAGCCGATGCGCGACGAACTGCTCTGGGTTTACGAGGGATTGACGGATTATCTCGGCAAAGTCCTCGCCGCGCGCAGCGGCCTGCTGACCAACGAGGATTTCCGCGAGAACTTTGCCATCAATGCGGCGATGCTCGATCATCGCTCGGGCCGCGCGTGGCGGTCGCTTGCGGATACCACGGTGGCCGCACAACTGCTGTATGATTCGCCCGGCGACGGCGCGAACCGGCGGCGCGGCACGGATTTTTATCCCGAAGGCGACCTGATCTGGCTCGAAGTCGACACGATCATCCGCCAGCAAACCGGAGGCAAAAAATCTCTCGACGACTTCTGCCATCAATTTCATGGCGGCGATGACTCGGCCCCCAAGGTCGTCCCCTACACATACAACGACGTGGTGGCGACGTTGAACGAGGTTGCACCCTACGACTGGAAGGCGTTCTTTCAAAAGCGTGTTTACGACATCTCGCCACGGGCACCGCTCGGCGGCATCGAGAACGGTGGCTGGCGGCTGGTCTACACGAATGAAATCCCGTCATTGCTCAAGACGCGCGAGGGCCAGCGCAAGTTCATTGAGCTGAGCTATTCACTCGGCCTCGCCCTCGGCACAGACGGCGGCATCCGGGATGTGCTACCCGGCTCACCGGCGGACGCGGCAGGCGTCGGCACCGGCATGACCCTCGTGGCGGTGAACGGCCGCGCGTGGTCAACGGACATTTTGCGCGCCGCCGTGAAAGCCGCCGCGACCAACAGCGCCCCCATCGAATTACTCGTCAAAAACACGGATTACTACAAGACCTGCACGGTGGATTATCATGGCGGTGAAAAATATCCCGTCCTCGAACGCGACGCGACCAAGCCGGATCTGCTGGAACTCATCGTGAAACCGCTCACCTCCGCGCCACCGGCGGCCACCGAAAAATGAAAAGAGGGTAGTCCGGCAGGCCCGCTTTCCTCGCTGATCCCGCCCCACGCCGCTGCTTTATTCCGGTATTTTGGGTCGCAAGGCTGGTTCCGGAAGATTTCAGGCTTGCGTTTTGAAGTTTCGCAACGAAAATTGCACCCTTTATGCAATCGCAAGCCTCAACCGGATCGGACACACTTTTCAAACTGTGGGCATGGTTTGAAGACAACTTGAAAACCATCGTCATCGCCGCGGGCATTTTTGTCGTCGTGCTCTTTGTCTTTTCGTATTATTCCTACAGCCAGAAACAAAAGGAGATCACCGCCGGGCAGGCCTTGTCGAAGGTGATCGTTTCGAGCGGCGCGGGCCAGCAGGCCGACGCCTACTTGAAAATCGCCGGCGAATATCCCGCCACGCTCGCCGGCCAGCGCGCTCTGCTCGAAGCCGGCGCCGCGCTGTTCACGACCGGCAAATACCCCGAGGCCCAGGCGCAATTCCAGAAATTTCTCGACACGTATCCGGATAATCTGCTCACGCCCCAGGCATTGCTGGGCGTGGCGGCCAGCCTGGATGCGCAGGGCAAAACCGATCTGGCCATCAGCGCTTATCAACGCGCAGCGGGCCAGACCGGCAATGTCAGCGTGACGGGCAGCGCCAAATTTGCCATCGCCCGGACGTACGACGCGCAGGGCAAGACCGCCGAGGCCGTGAAGCTTTACGAAGAAATTGCCCGCGCGTATCAAGGCACGACGATGGCCAATGAAGCCGGGTTGCGCGCGATGGAATTGAAGATGAAAACGCCGGGCGCGGCCACCGTCACGCCCGCTGAGGCGCCTGCGGCACCGTTCACGTTGACCAAGTAAGCTCATGAAGCTGGCAATCATCGGCACCGGCTATGTCGGTCTGGTCACGGGAACCTGCTTCGCCGAAGTCGGGCACCACGTCATTTGCGTGGACAGCGACGCCACCAAGGTGAAGATGCTGCAGGCGGGCGGCATTCCGATTTACGAACCCGGCCTGGAAGAACTCGTAAAGAAAAATGTCGCCGCCGGGCGGCTGGCCTTCACGAACAGCACGGAGAAAGGCGTGCAGAACTCGGACGTGATTTTCATCGCCGTCCCCACCCCGCCCCAACCGGACGGCTCGGTGGATTTGAGCTACATCGAACGCGTCGCCCGCGACATCGCAGGGGCCATGACGAGCTACAAGATCGTCGTGGACAAAAGCACCGTGCCGGTCAAGACCGGCGAGAAAGTCACCGAGACCATCAAGCGTTATTGCACGGCGAAGGTGGAATTCGACGTGGTGAGCAACCCGGAATTTCTGCGCGAAGGTTTTGCCGTCGGCGATCTGATGAAGCCCGACCGCGTGGTGATCGGCACCAGTTCGCCGCGGCCCGTGACCGCGATGAAGGAAATTTACACGCCGTTCAATGCGCCCATCATCATCACCGACATCAACTCGGCGGAACTCATCAAGCACGCGGCGAATTCCTTTCTTGCCCTGAAGATTTCCTACATCAACGCCATCGCCACCGTCTGCGAAGCCGCCGGGGCGAACGTGCAGGAAGTCGCGCAGGGCATCGGCCTGGACGAACGCATCGGCCGCCGCTTTCTCAATGCCGGCATCGGTTTCGGCGGGAGCTGTTTTCCCAAGGATTTGAGCGCGTTCATCAAAATCTCCGAGCAGGTCGGCTATGATTTCAAGCTGCTCAAGGAAGTGCAGCGGATCAATGCCGACCAGATGGAACGCTTCGTCAAAAAAATCACCGACACGCTGTGGGTGCTCAAGGACAAAACCATTGGCGTCCTCGGTCTCGCGTTCAAACAGAACACCGACGACGTGCGCTCCTCGCCCGCGATTGATCTGTGCCTGCGCCTGCAAAAGGAAGGCGCGACGCTGCGCGTGCACGATCCGAAAGGCATGGACAAGGCCAGGGCGCTGTTGACGGGCGTGACCTACGTGGACGACATGAACGCCGTGGCCGAAGGCTGCGATGCGCTCGTCGTGGCAACGGAATGGGACGAATTCAAGCAGCTCGATCTGGCCCGCGCCAAAAAATGCCTGACACATCCGATCATGTTCGATGGCCGCAATCTGTTCGATCCGGCGGAGATGGAAAAGCTCGGCTGGATCTACAAGAGCGTGGGAAGGTGACAGGGGGTTGAGCGAAATTGGAGTTGCGAGACTCGCTTGCCTTCAACCCTCAACTCTCAACTCAAACTCCTCTCAACTGGTATGCCCGCCATCGAGGTCAGCGCCGCGCTCATCTTTCACCACGGCAAACTGCTCATCGCGCAGCGGCATACCGGCTCACATCTGGGCGGACTTTGGGAATTTCCCGGTGGCAAGCGCGAGGCGGACGAAACCTTCGAACAATGCCTCGTCCGCGAAATCCGCGAGGAACTCGGCGCGGAAATTTCCGTCGGCGAACTGTTTGAGGAAGTCACCCACACCTACCCCGAAAAATCCGTTCACCTGAAATTCTTCCTCTGCAAACTGGTTTCCGGTGAACCGCGGCCGCTGGATTGCGCCGCAATTAGATGGGTGACCCAGACAGAACTTGCCGATTTTGAATTTCCCGCCGCCGACGCACACTTGTTGGAGAAACTATCAGCTGAAGCGCGCGGACAGAATTGGGTTTGACGGCGATGCGGCGCGCTTTGCCCGGACAAGCCAAACGGCAATCGCCCACAGCCAATAGCCGAGGGTCGCCGCGCTGGTTTGGCCATCGGCGATTGTCTGTCGGTGATTTGTGTTTGGCCATCGGCTATCAGCGATTGGCTATTCTTCGGCCGCCACTTCGCCGCGCACCATGCGGGCCTCGGTGGATTGGTAAAGCGGATGCTCCGGTTTCAAATTGCGCAGGAAATTCTGGCGGAAGTCCCGGGATTTCTGCCCGGCTTCGCGCCGTTCCTTCACCTCGCCGGTCAAATGCCGTTTGCCCTGCACGGGCGAACTGTCAATGGACGCCGTCCATGCGGTGAGCTGCCGGGCGCAGGACTCCGCCAGCGCACGGATGGCGTGAAGCTCCTGGACGACCGGCTTGAGTCGCGGGCGATCCCGCACCACGGCCATCATGGAGCGCACCTCGCCGGCGCTCCCGCGGGCGATGGCGAGAAACATATTGAGTTCGTTGGTCGTCACGCGCTCGAATCCTTCGGCGATATTGTTCGACACGGAAAGCGCCGCGCGGTCGAGTTGATTGCGAAAGCCCGGCGTCAGCGGCACATCCGGTTGTTCCAGCAGGTCGAGCACCCGGTTGTAAAGCCGCGCCGCCTCCTGCCACACCGGCAGGTCTTCAAACTTTTGATACTTGGCCATGATGATTCTCCTTTCTTGGTTGCAGGTTCGCTGGCGGGAAATAATAGCCAATGGCCGATAGTCAATAGCCAAGATGAAATTCTGCACGCCCGGTTGTCCCGACTCGACCATTGACCATCGGCTATTGACCATCGGCTATTGGCCATCGCTATTGATTATCGGCTATTTGCTGCAGAAATCAAAGACCGCCCCCCGACTAAAAAAACCAGACGCCCTGGCTGGCACGAGATCAGCCGGAAATCAAAATTCAAAAGTGGCTGGACAGAAACTTAATTGCGAAACACACCCGCCTACCTGACGGAGGATTGGCTGCGAACCAAGCCGTCCATTTTCTGTTAGACGCTTGGCCATGCTCGACCACATCACACGATTCTTTACAGAGAGGCGCGACAGAGCAGATGCAATCGACATAACAATTCGATACTTTGAGAACGCAACCGGCAATAGAGCGCACCGCGGCATCACTTCTGTCCTGCATCCCGATGAATTCGGATTCGTCGCAAGAGTTTGCTATGGTCACACCAAGCCGCCATGTCGTGCGTGGTTTAGGGTGTCGCGGTGCACCGCCGATGTTCAGGAGCTTTCGTTCGATGAAGTTACCCAGTATGGCGAGAGATATTTGCGATAGTCACACGCGGCCCAACATCAGGACTGGCGGCAATCCTTTCACCCCTTCCAAAAGCAAAACCGGCGAAGCGCGGGTTCGCACTTCACCGGTCAGAATGGTGCAGCGTTTCAGACTTTCCCGTAAGCTTCCTCGATCACCTGCTTGAAGTTATTTTCGCCGGGCTTGACGATGCCGAATTCACGCTGGGTGATTTCGGGCGAATCGCTGGCGTGCGCGGCGTCGACCATGATGGTGGAGCCGAATTCGCGGCGGATGGATCCGGGCGGCGCCTTGGACGGATCGGTCGACCCGAGGACGTCGCGGATCTTGTTCTCCGCGCCCACGCCTACCCCGAAAAATCCGACCACCTGAAATGCTTCATCTGCCGGCTGGTTTCCGGCAAACCGCGCCGAAACATTTCCCAACCGCACGAACCTTCCAGCGTTCTTTCCGGGCGGCGGGACGCCCGCCCTCTACGGCAGACGAGACGTCCGCCGCTACAATTTCGCCAGTTCGCTTCCCGCCAGTTGAATCAACGGTTTGATCGTCGCCGCGTCGAACTGAAATTTGCAGCCCGCCGCAGCAAACAATTCCGGCAGTGGCCGCGAGCCGCCGAGCGCGAGGGATTTTTTGTAATCGCCCAGCGCCTTGGCCTTGTCGCTCCGCGAATTCGCCCAGACCTGCAACGCGCCGAGCTGCGCAATGCCGTATTCCACGTAGTAAAACGGGTGCAGGAAGATGTGAAGTTGTCTCTGCCATGAATAGGCCCGTGCGGCCTCGCACCCGGAATAATCCACGTCGCCGCCGAACCGATCCATGAGTTGCAGATACGCCGCCTTGCGCTCGGCGCGCGTGTGGCCGGCGTGCGTGTAGATCCAGTGCTGAAACGCGTCCACCGTCGCCATCCACGGGAAGAACCCGATAATGCCTTCGAGATGCGTCTTGCGCGCGCGGTTGGCGTCCGCAGAAGGCGCGCTCTTTTTTTCTCCCTCGCCCCCTTTGGGGGAGAGGGCCGGGGTGAAGGGGCTGTTTGCCGGATAAAACTCCTCCAAAAATTCATTGCCCAGCAACTCCATCGCCATCGAAGCGACCTCGCAAAACTCAATCGGCGCGCCGCGATACGCATATAAATCCTCGTCGCGCGTCGCCTGCGCATGGAACGCGTGGCCGGCCTCGTGGAGAATCGTCTCCACGTCGCGCTGCAATCCAATCGCGTTCATGAAAATGAACGGCACGCGCGCCTCCGACAGTGTGGACTGATAGCCGCCTGGGGCCTTGCCCTTGCGATTGTCCAGGTCGAGCAGTTTCAAATCCTGCAACTGCTGGAAACCCGCCGCGAGTTCCGCGTCGAGGTGGTTGAATATTTTCTGCGTGCGCGAAACCATCTCGCCGACCTCGCCAAACGGCTTCAACGGCGGGCGATTCTGCGGGTCCACAGCCAGATCCCACGGGCGCAGGTTTTCCAGTTTCAACTGCCGTTTGCGGTCGTTCTGGATTTCGCGGACGGCGGGCATGATCTCCTTTTCCACCGCGTCGTGAAACTGGAAACAATTCTCCGGCGTGTAATCGAAGCGACCTTTCTGGCGGAAAGCGTAGTCGCGATAATTTTCAAAGCCCGCGTTCTTCGCGATCTGCGTGCGGAGCTGAATGAGCTGGTCAAAAATCTCCTCGCACTTGTCCACGTCCTGCAAACGGCGTCTGGCGACAAGTTCCCACGCTTCCTGCCGCAGCGCGCGGTCCGGCTCCTCGAGATAACGGCCCATCTGCACGAGCGTCTTTTCTTCGCCGCGAAAAGTCACCGTCTGCGCGCCGATCAATTTCTGATATTGCTGGGCGAGCTTCGCCTCCTCGGTTTCCAGCGCCACGTTTTCCGGGCGGAACAGCTCGACGTGATTTTTCAGGTCGCGGTCGAAGACGGCGTATCGTCCGCCGATGTTCCCCCTCAACCGGCCTTCGGCCACCTTCTCCCCCACCGGGGGAGAAGGATGGGATGAGGGGGCGTCGCCTGTTTGCAGCAACTCAGCCCGCTGCGGATGTGCGACGTAAATCTTCTCCAGCGCGAACTGGCGCGGCTTGATCTGCGGCTCGACGTGTTCGACGAAGTGCAGATACGCCTTCTCCGCATCGGCGTTGTCCGTATGGCAGGTCATGGCGATATACCGGCGCGACGCCTCCTCGTCGAGCGCGGCGTTGAGTTCGCTCCAATCAATCAACCAGCGTTCCAGTTCCGCGGCGGTGGTGGCCCGTGCGGCACGCACTTCCAACTGGTCGAACAGCGGCGCAATCTGCGGCCAGTCGCCGAGATTGATGTCTTGCGGGACGAATGTGCGAGGCCGGTGCGCGGCCAGTTTTCCGAACGGCAATAAATTCATGCACGAAGGATAGCGAAACTCCCGGCGGTGAAAATGAATTTCGAGTTTATACATGCGGATTTAAAGACGAAGCAAACCGAGCTTGCGCGGCCTTCTCAAAGCCATACAGTCATATTTCAAATGAAATCCACATGCCCTTTTAACTTCCGGTTTGTGTGCGGTCTAAAATCAGTACTCGTTTGCACAGCGAGCTTTTTGGGCCTGTTCATTGCTGATTTACCCGCCGCAGAAATCCCATTGAACTTGTTGGGCAATCAATTTTATTCCAAAACCTTGGTTGTCGATTGGAAATTGCCAACCAATCAAATCCCGACAGCCACCAGGACGTTCGAGGTCATTCCGGCAAAGTTTTCTCATGCCATCGTTTCAAACCTGATGATCTGGGGCGGTTTTACAGAGAGTAATCGGATTTGGACAACGGATGACGGAAACAAAATCTCCAGCGACACTTTCGTATTCAGGAAAAATGACAACAGACAATGGCTAACCGTTAATCCGGCCTTGGGTCTGGCCCATCTTTACAACCCCATTTTGTCATCGGCAATGCCCGAAGACGTCCCAGACAAGCCACGCGCCTACACACTGGCTATCAATATTCTCCGGCAATTGAACATCCCCACCAACGAATTAATTTTGGAAGGTGGCAAGCCGAGAGCATGGTTCTATGAAGGAGAGATGACGCGGAGAAATATTACCCGACGGAATCATATGGGCGTGGAATTTCGACGACAATTGAACGGCATCCCATGCGTTCTGGAACGTATTCATATTGATTTTGAAAGTCATGAACAGATCACGCAATTTGAAATCAATTGGCGTGGCTTGAAGCCTTCCAAGCCTTATCAAGTGGCCAGCACAAAACAGATGACCGCTTGGATCAAGGAGGGGCGGGCACGAGTCCAGTCACTTGAAGGACCGATGGAAGCACGCTGGATCGGTGCGGCCGGCATCAAACGATTAACGATCGTGGGTATTGAGCCTCGTTATACTGCTGCAACTAGTTTTTCCAATGGAGAGGAAGTGCAAGCTGAACGCTTGTATCCTTATGCGGTCCTGCAAGCTGATGCCGAACTGGCTCCAGACGACCACGAAACCATTTGGCTGTTCTGTCCAATGATCGCGGAGGATTTGAACAAGCCATCTCAAGCGGCAACCAGCGATTTTGGGTTCAGCGTTTATCCGAGCACTTTGCGTGAAAAACAAAGGAGACAAATGGACGCGCAGTAGCAAGTAGTCCATTTCAACTTACAGCAATGACCGACTTGACTATCAGCATTATAGTTTCTGGCATTATTCCTTCGTCAGCACTTTTTCGAGCAGTGAGTTCAGGCGCGTCAGCATCGCACGCGGATCTTCGAGCAGGCCGGCGGCGACGCGGGCGTTGTCGAGGATTTGTTCGGCGACGCTGCCGGCGAGCGCGGCGTCCTTCTGCCGCATGGCGTCGAGGCGCGCCATGATAGGATGCGCGGGATTGATTTCGAGGTCATGTTTCGCGGCGGGCAATTCGGGACCGTCCTGTTTCATGGCCTTCATCATGCGGCGCATGTTCGCGGTCATGAATTTATCCGAGTCCACGACCACAGCGGGACTTTCCACCAGACGTTGTGAGGCGCGCACTTCATTGACTTTGTCGCCGAGCGTTTCCTTGAGCCATTGCGCAAGCGACTTGGAAGCTTCCTCGGACAAGGCGCCTTCTTTTTTGGCGCTGAGATTCAATTCCGCTTTTTCGGCGAGCTTGAGCGGCTTGCTGTCGAAGGTGTGGAGGTGCTCCATCACGAACTCGTCCCACGCATCGTAGAGAAACAAGACTTCCCATTTGCGTTCCTTGAACACTTCAAAATACGGGCTGGCTTCCGCCGCTTCACGGTTCGCCGCGAGCAGGCAATAAATTTCCTTCTGCTCGGATGCCATGCGCTTCACATAATCCGCCAGCGACGTGAGCTTGCCCTTGTCGAGCGATGACGATTCGAAACGCAGCAGTTTGCCGAGCGCTTCCTTGTGTGTGAAATCGGTGACGATGCCTTCCTTCAGGAAGCGTTGATATTCGGTGTAGAATTTTTCGTAAGCGTCAACCTCCTTTTCGGACTGTTCGTCGAGGAATTTCAGGAAGCGGCCCGTCAGCACCTTGTTCAACTTCTGCATGAGCGACGTGTCCTGCATCGTCTCGCGCGAGATGTTAAGCGGCAGATCTTCGCTGTCCACCACGCCCTTGAGAAAACGCAGCCATTCGGGGAACAGCCCCTTTGCCTTCGCCTGGATCAAAATTTTGCGGCAATACAGATTCACCTCGGAATCAATGCGGCCCATACCGAGCGTTTCAAAATTCCGCGGCGGCACGAACAGCAGCGCCTGGATCGCCAGCGGCGCGTCCGCCGAGAAATGCAGCCGGAACAGCGGCTTGTCGTGGTCGTGCCCGACAAACGTGTAAAACTCGTTGTATTCCTCCTCCTTGATCTCGTTCTTGTTCCGCGCCCAGATGGCTTGCACGGTGTTCAGCCGCTTGGTGTTCAGCTCAATCGGAAACGGCACGAAGCTGGAATAACGCTGGATGATCCGTTCGATGGTGGCTTCCTGCGCGAAGTCTTTCGCATCGTCCTTGAGTTCGAGCGTGATCTTGGTGCCGCGCGGCAGGTCGGTGGCGGGCGCGAGTTCGTAGCCGCCCATGCCTTCGCTGGTCCACTGCCAGCCCTGTTCGTCCGGCGCGAACGAACGGCTGAGCACGGTCACTTTTTTCGCGACCATGAATGCGGAATAAAAGCCCACACCGAACTGGCCGATGAGTCCCACGTCCGGCTTCTTCTCCTCGGCGAGCTGTTTCAAAAACGCCTTGGTGCCGGAGTGCGCGATGGTGCCGAGGTTCTCGACGAGTTCGCCGTGCGTCATGCCCAGGCCGGTGTCGGTGATGGTGATGGTGCCCGCCTTGTCGTCCGTAGCCAGGGTAATGCCGGGCGCAATCTCCGATTGATAAACCGGCTTGCCGGACGACAGATTGAAACGGAGTTTCTCGCACGCGTCGGCGCTGTTGGAAATCAGTTCGCGCACGAAGATTTCTTTGTCGGTGTAAAGCGAATGGATGACGATATTCAGCAGTTGCTGAATCTCCGCCTGAAAATGATGGGTCTCGGTTTGGCTCATAGGGGCTGTTTACTTAATGGACGATACGACAATCGTCAAGCAGGCAGGAGGAGTTTCAAAAGAATTTTTCACCGCTGGTTTTAACCCCACACGCGATTTTGCAAAGCCGGCGGTTGCGGGCGCGGAACAACAACGGCATACTGACCGTGCCCGATGGACACGCCGCATCTCAATTTTCTGGTCGATCAAAACTTTCTCTGGGCGTCGTGCATCTGGGGCGCTGTCGCCAGCGGCTATTGTCTTTACGGCTTCAAACAACGCGCATTGATCCCCTTTCTCGGCGGCTTTGTGATGACGGCCATGTCGTTCATCGGCCCGAATGCGCTGGTGATGTCACTCGTCTGCACCGCGGCGATCTTCGCGGTTTGGTGGCTGATGAAGCGGGGCTATTGACCATTCAGTCCGAGTGAAACCGGGCTCACGCCAAAGGCCGCCAGGGACGCAAAGAAAACGGACCGAGTGAGTCGACAATCACCGCACTGAATCGTGATTTGAATTCCCTGCCCAAAAACGTCCGCCCCATCCATCCCGTTGCGACCTTCGCGACCTTCGCGTGAGGTCTTCGGCAGGTTTCCGCTTCAGAACGACCAGTTGACGATCGGGAAGCCCTTGGCGAGTTTGTCCGGGAATTCATCAAACCAGCCATTGTTGATGGCGATGTTGGCCAGGCCGATTTGCATGCCATGAAGATTTTCCGTGTAGTTCACCAGGCCCAGTTGCAGACCGTGCATTTCCTTCGCATAATTCACAATCAAACTGGATTGGAAGCCGACGAATTCTTCCTGCGCGACACTCACCCATCCAAACTGCCAGCCGTGGAAACTGGTCTTGTTGACATTGACCCAGGCCCAGGAAACGCCAGTGTAGCGATCGGAATAATTCACCGGCCCCCAACTGAAGCCGGCGCTGTCGCCGGTGCTGCCGTTGACAATGCCGAGCGCGACGCCCTGCTGCGGGTTTTCACCCCAGATGCTCAACGAGAGACCGTGGATTTCGGCGGTCTTCGGATAAATGGCGATGTCCGGCGTCAGCGACGCTTGAAACGGATGCGAGTCTTCCGCGTGTAAAACGGTGCTGGCGATGACGAGGGTGGCGAGGGCGAATATTTTTTTCATGTCGTGCAGGAGCATTAAGTCACTCAAGGGCGAAACGCAAATCAAAAACCGGAAGCCAGTTGCCCGGCTTCCGGTTTTGAATTGATGAGTGTTTTAGAACGACCAGTTGACGAACGGGAAGCCGGTGGCCAGCTTGTCCGGGAATTCATTGAACCAGCCGTTGTTCCGGGCGATGTTCGCGAACCCGATCTGCACGCCGTGGAGATTTTCCGCGTAGTTCACGAGGCCCATCTGGAGTCCTTTGAACTTGCCTTCGGAGTAGTTGAAAATCCCCGCCTGCCAGCCGACAAAGCTGGTCCGGCTGATATTGACCATGGACCATTCCACGCCGGTGTAGGAATCGGCGTAGTTGACGAAAAACGCCCAGCTGAAACCGCTGCTGTCACCGGTGCTGCCGTTGACGAAGCCAAGGTTGAAACTGTGCTGCGGATTTTCACCCCAGATATCCAGCGAAATGCCGCTGATTTCGGTGGTCTTGGGATAAATCGCGATGTCCGGCGTCAGTGATGCCTGAAAGAAAGGTGCGTCCGCCGCCTGTAACCCGGCGGTCGCGAGGGCGAGGGCTGTGATAACGAGTAGCTTTTTCATAGTTGAATGTGAATTCGGAGCCGCCAGCTTAATTCCCCGTCTTGGCGGCGCAACCAAAAAGACCACTGCTCCGACCGGCAATCACTTTTTATCAGCCGGCTTCCCGCGCTGATCGCCGGTTTGGGTGTGATATCCGCCACGGCGGCGGCCAGTAGCGCGTGGACATTCAGGAAATGGATTTAGCGTCTCCAAGCGATGACGACCAGCTTCTCGCCGTCAGCGAAGCACTCGACAAACTCGCCGTTGAGCACCAAGCCGAAGCTGAGTTGGTGAAGCTCCGTTACTTCGTCGGCCTGACCAACGACGAAGCGGCAGAAGTGCTGGGCATTTCCCCGCGCACCGCCAAGTATTACTGGACGCATGCCCGCGCGTGGCTCTATCGCGAGATTAACCCTCGCGATCTCCAAGAAAAACTAAAAACCTGAAGCCAGATGCCCAGCTTCAGGTTTGAATTATCCGTAGCGGCTGTCGGGAGACGGCCGTTGATATTTTAGTCTGCGGCGCTCTACCGAGACGCCGCCACACTTTTATTTGCTCTTCTTCAGCGCGCTCAAGCCTGCGTAAACCGCGTTCTTGCCGAGCAACTGTTCGATGCGCAGGAGCTGGTTGTATTTCGCGGTGCGGTCCGTGCGGCTCAGGGAACCGGTCTTGATCTGGCCGCAGTTCGTCGCCACGGCGATGTCGGCGATGGTCGCGTCCTCGGTTTCACCGGAGCGATGCGAGAGGACGGCGGTGTAGCCGTTGTTCTGCGCGAGCGTCACGGCGTCGAGCGTTTCGGTGAGCGAACCGATCTGGTTCACTTTCACGAGGATTGAATTCGCCGTGCCGGTATCAATGCCCTTCTGCAGGAACTTCACATTCGTGACGAACAGATCGTCGCCGACGAGCTGGACTTTGTTGCCGAGTTTGTCGGTCAGTTTTTTCCACGTCACCCAGTCGCCTTCGGCGCAGCCGTCCTCGATGGAGACGATCGGATATTTGCCGCACAGCTTGGCGTAGAAATCCACCATTTCGTCGCCGGTCAGTTTCTTGCCGCTGCTCTTTTTGAAGACGTAGGTTTCGTTGCCGGTGTAAAATTCGGACGCCGCCACGTCGAGCGCGAGGTTGATCTGCTTGCCCGCCTTGTAGCCGGCGTCTTTCACGGCTTGCAGAATCACTTCGATGGCCGCCTCGGTGCTTTCGAGCTTCGGCGCGAAACCGCCTTCATCACCCACGGCGGTGGAAAGACCTTTTTTCTTCAACACGCTCTTGAGCGCGTGGAAAACTTCCGTGATCGCCTGCAAGCCTTCGCTGAAGGTGTTGAAACCGTGCGGCTGGATCATGAATTCCTGGAAATCAATCGGGGCATCGGAATGCGCGCCGCCGTTGATGACGTTCGCCATCGGGACGGGCAGCACCTTGGCGTTCGGTCCGCCGATGTATTTGAACAACGGCTGGTTCAACGCGGCAGCGGCGGCTTTCGCGGTTGCGAGCGAAACGGCGAGAATGGCGTTCGCGCCGAGCTTGGACTTGGTTTCCGTGCCGTCAATCTTGAGCATGGTGGCGTCCACGGTGAGCTGGTCGCACGCGTCAAGACCGATCAGCTTGGGCGCGATGAGCGTGCCCACGTTCTTGACGGCCTTCTGCACGCCCTTGCCGAGGTAACGGCTCTTGTCGCCGTCGCGGAGTTCGATGGCTTCGTGTTCGCCGGTGCTGGCGCCCGAGGGCACCGCGGCGCGGCCCATCACGCCACAGCTGAGGGTCACGTCCACTTCGACGGTCGGGTTTCCGCGTGAATCTAAAATTTCACGCGCCTGAATACTTTGGATGTTTGTCATAAAAAATTAAGTAGGTTAAATTCCTTTGGCCTGCCCCAAATCGAGCGCCCATGATAAAAGCCGCGCGCAGCGAGTCAAGGAAGCGTTGCGGCCATTGCCGATTTAACTCGAACTGACAATGAGGATTAACCGGCGGCACCGCTCGCTTTCCGGCCGGCTCCGTGGTTAACTAAAATGTGCCCATGAGCGAGCCACCCAAACATCCGGCGCACCAGATTGAATTGAACCTGCGCGAAGTGGGGCAGCTGTTCAACACGATGGATCCCGCGCCGTTCCCGGACAAGGATCTGGACAGCGATGCGGAGGAATTCATCTTGAGCTGGGTGCACGAATTTCCACTCAATGAACCGGTCTCGTTGGTCGTGCATCTGGCGGAGTTGCCGGCTGGCGGCAATCCGCAGTCGGTCGTCGAACAGGGCGTGCATCATTACTTCGCCTACCGCGCCCGGATGAACCGGATGGAACTGCGGCGGCTGTTGAGCGACGGCCGGAAAAGCCTCTTCATCGGCCTGGCGTTTCTGTCCGTGTGCCTGATGCTGAGTCACGCAATCGGCAGGGCCGTGTCCGGCACCTTTCTCAGCATCGCGCAGGAAAGCCTGACCATCGCCGGCTGGGTGGCAATGTGGCGGCCCATGCAAATCTATCTCTACGATTGGTGGCCGGTGCGCCGGCGCGGCAAATTATTCCGGAAACTCTCCCGGATGCACGTGGAAGTGCGGAAGAAAACGTAAGCCGGTGCATTTCGGTTGCGCTGATTCCCCGACGGATACAAGATTCCTGCCGATTTTATGCTCGCATATCTTTGGGTGGCACTCGGCGGCGCGCTCGGCAGCGTGAGCCGCTTCTGGCTGAACGGACTCATCTCCGATAAGTTCGGCGCGACCTTCCCGTGGGGCACGCTGGCCATCAACGTCAGCGGCTCGTTCGTCATCGGCATCATCGGTGCGCTGGCGATTCCCGAAGGCCGGATGGATTCGCAAACGCGGATGTTCGCCACGCAATTCCTGATGATCGGCATTTGCGGCGGCTACACGACGTTCTCTTCCTTCAGCCTGCAAACCCTGAACCTGCTGCGTGATCGCGAATGGTTCTCTGCTGGCGGCAACGTCATCCTGTCCGTCGTCCTCTGCATGATTGCGGTGTGGCTCGGCTGGCTGCTCGGTGCTACGTTTGGTTCGATGAAAGGAAACTAACCCCATGCACGCAATGCAAAAAACTGGATGGTTGGATAGATGGATTATTGGATTGTTGTCCCGACAACTGCGGACATTTTCCTCCGTTTATCCATCAATCCAATAATCCACCAATCCATCTCCACCCCAGGCTGATTTATGCAAATTCCCAAAGACGCCATCCTGCTCCGGATTTTCCTCGGCGAAAGTGACCGCTGGGAATACAAGCCACTCTACGAAGCCATCGTGATGGCCGCGCGCGCGGCGCACTTGGCCGGTGCCACGGTCTTGCGCGGGCCGATGGGCTTTGGCAAATCCAGCCGCCTGCACACGGCAAAAATCCTGCGCCTCTCGGTGGACCTGCCGCTCGTCATCGAGATCGTGGATAGCGAGGAAAAGATCAACGCCTTCCTGCCGACGCTGGACAAAATGATGGGCGGTGGTCTGGTCACGCTGGAAAAGGTGAAGGTGCTGCATTATCGGGCTGGGGATGCGGAGAAATAATGTCGTGCGAAGAACACGAAGGTGGCGAAGGAATTATCGGTGGAGTGATGGGAAGTGGCGCTGCCACCATCCTCGCGCGCCGGAGCGAGCGCCGCAGGCGTGATATATTTGTAAAAACAGAAACAATAAAATTCCCAAGCTCCGTCAGGAGCGAAATTAAAACATGCCGCTCCTGACGGAGCTTTTCATTTTTTGCGAATGACAAACTACAAAGATGCCGCGCCGACGGCGCTGAAAACGGCTGGACAGAAAATCAAAAAAGCCTACCGTCAACCTTGTGAAACGAGACAGGCCACAAAAACTGCGGTCTAATAATTTTTAAGCCACATTCACATTATGACCCGAAAGGCGACCATCATATTTATCGTGGCTGCGATTTGTGCCACCTGCCTTCTCTTGGATGCTTACGATATTGTGCCGAGGTTCAAGACGCTTTTGGGGTTTATTGAGCTTCCGTGTTTTATATTTCTCTTTTATTCGTTTCATCAACACCGAAAGAAGGCCTTGGAGAAACAAGAAGCACCCAGCAAGTTACGAACGTTACATGCAGCAGCGTTTAATTTGTTGGCGCGTGCTTTTGGCGTTATGGCGATTATCAACGGAGTGGTTTTTACCATTTGGGGTTTGTCGCTTGTTCTCGACCACAAAGCTACGATTGATGTAAACGGAATGCCAAGCAGTGACCCGTGGACGAAAGCAAGTGTGCTTGTCATTGGGCTTGTAGCCGTCACGATTGGAATTTTGGTGCTTAAGGCTCGTCCTTATCAGCCTAGAAATTGAGCAAATTTCCTTCGCCACCTTTGCGTCCTTCGCGCGACAAGATTTATGAATCAAACCGACTTGGAAAAAATCCTGCACGACACGCTCGCCAAATTTAATTCCGAGACCGGCACGATCCACCGGCTCCATGAACCGACGCAGTGGCTTCGGCTCGTCGCGCAAATCGGGTTGCCGCCGCAATTGCTGGACATGGTGAAAGTCATTCCCGTCGGCAAAGGCATCGCCGGACAGGTCATCGCCAGCGGCAAGCCGGTCACGATGTGCAATCTGCAGACCGACACCAGCGGCGTGGCCAAACCCGGCACGAAACAGACCGGCGTGGGCGGTGCGCTGTGCGTGCCCATCCGCGACGGCGATAAAATTGTCAGCACGCTCGGCCTCGGCACCCGCCGCGAACACGAATACACGCCGGAAGAAACCCGCGCGCTGGAAGACATCGGCTGTTCGCTCGGAGCACAGATTGGCGCGAGTTGAATGGGTTCGTCATGCCCCGTTCTCAATTCAGCATTTGGTGGTGGATCAGTCAGGCAACGGAACGCCGCCTTCAGGCGGCAGACGTGTTGCTGGCCACGTTGCTGCCGCCTGAAGGCGGCGTTCCGATTTCCCGCGCCGTTTCCGCCAATGTCATGGTCAACTGCCAAACCCAGTATTCTTTGAAGTTGTCCCCTGCCCCGTTTCGCGGCAAGCTATGCGCCTATGCAGCAAGTGAATCTCCGCATGATCGGCGGCGGTCTGGTCACGTTGGGAAAAGTAAAGGTGATGGCTTGTCGCGGAGGCGAAGGCTTGTGACCTTACTGGAATATAAAAAATACGCCGACGAGCTGGCCCGCCAAGCGGGCGTTGAGAACGGCCTGCACGGATATTTTCTTCAACATCGCAGCCGGCTGTGGCAGACGGCTTCTCATTTTGACCTATGGAATCTGCGGGGGAAAAGGATTCTCGAAATCGGCCCCTTTTTCAGCTACACGCCGTTTGTCTTGAAACAACAGGGCAATGAGGTCCAGGTGCTGGAGGGCGACGACCCGGCGGTGTATCCGCTCAAACCACTCTATCAGGCGCGCGGCATCGAATTCAAACTCTGCGACCTGTTTGAAAATTTTGGGGTGGCGCCCCTGGAAAAGCGTCAATTGCCCTTCACCGCAAACCAATTCGACCTGGTCTCCTGCTGGGAAACCATGGAGCATTTCAACTTCAATCCCGTGGGCTTCATCCGTGATTTGCACCGGGTTTTAAAACCGGGCGGGCAGGCGGTCATCACCGTGCCGAACATGGCCGAGCTGGAAAACCGGGTCAAACTTCTGGCCGGGCGGAGCATCGGGGCACCGGTGGAAAGCTACGGTAACTATTATGAGTATGCCGCGGGACGGTTCCTGGGATTTCATTGGCGGGAATACGTTTTGTCGGAATTGGTTCATTTGTTTGGCAGTCAGAATTTTTCAATCGTCTCCGCGAATCATCTTTTGACCTTCCAGGATTATCCAGATTTGGCGGTGTCAAAAAAAATCAAGCGGCTGGTCTCCAGAGGTATTTTCTCCCTCTGCCCTTCCATGGGCTGTCTCTGCGCGATCGTTGTCAAAAAGCCGATGTCATAACCGCCACCTTTGATCCCATGAATGAACTGCAAGAACAGATTGACGCTTTGTTGAAGAACGGCCCAAACCGCGAAACGGTTTTGGACCAGGTTCTGCAATTGGTGCTCGCCAAATTTAATTCCGAGACCGGCACGATCCACCGGCTCCATGAACCGACGCAGTGGCTCCGGCTCGTCGCGCAAGTCGGGTTGCCGCCGCAATTGCTGGACATGGTGAAAGTCATTCCCGTCGGCAAAGGCATCGCCGGACAGGTCATCGCCCAGGGCAAGCCGGTCACGATGTGCAATCTGCAGACCGACACCAGCGGCGTGGCCAAACCCGGCGCGAAACAGACCGGCGTGGGCGGCGCGTTGTGCGTGCCCATCCGCGACGGCGATAAAATCGTCGGCACGCTCGGCATCGGCACCCGCCGCGAACATGAATACACGCCGGCAGAAACGCTCGCGCTGGAGGACATCGGCCGTTCACTGGCTGCTCAAATCCAGATCGACTGAATCTGCTGAATTTTGGTGGGGCGAGCGTCCTCGCGAGCCGCCGCACGATCAGACGCCCCACTTGCCCGGCTCGCGAGGACGCTCGCCCCACCAAATTACGCCGCTGCAGGAGGCAAAATTGAATTGTCCCCTGCTCCGTTTCGCGGCAAACTGCGCGTTCGTATGCAGCAGGTAAAACTCGGAATCATCGGCGGTGGAACCGTGGGCAGCGGCGTCTATGAGGCGCTTCAGCGTAACGGCGCACTCATGACCTCGCGGCTCGGCGTGGGACTTAAGATTGTCCGCGTCGCCGTGCGCGACCTCAAAAAAAATCGCGCGGCCAAAATCCCACGCGCCCTGCTCACCACCGACTGGCGCGAAGTCGTCTGTGATCCCGAAGTCAATCTCGTCGCCGAACTCATCGGCGGCACCACGATCGCGCGCGAAGTCGTCCTGACTGCGCTCAAACTCGGCAAGCCCGTCGTCACTGCGAACAAGGCGTTGCTCTCCAAGCATGGCGAGGAGCTTTTTGCCGCCGCCAAAAAATATGGCACCAATCTTTATTACGAAGCCAGCGTCGCCGGCGGCATTCCGATCATTAAATCGCTGCGCGAAGGTTTTGTCGGCAACCGCATCACGGCGCTTTACGGCATCGTCAACGGCACCTGCAATTACATCCTCACGCGCATGAAACTCGAAGGCGCGGACTTCGGCGCCGTGCTCGCCGACGCGCAACGCCTCGGTTACGCCGAGACGCCACCCGACCTGGACATTGACGGCCACGACGCCGCGCACAAGACCGGCATCCTGGCGTCGCTCGCGCACGGTTTCTGGGTGAACCCGAAAAGCATTTATGTGGAAGGCCTCCGCCATATCAGCGCGCTCGACATCAAATTCGCCGGTGAACTCGGCTACACCATCAAGCTGCTCGGGATGGTGAAGAAGCTGGAGAGCGGCGGTCGCGTGCAAGTTTCCGTCTATCCGACTTTGATTCCGAATTCGCACGTGCTCGCCAGCGTGAACTACGCTTTCAACGCGGTGTTCGTGCGCGGCGACGTTGTGGGCGATTCCCTTTTTTACGGCCGCGGCGCGGGCAAGGACGCCACTGCCAGCGCGGTCTTGAGCGACCTGGCCGACGCCGCGCTCGATTTGAAGTTCGGCACCAAGCATCGCCTGCCGCCGTTCGTGCCGCACGAATGCTCCGGCGCCGTGGCGCCGATTGCGGAAGTTGTCTCGCAGTATTTCGTCCGGCTCAACGTCGTGGACAAGCCCGGCGTGCTCGCCAGAATTGCGACCATTTTCGGCGAGTCCAACATCGGCATCTCGTCAGTCATCCAGCCGGAAGGACACGAAGGTGAAAGCGTGCCGCTGATTTTCATGCTGCACTATGCGACCAACGGCGCGGCGCTCAAGGCGCTTGCCAAAATCGCGAAGCTGCCCGCCGTCAAAGGCAAGCCCGTAATGATCCGGGTGGAAAGTTTTGAATAAAATGAGCGCGCTTCTTTTTCACAGCACCAACGGCCAATCGCCGGCGGTCAACCTGCGCGAGGCGTTGCTGGCCGGACAGGCGCCGGATCGCGGACTGTATTTCCCCGACACATTTCCCAAGTTCTCGCCCGCCGAGATCGCGGCCTTCGCCGGCCTGCCGTACCACGAGATCGCGTTTCGCGTCCTGGGCAAATTCACGGACGGCATCATTCCGTCCGACGTCCTGGCCGCGATGTGCCATGAGGCGTATAACTTTCCGGTGCCGCTGGAGATCATCCGCCCCCGCGTCTTCCTGATGCGGCTGGACCAGGGGCCGACGGCGTCCTTCAAAGATTTTGCGGCCCAGATGATGGCGCGGATGTTCGGGCGTTTTCTGCGCGAGGACAACCGGCAGGTGACGATTCTCACCGCAACGAGCGGCGACACCGGCGCGGCGGTCGCGCACGCGTTCCATAAAATTCCCGGCGTGCGCGTCATCGTGCTGTTTCCGGAAGCCGAGGTCAGCGAAAGCCAGCGCAAGCTGATGACCACGCTGGCGGACAATGTCCGCACCGTGGCGGTGGACGGCAAGTTCGACGACTGCCAGGCGATGGTGAAACGCGCTTTTGCCGACCCGGCCCTTGCGCACATCCCGCTGTCGTCGGCGAATTCCATCAACATCGGCCGCCTGCTGCCGCAGAGTGTTTATTATTTCTACGCCGCGTCGCGCGTCGCGCAGGCGGGCGAGCCGGTGGTGTTTTCGATTCCCAGCGGCAATTTCGGCGACATGATGGGCGCGGTCGTCGCGCGCGAGATGGGTTTGCCGGTGAAAAAAATCATCGCATCCGTCAACGACAACGACGCGTTCCCGAAATTTCTCGCGACCGGCCATTACCAGAAAATTTCACCATCGCGCAACTCGCTCTCCAACGCGATGAACGTCGGGCATCCGAGCAACCTCTCGCGGCTGGTGGCGGTCTATGGCGGACAGATGGACGAGACGGGCAAGATCAACCATCTGCCCGACCTCGCCGCGATGCGCCGCGATATTTTTTCGACGTCGATTTCCGACGAGCGCACCGTCACCGGTGTGCGCGAGTTCTGGAACAATTTTCAACTGCTGCTGGAGCCGCACGGCTCCGTGGCGTGGCAGGGCTTTCAGGATTGGACGGCGGTGGAACCGCTCGGCAACTCGCCGGCGGTCATCGTTGAGACCGCCAATCCGGCGAAGTTTCCGGTCGAAGTCGAAAAAGTCGTCGGCTGGGCCCCGGACGTGCCGGCGAACATGCTCGCGTCGCTGCAATTGCCGGAAGACTTCGACCGCATGGGCGCGGAATACGGGAAGTTCAGGGAGTATTTGATCGCGAAACATTCGTAAAAGCGCCGCCGGTCTCCGGATCGGCATGTTGACGTTCGTTCCTTTCGCGCCAATCCAGAAGACCGGCCCCTCGTGGGAAGTTGCATTGGTCAGCCGGCCCGGCCATCCCGCAGTCGACATAATTTCCAATAATACAGCTTGTAAGTTTTCCGCAACTCGGATAAAGCTGGAGCAGGACGGAATTGGGCGCGGCTGCTGCGCATTACCCTAACCTCAACCCGATTGTTTTATGAAAAAAAAGACACTCGTTTTCTGTTCTCCATTACCCTTCGTTTTGACCTTGTGCATCGGCGCATCCATGGTGGTGCAAGCTGCCGAAACGCTCATCAACTTCGACGATGTCGCCGGCGGCACACTCATCAACACGCATTATCCGGGAGTGACGTTTACCAACCCGATTGGCGGCAATATCGTTGCGCGGAGTGGAGCGGGCAGCGCGCCCTCCGCCCCAAACGTGGTCTGCATCACGAACGGCGGCGTCCTGCCCTTCTTCGATTCACCGTTTGGCGCGGTGGACGCGCGGTTTGCCACGCCGGTGCGCGTGGTAAAAATTGATGCCCGGCCTGTCAGCCAGGTGGCTGACCACCTGGATCCCACCGTGGCCCGGCCATACCTGCAAGCCTTCGACGCCAGTGGAAATCTGCTGGGCACCGTTTATTACGCCGGAGCGCTACCGCAGGGTTGTTGTTACGAAGTGGGGGCGACCGAGACGTTGACCTACGCTTCATCCACGGCCAACATCGCGCGCGTCCGGTTTTCCTCGCAGCAGCCGGTCAGCGGCGTTCATACCTATGGGATGTTTGATAATCTCCGGTTTGATGACGGCTACTACACGCTGTTGGTGAGCATCACCGGCAACGGATCGGTCACGGCGGTTCCGAGCCAGGCGAGTTACTTCTACGGGACGGTGGTGAATCTGACCGCCACACCAGCCACGGATTGGGCATTCAGTTCGTGGTGGAACTTCACGGACAGCATTATCGGATCGGCGAACCCGCTGGCTGTCACCATGAATGCCGATAAAAACATCGGCTACTATTTCTACTCGTTAGACCAATCCGAACCCAACTTCGTCGTCACCACGGCAGACGATCACAACGACGGAGTGGCCGGTGTTACCGACTGCACGTTGCGCGAAGCGATCAACGCCGCCAACGCTTTCACCACTGCCAACACGATCACGTTTGCCACGAACGTGACGGGTGTGATCACGCTGAAACTCGGTGAACTCACCATCAACCACGACCTCTCGATCATCGGGCCGGGCGCAAAAACGCTGGCGATCACCGTAAGCAACATCAGCTCCTCCGTTCACATCAGCGGCGGCGCCGTTGCCGCGATTTCCGGTTTGAGCATCGGTAACGTGGTGGTGGGATTCAACGCTTACGTCGGCATGACCATTGATGGAGGTTCAACCCTGTTGCTCAACGCGTGCAATGTCTCCGGGTTTCGCGACACTGGCATCTTCAATGGCGGCACGTTGAGCCTTAACAACTGCACCATCACGGGCAATTCTGGCGACGCTGGTGGTGGCATCCGCAACTACGGCCTCCTGGGTGTTACGAACAGCACCATTTCTGGAAACAGCGCCGGTCATGGCGGAGGCATCTATAACCATCCCACGGGTTCGCTGACACTCAACAGCACCACGATCTGCAGCAACACCATCTTCGGCAGCATCGGTGGCGGAGGTATTCAGAATAACAGCGGAATTGTCAATGTCCGCAACAGTATCATCGCCGCCAATACCAACGCCATCGCTGTGATCGGGCCTGATTGCATCGGCAGCTTCAATTCGCTCGGTTACAATTTGGTTGGAAAGACCAATGACAGCAGCGGTTTCAGCAGCGCGAGTCAGGACCAGTTTGGCAGCATTGCTTCGCCCGTCAATCCGCTCCTCGGACCTTTGGCGGACAACGGCGGGCCAACATTCACACACCGCCCCCTGCCGGACAGTCCGGCGGTGGACAAAGGCAATAGCTTTGGCCTCATCACCGATCAACGCGACCGGCTTCGGCCCTGTGATCTTTCATCGGTCGCCAATGCATCCAGCGGCGACGGCAGCGACATCGGTGCCTATGAGCTCAATCTACCCGTGTTGAGCATCGTAAAGTCATTGAGCAACGTCGTGCTCTCGTGGTCAACCGATGAAGCTGGCTATACGCTTGAATCCGCCGCCCAACCCACGGCGCCTCCAGGCTGGGCGACCGTGTCGGGTGTTCCGTCGATCATCGGCAGCCAATACACGCTGACCACGAACACCGCGGCGGGGAGACAATTCTATCGCCTACGGAGCCCTTGAGTCCGGCTTGCCGAACCACACATCCGATTATTTTCCCCCGACGTTCCTTTTGCCGGGGGCGCCGACAACAAGTTGCCGGAAGATTTCGACCGCATGGGCGCGGAATACGAGAAGTTCAAGGAATAGTTGATCGACCGGCACGCGGCCTGACCGCGAAGTTCAGCCGTGCCACGACTGGGTGAATTACACCGGCGTCTCGCCGCACATCACATTTTCCCGTGGCGCAGGATGGAGATGAGCAGCCAGAACCCCATCAGACCCGCGAGCAGATAACCGGCAAGGCCGAGCAACGATACATCGCCCCACATCGGCGGCACCTTGGCGCGGATGATCAACGATGAACTGATGATCAATGCGGCGACCACGAGTGCGAAAGACAGGCGGTTGGTCGAGCGCTCGAACGCGTTCACGGCCGGCTCGAGTCCTTCATGACGGAAATTCACGCGGGCGTTGCCGGTCTTGATCTGCGAAACAATGCGGCGCACCTCATTCGGCAGTTCCCGTGCGACCTCGCCGACTTCCTGCGCGAACTCGAGCGCGCTGGTGATGACCCGGCGCGGCCGCAGCCGCTCCATCCGTGTTTGTTTCATGAACGGTTTGGCCTGTCCGATCAGGTCGTGCTCCGGGTTGAGCTGGCGGACCAGATCCTCGGTCAGGCTCAACGCCCGCAGCATGACGACCAGATCCGGCGGTAGACGAAGATGATGTTTGCCGGTCAGCCGCGCCAGTTGCGAGACGAGGCCGCCGAAATGGATTTCGCCGTCCGCGCGATAGAAATGGCGGTGCATGAATTCCGCCACGTCCGTCTCAAAGACTCCGCGCGCCGGTTCAAGATCCGATTCGGTGAGCTTGAGCAGCGCGGTCGCCACGCTGGTTTCGCTCCGGCGGGCGATGCCCCACACAAAATCCACGAACGCCTCGCGCGTGCGCAGGTCCAAAAAACCCATCATGCCGAAATCCAGGAAACACACGCGCTGGTCCGGCATGATCTGGAGGTTTCCCGGATGCGGGTCGGCATGAAAAAAACCGTGGGCGAAAATCTGTTTCATCACCAGGTCGGCGATGCGCCGGCCGAGTTCGCGCCGGTCCAGACCGGCGGCGGCCAGGTCGTCGAGTTTGGACGCCTTGATGCCGTTCACATATTCCATCACCAGCACGCGCGGCGTGGTGAATTCCAAAAAAACGGCAGGCAGATAAATGGCGGCCTCATCCCGAAACTGCCGCGAGAAACGTTCGAGATGCGCGGCTTCGCTGGTGAAATCCATTTCCTTCTCCAGGCTGCGGGCGAGTTCGTCCACGAGCCTCACGGGCTGGTGCAGCCGCCATTCCGGCAGATGCGTTTCCGCGAGGCTGGCAAGCTGGCGCAGGATGGCGAGATCCTCCCCCACGGTTTTCTGGATGCCGGGCCGTTGCACCTTGATGACCACCTCCTCGCCGGTGAGCAGCCTGGCACGATGCACCTGGCCGATGGACGCGGAACCAAGCGCCGCTTCCTCGACGCTGCCGAAGACGTCGGTGAGCGGGCGCTTTAATTCCTCCTCGATGACGGAGCGAACCGCACTGAACGGCAGCGGCGCGACCTGGTCCTGGAGCTTGGCCAGTTCATCCGTGAATTCCGGCGGCAGGATGCGGGTGCGCGCGGCGGCGAGCTGGCCGAGCTTCACGAACGTCGGGCCCAGTTCCTCGCACGCGCGGCGCAGACGTTCCGGCTGGCCGATCTCCTGCATGTTCGCCTGCTGATCGCGCACGCGCTTGAACGGGATGCGCGCGGCGCGCGGCAGCGGCAGATATTGCGCGAGGTCATCGTAGCCGTATTTGAGCAGCACGCCGGCAATGTCGCGGAGGCGCTTGGCCTGCTGGTAGGCCGCACCGATTTTGCGGACGCGTTGGAAAAGCATGCGATAAGATGTTAAGCGGTCGGCCAGTTATTGGAGACGCGGCAAGCCCGTAGTGAACGCATCATTCATCCTTGAATTTGCGGGCGGCATTTTTGCACGACTCGCTCAAGTCGTCCCAGGCATTCTCGACGCCACTCTTCATTTCCTGCCAGGCGTCACCGCCCGCGTCGGTGAGACTTTTCAGTCTGGCCTTCAGGGCATCGAGTTTTTGATCGGCATCGGCGAGTTCCTCGTAGGCCATGATCTTGCCGTCGGCGATGGCGACTTTTGCCCTGGCTTTCAACAGTTCGAGGCGCGCGCGCTGTTCTTCCAGCTGCGCCTCCATCTTTTCGCGATACGCATTTTTCAGGCTCATGTTGGGTTGCCTTTCAGTTCAAGTTCTCCGTGAAACACTGTAACCAAAGCTGAGCGCATGGAAAGCCGCAATCTCCCCGGCTAAAATTTCGAAGTCAGTCACTCCCACCAACCGGGCGCCGGCAAAATATATTCAAAACTTGTTTGGCGGAACGGAGCCGGAAACTAAGGTTTATCATTTTCTCCGCGAAACATCTTCCAGCCCGCAAGGACCAGGGATCCCAGTCTGCCGAGCCGGCCGATCACGCCCGCGACGGCGCCGGGCTGGCGCATGACCTCGACGGCCAGCATCCCGACGCCGGCGGCCAGGACCGCCGTCCAGAGCGGATGCCGTCGCGCGAGATTGCCGCCTTCATTGAGCCAGGATTCGGGAGCGCGCACCCGCTGCCAGTCCACAGCGAGCAGCCGCCGGCGCACATCGCTTTGCAGCACGAGCAACTCCTTCTGCTTTTGCAGGCGGGCTATTTCGGCTTGGTGAAACATGCGCAATCCTTTTTGAATTCTTCGAGCGTTGCGGAATAGGGGTGCCAGCGCTGCAGGCGGGAACGCAATTTCACAAACGCCACCGTCGCCGTCACGGCATAGACCGCCGTCAAAACCGTCAACGCCAGCACCCGGTGCGTGTCCCAGAATACAACCGTGATCGTGAAGGTGATCAGGAGCAGCGTCATCAACGCACACACGACCCCGACCGCCAGCAACAGTAGCGCGTCAAACATCCGCGCCCGCTCCTCCTTGAGTTCAACCAAAAAGAGCTCCAGCCGGCTGCCCGCCAGGCCACGCAGGGTCTGCAGCATTCGCGTGACGGTGGCGAGCAGTCCGCTTTCCGTTGGGGGCGTCACGTCCATGATCAACGACGTCCGACGAGCACGCCGATCAACAATCCCACTCCAAATGCGACCCCGATGGATTCATACGGGTGTTCACGGATGGTTTTGTCGGTCACCTTCGCCCCGGCCACGGCCTTTTCTTCAATCCGATGGCAGGCAGCCTTTGCCGATTCAACGACCGTGGACAAACGGCTGCGTAATTCGCTCATTTTGTCCCCGGCCTGTCCGGCGGTGGCCTGCAACACCGCTTCTGCATCACGCGAGAGATCCCGCAAGTCGCCCACCAGTTTTTCCATGTTTGCTTCATTTGTCATAATCATCCTTTCTCCTTCAACCGGTTTTTCGCCGGTCAACCTCCCGGTTGCGATCCCGGCAACCCAACATGATTCAAGTTTTCCAAACGCGCAAAAAAAAAATTTCAAAACGGATATTGTCCGGGCCAAAACAAGAAAAGATTCCCCGCGCCCATCACCTGGTGCGCATCCTGACACTGCCCCGGAGCGCGGGCGGTCCCCCGCCCGCAGCGGTCACGTCGGCAAGCAAAGGTCCGGATTTTCCCAGCCGTTCTGTGGTTTCCACCCGCTGCGACCGGGGGACCGGTCGCGCTCCGTCCGGGGCGGTGTGCGGCATGCGCCCCGGGCCAGACACCGTTAGAGTTCCGTCTTTTCAAACGCCACGCATCTGACTATCCTCCGGTTTCCGTTTCGAGCCTCCGGGAAGTTTGGCCGGCGGCTTTGGCAATTTTGTATGGCATTGATCGTTCAAAAATTTGGCGGCACTTCGGTGGGCAACACCGACCGCATCAAGAATGTCGCCGCGCGCGTGGCGAAATATCACGCGCAGGGCGACCAGATTGTCGTCGTCGTCTCCGCGATGAGCGGCGTGACCGACGGCCTCATCAAGCTCGCCAAGGACATCGCGCCGCTGCCGAGCGAACGCGAGATGGACATGCTCCTCGCCACCGGCGAACAGCAGACCATCGCGCTCACCGCCATCGCGCTGCACGCGCTGAACATTCCGGCCGTTTCCATGACCGGCGCGCAGGCGGGCATCGTCACGGATGGCGTCCATACCAAGGCCAAAATCCACAACATCACCCCGAAGCAGGTCCATGAGGCGCTCGACGCGGGCAATGTCGTCATCGTCGCCGGCTTCCAGGGCGAAACGGCCGCGGGCCAGATCACCACGCTCGGCCGCGGCGGTTCAGACCTGACGGCGATTGCACTCGCCGCCGCGCTCAAGGCCGATCTCTGCCAGATTTACACGGATGTGGACGGCGTTTACACGACTGATCCGCGCATCGTGCCGACGGCGAAGAAGCTGCTGGAAATTTCCTACGATGAAATGCTCGAACTGGCCAGCCTCGGCGCGAAGGTGATGCAGAGCCGCTCGGTGGAATTTGCCAAAAAATTTGGCGTCGTGTTTGAAGTCCGCAGCAGTTTAAATGATAACCCCGGAACGATTGTGAAAGAAGAAACGAAAAGCATGGAAGGCGTCGTCGTGCGCGGCGTCGCGCTCGACAAAAATCAGGCCAAGATCACGCTCGTCGGCGTGCCCGATAAACCCGGCGTGGCCGCGAAGATCTTCAAGGCGCTCGGCGATGCGACCGTGAACGTGGACATGATCGTCCAGAACATCAGCCACGGCACGGGCACGCCGCAGACGGACATTTCCTTCACGGCCGACAAGCCGGATTTGCTCAAGGCGCAGAAGGTCATCGACGGTTTGAAAGCCGAAGTCGGCTTCAAAGAAGCCATCACCGCCGAGAAGATCGGCAAGCTGTCCATCGTCGGCGTCGGCATGAAATCGCACACCGGGGTGGCGGGGAAATTATTTGAAACCCTCGCAAACGAAGGCGTGAACATTGACATGATCTCCACGAGCGAGATCAAAATCTCCGTCGTCATCGACCTCGCGAAGGGCGAACAAGCCGTGAAGGCCGTCCACGCGGCGTTCATCGGCTGAACCACTGGATCGGGGCGGCGGATTGCAATTCCACTTGACTGGGTGCAGTCATGGAATAACGTCGTCTCGCAATGGTTGACAAAAACCGGCCCGGCGCGCCCACCGGGGTAACAGAACAACCCCCCGCGAACGGACCCAACACCAAGACGACTTGGTGCGCATTGTATGGTTTCCTGCTGGTTTCAATCGCCCTTGCCGCCTATGTATTTGGCGTCGCTCTCGGCCCCTTGCGCTGGCTGCTGCTAAATCCCCCGCTGTTGCGACAGATCAATGAAGCCATTGTCTGGTATAGCGGAATCCCCCTGGTTGCCGGAACACTGCTGATCTGCTGGGATCTTTTTGGCCACGTCCGCCGGCTGCGCGGCTCGAAATCCATCCGGATCGATTCCCCCGCCAATCTCCGGCTCACGGTCGTTCTGACCGCCTACAACGATGAGCGCAGCATCGGCGGAGCCGTGCAAGATTTTCGCACCCACCCGCAGGTCGAACGCGTGATTGTGATCAGCAACAACAGCAAGGATCGCACGATGGAAATCGCGGAACAGGCCGGAGCCATCGTGTTCAACGAGCCGCGGCAGGGATACGGAGCCTGTGTGCACCGGGCGTTGAACGAGGCGTTAATCTTCACGGACACCGAGCTGACCCTGTTGTGCGAAGGCGACCTGACTTTCCGCGCGGCGGACATCGAAAAATTTCTGGCGTATATTCCGCATGCCGACGTGGTCAACGGCAGCCGGATCGTCGAACAACTTCAAGATCGCAACACCCAGTTGTCGCTGTTCATGCACTACGGCAACCTGTTCGCCGGGAAAGTGCTGGAGTTGAAACATCTCGGCATGGTATCTCTCACGGACGTGGGCACGACTTACAAACTTTGCCGCAATCCGACGTTGCGCGGACTCATGGGCAAATTGGACCCACAGGTCAACCTGGAGTTTAACGCCTACTTCCTCGATACGGCGCTCCGGGCGGGCCTGCGCATCTTGGAATGCCCGGTCACCTTCTATCCACGCGTCGGCACCAGCAAAGGGGGCAACGTCAACAACCGCATCGCCACGCGACTGGGCCTGCGCATGCTCTATGGCATTTTTGTGAATTGGAAAGGATTTGGAAATGGCCGATGACACCTATCACAACACGCGATTTCAACCCGATCCGCGCCGCCGCGTGCTCTGGCGGACACTGGTGGACTGCGTGTTCCAAAAAAACATCCCGCCGGATGCCGCCGTGCTGGAACTGGGTGCCGGTTACGGCGATTTCATCAATTCCGTCAAAGCCCGGCGCCGGATCGCAGTGGACTGCTGGGCCGGGATGATTTCCCACCTGGACCCTGGCGTGGAAGGCCTGGTCACCAGCGTCACCCAGCTGGAGGCCGTGCCGGACAATGCCATGGACTACGTTTTTGCCAGCAACTGCTTTGAACATCTCACACGCCAGGAATTGCTGGACTGCCTGGCCCAGCTGCGACGCAAGATGAAACCCGGCGCAAGGCTTACCATCGTCCAGCCGAATTTCAAATATTGTTTCCGCGAATATTTTGACGATTACACCCACGTCTCCGTCTACACCGACCGCGGACTCTGCGATTTGCTGGCCGCGAACGGCTTCCAGATCGAGCAGTGCGAGCCGCGTTTTCTGCCATTGACGATCAAATCCAGCGCCCCCGTCCATCCGCTGCTGATCCGGCTCTATCTGGCCAGCCCGGTCAAACCGTTCGGCAAGCAAATGCTGATCAGCGCCACCCGATGACCCCGGACCACAGCTCAAAGTCGGATGCACTGGATGGGCGGACCGGGCCAGGCTTGCTCCGCCGCCACCAAAATTTTCTGACCGGCCTGATGCTGGCCATCCTGGCCTGGGTCATCTACCTCCCCTCGATTCAATACGGTTTTATTTATTTTGACGACGTCCGGATTCTTAAGAATCACCCTGAACTCTACGGGCAGCCCAGCCTGACCGCGGATGCGAAGGCTATTTTCCAGACGGGTTTCCCGCGCGAGGAACCATTGCTGGTGCGGGACGTGACGTGGGCACTGGACAGCCAGATATTCGGTTTTGGCAATCCGTTGGGCTATCACCTTGGCAATGTCCTGCTGCATGGCATCGTCGTTGCCCTGCTCTTTGCCTTTCTTCTGGGCATAACCCGGCGTTACGTTTTTGCGTTGACCATCGCCGCGGCGTATTTGCTGCTGGCGGTGCATGTGGAACCGGTCGCCTGGATCATGGGGCGCAAAGATATTTTGTCCGCCCTGTTCATGCTGCTGGCACTCTGCACCCAGACCCGGCGGATGCAGGCAAAAGGCGCCGTCGCCGTCTGCGCCTGGCATGCGCTGGTGCTGTTCTTTTTCCTGATCGCCCTGCTGTCGAAAATCAGCGTCCTCACTTTCCCGCTGGTGCTGTGCCTGCATGCCATGTTTCTGCCCTATCTGCGCGGCGAACGCCCGCCTGCCGCAACTTTTGACTGGGGCCGGACCTTGTTCAGGGAACTGGTGCTGCTCGTTCCCAGCCTCGCGATCAGCAGCATCATCTATGTCTGGTATCAGCGCACGCTGGCACAGATGGGCCTCTTTGACCGCGGTTACCCCGCGCATGGACTTGGCCACCTCTGGAATCTGCTGATGGTCAACCCGATGGTCTTCTGGATTTACCTGAAGCAGATGTTTTTGCCCACGCACTTCGCCGTCCTGCATGCCTGGCCGGAATGGCAGCCGACGTATCCGCTGTGGCAGATGGTGACCTCCATTTTGACCGTGGCCGGCGCGCTGGCCGGCGGCTTCTGGATATTCTGCCGACGCAAGGACCTGTTTTTTTACTATGCCGCCTTCTTTGTGCTGATGGTCCCGTATCTGAACCTGATTTACATCGGCATCTGGGTGGCTGACCGCTACATCTATTTCTCCTCGTTTTGCGTGCTGGCCATCGTGGTTTCCCTGGCGGGAACGGTCTGGCAACGTTCGCAACCAGCGATGCGGCTGGGTGTGCTGGTGGTCGGCGGCGCATTTGCCATGGTTAATTTCACCGAGACGGTTTTGTATGAACCGGCCTGGCGAAATGCCGAAACCTTGTGGCAAAACCACCTTGCCCAGCCCAACCACACGCCCGCCGCCTACGCCAATCTCGCGACTTATTATTACGCGGATTTCAGCGATGCCGTCGACCGGCAGGACCAGCCACGCATGGAGTCCGCCATCTACAAAATGTCCATCGTGCTCAAGGCGGCGTTCGCAGAATACTGGCCCGACCAGCAACAACCGCCACCAGCGTCAATCTCCCACCTGTTTTTTCTCCGATCACTCATCGAGGAGGTCGAAGGCAAACCGGAGGCCGCGCTGGCCAGCCTGCTGCTGTCCGACCGGCTCCATCCCGGATTCGATTCCACGAACCTGAACCTGGCACAGCTCTATCGCAAACTGGCCGGAACCGCGACCAACCCGGAACAGAAAAAAGCGTATGCCCTCTCCGCTCGCGACCGGTTCGCCACTTACCTCAAGCTGGCGTATCACGGCCGCCAGCCGCCACCGGGTGAGACCGCGGAAATGGCCGCCCTTGAAGCCGAGAGCACGGCCTTGTCCAAAGCGACCACGGAGCCGGCACCGGCAAAACCTCAGTAAGGCTTCGCCGCCGGTTCCGAGCCGTTTCAGAGGCTGAACACAACGATGTTTGCGTCTTCATAAGCCGACGCACCCAGTTTTGTCTCATACTCGTGGCGCAGCCGCTCCAGATCCGGCAGCGGCAGTGCCACCACCGGCAGTTGCGCTTCGAAGCGCTTGTGCAGGATGATATATTCCACGTTACGCGACCGCATCGCCGCCAAATCGTCCATGGAAATCAAGTTGCGAAACTTCAGCCGCGCCGGGTCTTCGACGAGGCTCAGAATCTGATCAATGTAAGTGTTGCCATAAATATTTCCCGCCGCCAGACCGCGCGCAAGTTTCACATCGGACGCATAGCCGACGATCACCGGGTGCCGGTGGAAATGCTGATAGTAATAAAAAGGGTTGAAGTGATCGCCGATCAGCATCGGGTATTCGATGATCGCCCGGTTGTCTGACAGTTTCGCCAGCTTGCCATAAAAAGGCGAAACTTCATCGACGCGAATCGTGGTGACGAGCGTGGAATCAGCCGGCTTCAGGTCGCTGGAGAAGGAAAGGTTCCAGTCAATCGGCGCGTAATTGTGCTGATAGGCCCCGTGACTGGTGAAATTATTCGGCGCGATATAACATCGCGGCAACGGCCCGGCCGATGCCAGCACCACCACACACGCGACCGCCAGCACGGTTTGCAACACCGGCCGCAAGGCCAGGCGGGTGGCGATGAATTCAACGACCGCCTGCAGCCCACAGGCGACCAGCAAAAGACTGACCGGCACCAATGGTATGCAGTAGCGGGTCAGGACGATGGCGCTCTGCGCACAATCCGGCCGCGACAGCAGCATGGCGAGCACGTGCAGCGGATAAAGGATCACCAAGGTTGCGCCAAACCATGGATTGCGCCGGCATTGCTCCACGGCTCCAACGATGAGCGCCCCCAGGAACAGCAAGGCCAGCACCCATTGTCCCGTGCCGCTGACCAGCATGGCAACCCGGGGTAACGATTCGAGCTTGAAACTTCCCGACAAGGCGATGGTGAAGAAAGTGCCGCGCATCGAACCGATCAGCGCCGGCAGGATCAAAATCGCACCCACCACCGCCATGCCGACCACAACGAGTAGCCAGTGTCGCAGCGGCGGGCCGGTCATCGGCCGCTTCTTCAGGCAATACGCATACAAATGAAAACCCATGGCGGCCAGCACCGGGGCGGCCACCGTGACCGCGGCAAACAGGTGAAAATAAACTGCCAGAACACCGGCGACAGCAAAAAGCAAGGCCGGGCGAAACCCGCCGGTTTGCATCCAGCGCGCCGCCAGCAAGATTGCGGCAAAGCCCAAAAAAGCGACGGCACTGTATGGCCGGCAGATGCGGCTGTAGAAAACCAGCACCGGAGAAAACGCCAGCAACAACGCCAGCCAGGCAGCGCGTTGCGGCCCGACAATTTTCCAGGCCAGCAACGGACAGATCGTCACGCACAACATCCCGAAAACCAGCGACGGCATTCTTAACCCCATTTCCGACCATCCACCACACGCGCCCAGCAGCCAGGTGTAGAAGTTCAACGGAATACAAGTCGCTCCCGGGATCGAGAAGTGGGTCAACAACCACATGGGGGATTTGCCGATGGCGTAATAAAATCCATGCCATTCGTCGTCCGAAAAAACCTGGTCGGCGACAAGATAAAAACGCAGGAAAAGGCCAGCCAGCAAAGCCATCGTCCACACGGTAATAAAACCACGATCCCCGCCCTGCCGCAAAAAGCCATTCATTTCGATGAGACTGGCTAAAACCAGGACTGACAGCAATCCGATTTCCCATTTGTGGCTTGGCTGATTTGAACTTGACCGACCGGACCGCCATGCAGCCGCCGACAAAAGTGTTGACCTCAAAAAGCCGGGCCACTAATTTGACCCCGTGAATTACAACCTGAACCTGCTGCTTACGAACGCGCTGCTGACCAGCGCGGCAGTCGGGTATTGAGCGTTCACCAGAATCTATCAACCCACTGCCGGCACGGCGGTGGGTTTTTTGTTTTAACCTGACCGTCGGAAGGCAATACTAAGCAAGCCAAACGACCATGCATAAAGATCCGTCCAAAAAATATCGTCCATTCGCGCCGGTCAGCCTGCCCGACCGGCAATGGCCCAACCGCGTCCTCACGCAGGCGCCGCGCTGGTGCAGCGTGGATTTGCGCGACGGTAACCAGGCGCTCGCCGTGCCGATGAACGTCTCGCAGAAACTCGAGTTGTTCCAGTCGCTCGTGAAGATCGGCTTCAAGGAGATCGAGGTCGGCTTCCCGTCCGCGTCGAACACGGAATTTGCCTTCAACCGTTTGCTCATCGAGAAGGGCCATGCGCCGGACGATGTCTGGCTGCAGGTGCTCGTGCAGGCGCGCGAGGATTTGATCGAGCGCACCGTCGAGTCACTCGTTGGTGCGAAGAAGGTCATCATCCACATGTATAATTCGACGTCGCCCGCGCAGCGCCGCGTCGTGTTCGGCAAATCGAAGGACGAGATCAAGGCCATCGCCGTCAACGGAGCACGGATGATCAAGGAGCGTTTGCACCGCCTCAAAGGCACGGAAGTGATGCTCCAGTATTCGCCGGAAAGTTTCAGCATGACGGAAGTGGAGTATGCCAGGGAAATTTCCGAGGCCGTCATGGACGTGTGGCAGCCAACGCCGCAGCACAAGATGATCTTGAACCTGCCGGATACCGTCGAGGTCGCCATGCCCAATGTCTATGCCGACCAGATCGAATGGATGTGCCGCCATCTCCGGAACCGGGATTCGCTCATCATCAGTTTGCACACGCACAACGACCGCAGCACCGGCGTGGCCGCGACGGAACTCGGTTTGCTCGCGGGCGCGGAACGCGTCGAGGGCACTTTGTTTGGCAACGGCGAACGAACGGGAAACCTGGACATCGTGACGGTCGCATTGAATCACTATATGCACGGCATCGATCCGAAACTGGATTTCTCGAGCCTCGGCTCGATCATTGACGTTTATGAACGCAGCACCGGCATGACCGTGCCCGCGCGTCATCCGTATGCCGGCGAACTCGTGTTCACCGCATTCAGCGGGTCGCATCAGGACGCGATCAAGAAGGGCCTGGCCGAGCGGGAAAAAATTCCCGGCGCGCTTTGGGACGTTCCGTATCTCACGATTGATCCGGCGGACATTGGCCGGGAATACCGCGAGGTCATCCGCGTCAATTCGCAGTCCGGCAAGGGCGGCGTGGCGTATCTGCTCGAAAGCGAATTCGGCATCGTCCTGCCCAAGGACATGCAGCGCGAGTTCGGCCCCATCGCCAACGACGCCGTGGACCGGCTGGGTCGCGAAGTCAGCGGCACGGAGCTCAAGGCGATGTTCTGGAAGGAATACGTGGAACGAAACGCCCCGTGGTCGCTCACCAGTTTCGAGACGGAAAGTAAAAATGGCGTCGTGAAATGCCACGCGAAATTATTGCGTGGCGGCCAGCCGGTGGAGTTTTCCGGCGAAGGCAACGGCCCGCTTGCGGCGCTCGTTCATGGCTTCAGCACCATTGGCGTTCCCCGGTTTGAAATCACGAATTACAGCGAGCACGCCCTGAGTTCCGGCGAGGAGGCCGCGGCGATTTCCTACATCCAGATCAAAACGGCGGAGGGGATATCCCGTTGGGGCGCAGGCGTGGACACGAACATCGAACTCGCCTCGGTGCGCGCGGTGTTGAGCGCCCTCAACCGTTTATGATTCATTCTTGCGAAACCGTCCCAGTTGGTTGAAAATCCTGACCATGAGTTTGCGTAGGTTTTTTCTGGGCAGCTTGATGGTCGGGTTGCTGGTGATGGCGTGCACCCATAAATCCGCCGGTGCGCCGCCAGCCACGGTGGTCGCTCCTGCCGCGCCGGCCCACGTTGTCACGCCACCCATTCAGCCAACCAATGTCCCGCCGCCGCCGCCGGCGGTCATCACGCCGGCGGTTTATGTGCCGGACATGACCCACACCGGGGAACCGCTGCCATCGGGAATCCTTGCTTGGGACCAGTTGTTGAAATCGTTGGATGCCGCTGCCGACCAGGCTGCGGCGCAGTTCGACTTTAGTTTCACGAATGTCTCATCCGGTCGGGTCGTCATCCTGAGCGTCCATCCATCCTGTGGCTGCACCACGGCGCAGTTGCCGCCGATGCCGTGGATGATCGAAGCCGGAACCAACGGCCACATCGGCCTCACAGTGAACCTCGCGGGCAAGACCGGCACGCTGTTTAAGACTGTGAACGTCGGCACGGACAAGGGAAACCTGACTCTCTCCCTGCGGATCACGATTCTGCCGCCCGTGATGCCGGTCATGACCGATGTTGACCGCGCCCGGGCGCTCGAAGCCGCCAAGGCGGACCGGCAGGCGGTGTTTAAGGGCGACTGCATCACCTGCCATGTCAAACCGGGCGTCGGCAAATATGGCAAGGCGCTTTACGACGTTTCCTGCGCTATCTGCCACGAATCAGAGCATCGCGCTACCATGGTGACGGATTTACACAATATCAAGACGCCGACCAATGAGGATTTCTGGCGCACTTGGATCATGCACGGCAAGCCGGGTTCGCTCATGCCTGCGTTTTCCTCCGCCGAGGGTGGCCCGCTCAATGATGTGCAAATCAACTCACTCGCCGCCTACTTGAACGCGGCCATCCCGTCAAAAGCCCCACCCCCGCCGCAATGATGGCTATGGCGAGACTGACTATCCGACAGAAATTTTCCGTCTGCCGAAAAGATAAATTCAATTATCTTTTGCAAAACGGGAATATCATCTTAGCTTCAGGCTTGCTGCTGAGATAAACCCCGGAACCAATAAAACCCGAGCGACGTATGGATGATGCTGTCAACTTGAAAATGCAGGCGTCCTCCCCGGACAACCCCATCCCCGCCGCGCCGCGCAACAAAATCCTGGACGGCTCCTTCTTTTGGTTTGCCCACCTTTCTAAAATCCTGAAACAGTTTTGGATTGCCGTGGTTTTGGCCGTCTGGGGCACCATTTGTTACCTCTTCATCACTCATTTCGTTTTCCTTTCGGTCCAAGTGGACGGCCAGAGCATGGTGCCGACACTCGAAGACTCGGGGCATTATTGGCTGAACCGGTTCGCCTACCTCAGGAGTGAGCCGCGCCAGCTGGACATCGTCGCCCTGAAAGATCCGCGCGACAATGCGCTGGTGGTGAAACGCATCATCGGCATGCCGGGTCAATCGATCTATTTCCACCAAGGCAAGGTCTACCTGAACGGTGCGCTGCTCAATGAACCTTACCTGATGGACAAGACGTATACTTTTGCCAACGAAACCCGAAGCGGGGACAAATTCACCTGCATCGGCAAGAACGAATATTTCGTCATGGGCGACAACCGCAATTACAGCACGGACAGCCGGATATTCGGCACCATCGCGCGGCGGAGCATCCTCGGCAAAGTGGTCGAATAAGACCGCCCCTTCCCTCCGGCCCCGGCCCGGTTCAAACCGCGCTTGCAGATTTTTGCCGGCTGGCTATGCTGTCAACCATGATGGCTACATCAGTTGACGCGACCAATCACGAAACGCTTTCCAGCCTCGGCCGGCGCGTCCTGGGCGGCGGCCACATCACCCGCGACGAGGCGTCGTGGCTCTTCAACCTCGAAACCTCCGCCGACATCCTGGATTTGCTGTCCTGGGCCAATCGCATCCGCGAACAGTTCAAGGGCAACAAGATTCATCTCTGTTCCATCGTCAACGCCAAGGCCGGCGCGTGTTCGGAGAATTGCAGCTTCTGCGCGCAATCCTCGCACTACCAGACCGGCTCGCCAAAATACGGATTCATCGAACCCGAACCCGTTAATGAAGCCGCGGACGAAGCAAATAAAAATTCCGTCACCGCCGTCGGCCTCGTCGCCGCGTGGAAAGGTCTCAACGAAGGCCCGATGCTGGATGAAGTCTGTGACCGCATCCGCGAATTGAAAGCCGGCGGCAAGACGCGCCCCGACGCCTCGCTCGGCATCATCAAGAAACAGGAAGTGGCGAACCGCCTGAAGGAAGCCGGCCTCGAATGTTACGGGCACAACCTCGAAAGTTCGCGCCGCTTTTTTCCGAACACCTGCACCACGCACACGTTCGACGACCGGCTCGAAACCATCGGCTATCTGAAAAAGGCCGGCATCAAGATTTGTTCCGGCGGCATCATCGGCATGGGCGAGACGCGCGCCGACCGTTGCGACCTCGCGTTTGAATTGAAAGCCATCGGCGCGAACGTCGTGCCCGTGAACATCCTCAATCCGATTCCCGGCACGCCGTTCGCCAAGAATGAACCGCTGCCCGTCATGGAAATTTTGAAGACCATCGCGTGTTTCCGGTTCATTTTGCCGCGACAGGAAATCATGATCGCCGGCGGCCGCACCGTGAACCTGCGCGACGCGCAAAGCATGATCTTCATGGCCGGCGCGAGCGCGCTGATGGTGGGCAACTATCTCACCACGCTGAACCAGCCGGTCGAAAAAGATCTCCAGATGCTCAAAGACCTCGGCCTCGATCCGAACTGGGACAGCCACGATTTCAGCGATCAGGAAGAAGGCGGGTGCGGGTGTGGGAAGGACAAATGCGAAGAAGTTTACGCGAAAGCATGACGCCATGCGAACCAATCGAATTGCCATAATTTTCTCCGTGTTGATGATTGGGGCTGTGTTCGGTGGTCTTGCGGATCAGACAAACACGGTCAAGACGGCGCATCCGAACACCTCCCCGGTCAAAACGAGTTTTGTCGAAAACGCCAAACTTAATAGCGTAGAGTTGAAGCAGGTTTTATCGCTCGCCGAACAAAGCGGAATTCAAGATGCCGCCGAGGTTAAAACTTTTAATTATCTACCCGCCGGCGGTCGTGGCATCAGCGTAAAAAGCCGGGAACGGGTGGATGGCCGAAATATTTCCTATGACACCGTCTTGCTTGGAAAGAGTGAATGGGCTGGTCCTGCCCCAGACAAAACACCCAAACGATTAGGAAGTTTTTTTGTTGAAGAATCAAAATATACAACTCTGTTGCGCACCTACGAAATAAACCAGAAGACCATCCGAATAGTGATGGATAAAGGTATTCCCGCCACCTTTGCCGACCAGGTGATGCCAGCCATCGTTTCAAAAAAGGTGCGTTTTGAAGATGACGGGGCATGACGTAGTTTTAACACATTGGAAAAAATCATTCCCGAAGCTATTTACAAGAGTGAATCCAATAAGGGTGAATATGAAATACGCCTGAGCGAGCCGGCCATGCACATTTTGATGTTCAAATTGGACAAAGGTGAAGTGGTCATAACAAGGGTGGCTACATACGCCATCTGATCGAAACATCACCCTAAATTTGCCAACGCCGTAGGTGCGACATCTTTGTAGAAACCCAAACCAAAAACTCCCCCGCCTTTGTCTGACTACGGCGCGGCAAGCCAGCCCGTCGGGGCGGCATCTTCCATCCTTTGCCAGAAAATTTTAGTTTTACGACCTCCCTCACCAAAACCAAAGAAAAGTTAGTGGAACGACCGTCCTCACCCCGGCCCTCTCCTCCAAGGAGAGGGAGAAACGTTCCCCGCGTTTCTGAAAAACCCGCGACTGGATTGGCTGGACGGTCATTCGATAAAACGGAACCGTGCATTGGCCATTCCCTCTCCCCGGATGTGAGGGCGAGGGTGAGGGCGAGCGTTACCATAAATCTCATTCGCGTTAATTCGCGCAATTCGTGTCAAAATTTCCCGCAAGAATCGGGTTGGATCGGTCACCAGTTCGTGGCAAAGTGAGCGGGTGAACGATTATGAACGCATCGCCCAAGTCATCCGGTTTCGGGATGCGCCACGTCTCGCCAAAGGATTCCAGTCCATCCCCCGTTTACATCACCATTTGACAATGTTCATCGCACAAGGTAGTTAATCACCGTCATGTTTAATTCTGCGTCATCCAGTATGATCCTCGCGATCATTATCAGCCCCCGCTTGGGGCTTGGATAGACGCGCGCCGATTTACCGCACCCTGAATCCAAAGCCCCGAGTTCTGCTCGGGGCTTTTTTATTTGCCCAATCCATTCACAAAAAATCATGAAAAATCCATCGAACTTCACCGTTTCGCTTCCCGAAATCGTCGCGGCGCGCCGGCGCTTGAACGGCTCGATCGCCTGCACGCCGTGCATGGAGTCCGCCGCATTGAGTGAATTGACCGGCGCGCGCATTTTTTGCAAACAGGAATTTCTCCAGCGCACCGGCAGTTTCAAGGAACGCGGGGCGCGCAACGCTTTGGCGCAACTGACACCGGAACAGGCACGCACGGGCGTCATCGCCGCGTCGGCGGGCAACCATGCGCTGGGTCTGGCGCGGCACGGAAATTTGCTGGGCATCCCGGTGACGGTGGTGATGCCGCGTTTCGCGCCGTTGATCAAAGTGTCGCGTTGCCGTCAACTCGGCGCGACGGTGCGGCTGCATGGCGACACGTTTGACGAAGCTCGCGGTGAAGCCAATCGTCTGGCGGCGGAACGTGGGCTGATTTACATCCATCCGTTTGATGATCCGCACGTGATCGCGGGACAGGGAACGCTGGCCTTTGAAATCCTGGAACAGGTGCCGGATGCCGAGGCCATCGTGGTGCCGGTCGGCGGCGGCGGATTGCTGGCCGGCGTGGCGACGGTGTTGCACGCGCTCAAACCGGACCTGCAAATCATCGGCGTGGAACCGGCCAACGCGGCGTGTTTCGCCGCCGGGCTGGCGTCGGAAACCCCGGTGCGCGTCGCCACACAATTCACGCTCGCAGATGGCCTGGCCGTGGCCGAAGCCGGACAATCCGCGCTGGCCATCGCGAAACCGCTGGTTCACCGGATGGTGCAAGTTTCCGAAGAATCGCTCGCGCTGGCGCTGCTGCGATTGGCGGAATTGGAAAAATGCATCGTCGAAGGCGCCGGCGCCGCCGGACTGGCCGCGTTTCTCGGTGGTCATCTGCCTGAACTGGCCGGGCGGCGCGTGGTGCTGTTGCTCACCGGCGGCAACATTGATCCGCTGGCCCACAGCCGTGTGATCGAGCGCGGACTGGCGGCGGACGGTCGCATCTATCGTTTCGATGTGTTGCTGACCGACCGGCCGGGCAGCCTCGCGCAACTCGCGGCCTTGCTCGGTAATGTCGGCGCGAACGTCACGGAAATTGTCCATAACCGGACGTTCGCCGGACCGAACCTGTCGCAAGTTCACGTGCTGTGCACGGTGGAAACCCGCGACCGCGTGCACATCGCTGAAATCCAACAGCAACTTGTGGAAAATGGCCTGCCATTGGTTGCCCCCAATGGCAGAACCTTGTGAACGCATGAAACTCGGCGCAACAATCGGGTGGGAGCAGTCGGTGGCTCCTGGCAAACTAAGCGCGTTTTAGTTCACGACCTCCCTCGCCCAAACCCTCTCCCCAAGGAGAGGGCTTTCACGCTCCCCGCGTTTCTGAAAAATCCGCGACTGGATTGGCCGGACGGTCGTCCGATAAGATGAAAACGTGCGCTGGCCGTTCCCTCTCCCGGGGGAGAGGGTCAGGGTGAGGGCGGACGTCACCACAAATCTTATCGCCCAAAATCCTCAACCGCGAAATATGCTGAAACGCGAAAGCGATTGCTCATTCCGTCCGCATATTTCGCGTGGTTCGCAGCGACAATCCGTGTTCATCGGTGTTTATCCGTGGTTAAAAATCAATTCGTGAAAATTCATGCAATACGCGCCAAAATCTTTCTTGCAACATCGCAACTTTGCGTGAAATTCTCCGCGTGCAAAAACTCGGCATAAATCACGGCGGCTATCACGGCGAGACGATTGACATCCGCAGCGTGTTGCGCGATGTCAAAGTCGCGGCGCAGGAACACGGTTGGACGTCCGAACTGTTCTATAAAACCGGCGACCTCGAATTGCTCGCGCTGCATCGCGCCCCGCTCTCAACTCTCAACTCTCAACTCTCAACCCGGATCTACATCTCCGCCGGCATTCACGGCGATGAACCCGCCGGGCCGCTCGCCGCGTTGCGCCTGCTTCAGGAAAACCGCTGGCCGGCGGACGCGGAACTGTGGTTGCTCCCCTGTTTGAATCCAAGCAGCTTTATTTTGAACATTCGCGGGAACGCCGACGGAATTGATTTGAACCGGGATTATCGCCAACAGGAAACCGGAGAGGTCACCGCGCACGTCCGCTGGCTGGAGCGGCAGCCGCGCTTTGATTTCTATCTCTGCCTGCACGAAGACTGGGAGTCGCACGGTTTTTATCTCTACGAGCAGAACCCGGACAACAAACCCTCGCTCGCGAACAAAATGATCGAGGCCGTAAAAGGGGTTTGCCCCATTGATCTGTCCGAAAATATTGAAGACCGCCCGGCACAGGGCGGCATCATCCGCCCGAATCTTTCGCCGCAGGATCGGCCCGACTGGCCGGAGGCGTTGTATCTCATCAGCCACAAGGCGCGCCAGGGCTACACGCTGGAAGCGCCGTCCGACTTTCCCCTGCCCGTCCGTGTCAATGCGCTCGTCGCGGCAGTGACTGCGGCGGTGGAATCCTTGCCGTAGCTGCGCCTCGGAAGAGCGCAGCAATAATTTCGCAACGATTGTGTGCGGCGGTCTGCCGACGCGCCGCTACGGGCTACTTCTTGGCGGCTTCGCGCCGCTTCATCCATTCGGTGCCCAGCTCGGTCAGGGTCTTGGTCTTCAAGATGCGTTCCGCCATCGGGAAAACGATGCGCTCTTCCTTTTCAAAATGCTTGCGCGAGGCGGAGATCACAGAAAGCAAAAGCCGTTTGGCATCCTTCAGCGTTCGGGCCCTGGTCACCTTCAACAGTGTTTGCTCGATCACCTGATGTTCGTGATGAAACGTCTCCTTCTGGCCGATCTGATCGAAGCAATGCTCCAGCGGATCAATGAACAGCTCGTCCTCCGTGTGCGAGTGCGGGGCCATGACCTTGTCGATGAGCACCGCGACGGACTTCACCTCCGCCAGCGTCTTGAACCGCGGCGCGGTCGTCTCGATGTGGTCGAACAGATTGTGGAACACCGAGTGTTCCGCGCGTAAAATGTCGGTGATTTTCATGGCAACAGATTTGATTGCATAATACTGATTCAAAATCCACCGGCCACTGTTTTTCGACCAACCCGATTTTGCCATTCTCATGGCTAAAACTGTTTACCCGGGTTTCGGCCGTGTCCGGGTGTCCCACATTTTCGTGGGGTGACAGTTCCGACTGAACCCGATACTTTCTCCGAAACATCGCGGAGCATTGGCTCCAGAAACCACACAAAAAATGAACGACAACCCGGCCCCCAAAGCACAAGGCACCAACCGCCGCACCTTTCTCACTCGAACCGCCGGCCTCGCTGCGCTGGCGGCGGCAACCGGCGGGCCGGTTTCCGTGGCCCGCGCAGCGAATCCGACTATGATTGGCTCCAAGAACAATGCTTTCCCGAAAAAATTCTGGTGGGGCGCCGCCACGGCGGCGTATCAGATCGAAGGCGCGGCCGCTGAAGACGGCCGCAAGCCCAGTGTCTGGGACACGTTCAGCCACACGCCCGGCCGCGTGAAGGAAGGCGACACGGGAGATGTCGCCTGCGACCACTACCACCGCTTCGAGGACGACGTGAAGCTGATGTCCGAGCTGGGCATCAAACATTATCGCTTCAGCATCTCCTGGCCGCGCGTGATGCCCGACGGTCGCGGTGCAGTGAATGAAAAGGGCATGGCGTTTTACAGCCGGCTCACCGATCTGTTGCTGAAAAATGGCATCACGCCGCACGCCACCTTGTTTCATTGGGACAGCCCGCAGGCACTTGAAGATCTTTACGGTTCCTGGCGCAGCCGCGACATGGCCAAGGATTTTGCCGATTACTGCACCCAGGTGGTGAAGCGCCTGGGCGACCGCATCACCGATTGGATGACCATCAACGAAATTTTCTGCTTCACCTACATGGGCTACGGCGTGAATCAGATTCCGCCGCACGCGCCCGGCACCGTGGTCAAATCACGCCAGGAAGTGCTCCAGACCGTGCATCACGCGCTGCTCGCGCACGGGCTCGGCTGTCAGGCCATCCGCGCCGCCACGCCCAAACCCGCGCAGGTCTCGCTCGTGGTGAACTACGACGCGTTCGTTCCCGTCATTGAAACGCCGGAGAACATCGAAGCCGCCAAGCGCGCGTTCGTCGCCGAGGAACACAACGGCACCGTGCTCGTCCCTGCGCTGACCGGCCAATATAATCCGCTGGCCATCGAAAAGCTCGGGGCCGACGCGCCGAAGATCCAGGCGGGTGACATGAAGATCATCGGTCAGCCGTTGGATGTTCTGGGTTACAACATCTACACCGGCTCGTATGTCCGTGCGGCGGACAATGCGCGCGGTTACGAAATCCTGCCGCTGCCGCGCGAATATCCCAAGATGAACATGCCCTGGCTCAACTTCGTGCCCGAATCCCTTTACTGGGGTGTGCGGCTGATCTCTGATGCGTTGGGCAAAAAGAATCTGCCCATCGTCATCTCCGAAAACGGCTGCGCCACCGAGGACGACGTGACCGCCACCGGCGAAGTGTTCGATCTGAGCCGCGTGATGTATGTGCGCTCGTATCTGCGCAATGCCCACCGCGCCGTCGCCGAAGGCTATCCGCTGAAGGGCTATTTCCACTGGAGCCTGATGGACAATTTCGAATGGGCTTGGGGCTACACGCGCCGGTTCGGCATGACGCACATTGATTTCAAAACGCAAAAGCGCACACCCAAGCAAAGCTTCCGCTGGTATCAAAAAGCCATCCAGGAAAATTCCATCGTCTGAACAGATTCGGTGGGGCGAGCGTCCCCGCGAGCCGAATTTTTGACGCGAATTTCACGAATCATCACGAATTAAACTTCAGGTCGGTAGGGCTGCCCTGCCGGTCAGCCACTCCGGCGGCGCAGCAACGCCGCCCTACCAGTTTAATTCGTTATCTTGGTGGCCATCTGCAAAGATTGGCTGCCTGCAAAGGCCGGCCGTCTGCAAAGACCGCGAAGTCAAACTGACTTGCCCGGACATCAGCTCCGTAGGAGCGGCATCGTTGTAGCAACGGCAACAAAACATTTTGAAAGCTCCGTCAGGAGCGACATGGTGGCTGTCTGCAAAGACTAGGCCGCTCCTACGGAGCTTAAATTCCTGATTGCGATTATCTACAGAGATGTCGCACCTCTGACGCTATTATTTGAATTTGCCGCCGCACAAATAACCCAGTAAAACTCCAGTCGTGAGGGCGCTGAACGATGATCTGCTCAAAGCGGTGGAACTGGCTCTGGCCGGCAAGTGGGACGCCGCGCATGAACTCGTCCAGCAATATGAAGACGGTACCGCCGCGTGGATTCACGCGGTGCTGCACAAGATGGAGGGCGACTTGACCAACAGCCGCTATTGGTTTCGCCGCGCCGACCGGATGGAACACGTCGCCGATGAACCGCGCGCGGAATTGGCCGCCATCCGGGCTGAATTAACCACGGATGAACACCGATGAACACCGATGAACACGGATTCAATTCGACACGAAGAATTTTGAACCGCAGAGACGCGGTACAAAAGCTTGTTGATTTGCTCTTCTGCTGATTAACTCAAAGAATCGATGGTCACCACGAACCGCGTCGCCAGGTCCGCGCCGTAACAACCAAAATCATTCACCGAACCGCCACCGTTGAGCACGGGATCAGTCAACGGGAACTCTATTTTCAAAGGCAATCGTCGTTGGAAGCTGCCAAGTCAATGTTGTGGTGCGTGAATACACCGCCCGACAATATCAAAACATCCTACTTGAGGATGGAAGTTCTTTGACCCAGCCAAGTTAAATCACCCACGCCAGCTTGAGCTATCACACCTGTTCCTGATCCCTTATAAGCTATAAGATTTCCGTCTCTCCATCTCTGAAGCTCACAATGTCCGTCCGCAAAAGACAAGCCGCAGGAATTATTGTGATAAGCAGCCGGCTTATCTATCCAATTGCTGGCAGTTGGGCTTGGGTCTACGCAAAACCAGCCGTCGTTGATGCTGTATGGATTTTCATCCAACATGACCCAGCAATTCGCAGATCCAATTACAGCAAGGTCGCTCTGCTTTCTGAATATTCTGTATTTCGAATTAAGCGGTGCCGTGCTCGTTTGGACATTGTCCACAATGGGACTCATATAGCCGTTCATGGAGATACTGCGAACCGTAGGAGGACCACCGCCTCCGAATAAAAAATTCTGCGTCCTCGGGTCGGCGGGACATTTGAAAACCGTGACATTCGGAATGTAGGGGAATATCAATCCCAATTTTAGCAAATTAACATTTATGCTCGCGCTAACAACAGACACATCGCCGTAAATCCACTGATTCTCCGGGTTGCCAGGATCCGTATAAGGATTGGGCAAAAGGCTGACCTGAAGAGCCCCTTGACCCACCGTTGGAACAATCCGGTCGTTATTGTCCGCGCTGTAAATAAGCCAGCCATGCTGAATCTGGCGCAGGTTGTTCAAGCATTGAAACGCCTGGGTATTGGAACCGGTTTTGGCCAATGCGGGCAGAATCATCATCGCCAACAAACCGAGCGTGGCGATCACGACGAGCAACTCAACGAAGGTAAAAGCGCCGGCGGCTTTGGACTTCGATATTAATTTGTTGGGTGTGGAATTCATAAGCACGAGAGTTGTAGTTCAATTGGTGACGACACGGTAAAATCTCTGACCGGAGGAAGGTGACGGGCCAGTCGTGTATGCCCGGTTTCCCAAAACTGTAATCGTCCCACCGACTTCCTGCCAACCAGGTTCGCTTAAATCGTTTTTAAATTGAACGTGGTAGTTCAGTTGGGGGACAAACGGCCAACTGATGACGGGGCCATCGCCAGGAGCAGCACCGGGAACAATGTCGGCATAGAAAAATTCGTAGGCGACGATATCAGCGGCTTGATTAAAATCATTGACAACGGAATCGCTTGCCCAACTTTGAAAAATGATCGTGCGCCCGTCACTGCTGAAGACCGGCATCAAGGAACGGTTGTTCGCCGTCGCGCCGGACAGGCTCGTGCTTAAAAGGGTTGTCTCAGCGCTCAAGCGGTCGTTGACGAACACGTCGGGAAGGCCGTTAATATCCCCAGCCACCAGATTCGTGGCCGCGCTGCGATAAACCACGAAGCGGCCATCGGCGCTGATGTCGGGAGAATCGGATGCGCCATTGCCCCCAACGCTGACGAGAAAATTTGTTCCGGTTTGAAAATCGTAGAGATAAACATCCTGAACCGTGTTGGTGTCGCCAGTGGCATTGACAGCGCTGGTTGCATACACGAGCCATCGTCCATCGCCGCTGAACCGCAGGCCGGGATGGGAGGTAAAGGTGCCGGCGCTGGCCACCCAATTGGAATTGATGGAAAGGTCCGCCAAATTCAAACTTGCCGGCGATCCGGCCAACAAATAAGCCAGCCGCCGGCCATCGGGACTGATTGAAACAGCGGTAGGCGAAACCAGATTGGTATAAATCCGCGCGGCAGCCAATGTGTCCCAGACATACAAACGCGCCGTCCCACTGAGCATGCCTGCATAAACGACGAAACGACCGTCCGGAGTCATATTCGCTAAAGGAACACCTGTTCCCGAAGTTGCCGTGGTCAGCGCGTAATTGGTTCCTTGCTGCACATCGCGTAAAAACAGATTCTCAATTCCGCTGCCGAACGAGCCTGCCGCCAAATTCGACGCCTTGCTGTGAAATAAAATATAGCGGCCATCCCCGCTGATCGCAGGCGAAAAGGAGTTGCTATTCCCGGAATGAATGCCGTCCAGGCTTGCGCTCACCAGCTTCGTTGTTCCCATCTGCAAGTCACGCAGGAACACATCCTGGGTGTTGTTTGCGTCATCCGTGACAAGGTTACTGGCATAACTGGAGAAAGCGACATAGCGGCCATCCCCGCTGATGGATGGCTCAAAGGAAAATCCCGAAGCAGCAACTCCATTCGTATCCGCACTCACCAAAACATTTGTGCCGGGGAGAAGATCACGCACGAACACGTTGCGCTGATTGTTGGTGTCGCCAGGAATCAGATCGTCCGCGTCACTGCTGAACGCCACGTAGCGTCCACCGGCGCTGACGGATCCTGGATAAAACCCGCTGATGCCATTTGGCGTATGAGAGCTCAAGGTTGGGTCGGGAACAGAAATCAATTCCGTCGCTTCCGCGATTGTATCGCGCACAAAGACATCGTCGACACGGTTGCGGTCGTTGGGCACCAGATTTCCATTCGCGCAATCGAACACCACGAATCGTCCGTCGGCGCTCAAGCCGGGAAAGGTCGCGGTAGACACGCCTGAACCAACGCCATTGATATCCCCATCCACCAATTTCGTAATGCCGGCCTGTTGGTCACGGATATATACATGAAATTCCCCGGCAAGTGAATTGGTCACCAGATTTGTTCCGCTGCCAATGAAGGCGACGAATTGCCCGTTCGAACTGACCAATGGCGAACTGCAAATCCCATCTGACACCAACCCGCTGTCGCGATTCATGCTGACAAGGGTGTTTGTCCCGGTTTGTGCATCCCACAAATAGATCGCCGTGTTCACTGCCGGCGAGTTACCCGCCACGTTGGCGACAAACGTGATGAACCGTCCATCGGATGTCATATCCAGGGTGTAGAAATCGCCCAAAGGGGCGGAAGTCACGTTGGCATTCGTTCCCGCGGTATCCGTGCCGCTGGTCTGCATATTCTGTCGCAGAATAAGGCCGTTCGCGTTGAAGCTTGGTGGATTGGTTGCGGTTTCAAACGCCACAAAATTGCCATCTGAACTGATACTTGGGCAGTAAGAAACCACGTTCGATGTGCCAAGCAAAGAATACGCGATGGATCGCGCATTGACGCTTGCCCTCTTGGTTTGCGCTGTGGTCAGGTCTCGAACGTAAATTTCGCCTGCAGTGGTTACCCCGGGCATGAGGTTGGTGGCAGTGCTGGAAAAGGCGACGTAGCGGCCGTCCGGCGTGATCACTGGTGATTCCGAACTACTCGTCAACACGGTGGAATTCGTAGATGTCGCGCCGATGCTGACAAGCGTTGTGGTCGAACTCTGCAAATCACGAACAAACACATCGGTGATTTTGTTTGTGTCACCCGCCACCAGATTTGTTGCCGCGCTGACGAATGCTACATAACGCCCGTCGGGCGTCATTCCCGAATTGCGCGACACCCCGTTGGCGATCCCGCCGTAAAGACTCGCACTGGCGAGCATTGTCGTGCCATTCAGCAGATCGCGCACGAACACGTCACTGGCGTTGTTGGTATCATTGGCCACCAAATCACTGGCGACACTTTCGAAGAGCACATATTGGCCATTGGTGGAAATTCCTTGCGGCCATGAATTCCCGTTGCCGCCGCCCATTCCTGACAGATTGACGCTGACCAACCGGGTCGTGCCGTTGGTCCGGTCGCGAAGATACACATTCATGCTGACAGGAAACAGGGAAGGAATCGCCACGCCGTTGCTGTTTAAGATCAGATTGCTTGCCGTGCTCGCAAACAATACATAACGCCCATCCGGGCTGATCATCGCATCGACCGAATCTCCGCCGGCACCGGCTGAAGTCAGGAGGGAAGGATCGGGTTGTGAAACCAGCTGCAAAAAAGCGGCGGTCGCCGGCAAAGCATGCCCCAGGAGCGCGACAGCAATTATTTTGAATGAAGTGAAAAACCATTTTCTGAAAAGGGTATTCATATGGTGCGTTCCAGTCTTGGGTGTCGGAAATCATGGCGGATGGTTGAACGCAGTCAATTTAAAAGCGAATTCCCCAACGAACCACGTGTTTTAATGCGGTTGAGAAGTGAGTTTCAAGCTTCCGATTCAATTGCCGATCAAGAACTGACCAAAATTCAGGAACCAGACGGCAAAGAAGTGCTGAGATTTTAACCTTCGTCTGGTCGGAGCAGACATGGAAGATTTGCGTGCTGCGGCAAATGGGACGCCGCGCATCAACTCGTCCAGCACTACGAAGAAGATGCCACGGCCGCGTGGATAGGAACCTTTTGCGCTGATTTACGTGGGAATTCTCACGTAAATCCAAGCTGCAAAAGGCAACGCCGTGCTGCACAAGATGGAAGGCGATTTTGGAAACGCCCGCTATTGGTATCGTCGCGCCGACCGGATGGACCGCGTCGCCGGGGAACCGCGTGCGGAATTGGCCGCCATCCAGGCCGAACTCCGCTCACGTTCTGAATGAACTCAACCTCACCCTCCCGACGCGCGAAGTTTACGTCAAAGGCCCAGGCATGATCTTCAAGGGTAACCCGAAGAATTATCTGACGGAGATTCAACTGCCGTTTAAGGAGTGACCAAAACTTTGACTACTGTAGATTCAAATTTGGCGGCTTTTCAGCTATACCCGTTCCGCACCGTTTCGCCAATCAACGGAATGGTCTTAGTCACCGCAAAGCGAACATCGGCCATGATTGCTGCCCTATCCGGTTCCGTATCGCCTTGGTAGCGAAAGACAGCCTTACGGGCTTCGACGGGTTGTTGTAGCACTGTGGATGAGTTTAGAAAGATTTCGCGCCCAACTTCGCATTCATTGCCGTTAGCGACGATCGTGTAGTGAATATCAAAACTCAACGGATGATCACGGACCTGAATATGAATAACCCATTCCGCAAAGCAATCTCCCTCTGCAGCCTTTTTATTTGTTCGATCAAAAGTCTTTGTCAGATAGATGCTGAATGTTCTGTGCTTGGCAAAAGTCTGCGAAATTGTATTCATCCATTGCTCCAAAGACTGCCGCAAAGGCGAAGCATTCTGGTAAAACTCTGTAAGTTGGATTTTGCGATCATTCTTTCGAAGCGCCAACGATTCGCGTGCCAGAACAGTTTCAAGGTCTTCGACCGGAAGGTCTGCGTTGGGACTGGAGACTTCGTTGAGCCGCGAAACAAGATCCTCGACAGTTTGAAAGCGAGCATCCAATTCATTGCTCAACCCTCGATCCAAGAGCCCATTTAGCAATGCGAGCTGGGTCGGATTCTGGACGCGACTCGCGAGCTCATAATTGGGTCGCCGATGCGGTGGACGATTTTGCGAGTCGCGAAGATTTCTCGGAGAACATCCCGTCAGACAATAAAAGAGAATTGCGCAAACGTCTGTGATGTCCGAGCGGGGGTCACGCTTGTTTTCTCCCGGCCCACGACGTTCCGGCAGGCTCACGAATTTGTTATCTAAACCCTCGTCAACCGAGGTGTTCGTTTGGTCGGCGTCTTCGTTAAAGGACAAGCCAAAGTCCACCATCACGACGTCTGCCGGATTAGTTGAGCGGACGATTATGTTTTCAGGTTTGATGTCCCGATGGACAATGCTTTCCTTAGCCGCAACACGCAATGTTGAGCAGAGTTCCAAAGTAATTCCGATGGAGATTTCTGCCGATAAGGAACTATTCTTTTTGATTAAACTTGCCAGCGTTTCGCCTGCAACGAACTCCATGACGAAAAACATCGGCACATCCAAGTTGTCGAAGGCTTCAGTGTTGCCGTCCAAAACTTCCGGGACTTTACCTCCGGCACTGCGAAGAATTTTGAGATTGGCAACTTCCTGATACATCCTCCGCCGTGCTTTTGAGTCTTGAGCCTTGTGTGGTTTCAGGAGTTTGAGCACCGCCTGTTTTGTTCCATCAGATTTAGACCGAACCAAAAGCGTGTCGCCTTGTCCGCCTCCATCCAGCGGCTTGGAGTCGCTCCACTTTTCATTCCATGGTCCACTTGTGCTCATTCAACTTTGCGGGTCGGTGTAATTCTCCATCCCCACACACGAACACACTGGATTGCGATCACCATACACGTTGTCCACGCGGCCCACGTGCGGCCAGAATTTGTAGTCGTGCAGGCTCTTGGCCGGGAACGCCGCCGCTTCGCGCGTGTAGGGACGATTCCAATTGTCACTGGCGATCTGGTCCGCCGTGTGCGGCGCGTTCTTGAGCAGATTATTCTTCGCGTCCGCCGCGCCGGTTTCCACGGCGGTCATTTCGGCGTGGATGGAAATCATCGCGTCGCAGAAACGGTCGAGTTCGTATTTCGATTCGCTTTCGGTCGGTTCGACCATGAGCGTGCCGGCGACGGGCCACGAGAGCGTCGGCGCGTGAAAGCCGTAATCCATCAGCCGCTTCGCCACGTCCTCGGCGGTGACGCTCTTGAACGCGCGCAGGTCGAGGATGCATTCGTGCGCGACGAGGCCGTTGCTGCGGTAGAGCGTCGGGAAATGTTTCTCGAGCCGCTTGGAAATGTAATTCGCGTTGAGAATGGCAAACTTCGTCGCTTCGGTCAGTCCGTCCGCGCCCATCATCGCGATATACATCCACGAGATGGTGAGAATGCTCGCGCTGCCCCACGGCGCGGCAGAAACCGCCCCGATGGGGCTTTCGCCGCCGAGGTTGATAACGTTGTGGCCGGGCAAAAACTCCACGAGATGTTCCGCCACACCAATCGGTCCGACGCCCGGTCCGCCGCCGCCGTGCGGAATGCAAAAGGTCTTGTGCAGATTCAAATGGCAGACGTCCGCGCCGATGAAGCCGGGGCTGGTAAGGCCGACCTGTGCGTTCATGTTCGCGCCGTCCATGTAAACCTGGCCGCCGTTCGCGTGGATGATTTCGCAAATCTCGCGGATGGTTTCCTCGAACACGCCGTGCGTGGACGGATAGGTGATCATCAGGCACGAGAGATCGGCCTTGTGCGCCTCGGCCTTCGCGCGCAGGTCGGCGACGTCAATGTTGCCGCTGGTGTCGCACGCGACGGCGACGACTTTCATGCCGGCCATGACGGCGCTGGCGGGGTTCGTGCCGTGCGCGGAGGTGGGAATCAAACACACCTTCCGGTGGGGCTCATTGCGCGATTCGTGATAAGCGGCGATGACAAGCAAGCCCGCGTATTCGCCCTGCGAACCGGCGTTGGGCTGAAGCGAAATGCCGGCGAAGCCGGTGATCTCGGCAAGCCAGTCTTCCAACTGCTGAAACAAAGTTTGATAACCACGGGTCTGCTTGACCGGCGCGAACGGATGGATTTTCGCAAACTCCGGCCATGACACGGGGAACATCTCCGCCGCGGCGTTGAGTTTCATCGTGCATGAGCCGAGCGGGATCATCGAGGCTGTGAGCGAGAGGTCGCGCGATTCGAGCCGCTTGATGTAGCGGAGCATCTCGGTCTCGGAATGGTAGCGATTGAAGACGGGGTGTTGGAGGAACTCCGAGGTGCGTTTGAGTTTTTCCTGAAACTCAACATCGTATTTGACGGAATCTTCTCCCAAGACCTTTTCAATAGTGGGGATTGTTTTCTTTCCTGCGAAGACTTCCCAAATCGCTATCACATCGTCGGTCGTTGTGGTTTCATCCAGCGAGATTCCGACAAGCTGGTCGTTGTTGGGAAATTCACGCAAGTTATAGCCGCGTTTGCGGGCCTCCTCAATTGCTTCCTTGCTTCCTCCTGCACGAACCTGAATTACAACCGTGTCAAAAAAGTCCTTTGCCGAGCCATCGTCATAAATATCGGTGTAACCCAACGCCCACATTCCTTCCGCAAGCGCGATGGTTAGAGTATGAATGCGCTCCGCAATCTTCTTCAGCCCTTCCGCCCCGTGATAACAGGCGTAAAGCGAAGCCATGTTCGCGAGCAACGCCTGCGCCGTGCAGATATTGCTGGTGGCCTTCTCGCGGCGGATGTGTTGCTCGCGCGTGCCGAGCGCGAGGCGCAGCGCGGGTTTGCCGCGCGAATCTTTGGAGACGCCGACGATACGGCCGGGCATCTGACGTTTGAATTCATCGCGCGTGGCGAAGAACGCGGCGTGCGGTCCGCCGTAGCCGAGCGGCACGCCAAAGCGTTGCGCGCTGCCGACGGCGATATCCGCGCCGAATTCGCCCGGCGGCTTGATGAGCGTGAGCGCCAACAAATCCGTCGCGACGGTGACCATCGCCCCGGCGGCGTGGGCTTTCTCCGTGAACGGCGCAAAGTCATGAATGGCGCCGAACGTATCAGGATATTGCACCAGTGCGCCGAAGACCTGGTCGTTGAACTCGAACTTCTCGTGATTGCCAATGACCACCTCAATCTTCAGAGCGTGAGCGCGACTGCGGACCACTTCGATGGTTTGCGGATGGCAGGTTTCCGAGATGAAGAACGTATTCCGGCCATCCTTGAGCCGGTGCGACATCGTCATGGCTTCAGCGGCGGCAGTCGCTTCGTCGAGCATGGAGGCGTTCGCGAGATCGAGACCGGTGAGTTCACTGGCCATGGTCTGGAAATTCAGCAGCGCTTCGAGGCGGCCCTGGGAAATCTCGGCCTGATACGGCGTGTATTGCGTATACCAACCGGGATTTTCCAGAACGCTCCGCTGAATGACCGGCGGCGTGATGGTGTCGTAATAGCCCATGCCGATGAAGGAGCGGAAAACTTTAGTCTCGTTCGCAATGCGGCGGAGTTCGGCGAGCGCGTCGAATTCGCTGCGGGCGGCGGGCAGGTTCAAGGTTTTGCCGAGGCGAATTTTTGCCGGAACGGCGGCATCAATCAGTTCGTCGAGATTTTTGTGGCCGAGGAGCGCGAGCATCTCCGCCGTTTCGGCGGCGTTCGGGCCGATGTGGCGGCGGACGAACTGGTCGGGGTGGGCGAGCGGGCCGGCTGTTTCTGAAATCAACATCCGAAGAAAGTAAATTTGACCGCCAGTAAATCAAGCGCCATTTAAGTCGCCCGGTTTTGGCGGGCGCATATCAAAATTTGAAGGGGTAAATCTGGCGAGGAAATGATATAAGCGGAGACATGAGCAACTGCTGCATGAAATCGGTCCCTCAAACCGACGGCAGTTTCGAGACGTTCGCCCGTCCGGT
>Ga0247688_1000048_pt1 | contig 64578 bp, 91 predicted proteins | sample CNK29_metaG_FD_182718 | JGI IMG/M metagenome (GOLD analysis project Ga0247688, IMG submission 182718) | Soil microbial communities from Purdue University Martell Research Forest, Indiana, United States - CNK29 | ecosystem: Environmental > Terrestrial > Soil > Temperate forest > Bulk soil... | reverse complement strand
GAGAGGCAGGTGGCTATAAAGGCTACAAGAATGCCTCGAAGACCATGAGTGACAAAACCAAAGGCGCATCGAACAGTGAAATGGCGCAACAGCTGAAAGGATCCGGCTACTACGGATTCGACAGTGCGACGAAGACACAGCAGGTCAAGAATAGGGGCGGCAGCAAGAGTGATATGGCAAAGAAGCTGTCTGCGGGTGCTGTAGTGAAGAAGATTATCACTCGTTATAAGGCAGCGTTGAAGGCCGGCAAGATCACTGATGCTGTTCAGTGTGTTGCCCCTCCAGGTATGGAGAGCACGGTAAAGGGGTTGAAGAAACACTTCAAGAAAGGATCCGCTTCACCATTCAAGCTGGCGTGGTATCTTCACAACGAGAAGAAAGGTGCATGATGAAACGGGTCTACACAACTGATCGAGAAGGCAAGGTGACACTGTACGTGCCTTCTGACGGATTTGTTTCGTTGCCAGAACTTATTGTTGACCAAACTGAACAAATGATGTTGGAAATGATTTCGTACAAATTTATGTATGAACATTCCCCGCAAGTGAAGAGCGACAAGTAGAGGAGATGAGATGGATGAAAAGCAGACGTTGAGAGAAGTGCCGAGTGGAACGATTGATCTTGTGTTCAATGGAGTATTTTCGACGTTGCAGTTCAATTGCCATTGCTTAGATGCGTTGCTTTTTTGCAAGGCGATGTGTTGTCGGCAACGGCAAGGCTTTACTGTTTTGTTGCAACCAGATGAGAAGGGGAAGTTCAAGAGCCGACCTTATCCTCACACCGCTAACGTTGAGATGTTGGCCGCAGACGCTTCCGGGCAACATTGTTTTTATCTTGACCCAGAAAAGCATCAGTGCACCATTCACGAGAAATCGCCGTGGATGTGTGGTGCTTACCATTGCTCGCCTGGCGGAAAGGGAGATCGCGTAACGCATCGAGATGGTGGTTGGTTGTGGACGCCGATGAACTGCTTGCAGCAGTTGGGCGATGGATCAGTGATTGACATTCGCAAGCAAAGCGGTGGAGGAAAAGTTTGAGGATCAGTCCCTATAGAAAGAAGTAGAGCATGGATACCAGGTCGGTTCGTGCTAGGTTCGCAAAACAAGCTGCCGTAATTCGCAAAGCCGTTGAGACCGGAGTGTTTACGGTCGAACAAGGCAAGAGGAAGTTACATGAGGCGTTAGATGATCTCATTGATGAAGAAGTGGTCGGACTCAGTGAGTCGTTTAGAAACGCTGCGAAAGAGTCAGCTAAACGCGAACTTCAAAAAGACCTAAGGGACCTAGAATGAATGAGCCTCGCACTATTCGTTGTCGAAAGTGCAACCTAAACCAATATGAAACAAAAAACAAACTATGTCGTCGCTGCGGTACGTTCTTTGCTCCAGCAATTCCGCCTTTACCACCGCCCCCTATGGTCGTTGTGGAGGCGGTTGAGCCCGAAATCAGAAAGCCGACCGTCAAGCATAGCAATAATGTGCTCGCCATCTCGCGGCGGCTCGTTGCTTATCGAATGGCCCTTGGTTGGTCGCAAACTCGATTGGCAAAGGGACTCGCAAGTGGTTACATATCACGAGCAGAAAATGGACTAGTGATTATGTCTGTGGGGTATCTTCAGATGTTGGCCGATCGGCTTGGTATACCGGTTTGTTGGCTGCTAGAAGATGTAACCGAAGAGCGCCTTACCGAGTTGTTTGCGCGACGAATTTTTCTTGAGACTCGATCAATGGATGAAAACAGGCGTCAGTATTTGTTGTGTCGCATGAAAAAATTGACTGAAAAGGGGATGCGAAAAACAGGATGAGACTTTTGAAACCGGATGCGGGAGAAGTTGTTGATCGGTGTACAATTCTACAATTGAAGATTGAGGCGGCGACCAAGTTGAATCGCAACCCCAATCACTTCGTACAGGAGAAGAACGAACTCGTAACTTATTTGTACGACAACAAACTACAGGACGCGTCTGAAGAGACCAGGGACTCCTTCTATCGGATGGAGAGGATTCTCTTGAGCGTGAACCTTCGGCTCTGGCGGAATGAAGACGAGGTCAGGGCTTTGCCGGAAGTTACAAACCTCACAACAATCCCTAACATTAGGCGATTGGCTGTGTTGTGCAAAGAAATAGCCAAACTGAACGATGAGCGTGCGACTCTGGTGAAGTCGATCAACGCTCTGTTCGGTACGACGACGGAGGAAAAGATACATGTACAGTCAGATCGCACACAGAGTTCTGTTGGGCGGGCATAGTCTGCCGAGTCTTTACGCTAACATGATCGATCGTGCGAACGTAACGCACATCGTGAATATGAGAGAAGGGAGGCTGGAGAAGTTTGTAGAAGATCAGTTCAATGTTCTGAACTTTGGAATGGGAGAAAAAGATTTTCCGCTTGATGCAACTCTATGGTTTCAACTGATGAACTGGGTCGGCGTTGCATATCAAGATGCGCGAAACGTTTTGTACTTCCATGAACGCCAGAACACAGAGTCACCGGTTGCTTGCTATGCTGCGTTGCGATCATTTGGTTACTCAGCCATGCAATCACGGCGGCTGATCGAGAATGCCCGGCCGGTGACGAAGTGGTATGACCATGCAATGAGTTCAGTCGATGTTGCGTATAGTCGGTGGTGCATCAAAATCGGAAAGAATCCAGAACTTCGGCGTAGCGAGATGATGAGGAGTTTGCGCGAGAGTGCGATTCACATACCCGAGGTGATGGATGACAACCGAGAAGCCGCTCTACCAGGCGATTGACGCTTGCCGAGTTTGCAAGAGTTCTGACCTAGTTGTTTTTTGGTCAGCAGATCAACAGTACATTGTTAACTTCCCGAAAGACTTGCAGCAGCCCTGTGCGCAAGCCCCGATTGTTCTTTGTATGTGCGAGAATTGCGGGCTGGTGCAATTGAAACACTCTGTTGAGCCAGACTATTTGTACAAAGAGTTTTTCTATAGGTCAGGCATCAACGAAATGATGAAGGCTGCCCTTCGCGATGTTGTCACTAAAGCAATCGATCGTTGCCCGCTGAAGTCGGGCGATGCTGTGCTTGATATTGGTTGCAACGATGGCACTCTTCTCTGGAACTATCCCGATGTAATCAGGCGGTTCGGTGTCGATCCAGCGAAGAACCTTCAAACACCCGGCTTGCAGAAAGATGGGTGGGAGTTCATCAACGACTACTTCAGCGAAGAGTCGTGTGGCGGAAGGCAGTATAAGGTCATCACAGCCGTTGCGATGTTTTATGATCTTGAAGACCCCGTTGCTTTCTGCCTAGCGATTCGAAAGTTGTTGACGCATGATGGAATTTTCGTTGTGCAGATGAACTATCTTGGAACGATGCTAAGAACTAACGGCATCGATAACGTCAGCCATGAACATCTCTGCTACTATTCGTTGGCCACACTCAAGGCTGTATTTGATCGTGCAGGCTTACGCATCTTTGATGTAGAGATCAATTCAGTGAACGGTGGCAGCATTCGAGTGTATGCGTGCAGGGCTGGTATCTTCTGTAAGCCTGTTCGAGCAGGCGTTGATGTGCTGCTATTGCAAGAGCATGTTGCAGAGTTCAAGAAGGTCGAGACCTATCGAGTATTCATTAACAAAGTAAAAAGCAACATGAAGATAGTTGACCACTGGATTGATCGGATCGACAAGGCTGGTCAGGTCATCCACTGCTATGGTGCGTCGACTCGTGGCATGACCTTTCTTCAGTACCTCAAGAATGCTCGGAAGATTTCAATCGCCGCAGAACGAGACGAAAATAAATATGGGCGGTACATTGCTGGAACTTGGCAGAGGATCGTCCCGGAAACAACGTCGCGCCCTGTTGCTGATTTCTATCTTTGCTTACCGTGGCACTTCTGGCCAGCGATTCAGTTGCGTGAAAGGGAGTGGATGATGCATGGTGGGAAGTTCATTGTTCCATTCCCTGATCCGAAAATATTCTCCATTGCGAACAACCTAGTGGTCGGGTCGGATGTTCTGACCATTGAGCAACCGGTATGAAGAAAGCGTTGGTTTTCGGACCACGTGGGCAGATCGGCAGTTACCTGGTTGAGCTACTAGCAACCAAGGAATATCACGTCATTGCCGACCATACAAACTTTCTCGATCTTGATTTTGTCGGCTACCTCAAAGAATTGTTGCGTGAGGCGCAACCAGATGAAATCTACAACATGGCTGGTAGACAGTTTGCGCCAGCATCGTGGAGCAACCCGACAGACTATTTGCATGTTAACGCTATTGCTGTGATGCAAATGCTCCAGATGATTTCTCTACATCGCCCAGAGGCAAAGTTTTTTAACGCCGGTTCGGCGGAGATGTTTGACAAGCGAACATTGCGACAGAATGAAGACACACCAATCAAACCGGAAAATCCGTACGGGGTGAGCAAGCAGGCAGCGTTTGAGGCGGTGAAGATTTACCGCAAGCAAGGGTTGTTTGCGTGCACTGGTATTTTCTTCAACATGGAGTCGCCCAGACGGAAGAAATGGTTCTTCGCTGAGAAGGTTGCGTCAGAAGTTGCAACGCTGAAGCGGGAACTCGACGCCAATCTGATACCTAATGAAATTCGGTTCGACAAACTAGACGCAATCAGGGATTGGGGATGGGCGCCTGAGTATGCTGAGGCTGCTTGGATGATGTTGCAGGCGACGAATGCTACTGACTGTGTGATTGGGACGGGCGAGAGTCATTCTTGTCTCGAGTTCGTCCTAGAGGCGTTGAAGGTGATCGGTCTCGAAGACTCAGTTACGGCTTTTGAGAAGTACGTGCGATGTGATGAGCGTACCGGACCAATGAGTATTATGCGAGCAGACCCAAGCAAGATTGAACGAATTGTTGGCTGGAGGGCGACGACAAAGTTCGCAGATGTTGTCAGGAAGCTTGTGGAGGCAGAACTTGGCCAAAGTGTTACTGTTAGACAGCCCTAGCTGGCGGCTCTTTAACCCGACCATGCACTTGCATTTGGGGATTTTGTACTTGGCGGGTTCGTTGCGAAGGGCTGGGCACGATGTTAAGGTTCTCGATTGCCATCAGGTAACGAGTTGGGATGGTGAGAACCTGATTTTGCACAAAGAGAAGATGGAAGAGTGCGATGTGCTAGGCATCTCTGCTACCACAGCAAATGTTAACTGGGGCATCGAGATGGCGAAGCCGTGGCCAGCAAAGGTGAAGGTGCTAGGTGGAACGCACGTTACGCACATCATGGAGGGCACACACGAGAAGTTCAAACAAAAAAAGTACTTTGAAGGCTTCGACTACGTGATGTACGGTGAGTGTGAAGACTCATTCGTAAAATTTTGCGACCTTCTCGATGTATACAATTTCAATATCACAAACGTGCGTGCTCTCATCCCCGGTTTGGTTTGGTGGGATGCACTCGGTCGGCACCAGATGGCTAAACCAAAAGATCCAGAAGTCACAAAACTTGCGAAACCTGCGTTCGATCTCTGGCAAAGCGGATTCTCGAAAGGGGCGTTGAGCAGTTCGAGTGCGAGAGGGAAAGTCTACGACGCAAACAATTTGATGGCGGCTTCCCTATATACTGCTAGAGGATGTCCTTACGGTTGTACTTTCTGCGCAGATGCAAGGAGCAAACTTCGTGAAGAGACCCTTGAGCAAATCGAATCGCAGGTTAAAGAACTCGCGTCCTACGGGGTACAGGCCATTCGATTGCAAGACGACACCTTCACCATCAAAGCCGATCGCTGTAAACAGATCGCTAACATTCTTGACAACTACGGAATGCACTGGCGTGCCTGTACACGAGTTAACCTTAAAGATCGTCAGTTGTTTGACTACATGGCAGCGCGAGGCTGCACCGAACTCGCCTTCGGAGTTGAGCACGGTTCCGCCCGAATGCTCAAAATAATGAACAAAGGCACAACGCCAGAGGCAAACGAAATCGGAATCAAGATGTGTCAAGATGCCGGTATGATCGCCAAGGCTTTCTTGATGATCGGCTTCCCTGGCGAGACGGAAGAATCTATTGACGAATTGGAAGAATGGGTGTTGAGAGTGCGACCATCAGCCGTAACGATGTCACTCTTTCAGCCTTTCCCCGGGTCAGATGTTTGGAATCATCCTGAGAAGTACGATGTATCGATTCCCGATAACGCATTCTCTCGATTCTGGCAACTAGGAGGTGACACAGATCAATCGACGTTAGTGCTGTCATTGCCAACGATCTCGAAGGAGAGACTCTTCTGGCATCGGCAGCGTTTGATTAAGGTGTTCGAAGAGCAGATTGGAAGTCTTGACAGAATGAATGTACACGGAAACTCGGGCACTTATGGACCATCAACAGTTGAGGAGTGTGTATGAGACTAGGAATTGTTCTACCGTCGTGGATGTACAACTCACAGCGGGAGGTGTTTACAAAAGCAGCGTTGCAAAGCTTGGCCAAAACCAAGCCGCTTACCGAGAAAACGGATCTTTTGCTGTTGGTGAAAAAGGGAACGGACGCAAATTATGATCCCTACCTTGAGGATCTTTCGAAGAACTTTTCGTTGCATGTAAGAAACGATGAAGGCTTGAGCGGAACAGAGCAGACCCTTGCTTATGGGACAACGTTTCTGTTCGAAGTGCTGAACGTAGACTATGTGACGTGGATGGGCGATGATGCACTTTTCCATTCTGAATGGTTACACGAACTTGAGAAACTAGTCGATCGTCATCCCGAAGCCCTTGCGTGGTCTGTCTACCGCTCGAACCATGAACGCTTCCATGCACCGCTTGAGTTTGTTGGTGATGATGTTCGCGTGCGATCAATCTGCGGACACGGGTTTACCATCGCATTCAAAGAGTGGAAAGAATGGGGCATACGGTGGCAAGATGGAGCGTGGTGCGGCGGCGGCGGGGACACTCTCGATCTTCTGCACGTGGCAATGCGCGACGGTGAGCGGTGGGTGACAAAGAAAAGCTACGTTCAGCATACGGGCTGGGCTGGCGGAGTGCATTGCATCGGGACAGAAAAAGAATGGGCACAGGATTTTGTCTATGACGGTTAAGCGAGTAGCGTTAGTCTCAAACATGCATGAGCAGTGTGGCAACGCTGCGTACGGTCGTGATCTGGTTCGTGAATTGCAGAAACACTTTGAGTCTGTGTTCATGGGTCACGAAACCGAAGTCCCTTACCCAGTTGATGTAGTGATCTTCAATTGGCATCCAGCACGAGTTGAACTCAGCCCAGAGAAAATTCTGCATGTGAAAGAAATGGGCGCGAAGACAATCGTCATTTATCAGAACTCACACGAGGAGAGACTCGAGATCGAACCGGGCCACGCATTGTCTCTTGCCGATGCAGTGGTGACACATGAACCGATGAACTCAGCAATCGATTTTCACGTTATCCCTCATGGTATCGTTGAGGTTGATCGGCTGCCTGAAGTCAGTGCAGACATGTGCTTCGGTACAGCAGGTTTCCCGTTTGATTGGAAGCGTTATGATGTTGTGGCTGAAGCAGCGCGACGGTACAATGTTCGCTGTTTGATGATCGCCCCAAAATCAGATCAGTCAGACACAGATGCTTTCATGGATGGAATAGCTGGGCATCTGGGCGGCTTGGCTGACATTCGACGCAATTGGATGACGGTGGACGAAGTTGTTCGTGAACTGGCAACGGCAACATTGAACATCTTCTGGTATCAGAGTCGTTGCCCCGACGATATGTTAGGGCAATCTGGTTCAGTCAGAATGGGAATTGCGGCGAAGCGGCCAACGATCATTTCGACACACCGCAAGCTTCGAACTCTTCAAAGATACAGTGACGAGTTGTACATCGCAGAAGCAGAAGAGGATGTGTACAACCACATTGACACAATTCTTTCTGATCTTGATAACGCAAAGCGTCCACTGAACTTGATGAAAGATCAAGGTTGGTCGCACACAGGTGCAATGTACGCAGAGTTGATTAACACGGTGGTCGATGGCTCTCGCTGAAACACAATATGGGAAGTTTTTCTACTTCGAACCTGATGCCATTGGGAGACGAATTGCGGCGGGTGAGTTTTTTGATGCGCACATCAAACTGTTTATTGACGCGCTGAAACCAGGCCAGGTATTTGTAGATGTTGGGGCGAACATTGGATTCTTGTCGATTTACGCAGCAACTCGTGGTTTAGTTGTGCATGCATTCGAACCGGCGCTCGATGTGTTCGTGCTTTTGAGTCGAAACTTGAAGTTGAATTTTCCTGAAGGTGCAAAAGTCAACGTTTACATGGAAGCGTTGTATGACTCAGACACTTTTTTGAAAATCAACCCACGATGGACAGACTATGTTACATATTCTTCCGGCGAGATCGATTGGGAGCATTCTCCGAACAGTGGTGGTTTGAGTCTGGTTCCAACCACTGACGGAAACGACAATGCATATGTTCGTGCATCAACTTTCGATGAAATGCAAATTGCTCGGGTTGACTTGTTGAAAGTGGACACGCAAGGCTCAGACCTTCGAGTGCTAAAAGGTGCTAAGAACACAATTGAGGCTTGTCGGCCAACAATCATTTTTGAGTATGAGCCTGACCCTGGCACTGGTAAGAACGCCTCTGGCGACAGCATTGAAGACTTTTTTGAGTTTCTTTCGAAGTACGAGTATGTTGTGCAATGCATTCACCGAGGGATGACGGCAAGCGACTACGTTGCGGAGTATCGACCATGATCTGTTCAAGAACAATGCGTGAATCAGACTATGCCCATCTCGAACCTGAAGGGCAGATCATTCAAGATGTGCACGGTGCAATTCAGATGTGGTACACAGCCCAGCATAAGCATAGGCTGTGGGAGTATGCTCTCGCGCAACACGCACTCAAGCAGGTGTATGGAGATCGCAAAGGATTAGTTGTGACGGATCATGGCTGTGGTGCTGGGTTCATGGCGCCGATTTTGTATTGGCTCGGGCATAATGTGTGGATGTATGAGTGCTGGGTGTTTGGTAACGAAGAGCAGTTTATGATGGAGCAAATGCGCAGAGTTGCTGCCACAAAGCCAGCTTACCATCTTGAAAGTTATCAGATGAGAAACCGCCCACTTTGTGAACTCATCAACGAAGATCGCGGCGTTGATGCGGCGTTCTGCATTTCGACACTAGAGCACATTGGAGAATACCAGCGAGCGTTTATTGATATGTTAAAAACAGTCAAGCCGGGCGGGTTGGCTTTTCTGACAACAGACTTTGCAGAAGATGAAGTTGACCATTATCAGTACAACTACTTGCGGGCCGGACGAATGTTCAACCCGCGAGTGTACGAAGAGTTGATTGGTATTGGTGAAGAGCATGGATTCGTTTTGCTCGGACATGCTGCGGAGCTAGGTTGGTCTGAGGATTGTAGACTAGTTAACGATTATGGCTTTGGCAGTTTAGCCCTCGTAAAGGAGATGTGATGAAGAAGGCGTTGATCACTGGTGCATTAGGACAAGATGGGACGTATCTAACAGAACATTTGCTGGATCTCGACTATGAGGTGTTCGGTATTGCGCGAAAGAACCCATCGTTGTCCGATTGGGCGCTGAACTTTGCTGCCGAAAACAGTAAGCGTGTGACCTACCTCTATGGGGACATGCGTGATGAGGTGAGTCTACGGACAGCATTCCGCAAAGCGTGGCCAGATGAAGTGTACAATTTGGCCGGTCAGGTGTTTGTTCCGCTATCGTGGAAAATGCCAGTTCGAACGCTTGACATAAATTCGGGCGGGCTGCTTCGCTTGATTCGAATCGTGTCAGAAGAGAAACCAGACACGAAGATTTATCAGGCGTCATCGTCTGAGATGTACGGGAACCATGAAGGTGCATGTGATGATGAGACCCCGTTTAATCCGACTTCGCCCTACGGCTTTTCGAAACTGTCTGCGCATCGGCTGGCAGATTTGTATCGGGAACGCGGCGTGTACACAGCGTGTGGCATTCTTTTCAATCACGAAAGCCCGCGGCGTGGAATGGAAATGGTAACGCGTAAGATTGCCAAGCAGGTTGCAGCTTGGGCGAACGGTGACGAATCGATTATGGGATTGGGCAATGTTGAGTCGCGGCGTGATTGGGGTTTCGCTGGCGAGTACGTGAAAGCCATGCACATGATGCTGCAACAAGAAGACCCAGACGACTATGTTGTCGGTACCGGAGAGTCGCACAGCGTGAATGACTTCTTACTGAAGGCCGCAGAACTGGCGGGCGTGTCGGCAGACTTTGTAGTGGCGCATACCAAGACAGACGAGCGAATGGTGCGCACTCAAGAAATCTTTAACATGAGGGCAAATAATGAAAAGATCGAGCGGGTGTTAGGCTGGCGTCCCATGATAAAATTCGAGCGGTTGGTCGAGATTATGGTGCAGGCAGAGATGGCTGCTTTAGGATTGCGCAAAGCAGCCATTGTCACATGAACTTGGCAAATACAATTTCGATCTACTGCGACGCTGGCGTGCGAGCCACATTGCCATCCGGCTCACAGATAAACCCCGAGCACACGCAGTGGAACCGCGCAAAGCACCAGAAAGGTCCCGACAAAGGGGGCACGGTAACGGCAGGTGGCCCCGGTTCAGGTTGCCGGGGAGAGAACTGTGGACGACGCGGTGATGCACGATCAGCTTCGACTAGAAAGATGTTGAAGAACTGGGATGACAACGAGAAAGAAGCAAAGCGTGCAAGCGTGATAAAACAGGAGCGTGAAAAAATCGAAGGGCTAGTGCGCGACGGAAAAATATCGCGTGGTGCGGCCGATACTTGGATTAAACATTTGGGAGGTAGTCATGTTACTGGGAAAACCAAGACCTTGAAATCCGAAGCCGCCGGCGGTCAGTCGGAAAGCTTCAACGTAACAGACTACATGGACAGAACTCTGCACCGCTTCAAGACCAGGGATGAAGCGGAGCGTGCGAGTGCCGGAAATCGGTACACTCGAGTGAAGACACAACGACCAGCTGAGAAAGTTTTTGATCTGTCACCGGTCATCAAGAAAACAGACAAGAAAATTGCACCAGGTCGCAGGACGGAGGGGTATCAAAACCCTTTCCCAAGTAATCCGAGTGGGAGGTAACGATGCCGCTTTCAATTCATCCGTATTTCAGGGACAAACAAAAAGCAATCGAATCTGTTGGGCTGATTCCAGTGTTGAACTCTGTTGGCTACACGCTACAGGTTGCACTCGAAGCAGCCGGTAAGCAACCAGCACCGAACTTGCTCGAAGGTTCGAACTGGTTCTTTGGGAATCCGACATTGAACGCGTCGGGTCAACCACACAACTCGTAACAGAAAGGGAACAATGCCAATCCATATTCATCCGCTATTCCGATCACTTGAACTAGCTGAAGAGTCTTTGGGGCTCATCAAGCCGATTAATTCGCTTGGCTTCACGATTCATGTTGCAGAAGAGAACGCAGGGAAGCGACCGCCAGCGGTAGTTCCAACCGGGCCGGGGTTCAATATTCTTGGTCAGAAGATTCCACATAGCAAGTGAGGAGCAATGGGGCACACGTTGGATGTATCGAAAATTCCTGAGATGTTAGAAGAGTTGCTGAATAATCCAAGACTTAGCAAATGGGAACGAGGTTTCTGCGAATCGTTGTCCGCTCAAATCGAAGAAGGCAGAAAGTTGTCAGAGCGGGACGGTGGTCAGGTAGACACCTTAGAAAAGATTTGGAATAAGTACTAGGGGTGTTGCATGCAACTCGCCGAACAACTCAACCTGATGGCTGCTTCGTCTGCGAAGCCCGCTGTCAACATTCCAATCACCAAGCACTTTCAAGCTTCAGGGAAAGGGCTGAAGTGTTCGCTATGCGGTGCTGCGGTCAAAGACCATCTTGAAGCAGCGAAGCATTTGTTTGCCACCCACAAAGAACTCAACGCTCGGGACTTTTCTCAAGGGCGACGAAAGAAGCTGGCAAAGTCTGGGGCTGCGATGCCAGATGGCAGTTTCCCGATCACCAACAAAGAAGACCTCAAGAATGCGAAGTTTCTAGTCGGTCATTCAAAACATCCCTCAGCCGCTCGTGCTCATATTCGAGAACGAGCGAAAGCACTCGGCGTGAAGTCTACGGTCAATGCAGATCAGTTCTCGCCAGGTGATCGACTCTCGCGTAAGCCTCAGCCAGGCCAATCGAATCCCGCAGAGTACATGCCAGGCAGGATTCAAGGCGGTCGGCAACGTCCGGTGAAAACCTACGCAAACCCGCGCAAGCTAGTCGCTAACGGCATGCGGGGCAGTCAGATTGTATGACAACACTGTTATCCCATCTCGATTGTCACGTGTTTCTGAACGAGACCTGCACCTGCGGGGTGAAGGTTGGCGACCCTGTGACGGTTGATGGTTTCAGAGGGCGTGGTGTTGTAACGCGACGCAATGGGCGGAGGTTGGTAGTGCAGTTCAGATCAGAGTTGCGAGTGGAGCGTGATCAAAGCTTTGTGCATCCGTTAGGCAAAGGACCAGGGGAGGTCTAATGTCAGGCGTTACAAACCCAAAAGACATTACCGTACTGATCGTCAATGAATCGACTGTTGTAACAGACGACGATCTAATCAAGATCACGGGCGCAATGCAGCGGCAAGTGTCAGAAGACTTTGCGCCAATCTGGGGCATCGATGCGTACGTAGGTTACGTCCACAAAGGCGAAACTCCTGATCCCGCGTCATGGATTCTTGGCATCTTTGACGACTCTGACCAGGCTGGTGCGCTAGGCTATCACGACGTTACTATGGCTGGGTTGCCCCTTGGGAAAGTGTTCGCGAAGACAGATTTGATGTATGGATCGTCGTTGTCGGTGACGATCAGTCATGAGTTGCTTGAGATGCTGGGCGACCCAGATGTTAACCTGACAGTATTTGTGCAAGAGACCGACTCAATTGGACAAATCTACGCGTATGAAAATTGCGATGCAGTGGAAGACGATTCGCTTGGCTATCAGATTGATGGCGTGCAAGTTTCAGACTTTGTGTACCCATCGTACTTCGAATCTTTTAGAACAGTGGGACCGTTCGACAAACGTGGGCACATTTCGAAACCTTTTCAGATCCTACCCAACGGCTATCTCAGTGTCTACAACATCCCAAACACCGGTGGGTGGACGCAACTCAACGGGCGAACTCATGCGCGGTACATGGACAGAGCACGGGTTGGGAGTCGCAGAGAACGTCGTCGTACGCCGCGAGATCAATGGGTAAAGTCTACTGCGTTGACTGTTGGAGGTAAAAAGTAATGCAAACGATCAACACAGTTATCGGTCGGATGCAAGCCTACGGAACTTCCGAAGGCGTATCGAAGGCGTGGGACTCTCGTGGGCGGGGTAAAGCCGTAGACACGATGAACAAGGCATCGAAGTCGCGCGTCAACAACAGCGAAGGTTCAAACCTACTTAACAAGACAAAACAGTTGATGTCCAAACCGGCATCGATGCAAGATCGTCAAGCGTTAGCTAAACAGCTAGACGATCACGGCATGTCACATAAGAACAAATCTGAACGATTTAACTACGATCAACCTGGGAAGAGGGGTGAAACTGCTTTTGGTCGATTTGCTGACCATCAGGATCAAGCCCACCGTTTTTTCAATCTTGCCAGTCACGTTCGTGGTGAGAAGAATGTCAATTGGTAAAGGAGAAGACAATGCATACCACACTTCGCGACTTGTTTGCGCGGGAAAACGTTCGGCAGGCGCCAGCGGCCGGGAAAGGACAAGCTTCGGTTTCGAATCTGGTAACGCCTGAAGACCTTCAGCAACAGCAAGATCAAGAGTTGCAGAAGTCAATGATGATGCCCGGGCAGGATAAGATTCAGCCCTCATCTGCTTTGCCTATGCACGATGTTAACTTCGAGCCCGACCGCTATCCAGTGGAAGAGGCGCAGAAAATGCATGCCTTCTTACGCAATGCAGCTGGCGGACCGTCAACGGGATTTGTCACATCAAAGCCCGATGCGCACGACATTGCCAAGAAACTCGCAAAGAGTGGCCATCTTCAGCATCATGGTAGCCGCCCGGGACAAGCGGGTGGTGGGCTGGTTCATCACTGGTCTCTGACGCCAAAAGGTCTTGCATCGATTGGTATGGGTGGCAGCAAGAAGCCTGGTCTCACTCAGCCTCATGGTGCGAAGGCTGGTGGCAAGTCGTTCGCTGGCCCGAAGGGCGCAATGGGCGGTGGCGGCGGCGCAATGAAGGGAATGTAAGATGAGCAACGGAACACAAACCGCACTCGCTAACGCGCAAGCCCGCATCCGTGATCTTGAAAAAGAAGTTGAACGGTTGCGGGCTGAGTTGAATGAACTTAAACACAAACTGACATACCGATGAACCTTGCTACCATTTCCGAACTCAATGCTCGACACAAGCTGCACTACCGCACAGCCTTTCAGGGACTCCCAATATCCGTTGAGAACCGTCGAGGTTCTATTCGTCGGGGATGCAACAAGCAATGGGGCTGTTGGGCAACTCTTATGCACATCCCATACGGATACATCCGCGGAACCAAGGGTGTTGATGGCGACGAGGTCGATTGTTTTGTTGGAGAACACGTCGAAGCTAAGTTTGCTTACGTCATGCATACCCGAAGAGCCCCAGCCTTCAAAGACTACGACGAAGACAAAGTTATGCTGGGTTTCAAAACTGCTGCCGAAGCCAAGCAAGCTTTCCTTAAGCACTTTAACGATTCCCGTTTCTTTGGTGGGATGGACTCGATTCCAATGGAAGAGTTCAAAAAGAAAGTTCTACAGACCAAAAGCAAACCACAGAAACTGGTACGGACAAAACTGGAAGAGTCAATGCAACGCGTAGCGGCAGAAGGTGAACCAGACACCTATGGTGGCGGTAAAGGGCACATCGACCCAATGCCAACCTTCCATCCACCCAGCCTGAAGAAGGCAGACAAAGTTCCAGCCGACAATCCAAACGAAACAGACGACCGTTTCTTGGATGTTACCAAACGGAAAGAGGCCCAGAAATTCCGTAAGGATCTAACCAAGCGACACCCAACGTTGGGTGGTATACCGCCTAACACAGCGGTCAACCATCAAACTAGCTTTCCGTTTGTCACGAACTGAAGGGAGACGCAAATGCTTGCTTTGATACTACAAACTCTAGGGCATGGCCGTTATGGGTTTTTTGGAATGGAAGGTGTTGTTGGATTGATTGTTGGGATCATCGTACTGATTTTCATCTGCGTTGTTTTGTTCAAGTTGGTTCCACTGATAGCCGGGAAGCTAGGGGCCGATGCAAGCACTCAACAGATCATTTATTGGCTTTGCGTTCTGTTAGTGCTAGTTCTGTTCCTGCATTTCTTTGGTTTGTACTAGTTGAATGAACGTGAACCTTAGCCTAGCATTGGTTCAACTGAGGGCTGCTGCTGCGAAGCGGCAGCCCATCTCCGACACAGGTAAGTATGATGAACTCAAAGAAGCTGCCATCAGAGACTTCGCCACCACAGTGGGTTTCTATGCTGAAGCTGGCGAACTTTTTGATCCTGATGGTAAGTATCTGTGTGGGGATTGTTGCTTTCGTGACGGGACACGATCTTGTGACACTACTAACGGTGACATTTCCTTCACTCTCGGTTCTTGTTTCATGTGGCGTCGCGGGGCCCCGGTTGGACTCAAGGTCAAAGAAAAGCTGACCCAGATCGAAGCAATGTACTGCGAGCGGCCAGAGGCGAAAGGATTTGGCTGTTCTCGATGTGAATATGGAGCGAAGGCTAAGAAGCCAGACTCCGCTGGACGCCTAAGCTGGTGCAACTGGTGGGGGATGCATATCGTTCCCAATGCCTGTTGCTTCAGGGAAGACGGAAAAGATTTAGTAGAAGCACCAGGTGAGTAATCTGAAAGGATGAATATGGAACCGAAAAAGGCAGAAGTACTGTATCCGGGTAATCAGGTTGATATGGTCGAGCGTGACTCTCGCAACATGGAGGTGTCAGAAGAAGTCAAGCAGTACATGATTAGCAAGGCGCGCGAGTTCGAGAGCCTGCGCAAGATGTTGAACCGAGACATTAACACACTGAAAGATCAGTTGCGAATGGTCGGTCATAACGCGGATCGAGACGTTATGCGCGTCAGTCAGAAAGCTTCGATTGAGCGTGATGGGCATTGGATGGCGGCGCTGAATCATGCGTTCGGCTGGAACTTTGATGCGTGGAAAGTAAACAGCATGTTCGAGTACAAAGGCTTGGCGATGATTCTTACCGCAGCCAAAGAAGAGAAGGACAAGGTCAGTGAAAATAGTGTACAAACCGGGGAAGGGTTGACGAAGTTGCCCGCCTCCGGTCGGTAGGCCAAAAGTGGACATAGTCATCCCAATCCACAACGCTCTCCCTGATCTCCAAGAATGTCTCGCAACGATTCAACAGCATACCGTCAACTACCGTTTGATCTTGGTGGACGATTGCTCGCATGACGATGTGCAAGACTATTTGCGTGCATTCGGTAAACAGAACCCAACCAGCATCGTTATCAGAGGCAACAAGCAGCGGTGGTTCTCGCGCAATTCGAACTTGGGATTGCGGCTGGTGAGATCATCCCCTTGCGTGTTGCTTAACTCAGATTGCGTTGTCGGGCCAGGTTGGTTGGAAGAGTTGCAAGGCTGCTGGACAGATGCTGAGCAGCACAACCCGGCAATGAAGGTGGCGTTGGTCGGCTCAACGCAATCTGAACCAGAGCAACGGCGTTATGCGTTTATCAACGAGCCTGGGTATGTGACAGGGCATTGTTGGCTTGTAAGCATACACGCGTTATCCGAAGCTTCATCGAGAAGGGGAATGCCAGGTTGGTACTTTGATGAGCAACGACAAGATGCGATCCACATTCGGTCCGATATGTTCATGTCTTACGATTTGAACCGCATGGGTTACGCGACCATAGCGTCGTTCAAAGCGGCTGTGGGACATAAAGGATTCAAATCGTGGGGCGGTGATTTGGGAAAAGTTGCAGGCATCCGGTTGCACGAGATAAGTGATTAGGAAGGGAGGCATCGTGCATTGGAATGTTACACTCAGCCGAGTTGATCTTTATTTTGTATTTATGTTGCTAACCTTTGTTGTGTTGATGGTTCTTGGTAAGCTTCCAACGGTAGAAGGTTTTCGCAAACTGATTTCTGCGGCAGACGACAAAGGCGGTAACATTTTGTTGCTTGCTGCATTCAGTGGGTGGTTCTTTTCAGTTGCAATCGGGATGTTCTATTACGTGTACAACATGATCGGTGAGAAAAAGATCGACGGTAAAGATGGTGTTATGCTGATGGGCTTGGGCTTTGCAACTGGAACGTGTTTTGGTGGAGCGTTCAGTGCGATGCTCAAAACAATGACAGGCAATATGACAGTAGCCCCGCCGCATGCGTCAGGAACTGGAGTACCACCAGGGCAGAGTTCAAGTTCTGCGTCATCGATCACGACGGATGCATCAGGGACAACTCAGAAGACGGTTACATTGGAAGCGGCAGGAGAACCGCCACTTACTCCGCCACCGCCGCCGACTATATAGAGGAGGTTGAAAAGTGAAGGGTGTGGTATTAGCTGGGGGTTTAGGGACAAGGTTGAGACCGTTGACTAGTGTGATGAACAAGCACTTGCTTCCGGTTTACGATCGCCCGATGATCTACTATCCCTTAGAGATGTTGGCCGAGGCTGGCATCGATGAGGTGATGGTAGTCGTGGGCGGTCAATCGACGGAGCAGATTATGAAGTTGTGTGGTAACGGGTCGTTTTGGGGGTTCAAGACTCTTTATTACGCATACCAAGCAACAGAGGGTGGGATTGCTGACGCTCTTGCACTGACCGAGAAATTTGTTAGTCACGATTCGGTCTGTGTTGTTCTGGGTGACAACCTGATGCTTGGGGACAAACTCAGTACATACGTTGACGAATATCGGTTTCAAATTCGCTATGGTGCATTGGTTCTGCTGGCCGAAGTTGTCGATCCGCAGAACTATGGTGTACCGACGTTTTCGGAAGAGCGGCGAATGGGGCAGAAGCGGATTCTTGAAATCATCGAGAAGCCGAAAGAGCCTTCGTGTAATTTTGGCGTTGTGGGTGTTTACATTTATGACGGTGGCGTGTTCTCTCGCATCAGGAACTGTGCACCGTCGGCTCGCAACGAACTCGAGATCACAGATGTGAACAACCTCTATGCCAAAGAGAACAAACTGAACTACCGTCATGTGAAAGGGCATTGGGTTGATTGCGGATCATCGTTGAAGGCGTACTTGGAAGCAGGGGCACTAGTTGAGGAGTTCTTCACCGGTACTGTGCAAGCTGAAATCGAGAAAGCAGTTTCAAACAAAGGATGAGGTCAAATGAAAATTCTCGTTACGGGAGCAAGTGGTTTCATCGGCAGTCATTTCGTTGAGATGTTGCTGGAGAAGACCGACCATCAAGTAGTTGGATTCGTGCGAAACACTTCGCAGAGGAATACAGGTCGATTGGCAGCAATGGTCCCCCACCATGCCGCTTCTCGATTCCAAATGGTATACGGCGACTTGCTCGGGGACATCTCAGGGCTGACAGAGGGGTGTGATGCTGTCGTCAATTTCGCAGCAAAGACTTTTGTTGACCACGCGATCCGCGACCCTTGGCCTTTTATCGAAGCCAATGTCGTTGGAACATATCGGTTAATTGAGGATGCGCGGCGTAACAAGGTCAAACGATTCATACAGGTTTCGACGGATGAAGTTTATGGCGCAATTCTTAGCGGCGCGTACAAAGAGGATGCGCGAATCAATCCAACAAATCCGTACGCGGCTGCTAAAGCGGGTGCCGACGCGATTGTAGTTTCGTACACTCATACTTTCGGACTGTGGACAGCAGTGACGCGGACAGAAAATAACTATGGGCCCTTCCAGCACCCGCAGAAAGTTTTTCCTGCTTTTGTCAAAGCACTACTCGATGGGAAAAAGCTACCAGTTTATGGTGACGGTAAGCATCGCAGACAGTGGCTATGGGTTGACGATCATTGCGACGCAATTGAACGACTACTCCATGCAGATGTGGAGCCGGCTCAAATCTTCCACGTTGCGGGTTCGCAAGAACTCGAGAATCTTGAACTAGCCAAGCGCATCATTGAGGCGTTTCGTAAAAAGCACTACACGCATTGGGACAACCCCGATCAGTGGAAAGACTCAATTCAGATGATTGACGATCACAATGTTCGCCCAGGACACGATCGACGGTACGCACTGGTATGCGACAAGATGAAAGGCTTGGGATGGGCGCCTACGGTCACACTCGAAGACGGAATCCAGCGCGCTGTTGACTGGTATGTGGATAATCGTTGGTGGTTAACCTAAAGGAGAAACGAATGCAGATGACTCGAAAGCAGTTTTTGTTTGGTTCGTTATTGGGCTATGTAGCTGTAGCAACGGGACTGCCTTACATGATCGGTTGCGCGGCAGGTGCTGCGTTGCCATTCATCACGCTTGGATTGAATTTGATCGGGACTGTTCTTCCGACCATTCCGAGTATCATTGCGTCGATTTCAACTCTTGCCGGCCATAATGTTTTGAATGAAAGTCAGGTGGCCAAGTTGACGCAGGTGTTCCAGGGTGTTCAGGATTTGTTCAAGCAGGTTGAAGTTGACTTGAATCAGTTTCAGGCCAACAACGACCCAACGTTAGTGGCAAAGATCAAAGACGCGTTGACGTTGATTCAAACAGACCTGAAGCAAGGAATGGCCGATGTGCAGATTACCGACACAGCGACGGTAACAAAGATCACTGGTATCGTCAATTCGTTTATTGATCTTACCAACAACGTGTTGCTGCTCCTGCCTGTGGTCAGTAACGGGAAGATTCAAGCCCGCAAGCCTACGCATGCGCAATTGGCTCAGGTCGATCCAAAGGTCTGGGCTGCGAAGTTCAATCGGACCGTTTCAACACCATCCGGCAATTCGGCAGTTGATACCGCATTCGCTGATGTGAAGGCCGTTCCGAAACAGTAAGAAAGAGTCAGTACGTGGTTCTTAGCATCTTTGACGGATGCCCCGATAGAAAGGCTGGGAGACTTAGTGCCTATACCGGCAACCTAGCCTCTATCGGGGCATTCTGAATCGAATTTCAAGTTTAGGGGAACGAAAATGCAGCTAACCTACAAAGGGCCAGAATACAAAGACGATCGCAACGCGTTTCGACGATTGACATATAAAAATCTTGCTGGTCTCGCCCGCAACCCAATGGGTGTGCGAATGGAGATTGCTGCGGCTGGGCACCCAAACTATTTTCGCGTTGTCGAAGGTGATCGAGCGGATATGGCGTTGAGCGGAAAGCTAACACCACCAACGCCCAGAGTTGTCACAGCAGACCACCCAGTCAATCTGGGCATTGCGTCGAACATTCGCAGAGGCATGGTTGTGGTGCATTCGCCAACGCATGCGAAGGTTACGGTTTTGCGAGCAGCCATCGCCCGCCAGAGCGGACAGACAATTCACGAAGTGGCGAATCACAAAACCGGCAAGAAGTTTCTTGCGAAGGAATCGGATTTGAAGGGCTAGTGCCTATATAATAGTTTATGGGTAGCAGAAAAGGTGAGAAGTGCCGAAAAAGAAGAAGCGTGGTAAGCGGGGCAAGGGCTCTGCCTTTGAACGTGAAGTGGCCAAACTGATTGTTAAAGCATTCGCCCCATTTGGAATCAAGCAGCGGGAGTGCTGGCGGTCAGTTATGTCTGGCGGCCACTCTATGTCTTGCGGCGATCTCGACCTCTCTGATCGTCTCGAAAAGATGTTCCCCTATGCAGTCGAGTGCAAGTTCTGGAAACAGATCGACTGGATTCACTTCCTAGTTCGCCCCGATAAACGAAAAGCTGCCTGGAAAGAAACACAGTGGGTCCAGCAAGCTGTTTCCTCGGTGAAGGATCGGCCCGAGTTGATTCCGCTGCTGGTGATGAAAGAGAACCGCGGGAAGATTTGGGCGTTCTATCCAGTGCAGATGACGTCTGTTAAAGATTACAATTGGGGTGTGTACGGTTGGAAGTTTACACAGTTTGCGAATCTACTTAAAATGAGAGTGAGGATGGCACAAGATGCTCGTTAGCAAAGACTTCACATTGGAAGCAGCGCACGTTCTACCACGACACCCAGGCAAGTGTTCTCGCATGCATGGGCATTCGTGGACGATTCGAGTAGCATTAGAAGGCGGTATTCATCCAGCAACGCAGTTTGTGATCGACTACCACGACCTCTCAGCCATTGTTGACCCGATCATTGAACTGTGGGACCATCGAGTGTTGAACTCTTTCATCCGTTATCCCTCGGCTGAGAACATTGCCGCGAATCTCGCAGACCAGGTGCGAGCCAAATTAGATGTTGCTCTAATCAATCGGCTAGTGGTGAGTGTGGCTGAGACTCGCAAGACCTGGGCCGAATGGGATTCCGATCGGCGGGAAGATTTGGCGATGCTTGACAAAGCCGGGCTCGATGCAGAGTGGAAGTCCCCGATGCCCAATGTGCCTATCCCGACCGTTTGCGACTTTGACAAATTCATTAAAGAAGAAGCAGAGAAGGTTCGCAAACACCAGCTTGCTCTTCTCCACCACCTTATGCTGCACGATCAGTATCAACTCTACAAAGATTTGTTGATCACTGACCCAGCGTTGCCAGCTAAGGTCGGTAAAGAGGATGTGCAGTGAAAACGCCGCTCGCATATTTTGTTCCAGCTTGGCTGGACGCCTGCGCGTTGTACCGAATGTTCATGCCTCATTTGCACATTGAGCGTTCGAAGTTTGGTTTTCATCCAAAAGAAAGCCCTATCAATGAGTTTGCCAGTTCAGATGTTGTCATCGTTCAGCGGCAAGCTTCGCGTGGAAATTTGGTTGCGATGGCTCAGATGCGTGAAATGGGATTGAAGTTGGTTTATGATCTTGACGATGATCTATGGTCCATCCCAGCATCAAGCCCAGCAAAGAGAATTTTCGATGGCATCAAAGCCGGCTTCGCGCCGTGCATGGAGTTGGCAGACGTTATCACTGTCTCGACCGAAGGGTTGAGAACTGCTGTGCTAACCTCAGTACCAGAGGCGCGCAAAAAAGAAATCGTCGTTATTCCAAATGGAGTTGATTTCGATTACGTATTACCGCCGATTTTGCCCCGCCGCGAAGACCGTGTTGTGGTGGGGTGGGGCGGATCAAACACCCACGCGGGGGATGTGGGTGTGGCGTTCGGAGTGCTGCCCGAACTACTAGACGAACTGCCCCAGATGTATCTCGAGTTCGTCGGCCACGATCCGCCCCTGTCTATTAAGAACCACCCGCGAGTTCGCATCAGGCAATATGTTCCGGTGGGAGAATTTGCTGCGCGGTTCTCAACCTGGGCATGGGATATTGTACTCGCGCCACTCGATGATTGTCGTTTCAATCGTTCGAAGAGCAACATCAAAGTGCTGGAAGCTTCGGCGATTGGTGCAGCGTGCTTGATGTCACCAGTTGGACCGTATGCAAGGTTCTGCGAACTCGATACCAGAACGAACTGGTTGCTTTGCCATTCGCAGCATCAGTGGAAAAATAAGATTCGCGAGTTGGTGAGTGATCGAGCGAAGCGGCATCATTATGCAGCACTCGCAAGAGGCGTTGCGGAAGCGTACTTCGATCAAAATAAGATTGCAGAAAAGTGGGTGCAAACTTTCAACGAGGCGCTTGCGGTATGAGGCATGTGTTCACTATTATCGGCGCGATTGCCGGATTGTTTGGAGTTTATATTCTTGGGACGTACGTTGCAGAATTGATTCGGCAGAAAATGGCGCCGCGTGAAGAGATGATGTTGTGTGATAAGCATGGGCTGTTTTTGAAAAAGCACTGCATCACTTTCATGGACGTGCCCTATTGCCCCCGTTGCTTCCACGAGAAGCAATCGGATATGGAAAAAGTATGAGGCAGAAACGAAAAGTCTGGAAAGAAGCACCAGCCCCTGAAGCGGTATGGGTGAATGAACGCCATCTCTATGTGATGCCCAACGATCTTGAATCTTTCCTTGCCGCGTTAGCGGCGATTCAAGACTACTACGCGCAGTTGTGGAAGCGGCATGCGAATGTGCAAGTGAACGTGATAATGAACGATGCGTTTGGGTTTCTGTTGCCGGCATTCAAGATGGGCGACAATGTTCTGGACGTGCTCTGGTTGAAAGAGCGGGCGCTGGGAAGTATTGTTCATCTTGACATGGACCATGTGGTAGACTTTGATGTTGATCGCGCAAGGTTTCTTGCTAAGAAATCGGAGAAGAGTCTGGTGCAGACGTTTGGGATTATGCTTGGGGCAGACCCGCAGAGGTCGTTGCCCGTTCTGAATGCACTACCGCTTCCCGAGACGCCTCAGTTCGATGTGATTATTCTACCGTTCCCAGATGCTGAGAAGTTCTATAGCTTTCTGCAAAACAATCATCCTGAGTTGACGGTTCATTATGCGAAGACGGAGTTTCGAGAGCACACACTAGCGCACTCTGCAAAGATGATGGTAGGTGTCAAATCGGGCATGACCTATTTAGCGGCAGCGTTTGGGACGGGCGTGGTAGAAATCTATCCGCCTTCTTCTGAACCGCGCCACTGGTTATCGAAGTGGTCGCACCCGATGTATCAAATGATCTATGTTGAACCAGAGCAAGCAAACGCAGAATTGGTTTATCGGGCATGGGTGAACTTATGGCGCCGCGTTCAATCTTTCCACCGGATCGTACAAGAATCTTCAACAATGACGGCACCATCAACGTCCATTGCCGAGAGTGCGGGAACTTCATCTGCAAAACCAGCAACAGAGGATTCACCACCGCCATCTGCACTACTTGTCAAGGACACGTAGCCCCAGAAGCCCCAGACGATCTTGACCCCAGATTCGCACGAGACCTGGGGTCGAACATTCAGGATATAAGTGTTGTCAATTTGTATCCTGAAACACCGGGCAAAGAAAAAACTGGATTGTTGACGGGAGTGTTTCGAGCGTTAGGCTTTGGGCGCCCGAAAGAACCGCGAGCACCAGCAAAGCAAACCCGTGTTATCGTGCAAGAGAAAAGACGGAAGCCGTTGTTCGACAAAGCTGAGAAAGAGGGGAAATGAGTCGCAAGTATCCAATTTCAGAGATCTTCACCTCACCGCAAGGGGAAGGACTTTACGCTGGAGCACTGATGACGTTCGTACGCTTTGCTGGTTGCACAGTTGGCCACAAAGCGAGTGATGCGGAGAAAGAAAAGTTCTTGATGCTGGAAGACCCAGAATCAAAACGAAAGAACCTTCCAGTGATGGCCAACTATGTTCCGTATCGCGAGACCTGCACACTGTATGATGGGCGGCAGTTCTGCTGTGATACGGATTTCCGGCCAAAGCAATTTCTCACATCAGAAGAAATCCTAGCGCAGGTTCCCGAAGGTGTCGATCGTATCTGCATCACAGGCGGTGAGCCCCTGATGCACGATCTAAGCGAGTTCATTGACATGATCTTCAGAACGAACAAAGATGCCCACATTGAAACTTCCGGCTCAGTGTCGATTCAGAAATCTATCCCAACGTTCACGGCACTGAATCTGATCAACGAATCAGTCATGGGTTTTATCTGGCTGACCGTCAGTCCAAAACTGGGCGTGCTTCCTGAAATGGTCGGTGTGGCAAATGAGGTCAAGCTTCTGATCGATGAGAACTTCGATGAGGCCAAACTGCCAGGTGAGATCGCTGAACATAAACTGGTTTGGATTCAACCAATCAACTTCGAGCACTCTGTGAACGTGACAAATCTTCAGCAATGCATTTCTTTGCAACAGAAGCATAAGCATTGGCGCATCTCGAATCAATCACACAAGATGTGGGGTGTTCGATGAGCGACCAAGATCCTAATTCCGGTTTTCCGACCGAAGCAACAGTGGAGTGCTCGAACCCAGACTGCAAAAAAGCAATTGTTGTTTCCGTTCCGCAACCGGAGATTACCAACAAGCTTACATTCTCTGCGGTTGTGTTCGCGCACCCCGAGCCCCAGTTCTGTCCGCATTGCGGGGCTGCGCATGGTTGCGCGATTGCTGTTATCGGGGACATTCGCCTTCGATGGGGACTGATGCCTTCGAAGCGTGATGCTAATCTTATTAAACTGGCGCCGCCGGGAGTCAAACTGCCGCCGATGCCAAGTGGTGGAAACAAACACTAATGCAAATCCATATCACTGAAATTGCACACTTCCCAAAAGAAGAAATCTTACCAGCAGGCGAATCATGCGTCGATTTTGTAATTTCAATTCCACCGATGAAGGAGAAAAAGAAAATGGCGTTGCGTTCGACAGGTGTTGGATTGGGAGTTGAGCACGTTGATCTCACAGCCCAAGTGATCAAGATGTATCAAGAAACAGATGAGGTGCGCATTCCGCGTTACCCCTGGTTGCTGATTCGGACACTCGACAAAACTACAGCAACTCGTAGTGGGTTGATTCATTTGCCTGAGAAGCAAAACAAAACCAATCACGAAGGGGTTGTGCTCGCAACTTGGCAACCGTTCAAAACCAAGTGGTGGGATGTTGAAGAACAGAAATGGTTCGAGGTCGCGAACGAGAGCAGCCTCAAGCCGGGCGACCACATTATTTTTCCCCACTACGTTGGTCTGCCAGACTCGAAACTGAACGACCAAGACTATCGTTACATCCGTGAAGAAGATGTGGCGGTGATTGTCAACTATCATCCCAAGGGTTGGATTCTTAACGAGTTTGCAGACGCGTTATCCGTTGTTGAGGGCGGTTTGAGCAAAAGTCGGTTAGTGGCGTCTGCGGAAGAACTTCTTGAGAAGTTTGACATCGTGCCGAAATATGGGTACTCTTCGAAAACAACGTCAGGTGAGTAAGTGGCCACTGCCCCGGTTGGGTATGTTTCAACGACAAAGATCAGAGGCGGTCCTGATTCCGGCATAGTGAAGGAACAGCTTCAGTGGTTACAGCATACGCTGAAGGTGATGGGTCAGGAAGACTTCTGCAAGTTCTTTTTCTGGATTCTAATCAAGAAAGAGGACGCCGGTAACGTCATCCCGCTGCCGAGTGGTTTCTGGAATCGACGACTCGTCCCGTTCTTTCCAAACCGCCCGCAGCGGGATATGATTAATCGAGAGAAGAACAAAAACATCTGCCTGAAATATAGGCAGGGTGGTTACACTACAGACAAGATCATCCGCCGCCTCTATCTTCCCGCCATCACCGAACCAGGCTCAGGTTGTTTGCTGGTCTCCCAGAATCATTTTTATGCGGCGCAGCATTTTGCGATTCTCAAACGCACTCATAAATTTGTCGGCACTTCAAACCCCTACGACCCGAAAGCAATGGAGTTTACCAACTGGCTCCATCAGCATCTGTTGCACACAGCGAACTCAAACAGACGAGAAATTATCTTCGATCAGCTTGATTCAAAAATTCTGGTCGATTCGGCAGAGCAGGAAGAAGTTGGGCAGGGCTTGACGTTGTCGCATGTGGTTTGCACTGAAGTGGCTCGATGGCCGGGGAAGCCGGAAGACACTCTCGCGAACATGAAAGAAGCGATTCCCGATAACGGAACGCTTGATATGGAATCCACTGCGAACGGTTACGGTGGATACTTTTTTGAAGAGTGCATGCGAGCCCGAGACCCGCAGAATAAGAATGCTGAGTTCAATTATTTTTTCCACGAGTGGTGGTGGCATGACGAATATCGTGCGCAGCATGTTGAAGAGTCGATGTACAAAATTGGCGACCAGTATCTGAACATCGACAAACTCACTGATGAAGAGGAGCGGTTGGTTGAAGCCCAGCATCTCGATCTAGCCCAGATCGGGTTTCGCAGATTAAAGAAAGAATCCCTGCGTCACAATTTTGATGAGAAATATCCCGAAGACGATATTACGTGCTTTTTGGTCAGCGGTAATCAATTCTTTGACCGCGATATTCTCCGGTACCGATTGATTGAGTTGATGAACTATTCCCCAATGCTCGAAAAACGAGACGGTGAGTTTATGATGTTTCACAAACCACTGAAGGGGCGACGATATATCATCGGTGCTGACACAGCAACAGGCAGAACTGTCACCACAGCGAACACAGACTTCAGCGCAGCGGCTGTGATCGATGAGCAATCGGGAGAAGAGATGGCAGCGTTGCATGGGCGCATCCCGCCAGAGCATTTCGCTGACGATCTAATCGAACTCGCAGAGATGTACAACGGGGCGATGATAGCCGTTGAGCGGGGAACGGGTGGTGACGGTGGTGTGGTTCTTTACAGATTGGAAGAAGAACGTTACTGGAACATTTATAAGCACCGAGACCGTTTGCGTTCTCGCGCCGTTGATGCCGTGAAGAAAAAAGAGACTGAAACTCCCGGTTTGCCGATGACTCCAAAAACTCGCCCGGTATGCTGCAATCGATTGCGGGCGTTTATGGAAAGCTATCCCGAAAAATTCCACGATAGAAAATTCATCGAAGAGGCTTTGGTCTTTGCGCGAGATGAGAAGGGTACTCCACGTGGTGGTGGTGAAGAAGATAACGCTCACGACGATCGAGTGATGTGTCGCGCGATTGCTCATTTCGTTCGCCTCGTGAATTTGGGTCACATCGATCCGCTCATGGTCAAAAAAGAGAAATATGGGCAAGAAGAAACTCCCGAAGACGAAGCAGCAGGCGAAGCAGCTTAACTGATTATCACGGAATAATAGTTCTCCGAAGTTTACCCTAACGCTACCCTCCGAAAATTCGTTAACTTTTATCCCTTTTCGCTTGCAGTTAAATAGCGATTTCTATATTATTTGAGGAGCAGGAAGAGCGTTCAAAAGCAAGCCCCGAAAGGGGCTTTTTTACTGCCTGCTAGAAAAGAGAAAAAATGAGCAAAGAAAAAAAGCAGTGGAAGGTTTCACCAGGTGCTTACGGATTCACTCTTTCAGATGATGGCGAGCATGAAATTTTCATCTCAGCATCAGGGCATCAGGGTGGAGGGACCTGCTACGGGATTATGATCGCAATCGTTGATGGTGGGATGCATGTGAAGAAAGGTGAAGTGCGTGGTTGGGATCCGAAAGTAGTTTCAGATGCAATCAACAAAGACGTTAATCGAATGCTCAAAGCAGCAGGTTGGTTATCAGGGAATCGATTCGAAGACCAGATCAATTCAGCAGTGGCATATTTGCTTCGCGAACAGTAAAGAAATTCGGGGTCTGTGGTAGGTTGTACGGTACCAAAATTCAAATCTGATAAGAGAGGTCTTTATGAAGGCTCAAGCAACTCAGAAAGCAGCAGTGACAGTTTCCGTGAACGGCGTTCCACTGCATCAATATATAGAGCGTGAACGCAGCAGTGAGATCGAATGCTTTTATCTAAGCGAACTGAAGAGCATGCGCAGGGCTTCCCGTCGCCCCTGCGGGTCTTCAGAGAATCGCGCAAGCAATAGCGTGCGCAGAGTGGAGGTGCGAGCGTGAAGAAGAGAATCGTGAAGCGCCAGCAATGCAGCTGTGAGGAATTTCCCTTCTGCAAGCATGCGCCCAACTCGAAACCAATCGAGCATCAAATGAACACCGAGACCTTTCGGTGCTCTTGTAAAGCCCCGATGTGCTTCAACTGCGGCGATTGCTCGGCGCAGTGCAATTGCCCGAAGCGGTAGCAGCAAAAATTCAAATCGAAAAGGAACTTAAAATGAAACTCTCAGTGAAATTGAACGATGATTTCGTGATGGTTGCAGATGAGATGCCGATCACTTTCAAAGCAACGTCGGTACCCGCTGGGTTGATCTTCGAAGATTCTGAGATGACAGTGGCGATTCTGTACTCGGTAACGGAGGAATACGGGACACGCATTATCATCTCTTTTGTGAGTGGGTTTCACTCCGGGATTCTCTGCAACAAAGATTTTCCGGACATTCGCCACTACGATGACCAGCGCATTGCAGAGGAGGTGAACGCAGTTCTTGAAGCCGAAAGCATGCGAGAGTTGGTCTAAGGCTGTTGCAGCAAAAATTCAAATCGTGAGGAGAAAAGAATGAACAAAGCAAAAGTCCGTAAGCGTAGTGCTGCTCGCAAGCCCAGACAAAGCGAGCATGGGAAGCTTGCTCAAATCTTCCATGATTTCTATACAGAGCGTTGGAACTCACACTACTCGCAGTGCAACGAGCCCGGCTGGGCTATCAGCGACGACGTTGCGCGCCTCTTGCAAATGCTCGATGCACCGTTTGGTGGTCCTGCAGAAATCAAAAAGCCGCTCGCAAAGATTCTTGCAAGCAAGCGATAGCAGCACCGCAGTAAAATTCAAAATCGTGAGGAGAAAAATGATGAGCAAGCAAAAGCAGGTAGCGTGTCTCGAAACGGATTCTGCAAGCATTAACATTGTTAAGAAAGCGAAGCAATTACTTAAGCAGTACCTACCTGAGTTGCATACCGAAGTGTGCATTGAACACCCTGAAGAAGAAGAACTTTTTGAAGACTTGGTGCATGAGATCGAATATGCATCTGGGGAACTAGAGGAGGTGGTAGGTGTGATCCCCTATATAGATGACGAATGCACCACACTCGCGCAATGCAGAGCCCAGATCACTCGCCTCACGAAGAACTCGGCGAAAATTAAGCGAGCCCTGCATGCTTATGACCAGACCATCGCGAAGTATACCGCAGCGGTGCTTGCCGCAACGCTTAAGCAGAAAGAAGCGAAGCAATGAAGACCAAATACTACCTTGCAGACAAAGCCGGTTGGGAGAAATGCAAGAAAGCCACTGAGGGTGGAATGAAACTCGGCTGGCTCCACTATGAACTCGCAGACGGTACCATCGGGCTTGCTAAGCCTGGCAGCTGGACAAAAGACGGCGAGACGTTGCCGTGCGGGCATCTTGTCAATAGCTTGCGCCGTCGAAAGCCTGAAGAAGACACCCTTGAATCTGAAACGACCTACTATGATTGCAAAGAGTGCACCCAACAATTGAAAGGAGCAAAGCAGTGACCAAGAAAATGATCGCCCGCTTGCGGGCATATCGGAAAGATCGATGAAGAAAACCAAGCGCAAACCAAAAACAATGGCCGATCTAAAAATGAGCCGTGAAGATCGTGATCAGTTCTTGCGACTGCGGCGCTCACTGACCAAAGCCGGAATTGCATACAACATCCGACTCAACAAAAACGGAATCAATTTTCAGATTGATTCACAGCACACGAGCAAAACAAAAGCAGAGCACCAAGAGATGTTGAAAAAGTTGTCGCAGTGTCTTCGGGATGCAGGGTTCGACAGCCTTACGGTAGATCGGAAATCAATTCGGTGAGCATGCCCCTAAGCATGCAAGAGAGGTAGTGAGATGGCTCAAGTGTTAACTGGAACGCAGATTGTAGAGTGGGCGCAAGCATGCAACACAGCAACTGATTTTTTCAAACAGCTGCAACATGAAGCGGGAAAGATCGGCGACGAAGAACTGTATGAACTCGCGTACCGCTGTGAAGCGGATCGAGAGAAGATCGTTGATCGTGCGTTGTCTCTTCGGCGCACCCTTGACCAGGTGATTGAGCGGTGTGAAGGCCCCCAGATGATTCGCTACTACGGGCTCAACAATCTGGGTGAGGTGCAGGGGCGGGGCACCGACATTGATATAACGATTGCGTTGTATCATCGATCACACGGCGCCTTGCAAGCGGAAATTGGGAAGCGGGTTGCGGCTGAAAAAGTAAAGCACCTGCAAACGATCTATACCAAATTGCTCGGGTCACAGCAACGGGTTTTGGTTACCCTGAAGCTAAACGGTGACCAGACCATCCCCCAATTGAGCAAAGCAGCAAGGTTGTCGCGTGAAGAAGTTTCCCATGCGCTGAATGTGATGCAGAATTTGAAGCTGGTCGACACGATCGGCCGTTTCTACCGCTTGACCAACGACGGGCAAACAGCGGTATCGCAGTAAGCATCGCGTGCTGAAACTACATTCTGAGAATCAAAGGAGAAAATGAGATGAGCGATTTCGTTAAGCGGTTCCGCGCAGCAGTGAAAGTATCCACGCCGTTGCTTGCAGCAGTGACCCCTGATGCACTGGCCACAATAAATGATGTGAAAGCGAGCCTGACAAAACCGCGTCCTCTAATCACCTGGGATGCGATGCGGGGCTTGCAGGCTCTCGATGAAATGTCCATCGATGTTCTGCACGCTATCGAATTTCCAGACGGTGCAACTCCTGAATTGATTCGCAACCCGGCGGTGATGCTTGCGGTAGCAGCAAAGCTTCCGCCCAAATCGATGATGTTTACCTTCAACCTGAATATGTTCTGGGACGATCCTGTCGTGAAGCAGGGCATATGGAATCTGCGCGACCTTTATAAGGGCGACAACCGGACGTTCATCATGTTGAGCAACACTGCCAACATTCCGAAAGAAATCCGGGGAGACATTTTCGTGATTGAGCAGCCGCTACCGAAAGCGCCTCAGCTGGAAGAGATCGTTCGCAGAGCCTACAAGAGCATCGGCGTGAAGCCCACAGAAGAGGATGTGATCTCTGCGCGTGATGTTTGTTGTGGCATGTCGCCGTTTGCTGCCGAGCAAGCGTGCATGATGAGCATCGATCCAGACAGCAAGAAGTTTGATTTCCCGATGCTGTTGAAAAACCGCAAGAGTCAGCTTGAGCAGGTGAAGGGCGTTTCGCTCTATGAGGGTCCGGAATTTTTCAAGGACATTACCGGCCTCGAGAATGCGAAAGACTTTTTCATGCTGCGTGGAGCGGGTAGAAATAGACGGCGCGGTATCGTGGTGATCGATGAAATTGACAAACATGTGAGCGGGTTCGGGGCTCATGGAACCGGCGACACTACAACAGAGATGGTCGGAGCGTTGCTGACCCGCATGTCCGCTATCAAAGCAGAGGGCTGCTTGGCAGTGGGCGTGCAAGGGGCTGGCAAAACGCATCTCGCGAAGGCGATCGGCAACGAGTGGGGAGTGCCCTGCATTTTCTGGGACTTCTCTGCGATGAAGGGCCAACATGTAGGGGATAGTGGCGACAACACCCGCGCAGCAATGGATACCATCTGCGCAATGACAGACGACGCGCCGTTCTTTTTTGCGACGTGCAATGACATCAAGGTGCTGCCGACTGAATTGCGGAGGCGCTTCTCCTCTTCCACTTTCTTCTTCGATTTGACAACTCCGGAAGAGCGTGCGGCGGCGTGGAAGTACTATCTGAAGTTTTATGAATTGACGGACAAGAAGCTTCCGGACGATACCGACTGGACACCGTCGGAGATTTCGGTATGCTGCTACAACGCATCCATGATGCGCAAGTCAGTTGTCGAATCCGCGAAGTGGGTGGTACCGGTTGCTAAGGCTGGTGCTGCAACGATTCGCGAATTGCGCCAGCTTGCACACAACACGTTCATCTCAGCATCGAAGCCGGGCGTGTATCAAATGCCCAAGAACATCGCGCAAGCGGGGGAGAGGAAGGTGGCGAGTGTCTAATCGGCAGAATGACTACTGGCTCCACAGTTGGGAGGTCTATAGCAGAACGGACCCCGCAAAGAAGTGGAAGGTTGCGTTGAGCAGGACAGGCGTGTGGGGATGCGCCTGTCCGAAATGGCGATTCGCTCATGCACCGAAGCCCGATTGCCATCACATTCTCAAAATAAAGAAGGTCGAGCCCGCAGCACCTGCTCCACTCGCGGCTCGAAAAACTGTAACCTTGCCAACGCTGGGCGTGCAAATTACGGCACCAGCCGCCACATCAACCCCCTATTTTGTGACGCAGACAACTCGCGTGGTCTGCATGGAGGATGATCTATGAGGTTTGTGCAAACATTTAAGGTGAGGGGTAGTAGCTCATTCCCATTTGACATGCTTCGGTACGATGCATGCTTCCCGGCAACTGAAACTGCCTCTTATGAGATGGTTGGGAATGAAGACAAAGTCCGCGAAGTGGAACTCAAACGGTACATCGAAACAAAAACTGATATGCCGACAGTGGGGCGATGGGAATCGTTCTGCTGGGCAGTGATCGATTCATCGATCAGAACAGAGAGGCGGTAACATGAGTCACGTTGCAACGATGAAGTTGAAAGTGCTCTCACTCGATGCGCTGAAGGCTGCGGCGAAGCAACTCGGGCTGGAGTTTCGCGAGAACCAGAAGCAGTACAAATGGTTTGGAACTCACGTTGGCGATTACCCACTCCCCGCCGGCTTCACCAAAGCCGATCTGGGAACATGCGATCACGCAATCGGCGTCAAGGGCAACCCGAACGCTTATGAGGTCGGGGTTGTCAAGAACAAGACCTCTCCCGGCTACACCTTGCTCTGGGATTTCTGGGCAGGTGGGTATGGGCTGCAAGCCGTTGTTGGGCAAGACGGCAAGAAACTTCAGCAGGAGTATGCAGTGCAAGTAACGATGCGAAAACAACTTTCAGAGGGTTGGCAGGTAGAGCGTCGCACCGATGCAAAGGGCAACGCTTACGTGTACGCTCGTGGATAAAAGGAGAAACCATGAAAGAGATTATCACAAAGATCACGCCCGATTTGGAGATCACCATCGAGACCAGAGGCTTTCAAGGCTCAGCATGCAAGAAAGCTACCGAGGGGTTGAAGCAGGCGCTGGGAACGACGGTGAATGAAAAAGACACAGAGGAGATGAACCAAAGTGCGCGAACGACTACTCAAAATAAATTGCGAGGCTGAGGTCTCTGCAATCTACGGCGACGATCTTGCCGGGTTGATTGAGCAAGCCGAAACCGTCTCAATCACTCGAGCATCGCACGTAGAACCTACAACAGACGGACAGTGGACCGCCGATCTTTCGCCGGTAGGCGGTCCGGTGCTGGGACCGTTTGCATTGCGGCAAACAGCACTCGATGAAGAAGTGGCGTGGCTGAAACAAAATCTTTTTTCTGTGCAGTAGTTACATTTTGAAGAAGAGAGGACAAATCGAATGGCTCAAAAGAAAAAGGTCGTAGGTGCAAGCATTCTGAGTGAGCAGGCTGCTATCGATGCCAAGAGCAACACGGTCGGTATCGTGGTTCAGTTCGCTCGCATGGGAAACACTCGCAAGGTCAAGTCCGACAAGGTGACAGTTGATGCTGACAAGAAAATGATTCGTGTCAACATGCAGCTGTTCGAGTCTGAAGAGTATGACGCGATCTTGCGTCACGATGGGGAGACGTATCGCTGGCTAGAGGTTCGCTGGCTGCCGTCGATGCTGCGCAAGGGCATTGGGCTAATGCCCAAGGCTCTGGTCAAGGCGGTAATCGAGCACCTCAAGAAACGGCAAACGGAACGCGAGAAGCTGGTCGATGCGTTCATGGTTAAATATGATGCCGCGATCAAAGAAGCCAAAAAGCTTTTGCGATCACTCTACAACGAGAAGCATTACCCTGCACCAGCCGATGCGCGGAAGCGTTTCTCTTTGCGTTGGAACTTGCTGGACTTCGAAGCTTCGGCAAAGTTGGGCTCGGTCGATCAACAGATCCTGATTGAGGAGCGGTCAAAGGTCGATGACGTGTGGAAAGAAACAGCAGAGTTGGTTTCTCAGTTGCTGCGTGCTGAGTTGTCTGAATTGCTTGGGCATGCAGTGGAGCGACTGACGGCAAAGAAAGATGGGAAGAAAAAGGTCATTCGCGATTCTGTGGTGACCAACATCAAAGAGTTCATCGACATGTTGCCACTGCGCAACGTAACCAATGACGCTGAATTAAAAGTCTTCCGAACCAAGATCGTGAAGCTTCTCGAAACCTGTGACCCGGAAATGCTGCGCGACGATCAGGCATTCCGAGAGAAGGTGCAGAAAGACTTCGCAGCGGTCAAGAAAGCCATCGACAAGTCGATCAGTGATCGGCCTGTGCGCATGGTGTTAACCAGCGACGAACTGTAACGAGTTTTCGGTAACGAAACTATATAATAAAAGGGAGGATGCGATGTACAAAGTGATCGATGACCGAGGTGTTTGGGTTGCAGCGGCCACTGCTGGTGAGGGGCCGTTTGCAAGCATGGAGCAAGCGCAGGTCAATGCCGCCGTTCGCAACATCAGTGATGGGACGGCGGATGAGGACGGAACTTTCAAAGCCGACTTCACAAAAGAGAACTACAAGACCTGGCGCAAGAACCATCTGGCGCGAAAAGATTGCACCTGCAAGAGTGCAGGAGGTGCGACAAAATAAAAACAGTTTCCCCCGGGCCAAGTAAAAGTTTGCAGTTAAATTCAAACGATGAGGAGTTACATGATGTTAAAATGTTTAGATTGCGGTAAGACGTTCAAGGCGCAACACTGGGCAGACAAGCACGCTGAGAAGTTGGGCCATCATTTCAAGTCGTCCAAAGCAGCAGTGGTAGATACCGAGGACGATGTGGAAGAGACACCGAGGTCGGTGCTTGAGGCTCTGGATTCGGTAACAGATCAAATCGAAGCCATCAGCATCGAGTTCGATAATCTGACCGACCGTGTTGCGCAACTTCGACAGATGGTGCTCGGGAAGTAACAGCTGTGCGCATTCTGAAGTGGCTGTGAAAATTCAAATCTGAAAAGAGGATGACGAAATGGCGAAGACAGAAAAGTCTGGTGGTTTGGTTGGCGGTGCTTTCCGTTCCGGAACGGCCATGGGGGTGTTGTATGAACTCATGGAGGATGGCAAGAGCCACACGCTTTCTGCCATCAAGAAGGAAATCGGAAAGCTTGCCAGCAACGTGAGCAATCGCGTTTCGCTTCTCCATCGCACTGGCAAGGCCAATGGCAAGTGGTTCGTTTCGAAGGATGGTGAATCGGTCAAGCTGGTGTTTGGAAAGTTCAAAGCCGAGAAGAAAGAAAAGGCTTCGAGCAAGCCAGACAAGCCCAGCAAGAAGGAGAAGAGCAAGAAAGCCGGCGGCGGGAAGCCCAAGGTGCAGGACGTTCCAGCCGAAGACGAAGACTGAGTAAGGGGCAGGGTAGTCACCTGCCTGCTCCACTCTGCTGGCCGGGACAACAGCGGCCCGGGGACAGGCTGCTGGGTAGGTGGAGTGGAGCAGGGAGGTGACGCAATGCAATATGTTCAAGATAAGTCGAAGTTTGTAGTGATGGCTCTGTTGGGTGCGATGCTCATTCTTGGAATTGAGGTCGCGGCCAATCGAGTGTTCAACGCATCCCCAGTTCTGTCTCGTGCTTCAGGCATGAAGGGAAGTGAGGGCGGCGGGTATGGCGGCGGCGCTGGTTCTGGAGCGAAGGATCAGTCGATGCCGAAATGGATGCGCGATCTGTATGACTGGTTGTACGGCAAGCCGTCCATGGCGGCGTTTGGTGGAGGCGGCGGCGCATTTTGGCGTATCTACTAAAGCGTGCAACCATCGAGCACCTGTCAGAGGGGTGCTCTTTTGGTGGCATGTTGGCAAGCCACAGTGTGCTGTAAGCCCAACTGCTGACACCAGAAAGCACGGAGGTGCTATATGCATGGTCGCTAAAAACGACAAGCCTTACACGCAGTCGAATCGCAATACCGATTACTAAGCCACATTGGATACACTCCGAAACCCCGAGTTCTCTTAGGCTCGGGGTCTGCTGGATCTGATCTACCAGCACTGATGAGGAAGATTGAAAGAGAGGACAAATGGCTCAGTTTAGAATCAACGAAGCGAATCTCCGCAAGACCATTGCATTTTTGCGTGAAGAGCCAAATCGATTCACGATGTTGATTTGGGGCTATCACAGCGACGCTGAAACTACAGAAACGTTCAAAAAAGATTTACGCAACGCATTGGCTGCACATGATGAGGCGGTGATCTCTATTGCGCGTAAAGAGCGACCGCCATGTGGAACTGTTTGCTGCTTCGCTGGTGGTGCAGTGCTTGCACTTGTCCCAGAGCGAATTGTGTTTGATCCTTGTGGCGATATGCTTGAACGTGATGGAGAGTCTATCCAGTTTCTAGCCTCAACTCTGCTCACAGACGCGTCTATCGACGAGTATAAAGCACATGCATTCTGGGGGGAGGTTTTTCATCTCTACTGGTGGAGTGTTGAAAATCGGCGTCGTTACAATGATGTGAACATAACTGATCGAGAACGCGTGGAAATTCTTGCCAACGAAATCGAACTGGCCCTTGCAAGAGTTGGAGTAGAAATCAAGCTGTGATACTCCGATTGCTCGTTCTGCTGGGCGTGGCGTCAGCGTGCTGCGCCCAGCCGGTACACACGGTCTGTGTGATGCCGGTCGAAGATAGCAAAGTAGTTCAGGTGATGGTGGAACGAATCATGCAAGCAAATGGTTTGACCACCGTCGATTGCATCAAGCATCCCGGAGAAGGGGATGCGGTGCTGGGCTTCTTTGCTAATCAGGGACGCATTCTCTCGAATGACTACTACTTCTATCGCAATGGGCGAAGCAATTTTCAATTGCTGCAAGAAGTTTACCCAGCGGTAGGTGTGACGATCTGGCTGCAATCCCACAAGGTGGGCGACGAAGACGGTTCACTCTTCATTGGTAAAATGTTGTTCTACGGTAACGCATCGAATTTGTCTGTGGGTCTGAAAAAGGTTTTGAGGCAAATCAAAAAGGAGAATCGATGAACGGACCAATGCGACGAGTTACAGAAGAGGAACAAAACGAACTGGCTGCTAGAATCGGAGCAGCAGTGATGGATATTTCTTTGTTGCTTCTGTTCAACGAAACGCCGCTTCCCGTTGCCAAGATCATTCTGCACTCTCTTTTGAAAGTGGTCGAAGGCAAAGAGCAGGGCGTGCCTGTTGAGGTCTCTTGCATCGCGCTTGAAAAGTTCATTGTTGCAGAGGTGAAGAAACTGAAAGTGCTCGACTCAACTTTGAATTGAAAGGAGTAACATGGTGAATAAGGTTTTGCGTCACGGTAGTACAAAAGATTACCCAACGCCGAATCGCAACGGCTCATGCCCTGGCCATGCGATTCCGGTACCAACCTTGCTCGATCTTCTAAAAGAAAAATATCCTGACACGATGATTTTGTGGGACAGATGGGACTATACAGTTCTCAGTCCCGTCTCACTCGACGATGCGCCAATTGTGCAAGTGGTTCTGAAAAACAAATCCGGGAAATTCTTTTCGTGGCAGATACCGTTAGATGGAGCAGGCTATGAGCATAAATGATTGGTCAGACTGGGCTGTAGTTATTCTCCATACGCCTAACGGTGCTATCGACAGGTACCAAGATGTCAAGAATGTTCAGTGGGAAAATGGTACGGTGAGGTTCACTTGCTTCTCTCCCACTGAACATGAAGTGGAAATTGTTTCGACGTTGCCGTTCACACTCATTTCTGAGGAGAGAGGTTCTGATGGCTCAAAGAAAACCCCGGCCCCCGAAGATACCGCGCCCCAAGGTAAAAGAATTAAGAAAACTGTACAAGGGGCTGAACAATCAAAGCCAGACAATGCGGATCGAAGCGTTGAAACTAATTCTACAGTGGTACGATCAGGCCATGCCGTATGTGGAGCAGAGGGTACCAAGCGATCTCGAACGCGCAAAGCTGAAGGAGAAGATTTTCAAGCTGAGGCGTTACGAGCATCCAGGCTCTACCGAGAGCAACTCCGCTTCACTAGGGAACGAGAGGGAAACCGCTTTTCGGGTAGCCGTAAGTACATTTGAGACCTATGCAAAGATTCTGCGGCCGTATCCAATTGCCAAGGTTCTCCCAAAGATCGACCGCGGTCTAGCATCGAAGCAAGATCGGGCGAAGCGGCTAGAGCAGAAGTTTGCCGGCGTGTTGAACATGCTTTCAATTCTGAAGCCGACAACAGATGATGGGCGCCCGATTCGTTTAACAGTCGAATCGAAAATGAACAGCGATAGGAAGTTTGGCTATCGCAATCAAGAGTTGCTTTACAGTCGTGCACAGATCAAACGTTGTCAGGTTAAGATGCGGCGAGAGGGGGTGTTGGCAATGCTCTTTGAAGAGTTGCTGCCGCTATCCCGCGCAGCCGCTCTGGGGCCAGATCAGCATACCTGCAACGATAAACTGCGGGTGCATAAAATCTTTGAGATGTTGAAGCATGCACTCGCGTATTTCCAAACGCCTCAAGCCCCGCGTCGCCTGGTGCGTTTTGGCTCGAATGCGGCAGCAAGCACCTCAGATAGCAGCCCAGGGGAGAAAGCACCGCAGGCCCGGCGTCAGACCCGAGGAAAAGCATTTGGCAAGCGGCTTTTGGTCGATGGGTTGTTTGCTGAAGGCTCCGCCACTGCGATTCTGTACCAGGCTCTAAAAGATGAGCAGTGGCATTCTGCCGTTGATCTACAGAAACTGGTTTCATCTGATGTGAAGAACCGGCTGCGCGTTGTTGGGGAGAAGGTTGAAACGATCGGGTATTGCATTCTCAACGACAGTGGGTCGGTGCGAATGTGTAAACAAGTCAAAGCTTAACACGGAGAACAAAATGAGTTATTGGGTTTCACTTGAGAACGCTGGACCAGTTGAACGATTTGAAGATGGAGGCACACAGCTGTTAGGCGGTTCAACTGAAGCAGAGTTGAACATCACGTACAACTACTCGGAGGTTTACTCGATCTTTGATTTCTCAATCAACGACCTGAATGGTAAGCGAGCAGGAGACATGATTGAGAAGTTTGAAGAGATCGTGAAGAAGTGTGGTACACACCGTTTCGATAATTATTGGGCGCCTACTCCGGGCAACGCAGGTGCTGCGATTGCTCGGTTGCTTGCGTGGGCCAAACAATATCCAGACGCAACTTTCAGGGCGAGTTAAAAGTTTAGCAGTCCAAGTTGGGCGGATAGAGTTTGATTTGACCTCTCTGACTCGAAAAGGTCTCGGGATTGAGCCCCCGTCTCCCTGCCGCCCCTAATTTTTCTTTGAGGAGAATATGATGAGCAACGATGTTTCAACGAAGTGGAAAGGTCTTGCATCTGTTATCACCTTTCTGATTTGGATGTTTGTTCTGTTCGTGTTCTTGATGATTGCGTCGTTGGGCCGGTTTGTTGATGAAGATGTTGCGATCAGAGCACTTAGAAATCAGGGGTTCAATGACATTCAAATCGTCGGGAAGCATATTTGGTTTGTTCAGTTTCAAGGCTGCGGTGTTGGTGATGCGGCGAAGTTCGATATAGAGGCTGTGAATCCCAGAGGCTATCCCGTTCAGGTTTACGTGTGCGCCGGATTCTGGGTCAAAGGCGCCACGATCAGGAGCAACTGATGCTGAAAAGAATACGAATGAACAGGTGGCAACGATTCTGGCATTCACTGTCTGGCTGTTCGATTCATGTGAAAGAACGTTCTTGGCAGCAGTGGATGAATGGTGAGACATTCGGCAATCGAGTTGATGGGTACTGTGTCCACTGTCTTCAGCGTTTTATCGGTGAGCCCTGGGCCGATTGTTCTGCTGGCGGCTGCAATAGTGGGTCCGGAATCGACTGGCGAGAGGACGAAGGGACGGTGATCGAGCACCGCAGAGAAAACAAACTCAGACGAGTGGGGGTTCGTTGATCTGCCAGCTACAAATCGTCGAGTGCAAGGGGACCATCATCTATAGCGGGCTTGCACAATGCAGTTGTTGCGAAGCTTGCGCAGATGAGAATGTCAGGAGGTGGAAGAAGCACAGAGCAGTCGTTGTAGATGCACCAGCCGAGAACGATAACATTGAGAGGAGCAAGGTATGTCCAAAATGAGGGAACTCGAGCACGTGTTGTTCGATCTAGTCAAGCAAGCCAGGCTCAGTGCAAGACGCAATCGAGAGGCTCAAGCCATATTCGCGTATGGCTCGAAAGACGAAAGAGATTTCAAAGATGTTGGCGACGAACTTGATGTGAAGATCAACGCAGTGATCAACGCATCGAATGCTCTTGGGATGCAGGTGGAATGATGAAATTTGCTGAACACATTATTGTCAATGGCAAAGTTGATCTTTACAAAGAAAAGGCGCCATTTGCAAAGTCTGGCAAGTCTTTGCGTGGCGCACTTGAGTACAATCCAACCATCGACAAAATCAAGTGCCACGAATGCGGCAAGTGGTTTCGAAGTTTTTCTATTCATCTGAAAACAGACCATGCGACGACAGCAAGAGAGTACAAAAGAAAGCATGGTTTTTGGCAAAAGACAGCACTCGTTAGTGAAGGTGTTCGACAAGCGTTCATTGCCGCTGAAGAGAAAAGGCGTATCGCAAATCCAAACCTCTACAAGGCGAACATTGAACGTTTGAAACTTGCTCGGATAAAGGGTGCCAAACAAGTCAGACGCCGCTTGATGACCACTGAAGGCATGAATGTCGAATACACCTGCCCAGATCAGGTGTTGAGACGAGTGAAAGAGGTTGCAAAAATAGTTGGGCACACACCTACAGTTATTGAGTTGCGTGCTCATGGCATAACGCCAAGTCTTCTTCGCTTCCGATTCAAGACCATCGGCCGTGCAATGAAGCTGGCTAACCTGACGCCGAATCGAGTACGAAAAGACGGTGGTGGTGGAATCCGCATGCATCCGGTTTACAACAACGACCAACTTTTAGAATTTATTCGAACATTCGTTGAAGTGAATGGGCGACTACCTTATCAGTCTGACTCTCGACGAGGAATTTTGCCATCACGGCCAACCTACATTAACCGGTTTGGGTCGTGGGGAGAAGCCGTGAAACAAGCCGGGTATTCGAAACTATTTGCTAAAGCCGAAGCTACGGGCTTTGGCGCGTTTCTAAGGAGAAAATATGGACGTTCTTTTCACCAGCCGAAATCTAATAGGGGACGGGTTAGAAATCTGCCCATCCCTGCGAGCGTGGCACAAGCAGCATCCAGACGCAAGCATTGATCTGTTAACAGATGACAACAACACAGCCGAAATCTATAAGTGGATGGGTGTGCCGCTGACAGTTTGTTTTCAGCCACTCAAGCGCCACTACGATTTTGAGTTTGTGTTCGACATTACCAAAGCGTTTTCACTCTGCGACATCCACAAATGTTGCATGGCTGAGGGCTATGCGCGACTGCTCGGTGTAGAAATCGGACGGGAGCAATCTGACTATGCTCCCTACTTCGATGCCGAGACGTTGTCGGAAGAGGAACAGCGGTTGGCCGATTCAGTTCCAGACGAGGTGATTTTGTTTGCGCCGTTCTCGCGATCTTGCAGCAGCCATCAGCCAGGTCGTCCACCAAACAAGTGTCTCCCTTGGTTCAAGTGGCGTCAGATTATTGACTATCTTCGAACACTCGGGAAACCGATTCGCATTACAGGATCGGCAGACGATCGAGCAGACGATTTGGCATTCTCTGAAGAGGAATACTTGGCCGGGTTTCCGTTGCGACCATTAGCGCATGTGATGAAGCACAAAACACATTTGCTTGTGTCTGTCGATAACGGGTTGTCTCATCTTGCTGGGTCTCAGGGAACGCCGCATATTCTGATCTACCCACTGTGTCTTGGGATGCACTATGCCGTACCTTGGGGCAACCCGCACGTTGTTCCAATTCAGCTAGACCCGGCGTTGGTGCATCCCGGTCAGTTGGTGCAGCAGTTTCGAAAAGCGTACTACGTGCTGGGGGACATAATTGAGGGAGAAAAAGAAAACGCGCAAGCCTGAAACATTCGGCGTTCTAGTTCTGAACCGTTACGAAGATCGGCACACTGGTGAATGGGTAAGCCACTGGGTGCCACGAACCAAGCCCGTTCTTTCTTTCGAGATGGCTGAGTCTTTGACAACTGATCTCGATCCGATGGGCGTGGCGTGGAAGATTGTGAACCAAGATTATGAGGAGGTGTATCAGAGCATCCACCAGACAACAACAAGCGTGCGCGCAGCCCCCCGCTTTGTGTTGCGAGAGTTTGTATAGCAATCCCTATATAATCCTTATAGTTAAATCTGAGAGGAGAAACCGCATGACCAAGTTACTCAAGAAAGACACAGTGGAAGCATACGCAGAACGTCACATGCTGATCGACAAGCTGGAGCGCGAGGAGAAGAAAGATCGGAAGCGAATCATCAAACTGATGAAACGTGGTTTTGAATCGCCAACCGGCATCGCCTTCCGTCTCCAGCTGACAGAGCAAGAGCGGCGTGATCTGAGTTGGAAAGAAGAGTGGCAAGTGCTGGCGCGGCGCTTTATGAAAAAGGCGTGGCGGAAAGAGATGCGGCGGATCATCGATAACGCCGACATTACCAAGACACCGATGTTGCTCATCAAACCGCAATCCCAGAACAAGAACGTTGTCGAGTTCAAGAGGAGAAAGAAGGCGGCTTGAAATTTTTAACGTCGTTGAAAGTTCCAACTGCGATTGATCTAGGTGTCGCTCACCAGTGGTGGCCTGTCCATGATGATGGATGGGCCATCTTCTTTTCTCTATTCGAACTCAGCTTTGCTGAGTGTCGTGGCTTTCCCGAGTGCGAAACTGGGAAACATATCATGCTAACAGTGGTTGTGGTTAATTTTAAGTTCATGCTGAGACTTACATGGGAGCATCCAGACAATGAGAAGCAAAAAGGCAGTGGTGGTACCTCAGGCCCAACCGGTCCCGTTAGCTATAACTCGATCTAAGGATGCCATTCTTATGATCGAGATGGCCAACATCAGCCAGGTTGATGTGATCATCAACGATAACAATTCAATCTGGGTGACGGTCGGCCCAAGAACAGTTTTCCGGGCGGCAGATGTTAAGCACATCAACGTGTTCGACAAACGCGCGGGAAAGAAGTAGCGGTAAAGTCTAGTTAGGTCATGGTAGAGTCTTGCTCTGTGACGTTATGTAAAGGTAAGGTGTCGTGGAGTAGGGTAATGGCAATGTGAAGTAGCATACAGTCATGTCGGGGTAGAGTCTGGTGTCGCAATGTCTTGTAACGGTGCAGTTCGGTAGAGTCAAGTAAGGGTAATGTCCAGCAGCATTCAGTTATGGTGACGAGTTTGCAGTATGAAGTAGATGTACAAATCAAAAAGAGAGGTAACATCGAATGAGCGGTAACAACATGATGCGCATCTATAACCTGAAGATCATTTTCCACGAGATCATGCTTGGGCATGCTCCAGCTGATCGGGAGGTGTATCAAAGGTTCATTCAAGCGAAAGAGCGGGCGCGAGATGAAGCAGCGGCAGAAGCAAAGGGCGACGAACTCGCGTCTCTTCCAATCGAAGACCTAGAGAAGTCGGGATGGTCGGTGTTCCACAAAGACGAGCAAGGGCTTTTGATTTACAACTACATGGTGCGTGGTGTTTTCAAAGCCGCAGCCGAAGCCGTAACAGGAACAACTGGCATGACCGCGTACCGATCGAAGATCGACAAGTTTCTGTTCGTGACTCCGCGGCGCATCCACTTTCAACGCAACGGAAAGTTCATCACAGAACCAGACGGACAGTACGAACGGCCTATTCGCGTGATGACCATGCAAGGGCCACGCGTTTCTCTCAAGCGGTCAGACCATCTCGATCCAACAAAAGGTGAGTTCACTCTTTCTTGCCGGTTGCATATCATGCCGCTTGGGCGCACGGAGATCAGTGAGAAGCGGCTCCGCTCGTGGCTCGATTACGGCGACTGGGGCTCGGGGTTTGGGGAGTGGCGGTCGGGTGGGTTTGGACGATTCCACTACGATTTGAAGTTGGTTCAGGAAGGAGAAGACGCAGAGAAGAAAGAAGAGAAGCCAAAGAAGGGTCAAGCAGTTGAGAGTACCGCAGCGGTAAAGTAAAGTCGGGTATTGTAAAGTAGTGGTGATCGGGGTGGGTGGCGTTCCCTCAAGGCGCCACCCGCTCTGATTTTTCGTGATGGTTAAGTATAGTGTTCTCCTGTGGCGGTAAAGTCAGGTGTCGAATGTCGCGGTAGGGTAGGGTAGTGTAAAGTGAGGTTGGGTATTGTGAAGTATTGGTGGAGTGGAGTTGGGCGGAGTTTGGGTAACGTGTCGTCTTGCTCGGTGACGGTAGCGCGATGTTCTGTGTCGTAGAGGTAACGTTCAGTTAGGTCGTGTGGCGGTAACGGTAAGGCAATGTTGGGTGCCGTTATGGTAAGGTAACGTCATGTTCAGTGCCGTATCGGTATAGTACAGCGTTGTGTCGGTGTAGTGTTGTTGGGTAATGTGATGTTGCGGCATAGTGCTGCAATGTACAGTCATGGTACAGCGGTGTTTTGTACAGCAAAGGTATAGTGTAGTCGTGCACAGTGTTGGTCTAGTGCAGTTCTGTGTCGAACGTGTAGGTACAGTTTTGTATCGTGTAGTGATGGTATAGTATTGCAGTGTGCCGTTACGGTGGAGTGAAGTTCAGTAGGGGTATTGTCAAGTCCTGTACAGTTCGGTGATGGTATTGTAGAGTGGGGTCGCGTTCGGTTGCGTAACGGTGACGTATTCTGACGTTGAGTGATGGTACAGTTGTGTTGAGCGGCGTGATGGTAACGTAATGTTAAGTACTGGTAGCGTCATGTAAGGTGATGGTGGAGTGGGGTGGAGTCAGGTAAAGCGCAGTAAGGTGGCGGTAAGGTACAGTGGAGTCGAGTTGGGGTAAAGTTGAGCACTGTGACGTTGCGGTAAAGTTTGGTATGGTGGAGTGTCGGTTAAGTACTGTGCAGCATTGTTGCGTAGAGGCATAGTGTAGTTCGGTGGCGGTATCGTGTACTTCGGTGGCGTGATGGTATGGTACAGTGGCGTTCGGTCATGTCACGGTAATGTACCATTTTGTCTAGTGTCGTCGTGGTAAGGTACAGTCATGTTGCGGTACAGTATGGTACCGTGTTGTACCGTCTTGTCACGGTAAGGTACAGTGTTGTTCAGTCCGGTTGAGGTAAAGTAAAGTCCAGTCTTGTCGTGGCAATGTGATGTGTCGTAAAGATCGTAAAGGTAAGGTGCGGTTATGTAGCGTGGTGGTAAAGTGACGTTAGGCGACGGTACAGTGAGGTGACGTGGAGTAGAGGTGAAGTTCAGTCATGTACAGTGTCGTGAATCAAAATCAGGAGAGGAGAAAATATGAATGGCTCAATTAACATCGGGTGAGAAACTTTCTCTTGCGCAGCAAGGAGCATATGGATGCACGATTCGATGTGACAACCCAAATTGTGGGAAACCAATTCTGCAACCAATCCACTTTACCGGACCAAAGGGCAAAGGGGAGTTTTGCTCTCGCGAGTGCCGCGACGCCGTTCACGGCGAACGAACCAAACTAAAAAGAAAGTACAAAGACCTGCAAGGTCTTGGGTACGTTCCACTACTTGGGTCTGATGTTGATCGCATCGAACATCAAGTGATGGAATGGATCATCTGCAAGCCGCACGAACAGAATTGGAACTTCAACACCATCGTTAAAATGATGAAGGGAACTGATCGTGGCGCAATTCGCGAAGCTATCAACGGGTTGCTCGAAGACAAAACACTTTACCGCGTTGGTCGAACAATGTCGATCAGCAAACCAGATGAACATCGCGAAGCCCACAAAGAGTTCAGACGGGAGGTCGGGAAGGAACAGCGATTGAAAGAGCGAAAGAAGAAACTGCGAGAGAAGGAGCGTGAGAAGAGCAACGGCGCATAAGCCAGCAGAAAGCACCTATCCTCGGTACAGGCACTCAATATGCGGTAGGTGCTCAAGATCCGGCTATATGGGTAGCAATAGGGGTAAAATCTCACCGTACGAGGTGCTCAGATACCGAGAATGGAGGTTTTTATCATGGTTAAAACGGTGCTTGCTCTAGCGGTGCTCGCAACCGTAGTCATTCCCGCATGCTTAATTCTGCGATCAATCTGTGGGTCGGTCAACGATCACCAGAAGGTTGAGCCCAGAAAATGACACGTGATGAATTTCTCAGAAAGAAAAGAGGTATTGAGGCGTTCATTGCCGAGGGCTCGCATGTTCCAACTGCCAGAATTATTGAACTGTTGGAGTATGCGTTGACAGTTGAGAAACACTCAGCCACCATAGTGAGTCATCTGCAATCGATTGAAGGGCTCACTAACGTGTACGGCATTTCGCCGGAAGAGGCAGTGAAGTTTCTTTTTATGTATGAGGCAGTTTACTTTGAGGAGGAAATTGACAGATGCCGTGTACAATAACTGGAACTCTCGAAGGTGACGCTCGGTTGGCGATGGAAGAGGCGCTTTTAGACAAATCGAAGCTTGTGAAAAAGTATCGAAAAGAGAAACTCAAAGCTTACTCAAATGCTGTGTGCTGCCATGAAAGCAATTTCTGAGTACGAAATTGGCAGCGACTACCCGCCACTTGTTCCAGACGAAAATTGGGTATGGTGGCAACAGCACGACAAGCAAGATCAGAAAGGCAAGCAAGCAAAGAAAAAGAAGAAAGGAGCACGATGAATCCAGTTCAGTATATGGTCTTGCAGTGTGAGCAACTCTCGAAGGCGGACAAAGAATTGGTCGTTGCAAAGCTTGCCAACGTTCGATCGGTTCAAGACGCGTTCGCTTTGGTCGATGCGAAAGAGGGGTGGGGCTACAAAGTAGTTGACCATCACGGAAACGTCGGCGTGATAACTTTTCGTGGAGTTGAAGCAGCGTTGCTTTACAGACGAAACGTTGTCAAGGTTGAACCATTTCCCCAAGACCCGCTTCCCGAGGGTATCATCACTGATCCGCTCGATGCATGGAAGCGAGTCGATCTACTCGGCGTGTCGCCAAAGAACATTGCTCAAAAGGTTGGCGGGGCTTACGCTGAGATGAAGCAGAGAGTCCAACTCTTCATGCAAGAACTAAAAGCCAAAGAAGAAATAATTGAGGCGCAAGAAGACGCGCTGTCAACGTTGAGAGTTACGGTAGCTGGCTATCAAGCCAAAGAGAAACGTGGAGAAGCAAATGCAGACACTACAACGAAAGAAAACATCGAGCCGAATAGTCATGGGAAAGATCGGCCGACCCAACGCCCAGCCCGGCACCGTTCGAATAAGCGAAGCCGGCGTCATTAGACTTTCTCCCGATCTGTGCATTGGTGACTCGTTTTATGCAAAGATCGAAGAAAAAGAAATCACACTGATCCGCTCGGATGAAATCGGCGGGTTACGTGTGTTCAAGTCGGCAGAGAAGTCCCAAAGCAAATTGATGTCAGCCATGAAAGTTTTTCGTGTGATGGGCATCAAACCAGAAACCATCGCAGGAGTTTACGCAGCCAAGGTAGTTGATGGAGAAAGGGTGGTGATCGATCTTCGCAAACGAGTTGGACTGTGAAGCGGTTAGTCGAAAAAGTTCAAGCCTGGCTGGCTGATGAAGCAAACCAGTTAGCATTGGCCGCAATTGTAGTTTTGATTGTAGTTGTGGGATTGATGGTCCTCACGGGCCACTAAGTAAGTTCCCAGCAGTACAAATCCGCAAAATTAAATCACTCAGGAGAACGTCGATGAAGAACGTATTGTTACGGTTGTGGAAGGACGAGTCGGGTCAAGACCTGACCGAGTACGCGTTGTTGCTCGTGTTGCTCGCGTTAGCTGCGATTGGTTCTCTCAGTGCATTGGCTACGGCAATTAACGGGGTCTGGGTCAATGTCGCCAGCAACCTTTCGCAGAACACAGGCACCTAACCATGTGGCGAGACATAATCACTGTGGTTTGGTACTGTCTTACAGATGGACCAACTCGAACGCACCTGGCATTTGAGTTGGGGGTTCCACTGTCGATGTTTGTGGCTGTTGTAGTCCTTCGACGGTTGCGCTAAGAGGTAAACCGGGTCTGTCTTCGGGCAGGCCCGGTACTCTTTTCGTTGACCTCACGCGCAATACTAATAGGCAACTTCTCATTGGGAGGCACGCGTAACGCAATACTGGATGCGTGATCCTTCAGGCAATTCGTCAGTTGCACGGTAACCTTCAAGCACGCTTTGCCCGTCACATCCGAACTAAAGAAATCGTCAAAGTAATGTCTGGTGCTCACATGAAGGAGTTGGCGACAACTCCCGGTGAGCAATGGCCGTTGATGAAGCAGAAACATGCCGAAGAAATTCGTGCCGTGCGTGATGGTAAGTTCGATATAGTTGATCGCAGGTCGTGGGCTTGGCCGTATCTCCCCGAAGCACTCCACCGTCTGAACCAGCCTATTCTCAAAAACACTCCCTATAATCTCCGCAGGTTCTCCGAAACGCCAATCCCGCGGCGTGCTATCAACCTAATCAAAAACGCCATCTTGCATCTAAAATGGGAGATCGAAGCCGAGCCTGACCTCGAGAATGAAGGTAACGAGCAAGAACGCAAAAAGCGGATTCGGATTCTGACCAACGTCTTTCGTCGCCCGAACAACGTTGACAGTTACTTTACTTTTCTTGAGGCGGTAGCGGAAGACATTATCATCGGCGGTTACGGGTGCATCGAGCCGCGCATGACTCCGTTCTATAAGCGGCCGTTGAAAATGTGGGCGGTGGACGGTTCAACGATTCGCATCTACGCCGATTGGACAGAATCGCAGCCCGACCGTCCACACTATGCACAGATGACAGGCTTGAAGGGCGAACGCGGCATTGTCGGCTTCATGCACGATGAACTGGTCTATATCAAAGACAATGTGCGGTCGAGCACTCCGTTCGGCATCGGCAAGTTAGAAGTAGCATTCAACACTGTGAACGCTTTCTTAGGCGTTCAGGATATGGCATCGAAGGCTGGATCAGATCAGGTCCACAAAACGATGCTGTGGTGGGAGCAACCGCAAAACCCCGGCCACCTTCAAACCATTCGGCGGTATACGCAGAATGAAATGGAAGGGCAATCTAAAATCAGTATGATTGCTGGCTTGAAAAAGCCGGAAGTAATTGACATCAAGGCAGTGCTCCCAGACGATCTTCTGTTAGAATGGCAAGAGTTCCTCATCCGCATTATCGCCAACGCATTTGACATCTCCCCGTTCTCCCTCGGTCTTGAAAAAGACGTCAACCGCAACACCGGTCTGATTATGAATCTGTCAGATTTCCGCGGTGCTGTGGTCCCAATGGCAATTCGCATCGCAGAGGCGTTGACCCGCGACTTGATTCACGGGTTCTTGGGCTGGAAAGACCTGAAGTTTACGTTCAAGCAACTCGATGACCCAGACGAGTTGACCAAGGTACAGATTCAGCAACGCGAATATCTAATGAACGCTATCACCCCTGACGAAATGCGCAAAGAAAAGGGGCGCCCGGAATTGCCGATGGGTTTTGGCAAGCTGACCGCTGGTATGTGGCAGATTCTAGTCACAGAAGCAGCGGCAATGGTCAAAGCGAAAATGGGTGGTGGTGCTGGTGCAGCAGGTGGAGCGGGAGGCAACGCGCCGATTATGCCTGGCGCTGGAAGTTACGCAGGCGGAGGGCCAGGCGCAGGCGCAAGCATGCCGGGTGGTGGCAGCAGTGGCGCTGGTGCTGCGATGCCTTCCGCTTCAGGTGGTGGGGCTGGCGGTATGCGCATGCTGAGTAGTGCAATTCACCCAGAAGGCGTATTCGCGGAAGACGATCTCCCGAATATGACGCCCGAAGAGGTCGAGTACTACCAGCAAATGCAAATGTTGCCAAAGGGCAACTTCATGGATCAGTTGTCACCTGGCATACTCGTTCAGATGTCAGAAGAGTTAAAAGAGTTTCTTGAGATGCAGGAAGAGGAAGACGAAGACAAGATCGACAAGCCGCAAAAGGTTACGGCGAAAGATGAACGCGAGCAACTCGTCAAATTTGAAGACTCCTTAAGAAAGCCTACGGTGATGGAGCGGTTCCTGAACGATCGCTATTCAGGTAAGCCATCTGCTGGAGGGTTCGATCCTCTTGGCAGTAACGGGCAGCCGAAGGTTCGTGGCAAATATCCACGCTCAGGTGGACGTCGGGGAGACTATCGGTGAGGGTGAAACTCAAGAGTCTCCATCTTGCTGCAATGGGCTGCGTCGGTGACTGCTCCATCGACGCAGCCGACAAAGCACATCCTAACAAACTTCCTTTCAGTGGCACTCTTCTTATTCTTGACACCGCAAGCAACAAACCCCCGCATGGCTCCGAAGGTCATCGCATATACGTTCCTACCGCAGCGGCCAAGCGTCGACTCAATACACTAATCAACATGGGGTTAAACTATGCCTCAACCCTAGACACGCACGCACCACGCCGAAAGGTCGGCGTGATTACCGGCGCATGGATCGATGGTAAGAAACTCATGGTGCGCGGGTTCATTTGGAAAAAAGATTTTCCTGAAGCAGCCAAAGACCTGAAGCAAGGTCGTATTGGAATGTCGATGGAATTAGCTGATGTGTATGTCCGCTCAAAAGATGAGGACGTTTGGCACTTAGAGGATTTTCATTTCTCGGGGGCAACGGCGTTGTTCAAATCAGCCGCGGCCTATTCAAGCACGGCCTTAGCGGCGGCAGCCGCTCTGGCACGTTTAGGAGGCAGTGCGATGGAAAAGAAAAAGAAAATTGCACGAGTGGCTGCCAGCGGAGATCGGGATTCTCAACTGCTGGTACAGGCACTTGGCGCGGCTCTCGGGCCAGTCATCGAAGGGGCGATCACCAAGGCTTTCAAGCCCGTCACTACGATGATGGCTATGCAGAGTAACCGACTCAAGTCGATTGCGGCAGGCGTTGATGAGATGAAACTAATCTCCATTGAAGCCGGTCACGATCGTGAAGTTGCAGAAGACGAAGAAACCGAAGAAATCGAAGCCGAAGCCGATGAAGACGAATCGGAAGGTGACGAGACTGAAGACATCGAAGCCGAAGGCGACGAAATGGAAGCCAAGGGCAAAAAGAAAGACGACGGCGACGATGGCGACGGTGATGGGGAAGACGACGGAGATGACGATGAGGACCTTGATGCGGCAATGAGTGATCTTGGCGACGACCCTGCTTCTGTCGGGGAAACGGGCGAAGAGAACGACGGCGCCTCAAACAAGGGTGACAAAACAACCCGGACCGGCGGTACCGGAAAATCCAAGAGCATGGCGGTTAAGGCCGCAGCAAACCGCCGTGTGAAGGCAGGGACGGTGATTATGGGGAGTGCGACCAAGTCGTTGATTCGCGAACTGTATGCCAGCAACCGTGCGATGCGCAAGAAGTTCAAGACCATCAAGGCGCAGAGTTCGGAAAAGATTGAGACCCTTACCAATCAGGTCGAAGCTTTGCAGGCGCAGGTCGAGAACTACGCAGAACGTGTCGATCGGCGCAGCTTGCCGGCCGAACTCACCAACTTCCTTGCCAAGGCCGGGCACGACATTGGCGAACTTCGCGCCAATGGCACCAAACTATCCGTTTCGCAAATCGATGAGATTTTCGCAGCGGCTCCGGTCACTCTCGATGTCACAACTCGCATGTGGTTCAAGAACCAACTGGTTGCGGCCAACCTGATGGAGCAGGGGGAAGTCGTTCGCGGTTGACGCGATAGCGCGTCAAGCAGTAGAAGTAAAAATCTGAAAGAGGAGAAAAAACGATGGGTGGCAATCTCAGACCAGCGCAGTTCGTCGGCTCTATCTCGGCCGCGGCTGATTATCTGGCACCCGGCGCTATCGAAGTCAATCGTTATCAAGCAGAAATCTTTGACCTCGTGCGACGCCGCTTTGTATTAGGACAGAGAATCAATCAAACTCCCGCGACGGGCCAACCGTCACGGTACTTTGAACAGCTGTTGATCGGTACCGCGTCATTCGTTGATCCGCGCGTTATCGCACCGGTCGCATCTCAGCCGGAACGTGTTGAGAAGGTAGTGACGTTGAAGGCGATCGTTGCCCAACTGAACTACTCGATCTTCGACGTTGAAGTAAATCAGCAGCAAGGGCAGTTTCCGTACCTGGAAGCAAAGGACCTCACCGACCAAGTCGATGCGGTTCTGAAAAAGCACGATCTGGCTTTGTGGAATGGCGCAGATACGGACTTGGTTGTTCCGACCAACACTTCGTACTTCGGCATTTCCGGCCAGATCATCAACGCAACTCAGTTGGGCGGCTTCAACCAAACCAAGACCATCGGCGCCAGCAGTTCGCTGGTCGATGCAACGAAGACTCAGGTAGCGGGCATGGTCGCGCGGCAAGACTTCGAAGTCAAGCCGTCGGCTCTGTATCTCAACCCGCTGTTTGCGGATTTGTTCGATCAGGAAGCTAAGACCTTGCAGTTGTACTACAACGAGGTCGAAGTCATTCCTGGCGTCATTGTCAAGGCGCTACCAACTCAGGCCGGTCTCTTGCCGTTGATTCCTGATGCCGGTTTGACCAACAACCCGTCTGGTTCTGGTTTCCAGTACACTGGGTTCATCCTGTCTGAGGAGTTTGTCGAGTACCATTGGTTGACATCTCCCGTACCGCGCGTCTTCCAACTCGGTCTGTTGGGAAATCTTGCGGCCCAGTTCGTGATCGTGAAGTTCGGATCGGTCGTGGTCAAGGGTCCTGCTTACGCCCACGCCGCAATTCAGACGACACGATAGCTGAGGTGACAGGTGCCATCGTTTCAGCCGCGCTATATCACTGAACAAGAACTGGCCCAGTTCGGATTGCCTGATGTTGACTCACAGCCCAACATCATGTCGTTCGTGGACGGGGCCAGTTCTCTCATTGACGCATATTGCGGCAGGACGGATGGTGACGGTAATGGGAGTTTGGTTTACACAACGTACTCCCATCGAGTGTTGCTGCCTGAAGGGCGGAACATTTTTCGTTGTATGTTTCGCCCAATGGCTGCTCCTGATGTGACCGTCAAGCAGTCGCTCGCAGCATCAGGTCAGTACTATGACACGGGATTTTTCCCAAGCACGATTTATACCAAGGGATTAGGACTATCGCCGATCATTGGAGCAAGTGGTCGGTATGCGTATTCGCGGCGCGGATCGCAGCAGGTTTATCCTGATCTCAACTACGGCGCGAACGTTTTGCAGATTGCATCGTTCTTTGGCGGGCCGCCGCAGTTCACGCCAATCGATGTCAGCATGATTGACTTCGATCCAAAGACTGCCGAATGCTGGGTACCAGCTGGTCTCTACCTTGCGCAATACACAGAGGTGGCGATCACTTACAACGCAGGTTACGATCCGCGCGATATGCCTAAGAACATAAAACATGCATGCGCGGCGCTCATTCGAAACTTCATGTCAAAGGGTGGTGGTACAACTGGCATGAAGTCGTTCTCAGTTTGGAGGGTGCAGGGAGAGTTCACTGAGGATCTGATCGATGCCACAGTTGCTCGCTGGCTGCAACCCTACACTACGGTAATCGCGTACTGAAATGGGCATTCCGTTTGGTTTCGGTGTCAGGCAGTTGTACGATGCGCACCTGAACTTCTGGCGACCAGGGTTGCAGTGTGCTCTTCGGATCGAGAACTACGATGTGCCCGACAACGGTTACGGTGAACTTGGTTTTCAGTTTTCACCAACCGGACAAATCATCGATCAGGCCGGTTTCAACGACTATCAAATTCTTCCGCAGCCCGAGGTGATGGAAATACCGACCAAGGATGTTGGGTTGCCGATGAAGCAGTTAATGTTCGGCGTGAAAAAGTTCATCATTTCGCACACATTTGTTCTCCAGCAAATGCGTGACAGAAATCTATCAGACCCGTTTCAGGTCTGGAGGGATAAGAGAGTTTTAGGCATTGCATACCCCAGGTATTTTGGTGCAACAGCAGCGCAGTTGGGGGATGCAGGCGTGAGGGAGACGCGATTGTTTCAGATTCAATCCGTCACCCATGACGAAATTGCCGGACAGTCAATTGCTTGGACGTTGATCTGTCAAGCAAACGAAGCAGCGGTTACCGAGGAAGGGAGTTAACATGGCAGAGCATTCGTTCAGGATTCAGGATCAGGTGCTTTTGCGTCGTCCTCTTGCGAATAGCAACGGGTCTCAACTTGTAAAGGTTGGGACAATTGTTGCGTTTGCGGATGGCGGCAAAAAGGCGGTGGTACAGTGTCCGTCGGATCGAACCCGATTGACCGTCCCCGTCGAGCAGCTAAAGCCAGCAGCCGCACGATTCAATCGTGCTCGTGTGCAGATTGACCCGGTGAGAAGGAATATCGCGTTTCTGCGATAAGAAAACCCAACGAAGGAGAAATAGGAAATGGCGAGCACACAGATCATTACGGACCTGAAGAGTTCGGCTGCCGCAACTCCAACAGCCGCTTCTCAGGCCCTCGCACTTGCAGCAGCCGGCCCGATCGGTGACCTTCAGGGCATGTTGAGCCTTGCATTGTTGAAAGCACAGGAACTGAAGCAGTTGCTGGCAACAATTCTCGGCACAAACCCTGGCGGTGCAGTTATGATCGATGCTGGCGACCCGATCAAAACAACGTTGACCGGCGTCAGTCAATCACTGGTCTGACGGTGGGGCTCCCGCTTTCATTCTTGTCTCCGCGTCTGATGTTAGACGCAGATCAGTTGGATTTTCTTCGGCTCGAACTTGGCCAACAGAACAAACTGATTGAGGCGGGTGTGAAGGTCGAAGGCGAAGCGGCAGCCTACGCCCTTGTTTGGGAGTGGGGCAACGCCCGCCAGACTCAGCCAGGGCCCAAGACCACTTTGGGTGTTAACCCTGACGGTGAACGAGTCTATTTGTCGATTCAGGCACCGACGGGGTACATCCGAGTTCTGACTCCTCAGTTTCTCGCCGCGTTACAAGAGGAAATGGGGAGAGTTCGTTTTACTAGCGCGTCCACCGGGGCCGTCACTGACGCCCTCGAGAAGGCCGCAATCCGTACTGCCAGGCGGATTGCAGAACTAATCAGGGAGCATGCCCCGGTGGATAGCGGTGAGTTGCACGATGACATCAAGGTCGTTATGCCAGGTGATTCGTTGTTGGACCAAGCTGAGGCAGATGGCTCGTTGTTTTTGGAGGATTGATGAGTGTTACGGCGCACAGAGTGAAAGGAAAAACATTCTATAACCAAAAATTGTATGGCGCGAACTTCATCGGCCAAGACTTAGTGCACGCTGACTTTCGATCAGCCACACTAATGAACGCAAACTTCACCGATGCGGATCTAAGCTATGCAAATTTTGAAGGCGCCAACTGTCGCGGGGCGATCTTCGACAACTGCCGCCTCTATCGCGCCAACTTCAAAGACGCAGCGTTGGCTGGCTCGGTCTTCAGACCAAAGGACGCATTCGGTATCACGCTAACGATGGCGTGCGAAACTTTCGATGATGTGCAGTCAAGCGGCTTGTGGTATCTCTCGATGGTGATGTTGGCATTGCGAATGAAAAGCCCAGAAGAAGGGCTAGAAGAAAAGATTATTTCTGCCATCGGCACTGAACGGTACATGGGATTGCGGCATATTTTTGATCGACGAGTCTTCTAATGATTGAAGCGTTGGACAGCCACTACTTGTTTGTAAAGAATCGGATTCAGACGCTGAACCCGCAACGGAAATTGGGCGGCATTATGGATGCAATGGACTGGCCAACGCAGGTTGTTGATTTCGAGACGATTTATTGTTTGACACTTGGTGAGGTGCCAATCGACAAGGTCGGGGCGTCCGCTGCGATTCCAATTTTGCATCACACAGTGCAATGGACGTGGCTGATTTTGGGGACAAACCCGCAAGCAGGATTGCAGATTAGAAGTCGTGGAGATCGTTACCGAAAGCACTACCAGATCGTAAAAGAAATCTTGAACGGAACGTATCCGCGATTTTGTGAAAAGCTTCAAGTGACCAGTGACCCTGCGACAGGTAATCTTGTTACTGCTCACATGAATCCGATTGAGTACATTACCTGGACGCCAGTGTCGATTTCGAAAAAAGTGGACAAGGCGTCTGGTTTACTATACGGGATTGCAACTGTGCGTATTACGAATATGACTGATTTGATCGCAGCGTAGCTTGGACGGACAAGGTGAGTTGTGCTGGTAGTAGCATGCCGGTGAGAAGTCAAGGCATGCGAGTGGTACTAAAAGGAGAAACTCACCTATGGCACTTTCAAGTTCATTAGTTCAGCCATTTCGCAAAAATATGATGGCGATTGGTTCGGGGTTCCGTATCTTCTTTGCCCCGTACAACGCCACCATTGGTTCAGCAGTTGCGTCAACAGTTCTCGGCCCAAAGATTCTAGACCTCAACACCCAAGGCCCATTTGTGACATCAGCACCGCCCGCAGGTTGGACGGATCTGGGCTGGGTGAAAGATTTCAAGATCACGCCGGGTTCAAAGATCGGTCAAGTCCGTTCCGGTTATCGCGGAGCGGTCAGGGCGCAGTATAGAGGTCAGGTCGCCGAGCAGTTTGAGTTTAAGTTCCGCGAGTTGAGCCGTATGGCATTCAAGATCGCCACCGGAAGCAACCCGTTCAACTTGATCTCTCAGGCAACCCCCTCAACCGCTGGTCCATTGTCTGCTTCTGGCGCAGCAAAGACTGGATTGGCTTCCTACACTCCGGGTTCGACCACCGCAACACTAACCAACGCAGCGGCACTCGGTTTGTCAGGTGGTATGTATATCGTGGCAGACGATGACTACAACCCGGCGCAATTCGGCGTTGTCGGTTCAGCAGGACAGCCGGTCTTCAAGCAAGCGGTGACAGACATTGACTATGTAAGGCGAACGTCAGACTTTGTGGCGCGCGTAACATCGGTCAATGGCAACACTATCACTATCGACCAGCCATTTGTTGGAGGTGGTTCGACGGACCAACTCGGCAGAACGTTGACGGCGCCAAATGCCGGTACCGCCAACGTGCAAGTCATCACAGGATGGGCATCGAGAGAAGGTGGCACCCACATCACCGAGTGGTCCGCTCTAGCATTTCTCGATACTATCGATCAGGCCCAAATCGCGTTCTATTGGCCCCACGTATCGATTCAGCAGTTCCGGGACCTCAACAACTGGGCAATTGAGAACATTGGTACCACTGACCTTGGTGGCTATGAACTCGATTGCGTCATGGAGGCGCTGGCCTTCGACGATCCGCTCGATGGTGAGACGGTTGTCGGATACACTGCTTTCTATGCGCGACCTGGTCAAGCAGTAGCGATTTAGTAATTGTTTTTCGTGAGAAGTTTGATGTGATGAGAAGGGTGGGTTGGTTCTTACGGATCAATCCACCCTTCTTTGTATTCTGAGTGAGACTGAGAAGTACACTTTTCGATGAGGAGAAATGTAATGTCAGAAACAGCCACACCCGTAACAGATGCAATCCGCGAAGAAATTCGAAAAGATGTTATTGCTGAACTTGAAGGTCGGGCAGCGAAAGAACTCGCCGATCTCAAAAAGCAACTCGAAGAACAGAACCAGCTAGCCATAGATCAGGCCATTGCAGAGTTCCGCGCGGAACAGAAACCCCCTTCCCAAGAAGAAATCGCCACACTCTTGAGCCAAGATTACCTTTCGTTCAAGGTCGAGATTCCATGGGAAACCGGTGGTGATGATGGCAAGCAGGGGATTCGAACATTCACCATCACCGAATTGCCTCAGCGAATGGAGAAGAAGTTCTACGCGAAGTTCAAAGAGGAATTAATCCCCCGCGCCGGTGATGTTGCAAAACTGACCTATGATCTCCTCAGCGGGGATACCGGCGACAAAATTACTGCCCTCCTGAACGCGTTCGAGCCTTCATTCGATCTCATGGCTGAAGCTTGCGTGATGATCCTGAATCCACGTGGCAAAGAAACAACCATTACCAAAGACTGGATCCAAGACAACCTGTCATCGTATCGGCAGTGGAATATCATCTACGCGCAGATTCAAGTAAACAGGTTACGGGATTTTTTCTCACAACTCTCCCGAGGTTCGAAAGGGATGGGGATGACCTTGCCAGCGCCTACCCGCAATTAGCGGGTGCAGCAAGCTGGATTGAGACATTCCACATTCCCCTCAGGGAGATCGAGGAGCGGTTTACAAAATCCGAACTGGCGGTAGTTTCGTGGCGATCACAGGAAACCTATCACCAGATGAAGTCAAAGATCAAAAGTCCGCCAACGCCAGATTTACCAGCTGGTGCGAAGGCGACACCACAAGGCGTTTTGCCAGAAGGGTTGCCCAATAGGTTCTTCAACAAAGATGGGGAGTTGGACCTGAGAGGTGTAACCGGAGCAGACGCGTTTAGGTTCTTTCAGGCGCAAGGAAAAACGCTACCGATCTCGACAGCAATGGTAGGTGGTTGAAATGCCGAACCAACAAGAGTTCGTTAAACTTCTAGCCAAGCTAGGGCTAGACACAACCGATTGGAATACGGCAACAAAATCGATCATCGCGAAACTTGCTGAGGTCGATAAACAAGAACAGACCCGCGCAGCAGTTCGCAAACGGGCCATTGCCGACGAGACAGCTGCAATCAATAAAAAGATTGCTGCCGAACTTGAAGGTCAGAAAGCGGTCAGTGCAGCGGCCGCGAAGCAGGTAGAAACCCTAAAGGCCCAGAAGCAGGCGGTACAAGATATTGCGTCTGCTTCTGTGCGCCTGAAGGCCCAGATCGATCTTGAAGCAATTGCTACTTCGACCGTACTGAAAAAGCGGCAGGACATTGTCGCGCAGTGTGAAGTGGAGATGGAGAAGCTAACCAAGCTTCGCTATCCATCTGAACAACAACTTCAAACTCTTCGTCAAATAAGTGCTGAAAGAGACAAACAACTCTCAGCAATCAATCGACAACAGGCAGCGGCTCAGCGTTTAACAGCACAAACTCTACGCCAGAATGAAGCAGAGGCGCGAAGGGCCGCAACTGCTACCGCTGCGGCAGCAAAAAGAGTTGTTGCTCCAGAGACTCAGCAAATCGCAAGACTTCGCGCACAGATCAACACAACCGATGTGCTGACTGCGAAAGAGCGGGCAAAGATCGAGACGCAAATCACGGCAATACTCGATAAACAAATCGCCGCTCTGAAAATGAAGTCAAATCTTGACCGCGAAGACCTTGCAACGTTGAATCGGTTAGCGACGGCAAGAGCAAGGTCGGCTGCGGCGTCAATTGTTCGAACACCGGGTGGAGGTGGTGGTGGAGGAGGTGGAAGCTTCTTAGGCGGTCTGCTGGGTGGCGGTGGCGGAATGTTCGGTGCTGTAGTTGGCGGCACACTGACAGCCCAGTTGGTCGGCGGAATGGTCAAGGGGCTTGCGGTAGATGTTAAAAATCTAATCATGGAGTCGGGGAAGCTTGACGACGTTCGTGATGCCTTTGAAAAGCTAGGTCAGGTCAAGGGCGTTGACACAATAAAGTTCTTGAAGCAGTTGCGCGTTGCGTCTCTTGATATGGTCGGTGACGTGCAACTGATTCGAATGGCCAATGCGGCGCTGGCATCGAATCTGAAAGTAACCACAGACCAGATTGCTCGCATGGTCCACGATGTTGCATCGCTGTCTCAGTCGCAAGGTCGTGATCCGCGCCAAGCAATGCAGGCCCTGCAAACGTCCTTCACCACCGGGCGTTTTATGTCCATTGCGCGAGCCACCGGTATTCAGACGTCAGAGTTGCAGCTAGGTAAGCTGGCTGGCTCAACGATGCCGCAGGCTGCGAAAAGCACACAACAATTTCTAGTGATGCTCGATGCAATGGACAGAAAAATGTCCATGCTTGGTGAGCCGACACTAAACTTCGCTGACAAGATGGAGGTGTTGGACACAAAGATTGTTCGTATCAAGAACTCGTTTGCTGAAGGCTTGCAAGGCTCTGGTGGCTTTCAGGTCTTTCTGAAGTTCATCGATACCGTTTCGGCAAAGCTGGATGATATTGAAGTACTTGCAGGCGAGTTGGGCGAGAAGTTTGGTGAGGCGTTTGCTGCAACTGTACCGGTCATCGAGAATGTTGCGACAGCAATTTCGAACATTCTGTCTTCAACTTACCAACTGCTCGTGGTGTTTCAGGAGTTTGCGCGAACTGTAACCGGGTTCAACCTGCTATTTGCAAACATGGGGCAGCGGTTCAGTGGCGTTGCAAACGTCCTGATTACGTTCTCCGAAGGTTTAGAAATCATCACCAGCGGCTTCCAGTTGTTTGTTCGTTCGATCACAGAAGCCATTGGGCTGACCACACGGTTTGTAGACTTGATGGCGCATCCGCCTAGCACGGATGCACTCAAGAAGTTTTTTGCAGATTCAAAGAAGGCTGACACCGACTACAAGCAATGGGTGGCAGATTCGAACAAGAAACTTACCGATGACATAGCGCGGTCAGAAGACGCCCGATCAGCAATGAACGGGCCGCGCCTCACCCATCCCAAGACCGCGCCGGGCGTCGAACTTCCGATGCCGCCCGACTTTGCCTTCGAAACAAAATTGCAAAAGCTGCGCATGGAACTTGCGCAAGCGACTGCGAAGGCTGAACTCGAAGCGAAGAAACAAGAACTCGAAGGTGAGAAGGCTGCCAATGAATCTGCATACCAGCAGATGTTGGAAACCTATTCACAGTACATCAACAACAAGAAAAAGATTCGGCAAGATGAACTCAAAGCGGAAATCGAAGAGGCTCGGCAAGAAAGAGATGCGCGAATTGCTGAGTTGGCGTTTGAGCAGAGACTTGCAACGATCGATCTAAGCAAACAGGTCCTGAACGCTCAAGCTGGTGGGATGAAAGAAGGCGCCACTGCCGAAGAGCAGGCGCGTTCGAAGGAGATGGTCCGCGATCTTCAGGATGAAGTAAAGTTGACTGGGTCAACATACGAAATTCGGAAGAAGATTGCTGATGTACAGTTCCAGTCTAAGACCCGCGCCGCGCAGATTTCTGCAATGCGTGAGCAGGCGCAGATGGATATGGAACTGGTCAAAGACCATGAGACCGCTGTTAGAAAAGGCATCGAAGCGGAACTCGATCTCAAGAAACAGTCTTTGCAAGAGCAGGTTCAAGCAACAGAAGATAGTTTCAAGGATGGTTTGAGTTCTGCACAAGATTATCTTGACAAGCGCCGCCAACAGATCGAAGCCGAAAAGCAATTGGCGATTGACTCAGCGTATGAAACTTATCAAAATTCTGTTCGCAGCGAAGCGAATTTGGCAGATTTCCGCATCAAGGCAGCGAAGGCGGAGATCGATGCTCGCAAGCAACTAACCAAACTCGCTTCATCTGAAGACGACGTTCGGTTGAAGGCGGTTCAAGACTCATACGAGAAAATAAATCGTACGTTACAAACTCGTGCCACATTGGCAAAGACTCCGGGTGGGCAGGCGATTGTCGGTGACACGGAAATTGGGGCGATCACAAAGGTAATTGCACTCAATACTCAGTACATCGAACAGCTGCGTGTTCAAGCTGAACTGGTCAAAGATCAGCCCAACCAGTATGCAAAAGTTCTAGACTTGCTGGCTAAGGCTCAGCAAGAACAGGAGCAATATAATCAACGCCTTGCTGAGGCGCGAGACATTCTCACTCCGGTTGGTAATCTGTTGTCGAAGTTGGGTGGTGAGTTGTCGAAGTTTGGCAGTCATGGTATTCGCGATCTTGCTCAAGGATTGCAAGCTGGCGGTCAAACGTTCACCAGCATGGGTGAGTTCGCTACCGGCATCGGGGCTCAACTGGGCACAGGCTCGAATGTTTTCAAGGCAGTCTTTGAAACGGGCAGAAGTGCATTCGATGCGTTGAAAACATCAGCCGATTCGACTAAAGAAACTGTTTCAGAAATCAACAACTCTCTGTTCCAGTTTGCCGATGTGCTGCAATCGGTAGCGGTCAGGATTGCTAGTTCATTCTCACTTGATGCTGGCAGTATGCCCCACTTTGCAGAAGGTGGTCCGGTACCGAAAACAGGACCGGCTTGGTTGCATGCTGGTGAGTATGTAATCCCGCCCGGTGGCATGCAATCGATGGGCAGTGGCGCAGGGGCACTGAATCAAATTGTTCAACAGATCGGTGACGCACTAAATAATTTCAAGACCCAGTTAGTACAATTTAGTCAGGTAATGGGCCAAGCGGCCGCGAACACTGCCTCGGCCGCAGGCGTGAATATTGCTGGGATGCCGGGAATGTTCCCGACACCAGGTAATGATCCGCTGGCTAAGGCTCTGGGTGCTGGTGTAGGTCCAGCTGCTCCAGGTGGTGGTAGTGGGCCATCGGCATTCTCGCAAAGTGTGTTTGGTCAGCTTGAAAGTGCAACAAAAGGATTCTTGAAAGCACTCTCCGGGCAAGGTGAAGGGAACGGAGTCGGTGCGATCAAAGCATTCACTGGTGCTTTGGGTGGTGCAATTGGAGCAGTAGGCAGTTTCATTCAGTCAACAGCTGGAGCATCGACGACTACAGGCGGTGCGGTTGGTGGAGCACTGTCTGGCATGTCGATGGGTTCAATGTTTGGACCTATAGGTGCACTTGCTGGTGCAGTCGGTGGCGGTATCTTCGGTGGCATCATGGGCAACAAAGCTGCCAGCGCAACCAAGCAACTGAATGATCTAAAAACTACGTTCAACAATTTGATGGTTCAGATGAACGAGAATCTGACTGGTCTAAACCAGACCATTCAGCAAGCCGAACAGTTGAGGCAGAAAACAGCATCCGTCAATACCGGTAAGAGTTCGTCTGCCAAGCAACAAAAGCAACAGCAACTCGATCAAATGGATCAGACGTTGCAGCAGTTGAAAGAAAAGCAGAAGCAAGTTCTGCAACAGATGCAGCAAGACCTTGACACTCTTCGTGTACCAACCGCTTATCAAGAATGGTTGGGTGGCTTGCAACAGATCCTGGCTCAGTACAAACAATTCGCTGAGGCAGCGCAGACAACCCAAGACCTAGCCAATGCTCAAGAGTACTTGACTGATTCTGTAAAGCAGTGGGCGGTAACGCAAGGCGATCAGGTCAGGCAGTCAGAAATCGATGCCATCAACAATGCCATTCAACTGAATCAGCTTTACCAGCAGCGGCAGACGTTGATGGAAGATTTTGGGAAGCAAGAACAGCAGATCCTTTCTGGCGGTGTTCTGACCCGCACTGCTTCGGCTTCAGCAACAAAGGCTGGTCAGCTGGGCGATCTTCAACGAAACTTCAACCAGCAGATGGATCAACTGAATCAAGAAATCGCCGTTTCACAGTACAAGTTGCAATCGCAACAACAGATATTCAATCTAGCGTCGACTCAGGCTGGTCTTGAAACGCAGGTTTTGCAATTACAGTTCCAACAGATCGATGAGCAAACCGCATCGACTGGGGCGTTAGAGAATCTTCTGAACACGGTCAAGAATACGCCAATGTCCCAGTTGGCGACAATGCCGCAGTTGCTTGGTGCACTGGGTCTGCCCTACAGTGGCCCTTCGGCTGCGCAAGTAGGTCCGCAGGTTGGTCCACTGACCGCTAACGCTCCTGTCTATCCTTCGAGCAATCAGTATCCCAACTACCCGACCTACCCCGGTAATCCATCGAACCCGCCCTGGGTCTATACCGGAGGTGCATCGTCGGCAGGTTCGACGGCTGGTGGTAACTATGTTGCATACCAAGGCAATACCGCTGTACCAATGATGAGCGGGCCCAGTTCTCTGCCCGGTTGGGCGCTACCAGGTGGCGGTGGTGCAGGTGGAATTATTCCATCACTTGCTGCAACCAGTGGTATTGGGTCGAACTCTGGTGCATCACTCACACTCGGTGCTGCAATGGCTTATCCCGGAATGGCCCAGCAGGGATCAATCAATCTTGGGGCTGGGGGCATTCCCGGTGGCGGTCCAATTGTAAAAATGGGCACATCAAATCCAGCAAACCTGTGGCCGTCTTTGTTCCCCGGAGTGCCTCAGGCAGCAACGATGAACTATGGATCGAAAACCTATAGAGGAGGCGAAGCAAGCCTAACGGTACACGACAATGTAATGCATGCGCGAATCGGCGTCGAGAAAACAATCAACGACACTACCAACCAGCGCATCAGTGCAGAAATGAATTTGATTTCAGCCAAGAAGGCCCAGACAGATTATGATATGCAACACATCGCAGCGTTGCAGAAGTTGACAGATTCGATCAAAGGTGGATCGATTGCTGGTTTGACTCAAGCGGCAAGTGCACTCAAGACCGGTGGTCGAACTGGACCAGGTACCACACACATCG